>Ga0207658_10000185_pt1 | contig 66636 bp, 50 predicted proteins | sample KBSS33metaG_FD_184322 | JGI IMG/M metagenome (GOLD analysis project Ga0207658, IMG submission 184322) | Switchgrass rhizosphere microbial communities from Kellogg Biological Station, Michigan, USA - KBS S3-3 metaG (SPAdes) (version 2) | ecosystem: Host-associated > Plants > Roots > Rhizosphere...
GGGCGCACCCGCTTGATACGCCAACTGCTGGCGGAGAGCCTGCTCCTTGCAGCCGTTGGGGGCATTCTGGGGATGATTGTCGCGAAGGTTGGTGTACGAGCGATCGTGGCGCTAAGTCCCCCCGGATTGCCTCGTGTGGAGGCAATCAGAATTGACAGCGCCGTCTTTATGTTCGCAATCGCAATCACATCGCTGGTTGGCATCGTTGTGGGCCTGGTGCCGGCATTGCAGGCATCACACAGCGATCCGCACAGAAGTATGCAACAGCGTTCCCGGACGACCGCAGGCGGCCACCAATTCACCCAGCAGGTGCTGGTGATCTCAGAAGTTGCGCTCGCTCTCGTGCTGCTGGCCGGTGCGGGTCTGATGCTGCGAAGCATGGAACGCCTGTTTTCCATTGATCCGGGCTTTGAGAGTGCGCACCTGCTGACGATGCAGATTCAGGAGTCCGGCCGCCGTTTCAACGACGACAACGTCCGTGCCCGATTCTTTACAGACGCCCTGGAGGCGGTGCGGCGAGTTCCCGGAGTTACCTCGGCGGCATTCACAAGCCAATTGCCACTGAGCGGAGACCTGGATATCTACGGTATGGAGTTTCAGTCTCGCCCAGGTGACAACTCCGAAAGTATGCTTCGATACGCCGTGAGTCCAACCTACTTCGAGACCATGGGTATCCCGCTTATAGCTGGCCGCAGCCTGGATGAACGGGATCGCGCGGGCGCCCCTGGGGCGATTGTGATCAGCGCGTCCGTGGCCAAACGAAAATTTCCGGGTAAAAATCCGATCGGGCAACGCGTCCGGGTCGGTCTCGATGCGGGACATGCAGATCGTCCGTGGGCTACGATCGTCGGCGTGGTTGGCGATGTGAAACAGACATCTCTCGCCTTGACCGCATCCGATGCGTTCTATACCTCGACCACACAGTGGTCATGGGTGGACACTGCGCAGTCCCTGGTGATCCGAACCCGCGGCGATGCAGCAGCCCTGGCTCCAGCGATCAAGCAAGCCGTCTGGTCGGTGGACAAAGGCGAGCCAATCATGCGCGTAGCCACGATGGACAACCTGGTCACCACCTCGGAGGCCGAACGTCATTTTGCGATGACCCTCTTTGAAGCGTTCGGCATGGTGGCGCTGCTACTCGCTGCCGTTGGCATCTATGGCGTTCTCTCCGGCGGCGTCACCGAGCGAACGCGCGAGATTGGGGTACGAACGGCATTGGGCGCGACTCGGGTCGACATTCTGGCGTTAATTCTTCGACAGGGAATGAAACTCACCGAGATCGGAGCCGGGATCGGACTCTGCGGATCACTGATTGCGAGTCAAGCACTGATTTCGATGCTATATGGAATCTCGCGATTCGATCCAATCACCTACGTGGGAGTGATTGCGTTGATTGCGTGCCTCGCTGGAATCGCGTGTTGGGTGCCCGCGTGGCGTGCTGCGCAGCTTGACCCCTCAATAACACTTAGAGCTGAGTAGGCGCTCGTAATCTGTGTTTGTTTCCGATTGCATACTTGTCGCTCCGAATTGAGCCGCATCTGCACGTTGTGATCGCCGCTGGATAGCGTTCAAATGAAAATGCAACCTATTCGCTGGATTCTTCAGACTCGATGCGGCGCTGCTCGGAGAGCAAGGACATGGACGTCATCAGGTTCTGGACGCTGACGATGCCGACTACCTTGCCGCTCTCGGTGACGGGGATCAGCGAGAGGCCGTGGCCGGCAGAGATGCGGCGGATGGTGGTGCCGAGAGTGTCTTCTGGACGGGCGACCTGGAAAGCGCGCGACATGATGCCCTGGATGTAGCCATTGCCATCGTTGCGCAAGGCTTCGACAATGCGCTGGCGCGAGACGATGCCGACCAGCTGCGGTCCTCGCACGACGGGGAAGTCTTCCTGCAACGAATGCACGCAGCGGACGAGGGCGTCGGCAAGCGTGTCAGACGGCGAAAGGGTCGCAAAATCGGTGAGCATCACCTCGCGCATGTGGACGGTGTCGACCACGGATTGGAAGAAGACGCCCTGGTCTTCGATTTGCGCGCCGATCATGATGAAGAAGCCGGCGATGATGAGCCATGGGCTGTGCACAACGAGCCAGCCGAGAAGCATGACCGTGACCGCAATGATCTGACCGAGGCCCGACGCGGCACGTCCCGCTGGGGTGAGCCCGTGAACTCGCGCGAAGTTACCGCGCAGCAGACGGCCGAAGTCGAGCGGGTAGGCAGGGAGCAGGTGTAGGAGGCCGAGGCCGACCTGCATCCAGACCATGCTGCGGACGAGGTGGTCGGGGATGACAAGCGGACGCGCAAGCAGTTGAACATCTCCGCCCGCGCCGATAGCTGCCGCGGCGATCATAAGCGCGGTGATGAGATTGACGATGGGGCCGGTAAGAGCCATGGCGAACTCGCCGAAGCCGTTGTTTGCGGCATCCTGGCTTTCGGGATTGGCGTAGGCGAAGAGCCCACCGATGGGGAGCAGCAGGACGGCGCGCAGCTTGAGATTGAGATAAGCGGCGACGATGAGACGAGCGGTTTCGCGGACAAAGACCGCCGCCACGCAGAGGAAGAAGAGGCCTATCCCTCGAAGGGCTCCGGAACCCGAACCGCTGCTGAGGCCGAGACACACGAGCGCCAGGGCTGGAAAGAAGATGTGCATACGCATCTCCACATCCATCCATCTGCCCAATGGAATTGTCCAGCCACGCATAGTGGAATTGTAAAAGGCGCACCCTCCGACGTGGATGGGGAGGTCGGAGAGAGGTGCGATTCCGGTATGCTGATTCGCGATGCGCGTGATTGCAGGGACATTACGCCGGAGGATGCTGGAGGCGCCGCCGGGGATGGGGACGCGGCCGACAAGCGACCGCCTTCGCGAGACGCTCTTTAACGTGCTGGCGCCGCGGATCGAGGGGGCACGGTTTCTTGATCTCTATGCCGGATCGGGAAGCGTGGGAATCGAAGCGGCGAGTCGCGGAGCGGAGCGGGTTGTCGTGGTGGAGAGGGCTGCAGCGGCGTTGAAGATTCTTCGCACCAACCTGGAGAACCTCGGGCTTCGCAGCGGAGTGCGCGTGGAGGCGGTGAGCGCAGCAGCCTTCCTGAAGAAGGTGCGTCCGGAGAGCGCGGGGTTCGCCTTCGATATTGTGTTCATGGATCCACCCTACGATGCCGAGGATGAGTACGCGCTTGCGTTGGGCCTTCTGGGAGGAGAAGCTTCACGTCTTCTGGGGCAGGACGCGGTGGTGATTGCGGAGCATCGGCGCAAGTACAAGCTCGAAGAGCGCTATGGTGTGCTTGAGCGGACGCGGGTGCTGGAGCAGGGCGATGCGGCGCTGAGTTTTTATAAAGCAGCTGTTAGCTACTAGCTTTTAGCTCTTAGCTTAAGATCTTCCGGTACGGAGAATGAGCTTGAAAAACGTTCTGAAGTTGATTGCTGGACTGGTTGTCTTGATTGGTACCGCTGCGGCTTTTGCGCAGGGTACGACGCCATGGGTGATCGGGCCATTTGCGCGCCCCGCAGTTGGAAATCCCGTGGTCTCGCCAAATGCGGCATCGACGTTTCAGGACCCGATTGAGAAGAAGGCGGTGCAATGGGAGGCGCTGCACACGTTCAATCCAGCCGCGATTGTCCGTCACGGCAAGATTCATGTGCTGTATCGGGCAGAAGACAATTCGGGCGCGATGGAGATCGGCGGGCACACGTCGCGGCTAGGCATGGCGGAGAGCGAAGACGGAATCCATTTCAAGCGATCGGGCGAGCCGGTGTTCTACCCCGCTGAGGACGATCAGAAAGCGCGTGAGTGGCCGGGCGGCGTCGAAGATCCGCGCATCGTAGAACTCGAAGACGGCACGTATGTGCTGACCTATACGCAGTGGAATCGCAAGACGTACTCAGTGGGGATTGCGAGTTCGCGCGATCTGAAGCACTGGACGAAGCACGGGCCGGCATTTCTGACAGCCTCGGGCGGCAAATATGCTGACCTTAAGTACAAATCGGCAGGAATCGTGACGCAGCTCAAGGACGGGCGGCTGATTGCGATGAAGATCAACGGCCGTTACTGGATGTACTGGGGTGAAGGGTCGATCAGACTGGCAACTTCAGAGGATGCGATTCACTGGACACCGGTGGAGAGTACCGATGGCAGTCCGGTGGAGCTGTTGCGGCCGCGAACCGGGCACTTTGACAGCACATTTCCTGAGACTGGACCTCCGCCGATTTTGACGAGCGCGGGAATCGTGGTGCTCTACAACGGCAAAAATGCGGAAGAGGGCGGCGATCCGACGCTGGGGCCGAGTGCTTACGCTGCGGGCGAAGCGCTTTTTGAAGCGACGAACCCGGCGCACCTGTTGCAGCAGACGGACAGGCCGGTGCTGAAGCCGGAGTTGCCGTATGAGAAGACAGGCCAGTACGCGGCGGGAACGACCTTCGCCGAGGGGCTGGTGTACTTCCACGACAAGTGGTTCCTCTACTACGGTTGTGCCGACTCATTGGTGGCGGTCGCGACTGCTCCCGCGGAAGCGATGAGCGCGGAGTCGCTGCACATGGAGCCGCCGGCAGGCGTGGTTGTTGAGACACCAACAGTCGCGACGAAGGATGGAATTCCCGTGGGAGGCGAGGCAAATGCGCGCGGCTTTTATCTGCACAATGGCGACACCGTCGTGTTCTACGGCGACAGCATTACCGAGCAGAACTACTACAACCAGTGGGTGCAGGTGTACGTGGCGACCCGGTTTCCGTGGATGCGCGTGCATTTCTACGGAGCGGGGATCGGCGGCGATCGGGTAACCGGCGGATGGGCTGGCCCTGTCGATCAGAGGCTCGAGCGGGATGTCTTCTCAGAAAAGCCGACCGTGGTGACGGTGATGCTGGGCATGAACGACGGTGGCTATCGCCCGACGACGGACGAGATTGAACAGACCTACGTGAAGGGCTACCAGCATCTGCTTGATTCAATTCGCGAGCATGTTCCGGGAGTGCGCTTGACTTTGCTGGGACCTTCGCCCTTTGATGACGTGACGCGGCCGGTGACGTTTCCGGGCGGCTACAACACAGTAATGCAGCACTTTGCAGAGATCGATCAGTCACTGGCGGACAAAGCTGGAGCGGCGTTCGTGAACTTGAACCCTCCAGTGGTTGCAGCAATTCAGAAGGCGGACGTCGTGGATTCGAAAATCGCGCCGCTGCTACTGCCGGACCGGGTGCATCCCGATCCGCTGGCTCACTGGGTGATGGCAGAGGCGCTGCTGAAGGGGTGGCATGCGCCGGCACTGGTATCAGAGGTGGCCCTGGACGGGCGCGCAGGAACAGTCGCAGCGGCGCGCAATGCATCGGTGAGTCGAGTGGAGCAGACGGGCGAGGGGCTGAAATGGACGACGCTGGAATACGGGTTGCCGCTTCCGCTGATGCGCAGTAATGCGTCGGATGCGCTGCTGCTGGACGTGTCCGATATCGAAAAGCAATTGAACCAGGAGATGCTTCGCGTGACCGGGCTTGGGCCGGGGCGGTACACGCTGAGCATCGATGGCGATGCGGTGGACACGTTTTCTCCCGAGGCGCTGGAGACCGGAATCAACCTGGCCGACTATCCAACGCCGATGTTTCATCAGGCTCAGTCCGTGGGTTGGCTGGTGCGCGATCGCGATGAGACACATTTCATCCATGCGCGGATGCGAGCCCGCAATGCCGACATCGGTAGCGAGGACGGAAAAGACGCGATGCAGTCTTTTGAGAATATGCAGGAGGATCTGCTTTATGAGGCGGCTTTGCCGAAGCCGCATGTGTTCCGCCTAACCCCCGTGGCGACGGGAACGACGCAGAGCACGAGATAGAGTGGCGTGCTCTTCCAGGGCATTTGCGCGTTTGCCGTTGGATAAAAGGAGTTGATTATCAGTTCGATTTCACTTGCATCGGTGCTGGAGACGGATCGCGCAGAACTGCGCGATGTGAAGACGCATGCGCCAGGGCCGGAGGGATTGCTGCCGCTATCCCCGGAGATGCTGGTCAAAGAGCCCTCGGGGAATCTGTTCGGCCTTAGCCAGAATGCGGGCATGGGCTGGGAGGCGGGTCGGCTTCTCGATCCGGAATTTCTGATTCTGAGTACGCATGGTGGTGTGCGCGCGGAGGATGGCAGCGCAATTGCCTTAGGATTTCACACGGGTCATTGGGAAGTGGGTCTGCTGGTAGCAGAAGCGGCTCGCGAACTGAAGGCCCTGCGCGCGGTGCCGTTCGCGGGAGCATGTACGGACCCCTGCGATGGGAGAACACAGGGCACCGCAGGGATGATGGATTCGCTGCCGTTTCGCAATGATGCGGCGATGGTGCTGCGACGCCTGATGCGGTCACTGCCGACGCGTAAAGGCGTGCTTGGCGTTGCGACGTGCGACAAGGGATTGCCGGCGATGATGATGGCGTTGGCTTCGTCCGGAGCTTATCCCGCGGTGCTGGTGCCGGGCGGCGTGACGTTGCTGCCTGAGAGCGGCGAGGATGCGGGCAAGGTGCAGACCATCGGAGCGCGGTTTGCACAGCAGCAGATCACGCTCGAATACGCGCAAGAGGTTGGATGCCGCGCATGCGCGTCGCCGGGTGGAGGATGCCAGTTTCTGGGAACGGCAGCTACAGCACAGGTGGTGGGCGAAGCGCTTGGCCTGTCGCTGCCGCATACGGCGCTGGCGCCCTCAGGGCAGGCTATCTGGCTGGATGCGGCGAAGAGATCGGCACGCGCAATCATCCGGTTGCATGAATTTAAAATGGGCGCACGGGATGTGCTGACGGATGCGTCGGTGCGCAATGCCATGGTGTTGCATGCGGCCTTCGGCGGATCGACAAACCTGCTGTTGCATCTGCCCGCAATTGCGTTTTCGGCAGGGTTGAAGCGGCCAACACGCGAGGATTGGGAGAAGGTGAATCGCGAGACGCCGCGTCTTGTCGATGCGCTGCCGAATGGACCGCGGGGATTCGCAACGGTGCAGGTGTTTCTTGCCGGAGGGGTGCCGGAGGTGATGCTTCATCTGCGTGAAGCGGGGCTGCTGGATACGAGTGCGAGGACGGTGAGTGGAGCGTCGCTCGATGCGAGCCTCGACTGGTGGAAGCAGAGCGAGCGGCGGCAGGCTCTGCGGAACCGACTGAAGGATCTCGATGGCATCGACGCAGATGAAGTGATCATGGTTCCAGACAAGGCGCGTTCGCGCGAGCTGACGGCGACGGTCTGTTTTCCGGTGGGGAATCTGGCGCCGGAAGGGTCGGTCATCAAGAGCACGGCCATCGATCCGTCGTTGATCGGCGAAGACAACGTGTACCGGCATCGCGGACCGGCACGGGTTTTCACAACGGAAGAAGCAGCAATTGCGGCAATCAAGCAGGCGCAGATTGGGCAGGGAGATGTAATCGTGCTGATCTGCGGCGGCCCGAAGGGCGCGGGGATGCAGGAGACCTACCAGGTGACTTCTGCGCTGAAGCAGTTGCCGCACTGCAAGCATGTCGCCGTGCTGACGGATTCGCGGTTCAGTGGAGTTTCAACGGGCGCATGTATCGGGCATGTCTCGCCGGAGGCGCTCGCGGGCGGGCCGGTGGGAAAAGTGCTGGAGGGCGACCTGATCGAGATCGAGATCGATCGCGGCGCGCTGACCGGCAGAGTCAATCTTGTCGGCGATGCAACGGGAGAGTTCAGTGCCGAAGAGGGTGCACGCAGGTTGACAGCGAGAAAGCCGAGAACGGATCTGCAGCCGCATCCGGACCTTCCGGAGGATACGCGGCTGTGGGCAGCACTGGTTAATGCGAGCGGCGGAGTATGGGGCGGATGCGTCTACGATACGGAGATGATCGTGGCCTCGCTTGAGAAGCGCAACTGAGCGGTTGCGCTCCTCTAAGTCTTGAGCGCTGGAAAAGCAGTGATGCGCAACTTTGCGGCCGCATAGGGGATCAGAGCGATCTCTTCTTCAGCTTCAGTGCTGTCTACCGGACTTTGCGGCAGAGCATCAGGAGCACCGTCTTCGGCGCGCCACGCGGGGATCTTGCGTGCTTTCACACGAAGCTGAACCGGAGTGGTCTTGCGGGCGAAGGGAGTTTCGCCGATTTCTGATTCGGATACCTTGATGTCTGCTGCGGGATTCTGAGGATCGAGGTGTACCGCGTAGTTCCATGAGGTCGTCGGGAAGATTTGCCAGTCGGCGGTCATGCCGCGGTCGCGGAGTTTTACCCAGCTGTCACCGATGCCGTAAGAGAAAACCAGAGGCCCGCGTTCGATTGCGACCGAGTCATTGAACCAGCGGGAGGTGCGTGGGTGCATAGGGAAGGCGATCTCGACGCGATCGCCGGCTTTCCAAGTCCGTTCGACGCGCGCGAAGGACCCGGGTTGCGGCTGCGGCTCGGGCTTGCCGTTCACGGCGATCGTTGTGCCTGAGCCCCATGCGGGGATGCGCAAATGGAGCGGGAAAGCCAGCGGCGCGGAGGGGCTAATCGTGAGTTTGACCGAGCCGCGGAAGGGGTAGTCGGTCTCCTCCGCAATGTGTACGGCGGTTCGACGAATATCGGCGCGAACCTCGCACGGTGCGTATGCCGCGGCGACAAGGCCGTCGTTGTGATCGGAATTCGGATCGCCGGAGAGCAGGAACAAGCTGGCAGCGAATTTGGGCCAGCCCTGGTGGAAATTTGCGGTGCAGCAGCCGAAGTTCGGTTCCAGGCCAAAGAGATTTGATTCGGGTCCGTCGCTTACCCACGGTTTGTGGTGCAGGCTGCACTCCACCTGGTTGGGCTCCTGGTTGTACTGGTGTGCCCACATGTCGTCGGTGAGTGTGCCGGGCAGCGCATTGAAGGCGAGGCGCTCGAGGCGATCGCCAAATGCGGCATCGCCCGTGATGGCCAGCGCGCGCTCGAGCGAAAACATGTATTCGACGACGGTGCAGAGCTCCGAACCCTGGGAGGGATCGCGGCCGGAGAGGTGTTCGTCGCAGGAGAACATGCCGTTGGGAAGGCCGTGATAGCGGTCGAGCTCTGCGATCATCTGCGCGGTGGCTTTGCGGTCGGTGTCCGATCCCGACACGAGCGACCAGATGGCGCCAGTCTTGATGGCCTGGCCGTTGTTGACTCCATGGGTAGCCAGCGCAAGATCCTTGAGACCGCCGCCTTCGTTCAGCTTTATGAACTCGGCTGTGATCTTCTGCTTGAACTGGAAGTTCACGAACTGCGCCATCCAGTCGTACCCCTGCTGGTGGAGCATGCGCGCCAGGTCGATCAGATACTCCGAGCCAGTGCGGTTGTAGAGCCAGATGACGCTGAGCGCTTCGTCCTGCCAGCGAAACTTGCCCCAGTCGCGGAGGGGGCGCCTGGGAAGTTCGGCGAGTTGATAGCGGAAGTAGCGGTCCATCAAAGGCAGGACACGCTGGTCTCCGGTGAACTCCTGGTATTGGGTGAGTGCCTTGAGTGCGACGATGCGCGGCCACCAGTCGTCGTTTGAGGCTGGGCCGATCATGCCGTTTGCGGCCTGGTGAGTGAGGATCCACTCGATGTACTTTTGCGCTTTGGCTTTCAGGCGGGCATCGTCGAGCAGGTATGCGAGCGGGATCAGGCCGTCGAGAAAATACGGGCCGCGCTCCCACGATTCGCCTGTACCGCCGAGCCAGCCGCTGTTGGGCCCGACATCGGCCCAGGTCTCATCGAGGTGGCCGCTGAGGCCGCTGGCCTGGATCTCAAGCTGGCGCCGCAGCCAGCCGGCGGGACGAACCGCGCCGAGAGGAAGAGCGAAGAAGGTGCTCGAATGAAGAGGTGCGCGGTCCTTCACTGCCGAATGAGGGGTTCGATCGTCCGCAGCGAAAAGGGCTCGGGTCGGCAACGTTGAGGCAAGCCCGGCGAGGGCGGTCTGTTTGAGAAAACGGCGGCGAGTTGTTCGAGATGAGCGCGACATGGCAGATGTGAACGACCGTCAACAGAGTAATGGACAGGAGAGGAGTAGGGCGAAGGCGTTAAAGTGTTGGGGATGAAAAATCTTCAAAGGTCCATCGTTCTTGTCGCTTTTGCTCTTGCGGTATTTACGCCCTCGTTGCCCGCACAGGCTTCCGATAGCGCTGCGAATGGGGAGTCGAAGCCTCAGCTTGTCATCATCGATACGGACATCGGCGATGATATTGACGATGCCTTTGCACTGGCCCTGGCATTAAAAAGTCCCGAATTGAAGGTTCTGGGTGTGACCACGACGTTTGGCAATACGGAGATGCGCGCGAGGCTGGTCGATCGTTATCTGAAAGCTGTGGGACGGAATGACATTCCGGTATTTGCCGGTCCCGCAACCAAAACCGACAACGCCATGAGCCAGGCAGCCTACGCGAAGCGCGATCCCGAGAAGAAATTCGGCGATGGAGCGGAATTTATTTTGCGGGCGGCACGCGAGCACCCGGGCAGGGTTACGCTGATCGGCATCGGGCCGCTGCCCACAGTGGAGGCGGCGATCAAACACGATCCGGCGGCGTTCAAAAAGCTGAAGCGCGTCGTGATCATGGGTGGCAGCGTCTACCGAGGCTACGGGCTGGATGCACAGGGCAAGCCGAAGCCGGCCGAGCCGGAGTGGAACATTCTGAACGACCCCGCCGGTCTGAAGGCGTTGCTGGCGTCTGGCGTGCCGGTCTTCATGATGCCTCTCGATTCCACGCAGGTTCGGCTTGACGAGGAGGGCAGGGAGAAGATCTTTGCACATGGATCGCCACTGACCGATCAACTCACGCTGCTCTACCACCAGTGGATGGGTGGATCGCCAAACCGCAGCGTCACGCCGACGTTGTTTGACCCGGTCGCCGTGACCTACACATTCCATCCTGACCTGTGTCCGGCAAAGCCGATGCATATTGATGTCGATGCCAAGGGAATGACGATTCCGGGTCAGGGCTCTCCGAACGCGGAAGTGTGCCTTCAGTCTGACGAGAAGGGCTTTCTAGAGCTGCTGGAGCGGCGAGTGACAGCGGATTAGCCGGATCCTGCGCGGAGGCCGGAGGATGGCGGGAGCAGGGTGGTGAACCTTCAGCTGTGTTTCGCGTCACATGCAAGTCCATTGACAGAGCTGGAAAGTAGGAGAAAAATGGCGGGTCGTTGGAAATCCGATCTATTTGTGTGCCCTGGGAGGGGTCGACAAAGATGCTGAACTGGAAGAATTTGGGAGTGGTGACTGTAGTGGGTGCGGGGCTGGTGGTTGCCGGATGCAAATCGGCTCCGGAGTTGAGCAAGGATCAGGCACTGAAGATGGTGCAGGACAAATACGATCAGACCGCACCGGTCGGCGTGAACATCCTGGTCGACGATTCCGGAATGCGTTTGGGCGCTACGTCCAAACTATGGGACCGGACGAAGGTTTATCCGAACCGGCTTTGGGCCGATTTCAAGTTGACCCCGGAAGGGAAGAAGGCTGTTGTGCTACCAGGTGGAGGCGACACGATTGAGTGGCGACCGGCGAGCCTGGAAGACAAGAAATATTCGATCGTAGTGACAACGACGGCGGCTAATCACCTGCGGGCAAAGGACATGGGCGACTTGCAGGACGAGATGCTTCCAGGGGTGGATACAGCCAAGGCGGGCAAGTACACCGAGGCTGCCAACCTGACGGGAGTGCCGGAGACGCTGCAGCACATCATTGCCGACAATCCATTGAATAAGGTGAGTTCGAAGAAGCAGGCGGACTTTGCTCTTGAGAACGGGACCTGGGTGCTGAAGCGGATCGAGTAACATCGCATTCGCCGGATTTGAAGGAATAGGGCGGGCGATCTGCCGCCCTATTTGCCATTTCGGAGGCGAGTCCGGGAGGCGACCGGGAGAACGGGATGAAGCAGACCATGGCTGCGGACGAACTGGAGCAGCTTCGAGACTGTTTTTACCGAAGAAAAATTGACCCGATCCCTGAATCTTGTTATCTTTAAAAGGTTCCGCAAGAACACGCCCTTCTGTGTGCTGAGGGGATGGGCGCGTAACGGGGAAGATTCGGCAGCGAGGTTAGCTGAATTTGACCCGAGGGCCGCAGAAGTTGCGCGGCCAAAGTCCTGAAGAGCTCTCCTCTTGCGAAGGGCAGGGACATATCGTCAAGCCGAACGAAGGAAAGACGGTTGGGCGATGATCGCATCGGTGCTCGCGCGTTTCTCCACCTTGGAGGGCTATGCGAGCCGGGACTAGCGAAACGGAATTGGCTCCTTTTTAGTGAGGACGACCGATCACCGTCCTGGTTCTCGTCTGGAAGTGGAACGAAGGCAGACGCGAAGCAGCAACCTGGGCTTCCGTGCGCGTGCGCGCTTCTTGCGCGCCAAATGCATGGAGGAAACCAAGTTCTGTTCGCGGCTGAACGCAGGTTGGGCAGAAGGTTTTTGGGGTAAGGAGTTTTAGTTTGCCGACATTTAATCAATTGGTTCGGAAGGGGCGTACGGCCCCGCGATACAAGACGGCGTCTCCTGCACTGCAGGCTTCGCCGCAGCGGCGCGGTGTTTGCACCCGCGTGTACACACAGACCCCCAAGAAGCCGAACTCGGCGCTGCGCAAGGTGGCTCGCGTGCGGTTGACCAACGGGATTGAGGTTACGACATACATTCCCGGCATTGGCCACAACCTGCAGGAGCACTCGATTGTTCTGATTCGCGGCGGCCGTGTAAAGGATCTGCCGGGCGTTCGCTATCACGTTGTGCGTGGAACGCTGGATTCGGTGGGCGTAGCCAACCGGAAGCAGAGCCGCTCGAAGTACGGTGCGAAGCGCGCCAAGGGCGGAGCGGCAGCGGGCAAGAAGTAAGACGAGCTCCGTAGCTATTAGCTTTTAGCTATTAGCTTGCCGTTTTGATGATTTGATGGCTGGTGGCTTCATCTGAGAGAAGCTAAAGGCTAAGAGCTAACAGCTAGAAGCTGATTTTTGAGGAACTATGCCGAGAAAAGGGCACATTGCGAAGCGGGAAACGGTGGCAGATCCAGTCTATGGATCGACGCTGGTCACCAAGTTTGTGAACTCGATGATGTGGGGCGGCAAGAAGTCGACCGCGCAGGGCATCTTCTACCAGTCGATGAAGAACCTGGAGGAGAAGGGCGGTGGAGAAGAGGCCATCAAGCTTTTCAAGAAGGCCGTTGAGAACTGCAAGCCACTGCTCGAAGTGAAGACTCGCCGTGTGGGCGGCGCCAACTACCAGGTGCCGATCGAAGTAAACGCGGACCGGCGCACCTCGCTCGCAATTCGCTGGCTCATCACCTACGGCCGAGCCCGCGGCGAAAAGGGCATGGTCGACAAGCTTACGAACGAGCTGCTGGACGCGGCCAATGGCCGTGGCGCGGCGATGAAGAAGAAGGAAGACGTGCACCGCATGGCTGAGGCGAACAAGGCTTTCGCGCACTATCGGTGGTAAAGCAGGGGACGAGGGACCAAGGGAACGAGGGACCTCAAGGCTCTGGAAGGTTGTTTACGAACTAGAAGCTAGCAGCTAGCGGCTGAGTTTAACGGCGGGACATGAAGCGCCCGCAAAGGATTTGATAAGTGGCTCGCACCATTCCCCTAAGTCGTTGCCGGAACATCGGAATCATGGCGCACATTGACGCCGGAAAGACGACTGCGACTGAACGCATCCTCTTCTACACGGGCATCACGCACCGTATCGGCGAAGTGCATGAAGGCACCGCCACCATGGACTACATGGAGCAGGAGCAGGAGCGCGGCATCACCATCACGTCGGCAGCGACGACGTGCATGTGGCAGAACATCCGCATCAATATCATCGATACGCCCGGCCACGTGGATTTTACCGCCGAGGTGGAGCGATCTCTTCGTGTTCTGGATGGCGCAGTTGCGGTGTTCGATTCGGTGAGCGGTGTTCAGCCTCAGACCGAAACCGTTTGGCGGCAGGGCGACAAGTATAAGGTTCCGCGTATCTGCTTCGTGAACAAAATGGACAAGAACGGCGCCGATTTCGAGCACGTTCTGGACACAATCCGCAAGCGGCTTGGCGCGCGGCCTGTTGCACTGCAGATTCCGATCGGAGCAGAGTCACATTTCAAAGGTGTCGTCGATCTCATCGAGATGAAGGCGATTTTGTGGCACGACGAAACGATGGGTGCGAAGTACTCGGAAGAGCCGATCCCCGCCGATCTGCAAAAGAAGGCAGAAGCTTTCCGCCTGCAGCTTATTGAAGTGATCGCAGAGACCGACGATGTTCTGCTTGAGAAATTTCTCGAGGGTGAAACTCCGACGATCGAGGAACTGAAGAAGGGTATCCGCCAGGCGACCATCGATCTGAAGGTGTTCCCGGTTATCTGCGGATCCGCTTTCAAGAACAAGGGCGTACAGACGCTTCTCGATGCGGTCGTCGATTATCTGCCGAGTCCGCTCGACAAGCCTCCGGTGGAAGGCATCGATCCTTCGCATCCGGATCACAAACTGATCCGCAAGGCTGAGGATGGCGAGTCTCTTTCGGCGCTGGTCTTCAAGCTGATCAACGATCCGTTCGGCAAGCTCTCCTTTATCCGCATCTATTCGGGTTCCCTCAAGACAGGGGACACGATTCTGAATCCGCGTACCGGAAAAACGGAGCGTGTGGGCCGGCTCGTGAAGATGCATGCCAACAAGCGCGAGGACATCAGCGAAATCTATGCCGGCGATATCTGTGCCTGCGTTGGGTTGAAGGATCTGAAGACGGGCGACACACTGAGCGATCCGCATCATGCCATTGCGCTTGGTGCTATCACCTTCCCCGAGCCAGTGATTTCGGTTGCGATTGAGCCGAAGACCAAGGCTGACCAGGAGAAGATGGGCATCGCTCTTTCGCGGCTGGCCGATGAGGATCCGACGTTCAAAGTACGGACCGACGAGGATTCCGGGCAGACGATCATCAGCGGCATGGGTGAATTGCACCTCGAGATCCTTGTGGATCGCATGAAGCGCGAGCACAAGGTCGAGGCGAACGTGGGCGAGCCTAAGGTGGCCTTCCGCGAAACGATCCGCAAGCATGCCGAGGCTGAAGGCAAGTACATTCGCCAGACGGGTGGTTCGGGTAACTACGGGCATTGCAAACTGCGTGTTGAGCCGAACACGCCGGGCGCGGGCTACGAGTTTGTCAACGACATCAAGGGCGGCGTGGTTCCGAAGGAATACATCAAGCCGATCGACCAGGGCATTCAGGGTGCAATGGAACTTGGCATCCTCGCGGGCTTCCATATGGTCGATATCAAGGTGACGCTGTTTGACGGCAGCTACCACGAAGTCGATTCGAACGAAATGGCCTTCAAATTCGCCGGCTCAATCGCTTTCAAGGAAGCGGCTAGGAAAGCGAGCCCGGTGTTGCTGGAACCGGTGATGGCAGTCGAGGTCACGGTGCCCGAGGAGTTCATGGGCGTGATCATCGGCGACATTAACTCGCGCCGGGGCAGGATCGAAGGTATGGAACACGCGGCGGGATCGCAGGTAATCAAGGCGATGGTTCCGCTGAAGGAGATGTTCGGATACGTGAACGAAATCCGTTCATCGACACAGGGCCGCGCGTCGTATTCAATGCAGTTTGCGCGCTACGAAGAGGCGCCGCGCATGATCGCCGATGAGATCATCGGTCGTGCGCAGGGGAGATAAGCCGGTAGCCAAGGAGCCGGTAGCCAGAAGCTAGGGGCTAGAGGCTGCGAGCTGCAGGGTGAGTTTTGGGGCTGGAGCCGGAATGCCGGCGCCCCTGGGAGCAACTGGAAGTACAAGCCACTGAAAGGGATTTGGATTTCTTATGGCGAAGGAAAAGTTTGATCGTTCAAAGCCGCACGTGAACGTGGGCACGATTGGACACATTGATCACGGCAAGACGACGTTGACGGCGGCGATCACGAAGGTATTGTCGAAGCACAACCCGAAGATTGCGTTCCGTTCGTTTGACTCGATCGACAACGCTCCTGAGGAGCGCGAGCGCGGCATCACGATCGCCACGGCGCACGTCGAGTACGAGACCCCGAACCGGCACTATGCGCACGTTGACTGCCCCGGCCACGCCGACTACATCAAGAACATGATCACGGGCGCGGCGCAGATGGACGGCGCCATTCTCGTGGTTGCGGCGACCGACGGTCCGATGCCCCAGACCAAGGAGCACGTTCTGCTGGCTCGCCAGGTGGGTGTTCCCTGTATCGTGGTGTTCCTCAACAAGTGCGATGCGGTCGAAGACCAGGAGCTGACGGATCTGGTGGAGATGGAAGTCCGTGAGCTTCTCTCGAAATACCAGTTCCCGGGCGACGACGTTCCGGTGATCCGCGGATCCGCTCTTGGAGCACTGAACGGGGAAGCGCAGTGGGAAGCCAAGATCGACGAGCTCATGGAGGCGGTGGACAAATACGTTCCGCAGCCGGAGCGCGCGGTGAGTCTGCCGTTCCTGATGCCGATTGAAGATATCTTCTCGATCTCGGGCCGCGGCACGGTGGTGACGGGCCGCATCGAGCGCGGCAAGGTGAAGGTGGGCGAGGACGTCGAGATTGTCGGCTTCCGCGAGACTCGCAAGTCGGTTTGCACGGGCGTCGAGATGTTCAAGAAGCAGCTCGATGAAGGCATGGCGGGCGATAACGCCGGCATCCTTCTGCGCGGCATTCCGAAGGAAGACGTGGAGCGCGGCATGGTTCTGGCCAAGCCGGGATCGATCACGCCACACACCCAGTTCAAGGGCACCGTTTACGTGCTGAGCAAGGAAGAAGGCGGCCGTCATACCCCGTTCTTCAAGGGCTATCGTCCGCAGTTTTACTTCCGCACGACAGACGTGACGGGCGTGGCGGAACTGCCGGCGGGTACGGAGATGGTGATGCCGGGCGACAACGTGGAGCTGACGATTGAGCTGATCACGCCGGTAGCCATGGAAAAGGGCCTGCGGTTTGCGATCCGCGAAGGCGGACGCACAGTAGGCGCCGGAGCGATTTCGGAAATCATCAAGTAGACGCTGGCCGCGTCGGGCGGACCGCCCTTCGGGCGCATGAACGACGCAGCAAGCGAAGCAATAGATCAGAGATCGGGATTTTGGGACCGGAGAAAGCTGATCCCATCCGACAGAAGGATTTGAAATGCGGGAAATTGTCACACTGCAGTGTACGGAGTGCAAGGAGCGGAATTACTCCACGACCAAGAACAAGAAGACGACCACCGGCCGTCTCGAGTTCAAGAAGTTTTGTAATCGCTGCCGCAAGCACCAGCCGCACAAAGAAACGAAGTAGAAGCAGCCCTTAGCTATTAGCCGTTAGCTCTTAGCTCATCGATGCCAGAATTTGCCAACTCGGTTCGTACTGGCAGGACGAAACTAAAGGCTAAAAGCTAACAGCTAAAAGCTGCATTCAGGGGCGTAAGCTCAACGGTTAAACTGTCGGTCTCCAAAACCGAACTTGGGGGTTCGAATCCCTCCGCCCCTGCCAGATTAGTACGGTGGCCTCGGCACCAGGCCGAGAACGAAGCAAGAGTAGTTGCCCCGGCCCTACGCCGAGGCTAAGGATTGAAGTATGGCAGCAGAGTCAGCGATCAAAAAAGGCGACGATAGCTCGATAAAGCGGCAGCAGCCAGGAGCGCTTGTGAATATGTCAGAAAATGCGCTAGGGGTCTGGGGTAATTTCAATCGCTTTCTGAGCGACGTGCGCGCGGAAATGAAGAAAGTCGTCACGCCGACGCGGAAGGAAGTGCAGGCGACGACCTCTGTCGTAATCGTCACTGTATTCATCTTCGGGTTCTTTTTCTGGGTGACGGACAGCGTCTTCAGCAGGGCCCTTCAGGCGATACTTCAAAAGCTGGGCGCACAGTAAGAATGCAGGATCGAATCGAGACATCAATGGCAGAAGACATAGAAAAGCCCGCCGAACAACAACCAGCACCCGAACGCAATCCACTCTTCAAGTGGTATATCCTTCACGCCTACTCGGGATTTGAGCGCAAGGTGCGCGAGTCCATTGAGAGCCGCGTCCAGGCGTTCGGCCTGAAAGACAAAGTGGGCCGCGTGATGATCCCCACCGAACCGGTGACCGAGATCATCAATGGCAAGAAGCGAACGGTGGAGCGGGTCTTTCTGCCTGGATACGTACTCGTCGAGATGGATCTCGACAACAACCTCTGGCACGTCTTGAAGGACACGCCGAAGGTGACGGGCTTCCTGGGAACCGGCGACAAGCCGGTAGCGCTGAGCGAGGAAGAAGTGAGTTCGATTCTCTTCCGCAGCGAGACAGCCAAGGAAAAGCCGCGGCTTAAGATCAGGTTTGAGAAGAATGAGTCCGTCAGGATCACCGACGGGCCCTTTGCCAACTTCAACGGCGTGGTGGATGAGATCAACGAAGATCGCGAAACTCTCAAGGTGATGGTCACCATCTTCGGCCGCTCGACACCCGTAGAACTCGAGTTCGGCAAAGTCGAAAAGATTGAGTAGCGACAGCTTTTAGCTATTAGCTTTTAGCTTCTAGCCGGTTTGCCTACCTGGCGGCGCCGGTTAAAAGCGAACGCTAAATGCTGCGCACCAAAATTCAAATGTTGCACCAGACAGCTAGAAGCTAAAAGCTAGGAGCTAAGAGCTGTTTCCGAAGGAAACCACATGGCACCTCCGAAAAAAGTAAGCGCGATGGTCAAGTTGCAGATCGAAGCCGCCAAGGCAACGCCTGCTCCGCCGGTCGGTCCGGCGCTAGGCCAGGCGCAGGTCAACATCATGGAGTTCTGCAAGCAGTTCAACGCCCGCACGCAGAACAAGGAGATGGCCGGCCTCATCATTCCGGTCGTCATCACAGTCTACGGCGATCGCTCATTCACATTTGTGACGAAGACTCCTCCGGCGGCGATTCTGTTGAAGAAGGCTGCGGGCCTGCAAAAGGGCTCCGGCACTCCCAACAAGGATAAGGTCGGCAAGGTTACGGAGAAGCAGGTTCGCGAAATCGCCACCCAGAAGATGCCTGACCTGAACGCCGCTTCGATTGAGACGGCGATCAAGAGCATTAAGGGCACTGCCCGGTCCATGGGCATTGAAGTCGTAGGATAAGTCCGGACTGGCTTATCTGCTGCAAATGCGAGGCCCTCCCGGTCGGGAGGGCCTTCGTGCGTACGCTGTTCCATTTTGCCGTGAAACTTTGGTCTGCCAGAAGGAAACATGAGGAGAGCATCATCCGGTAGTCGATTCGCGTGCCCTGAGTGGGAGCGCCGATTCCTGCTCAACGGATTTCCCGCAGGAGTCTCTGTTACAGGCATCCGGCAGATTCAAGATCGCTACATCGCTGGAACCCGTTTACGCTTGCGTCGATCAAGCCACTCCGACGGCACGATTGCATTCAAACTCACACAGAAATCGAATGACAATGCAGCGGGCGCCCTCCAAGGCCAATTTACTACGATCTACCTGACAGAAGACGAGTACAAGATCTTCGAAGCGCTTCCCGCCTGGGTGCTGGAAAAGACGCGGCACAGCGTACCGCCGTTTGGCATCGACGTCTTCAAGGGAAATCTCTCGGGTCTCATCCTTGCCGAAGCCGCATTCAGTTCGGCTGAAGAAGCGGCAGCATTGGAGCTTCCAGCATTTCTCTTCAAAGAGGTGACTTCCGATCGAAGATTCACCGGCGGTTCCCTGTCTGTTGTGACTAGACAGCAGTTGATTGGCGATCTCCAGGGATTCGGAATCAGCCTGGACTAAAATAAGATTTGTTATGCAAATCGAAAGCCCTCCGATCAGGAGGGCTTTCTTGTCTGAAGAAGGATCCGGCCGGGACAGATATCTCAGGCTTATTTCGGAGGCGCCGGTGTGAAAATCTCCCGCCTTGCCGGCTCGGGTTTCGGTTTGGGCTTCGGTGCTTTCTTGGCTTCTTTGCGACCTTTATCTTTGCTTCCCATGTGTGACAGTGTGCCATAGTTCGCGTTCATCGGGAAGGCCCGATGAACGCAAACAGTAATCAGGCATCAGGGTCAGTAATCAGTTCCCGGCCGTGGGAACGGGTGGTTTCTTCTCCTCAGGTGCCGGAGCGGCGCTCACCGTGCGCTGCAGGTGGTCGTGGTTGAGGATGGCGTTGAAGACCAGGGCATAGTCGCCGATTGTCTCCCCGCGATATACCGGGTTGTTGCCGAAGAGCAGAACGCTGCCAGTACCTAGATGCGCGTCTACCACCACGGCGTGTTCCGCGATCGAGGTCGCCTTGTCGAGCAGGCCGTCCAGCAGCAGGGTCTTGCTGTCGTTGAACCGCAGAATCACTTCCGGGCGGAGCTGTTCGGGAATGACAGAGAAGTTGTTCCGCATCTGTTCTTCATTCAGCTTTTTGGCTTCCCATGGCTGGGTCTTCTCCAGCGGCTCAGCTTCCACCGCTTTGCGTCCGAGTGGTTCGTCGTTCTCTTCGGCGCTGCCGCGGCCAGTGGGACGCTGTGAGTACGGATCCATCAGCAAACGGTCTCCGCTGCGTCCAAGCGTATTGCTCACGTTGAAGGCCATGCCGTTGGCGCTCATCACCGGTAGATTTCCGCTGTAGCCGAATGCGACCGGATTGTCCTTCGCAACCAGCGTGGTGTTCAGCACCGTGCCCACCACGCGGGCATCGCCTTTTGACGCGACGCTGACTCCTGGAGCGAGGCCGGTCTCAATCGCGAACTGCGAACTGTCTTCAGACGTGATCAGCAATCCGCCTTTCTCAACAAACGTGCGCAGGTGCTCGAGCCCGTCGTAGCCGAGACCAGGACGAATGTCGTCCGTCGAGTCATCGCCGATCTGCAGATTCGGCGTGATGTCCGATTTCTTCCACGGCATCGGGTTATTCCAACGGGGCAGGCCATTGATGATGTCCTGCGTGGATGCTCGGCCCACCGGCGCAAACACGATCACGTCATACTTCGAACGAAGATCGTCTTCTTTAGCGGCGGTCTGTGTGCTGATGTAGTCGAATGGTATTCCCGCGGTGTCGAATGCATACCGCCACCAGCCTTCGGTCTGCGTTGCGAGCCAGGTGTGCATCATGGCAATGCGCGGCGCCGTAGCATCGTGCATCGCCACGGAAGGCGCAGCGGAAAGCTTCGTTCCGTCAAGGGCGAGACTGCGGAGACTGTCGGTGATCTTCTCATCAGCTCCAGAAATCAGCAGCGACCCGGCGGAGAAGTGCTTGCCGCCGGCGTCAAACGCTTTCTCTGCGACTTGGACCTTCGTGCCCTTGAGCTTGTATACCGCGGAGAGAAGCGAGATCTGGCCCGAGTTATTGATTGCGATGACAGAACCCGCGCCGTCGAGTTTCCCCGCGAGTGTGGCTGGATCATCGATGACCTTCATATTGGCCTTGAGGATCGCAGGATCGGTAACGCGAGCGACTTTCAAATTGAACAGGTGCGTGAACGACCAGCCCGTGTCGTCGTAGGGATGTTTCTGGGGATCATCGGGAGCCCAGTACTGACGATCGAGCAGCGCGTCGGCTGCGCGGGAGTAAGGCTGATCCATACGAATGACGACGGAGCCCGCTGCGAAAGTTTCCTGCTTCGCCTTGTCGCCACGCTTCTCGCCGGCGATGGTGCACGTCGCGGCATCCGAGAGTTGCTGAATCTCTACATGCTGACGCTGCAGCACCTTGAGCAGTTCCACTTCGCGGTTAGTGGCGGCAGCGTCGGGCGCGATCACGTATGCAGCGGGACCTTCGAGGCTGGGCTTCTGAGTTGCGCGCTTGCTCTTCGCATAGTAGTTCTCGAGGAAGTGGTGCGTGTGCTGCGAGAAATAGGAAATGGTGGAGAGAAGGGCCGACTGCTCGTAGTTGTTGTTATCGCGCTGCGACCAGTTGACGATGGGCCATGGTGGATCCTGCCGGTACCAGGTGCGCGAGTACTCTTCCGGATCGAGAATGCGCTTCTCCGTGTCCGCGCCGCCGTTTCCGAATGTCTCATAGAGACGGCTGATGCCATTGTGCATCGACGCGAGAAACATGAGGTAGCCGGGACTCCAGGTGTCGAAGTCGCCATGTGTGAAGACGCCGGGCATTCCAAAGCCCTGCATCGCCGCGACATTGTTCCAGCCCAGCTCAGCCCATTCATCGGCAAGCAGCGGATCAACCCACGCGTTGTAAGGACCATCGCCGACGGTGTTGTCATAGAGAAACGGCACGGACTCATGCAGGTCGTGCAGCACCTGCGCGTGCCAGTCCAGATACGTGTTGAGCACATTGCGGCTGAGGGCTAACGTCATGCCCATCGCGTCGCGGTTGTTGTCGTGCGCGACGTAATGTCCCCAGTAAAGAAGGTGCGGATACTTCTCCTTCGGATGAGCCTTGTGCCACCGATAGATGTCGACCATGCGATCACGGCCGTCGACCTCGACCACAGGCGTGATGAGCACGATCATGTGCGAGCGAATGAATTTGATGTAGGGCGAGTCGTCGACTGCGAGTCGATACGCGAGTTCCATCAGCGCCGTAGGAGCACCCGTTTCAGGCGAATGAATCGTCCCGGTAATGTAGTAGACCGGATACGACTGGTCAATCAGCGTTCGGGCCTTGGCGTCATCGAAGTTGATAGTCCGCGGATCGGCCAGCTGTGCGAGGCGCTGTTTATTGGCATCCGCATTCTTCAGCAGTTCTGCATCGGCAACAGCGACGGCAATCTGCTCGCGACCTTCTTCGGTGTGGCCTACCGTATATACCTTCACGCGGGGACTGGCCGCGGCGAGCAGGCGGAAGTACTTGTAGACATCCTCGGCGTAAGGCAGAATATCGGGCGCGCCGGAGACGTCTCCAAGGACCTTTGCAGGAGTAGGAACATTCTTCGACGCCGGAAGGTAGTCGACCAGTGGAGAGGTAAAGGTAGCATCCGTCGTGTATTTGTGGATGTGGTCCGTGTATTCCTGATCGATTGCCTGTTGCGGATCGCGGGCGAAGTTAGTATTCAGCGATTGAGAGGGGGCTGCGGCGCTGACAAAGGGAAGGGTACAAAGAAGCAGGGCCAGGCGAATGGGTCGCATAGTGTCCTTCTTGTGAAGTTCTGCCGGCACACATGAGGGGGCTCCCGGGAGACGCTACCATCACGCAGGATTGCGCGACACCCAAGCGGCAATCCGAAGGTACAAACTTGCATGGGGTTGAAAAGAAAGCGTTGAGCCTATTCAGGAGTGCTGGCTTGGATGAAACTATACGGCATCTACTTACACTTCCAAAAATGAAAACGTGTCAGCGATCTCGTGACTCTTCGAGGTTTCGTTATGACGGGGCGCAGAACCATGCCGCCCGATTTTCACCAGAGTGGAAATCAGCCCTTTTCAAGACCGCTCCGTATAAAGGATTTGGCATCCCAACGAGGGCGATCTGAAATATCGCGAAGGAGAAGTTTGTTTATGACGGATTATCGAGTAAATCGAGGAGAAGCGCAGGAGGACCAGTTTACGGCTGCGATTGAAAAAACGACGTCCCGGGTTCCATCGAGCGCGTTCCTGGCCCTCGCGTTGGGATCGATGGCGGTTTCAGCTACTTTCCAGGCGATGAGCAGAAAGCATGAAGCGCTGTTTATCGGTCAGTGGGCTGCGCCGTTTCTGCTGCTTGGCATCTACAACAAGATGGTGAAGCAGCACGGGTCGGACGGCATCAAGGGCGCAAAGAGCAACACCGGCGAGGGTTACGCGAGCTATCAGTCACCGGAACGGTCTTATAGCCAGACAGCGGCCGGAATCTAACGGCCGATCAAAAAAGGCAGGCGATCCAAAGATCGCCTGCCTTTTTGTTTTGTTCCACGTTCGGCTTGTTTACTCGCCGCGCGCGCTGACCGCTCCAGTTACAAGCACCTGCTGCGGAGCAGCTACCTTGGCAGAAGGCACGTGCAGGTCAACCTTCAGGGATTTCACCTCCGGTTTACCGTTGGACGGTGCCGTGAAGCTGACCTCGTACTGATTGCTCAGCCTGCGGCGGAGATCCTGGAAGAAGGGCTGCATCGAAACCGGGTTCCCGAGCCCTTGCCAATAGCTGTTGCCGCCTGTGGCTTGCGTGACCATCAGCAACAGATTCTGACCCGCATTGGATTCATAGCGCGTGCTATTGATCCGGCCAGTGTTCTGCCAGTAGATCGAATAGACAACAAGTCCTGCCCTCACAGAGTCCTTGATGGCTGTCTGCACGTACGGGTCTTCGGGGTCGAAGCGGCGCTCGTAGTTGTCTACTCCGTCAGTAACCATCACCACCTCGCGACGCGCTGTGCGATCGTGCGAGGGCCAGCTCTTCGCCAGGTCGGACAGGCAGAAGTAGGGGCTCGCGTTCTCGCCGGGGATACCGGTGCTGAGATGCAGGCCCTTGAGCACATCGGCGGCATTGGATGAGAGTTGCGATGAAAATGCCGCTCGCCCCTGCTGCATGTATGCGATGGCCATCTTCGTGTTCGGAGGCATTTCTTTCACGAAAGTCTTGATGTCATTGAATTGGGTCCCAAGGCTCGCTCGAGCTCCCGCATCGAGCAACAGAACGAGCTCGACGGGACTGTTGCTTTCCTGGAGTTGGTCGAAGCTGGTCACGGTGGATTCTTTGCCGTTCACCTTGACCTTGAGATTCTGCGCAGATATCTGCCCCGCGTTGCCGTTTTTCGCCGAAGGCAGGACGGTGACGATTGCTCGCCCCTGCCCTTGTTGATCGGTTTTCTGTGCGAATACAGGGAAGGCTGCCATCAATGTTCCGGCAGTGAGTGCAATTGCTGCTAATCCTGATCTCTTCATTTAATTAATCCTCAGTTTTGGCGCCCCGCTCAACACCGCTCCTCCGGGGCAAATTCCAATCCTTTTCTCTCTATTTAGATGCCCGAGGGTGGAATTTGTTGCGGTGGCGCAGCTAACACTCACGGAACATGAGGGTTCCAATACCCCTCGAAGGCCCGTCGTGCAGGACTCTCTCGAAACCTTGGTTTTCATCAGATTTTGACCGGATTTTGATGAGCGTGTGTAAAGAAGCTTTGATGATTGCGTCGCAGCACTTCCCCAACTTGAGACAAGCAAGCACATCAAAGGAGAGCTTAGTGAGACAGGCAATCATGCGTCTGGCCGCACCGGTCTGCGCCGCAATCTTCATTTCGGCCACTCAACTTCATTCCCAGCAACTTCCTCTACTCGCAGTGGGCACGCTCGACGAGTCCCGGGCAGGAGCATGGGCCGATGTATCAGGTCTGAACTACACACTCGAGAACGGTGTGCCGGCGAACAACCTTGGGGGCATGGGCTCTGCGATCACCTATGTGGGCGGGAATGATTTTCTGGCCCTGCCAGACCGTGGGCCGAATGCGGTGCCGTTTAACCCTGCCGTGGACGACACCGTCGCGTACGTCAATCGCTTCCACACCGTGCACCTCAACCTGACTCCGAACACGACAGGATCGGGCCTCCCATTCGAGCTCAAGCCCCTGCTGCAGCAAACTACCTTCCTTTGGAGCACGACACCTTTGGTTTATGGAAGCGTGAATGGCTCCGGTGTTCCGCCGATCAACGGTGTCATGCGCTACTACTTCACGGGGCGTTCAGACGGGTTTGACGCGTCGCAGAATTCGGGCGATCCAAACGACGCGCGCTTCGACACCGAAGGCATTCGCGTTTCAAATGACGGCAACAGCGTTTTCATCTCCGATGAGTACGGCCCGTACATCTACCAGTTCGACCGGAACACTGGCGTTCGGCTTCGGAGCTTTGCCTTGCCGTCGTCCTTCTACGTGCCGAACCTGTCGGCGGTGGGAAATACGGAGATCAGCGGCAACACGGTTGGCCGCACAACAAACAAGGGCATGGAGGGGCTGGCCATCACGCCGGATGGAAAGACGCTGGTCGGCATCGTGCAAGCTGCGCTTCTTCAGGACGCTGCTCAAAAGGGCGCAGCGGCCAAGGTGTTGCGCATCGTGACCATCGATATCGCTTCAGGCCAGGTGACGGGCCAGTTCGCGTACGGGCTGACTACCGGCTCAGGCGTAAGCGAAATTCTGGCTCTCAACAATCACGAGTTCCTGGTCGATGAGCGCGACGGCCACGGTCGAGCCGATGGCAGCCTGGCTGTGGTCAAGCAACTCTTCAAGATCGATCTCACCGGCGCGACCGACGTCGGCGCGATGGACGGCAAGACAGCCGCGGCAAACGAGGTCAAGAAGACATTGTTCGTGGATCTGGTTACGTCGATGAATGCTGCGGGCATCTCCGCAGCCGAGATTCCCGCCAAGATTGAGGGAATCTCCTTCGGCCCGGACCTGAAGGGCGGAGGCGAAACCATCCACACGCTCTGGGTAGCCAATGACAACGACTTCACACTGACCGTTCTGGACCCGGATGGCAACACGATCGCCAATCCCAACCAGTTCTTCGTTTTCGGCTTCAAGGACTCCGACCTCGGCGGATCGGCCTATGTGCCGCAATTTCAGGAAAGTCGGGAACTCCCGGCGTTCCTGAGGTAGGGCCCAGGGCGCCGGATGGCTAACCAGCCGCCGGCGCCTGAATCCTGAAAGGCCAGTCGATTATCTAAATAGAAGGCCTGACTTTCAGACGTTTATTGCACTTCCGCTTCCAATCCGCTAAACTTTATCTATGTGCTCGGGGCATAGCTCCGGGCCGTCAATTGCACCACGGCTTTTGGACCTGTTCGAGGCGATAAGCGCCAGGGTTTCAGGCGTATGGCCTCCAGGTTCCCCGAATAGGGGCTGGCAACTGCGGTGGGAGACGAGGATCTGATGGCTAAATCCAGCAAGAATATTGCGAAGGCGCGTGCGGCTGTAACCAAGCCGGCGTATCCGCTTTCTGAAGCGGTCACTCTGCTGCAGCAGGTGAAGTTCGCCAAGTTTGACGAAACAGTCGATCTGACCATGCGACTGGGTGTCGACACCCGGCATGCCGACCAGATGGTGCGCGGAACCGTAGTTCTGCCCCACGGACTCGGCAAGACCAAGACGGTTGCCGTGATCGCCACCGGCGATCGCCAGAAGGAAGCGCAGGATGCAGGCGCGGACTTCGTGGGCGGCGAAGAGATGGTCGAGAAGATCCAGAAAGAGAACTGGACAGATTTCGATGCCTTGATTGCGACCCCCGACATGATGAAGGTGGTGGGACGCCTGGGCAAGGTGCTCGGCCCTAAGGGCCTGATGCCGAACCCGAAGACCGGGACCGTGACGCAGGATGTAGCCGCTGCGGTGAAAGAGATCAAGGCCGGTAAGGTGGAGTTTCGTGCCGACAAGACCAGCCTGGTGCACGTGCCTGTGGGCAAGCTGAGTTTCGACTCGCAGAAGCTGATCGACAACGCGACGACAGTGATCACGTCGATCGTTCGCGCCAAGCCTTCAGCGGCAAAGGGCAAGTACATCAAGAGCATCACCATCAGCTCGACGATGGGCCCGGGAGTTCCGCTGGATCAGGCTGTAGCCGACGCCGCGGGCAAGCACTAAAAAACAGGATCAGAGATCAGGGGTCAGGGATCAGTCCTGACACTTGGCGCAAGACTCCAGAGAGATTCTGGCATAGAGATTTGAGATCGCGCCCGACCGGCGCATGAAAGCGAGGGCAGAGGCTAGGAGATAGGTTGGGGCGTACTGATCCCTGACCTCTGATCTCTGATCCCTGCCGGAGCGGAGCGAAGGCAATGGCAATTTCGAAGGCGAAAAAGACAGAGAAGGTCCGGCTGCTGGCAAAGGAGTTGGAGACCTCGACAACCGCTATCATCGGCACGTTCAGCAAGCTGACCGTTGCCAAGGACTACGAGCTGCGCAAGGTCATCCGCGAGGCGGGTGGCAAGTATCGCGTGGTGAAGAACAAGCTGGCGGCGGTTTCGAGCGAGAGCTCGCAAGTCGGTCCCGCGCTCAAGGGCCTCAAGGGTGTGAATTCGGTTGCGTTCACCTCGGGCGACCCGGTGGCGTTGGCCAAGGTATTCGCGAAGTGGGCCGGCGATAACGCCGAGTTCCAGTTCAAGCTGGGCATCGTTGACGGCAAGCTGATCGACGTGGCGGAGATCAAGGCTCTGGCCACAATGCCGGGCAAGGAGGAGCTCTTCTCCAAGCTGCTCTTCCTCATCAATGCTCCGGCGCAGCGTTTGGTCACCGTGCTCAATGCCACGGGCCGCGACCTGGCAGTGGTAATCAACCAGGGCGTGGAGAAGGAAAAGTTTACGGCGGCGTAGGCCGCGAGCAACTAGCTCCTGGCCTTGGCTTCTAGCCAGGCGGTGGAGGAGCTAGCAGCTAGAAGCTAGCGGCTGGTTGCTGTTTTCAAAGGTTTTGGCAGTAAGACATGCGGGAAGGGCGCGAGTCTGGCGCATCGGAAACTTACCGTTTGGGTTTGCGGCTGGGAATATCAATTTCGGATTTGAATGGAGAAAAGACATGGCGGATCTCGCACAGTTGGAAGAACAGATTGTTGGCCTGAGCCTGCTCGAGGCTGCATCCCTGGTAAAGAAGCTCGAAGAGCGCCTCGGCGTCTCGGCGGCAGCGGCGGCTCCGGTCGCAGTTGCTGGCGGCGGCGGTGCGGCAGCGGCTCCGGCGGCTGAGGAAAAGACCGAGTTCCAGGTCATCCTCAAGGATGCCGGCGCGAACAAGATCAACACCATTAAGGCCGTCCGCGAGGTTACCTCGCTCGGCCTGAAGGAAGCCAAGGACCTGGTTGATGGCGCGCCGAAGGCGTTGAAGGAGAGCGCGACCAAGGACGAAGCCGAGGCGATCAAGAAGAAGTTCGAAGGCGTTGCGACCATCGAAGTTAAGTAATTTGGTACGTGACTTGCAAGACGAGCCGGGACGCGCTACGATAATCGTTGCGCGTCTTTTCGGCCCTGCGGGCATATCCGCAATTTGGGCGAAAACCACACGGCGCGTCTTGATTGAGTCAAAGGGCACATTGTTCGTATCCCCGGCTGGGCCAAGCAGCTTGGGAACCGACAAACTGTGAAGTTAAGTGCTCTAGTGTCAGCAGGATAGCGGGCTTCCTGTTGACGGATGTCGATTGGCAGGCGACGGGCAGCAGAAGCGAGCTTTGGGATCGGCGACAGGTTTTCAGCAAAAATCGGATGGGGGCACAGGCTTCATGCCGCGCTCGTGAGGAATTGCGTCCTCGCGGGCTTTCGTGTCTCTACCGCAGCGGATTAGGCGGTTCGGGCGAAATTTACGTTGCGTCTGCGGACATAACAGCCGGGATACACCGGAGGGGTCTGCTTCCGATGATGTGCAGTCGATGATCGTGCCAGGGTTTGTGATGCGTTTAAGCGTTCTGGAGATCGCTGTGAAGTGAAGTTGGCCGTGGCATTGGCCGACTTCGATGGCAGTCACTCTCGGATTCTTATAGCGCACTGTCCTGAGGAACAACAACGCCTGTGAGGCGATTTTCGGGACGCCTCAATTCAGTAAACACGCTTGGCGCGGGACACCGGAGCTTCGGCTGATCATTCGCCGCGGATTCCGGAGCAGGACTGGGGATGCGCAGTGAGCCAGTCTGAGCGATTCGGTTTGTTACGTCAGCAACTGCTGGTGCCTCGAGACTCGGGTGCCGGCCCGGCGCGATCTGTGATCAGTATCGGCCGGTTTGATGAGCCTCAGGAGTGATGCATGCCTAACGAGAAGCGCGCGATTCGCAGCCGGCTCGATTTTTCCAAGATTCCTACAGCCACCCAGATTCCCAACCTGATCGAAGTGCAGCGCCGTTCTTACGAGCGCTTCCTGCAGATGGACAAGCTGCCCAACGAGCGCGATGACTCGGGGCTGCAGTCGGTGTTTGTTTCTGTTTTCCCCATCACCGACTTCCGCGGAATTTCGCAGCTCGATTTTGTCGACTACGCCATCGGCAACTGGGAGTGCAAGTGCGGCCACTTGAAAGGCCTTCACCACCTGCGTACCGCCTGCGTGCATTGCGGCGCCATGGTCATTACCGACCCGTTTCTTCCCGGCGACGTTCTCTGCCACAAGTGCGGAACCTACAACAAGAACGTTCCCGACTTCTGTAACAAGTGCGGCGACCCTGTCGGCCTGCAGCTGAAGTATGACCAGCAGGAGTGCGAAGAGCGCGGCATGACGTTCTCTGCTCCGCTGAAGGTGACGGTCCGCCTCACCATCTATGACAAGGACGCGGAGACCGGCAACAAGACCATTCGCGACATCAAGGAGCAGGAAGTCTTCTTCGGCGACATTCCGTTGATGACGCCGAACGGCACCTTCATCGTGAACGGCACCGAGCGCGTGATCGTCTCGCAGCTCCATCGTTCGCCTGGCGTCTTCTTTGAGACTGCGAACAACCGCACCTACTTCCTCGGCAAAATCATTCCTTACCGCGGATCTTGGGTGGAGTTCGAGTTCGACCAGAAGAACACCCTCTATGTCCGCATCGACCGCAAGCGCAAGTTCCTCGGAACCATCTTCCTCCGCGCCCTCGGTCTTCGTTCCAACGAAGAGATCCTGAAGACTTTCTATACCGTTGATCGTATTCACATCGAGAACGGTAAGCTGCAGTGGGCTGTGCAGACTGATCCGAAGCGCTCGACCCACTTGCTCGGAGCCAAGCCTGCGCATGCCGTCCTGCACAAGGGCGAAGAGATCGCGCACTCCGGCCGCAAGGTTACGGCGAACACTCTCAAAGCGATTCGCGCTGCCGGCATCGAGAAGATCGAAATTGAAAATGCCGAACTCGACGGTGCCATGACCGCGTCTGATGTCGTGGATCTGAACACCGGCGAAGTCATCGTGGAATCCAACGTCGAGTTGACCGCCGATCGCCTGCACAAGGTGATGACGAGCGGCGCAACCAGCGTCGAAGTCTTCTTCCCGGAGCGCGACGACGTCGGCAATATCATCACCAACACCTTGAAGCGTGACTCCGTACACAAGCCGGAAGAGGCGCTCATCGAAATCTATCGCAAGCTCCGGCCAGGCGATCCGCCGACGCTGGACACCGCAACTGCGCTCTTCGAAGGCATGTTCTTTGATCCGCGCAAGTACGACTTCTCGCGCGTGGGCCGTCTCAAGTTCAACATCAAGCTCTATGAGAACCAGGACGCGACACAGCTCGATCACCGCACGCTGACGCCTGAGGACTTCTACGCCACCATCCGCTACCTGCTGAAGCTGCGTAAGAATATCGGCTCGGTGGACGACATCGATCACCTTGGCAACCGCCGCGTCCGCGCGGTCGGCGAGCTGATGGAGAACCAGTTCCGCATCGGCCTCGTCCGCATGGAGCGCGCCATCAAGGAAAAGATGAGCGTGTACCAGGAGCTGTCGACGGCCATGCCGCACGACCTCATCAATGCCAAGCCCGTCATGGCGGCGATCCGCGAATTCTTCGGTTCATCGCAGCTCTCGCAGTTCATGGATCAGACCAACCCGCTTTCGGAAATTACTCACAAGCGCCGCCTGTCGGCACTTGGGCCGGGCGGTCTGTCGCGTGAGCGCGCTGGATTCGAAGTCCGCGACGTGCACCCGACGCACTACGGACGTATCTGCCCGATTGAAACGCCGGAAGGTCCGAACATCGGCCTCATCAGCTCGCTGAGCTGCTTCGCGCGCATCAACGAGTATGGCTTCATCGAGTCGCCTTATCGCAAGGTGAAGGAATCGAAGATCCTCGACTACGTGGAAGTGGTCAACGCAGGTGAAAGCGGCTTGCGCGTTGGCGATCACATCGAAAAAGATGAGGCCATCAAGCTGAATGGCACGCTCAAGAAGCAGGGCAAGCGGGCCATCGACTACATCCCGTACAGCTTCTATCTGTCGGCATGGGAAGAGGACCGTCACACCATCGCTCAGGCAAACATCGACTTCAATGAGAACGGTGTGATCACAGAAGACCTGGTCAATGCTCGCCGGCAGGGCAACTTCGTGCTGGTGAACAGGACCGAGGTCGACTACATCGACGTCTCGCCGAAGCAGCTGGTTTCGGTCGCCGCCTCGCTCGTGCCCTTCCTCGAGCACGACGACGCAAACCGCGCGCTCATGGGCGCCAACATGCAACGCCAGTCGGTGCCGCTGCTCGTGGCCGAAGCTCCGCTGGTGGGAACCGGCATGGAAGGCGTTACGGCTCGCGACTCCGGCGCTGTAGTGCTTGCCAAGCGTAACGGCATCGTGGACTCGGTCGACTCCGAGCGCATTATCGTGCGCGTCGAGGGCGAACACCATCCCACGCAGCTGTCGCGCGAAGTTGGTTCGGACATCTACACCCTGATCAAGTTCAAGCGCTCCAACCAGAACACCTGCATCAACCAGAAACCGGTTGTGCGCGAAGGCGAGCGCGTCATCAAGGGACAGGTCATCGCTGACGGTCCATGCACCGAGCAGGGCGAGTTGGCGCTGGGACGCAACGTCCTCGTGGCCTTCATGCCATGGCGCGGTTACAACTTCGAGGACGCCATCCTCATCAGCGAACGACTCGTGAAGGACGATTACTACACCTCGGTGCACATTGAGGAGTTTGAAATCGAAGCGCGCGATACGAAGCTGGGACCGGAAGAAATCACGCGCGATATTCCCAACGTTTCTGAGCACGCACTCCGCGACCTGGACGAGAGCGGTGTTATCCGCATCGGCGCCCAGATCGGCCACGGCGACATTCTCGTTGGCAAGGTCACGCCAAAGGGCGAGACGCAGCTCACTCCGGAAGAGAAGCTGCTCCGCGCCATCTTCGGTGAGAAGGCCGGCGATGTTCGCGACGCTTCGCTGACGTGCCCTCCGGGTATCGAAGGTACGGTGGTCGACGTTCGCATCTTCAGCCGCAAGGGACAGGAAAAGGACGAGCGCGCCAAGCAGATCGAAGCGGAATACGTTTCGAAGCTCGAGAAAAACCTTGGCGACGAAATCCGAATCCTTACCGACGAGCGCCTGAAGCGTCTTGAAGGCATCCTGGGCGGCAAAGAAGTTCTCGCCGACCTCCACGACGAACGGACCAACAAGCGCCTCATCACCAAGGGCGCGCTGCTGGACAGGGAAACCATCGAGCGCATTTCCACGAAGAATTTGAAGCGCATCCGCTACAACGACAAGGATCCCCGCGTCAACGAGCAGATCGACGAGATCGAAGAGATGACCTCGCGGCAGATCGAAGTCCTGCGCAAGATCACCAACGAGAAGATCGCCAAGTTGCAGAAGGGCGACGAGCTGCCTCCCGGCGTCATCAAGCTGGTCAAGGTCTACGTTGCCATGAAGCGCAAGCTTTCAGTCGGCGACAAAATGGCCGGACGCCACGGCAACAAGGGTGTGATCGCGCGCATTCTTCCTGAAGAAGACATGCCGTATCTGCCCGATGGCACACCAGTCGAAATCGTCCTCAATCCGCTCGGCGTTCCTTCTCGTATGAACGTCGGACAGATTCTCGAAACGCACCTCGGCTGGGCCGCACATTCGCTGGGCGCCAAGATTGCAGCATTGATCAAGGCTAACAGCGACGTTGAGGCAACGCGCGAACTCATGAAGAAGGAGTTCGCGGGAACCGCAACGCTGCGCCAGTTGCTTGAGCTTGATGACGAAATGCTGCTCCGGGTTGGAGCAGGCATGAAGCGCGGCATCTGGTTCGGAACCGCGGTATTCGACGGCGCCAAGGAAAGCGAGATCAAGGCGCTGCTGGCAGCGGCTGGATTGCCGTCTTCGGGCAAGACTCCGTTGTTTGACGGCATGACCGGCGAGCAGTTCGAACAGCCGGTAACCGTGGGCTACATCTACATGCTGAAGCTCTCGCACCTGGTCGACGACAAGATCCACGCTCGCTCGATCGGACCGTACTCGCTCATCACCCAGCAGCCGCTGGGCGGCAAAGCGCAGTTCGGTGGACAGCGCTTCGGCGAAATGGAAGTGTGGGCGCTCGAAGCCTACGGCGCTGCGTACATCCTGCAGGAACTGCTGACCGCAAAGTCCGACGACGTGTATGGCCGTACCAAGATTTACGAAGCCATCGTCAAGGGCGAAGCGGCAATCGAGCCGGGTGTGCCTGAGTCATTCAACGTGCTCATCCGCGAGTTGCAATCGCTGTGCCTCGACGTGGAACTGATCAAGCGCGCCGACCTTATCAAGAAGGCTCCGGCGCCGGAGATGGCAGCCGTAGCCGACGATTAGGGTGATTCCCGGGTCTCAAATTCGAGACCCGGGGCACCCAGGCTTAGAAGTCTTTTGGGTCCTTTCTGAAAAGCGGTAAGCCGCTACCCGGGGAGGAAGGATCTACGAACAGTCCCGGGAACAGCCGCGGCAGAGCCTAAAAACCTGCCAAGGAGGGTCGCCTTGTTCCGTTCAAACCCGTTTGAACTCACCAGCCCGATAACCGATTTTGACGCCATTCGCATCATGCTGGCCTCGCCGGAGAAAATCCGTTCGTGGTCGCATGGCGAGGTGACCAAGCCGGAAACCATCAACTACCGCACTTTCAAGCCGGAGCGCGACGGCCTCTTCTGCGCCCGCATCTTCGGGCCCGTGACGGACTGGGAGTGTCTCTGCGGCAAGTACAAGCGCATGAAGCACCGCGGCGTCATCTGCGACAAGTGCGGCGTTGAAGTCACCGTGAGCAAAGTGCGCCGCGAGCGCATGGGCCACATCGAGCTCGCATCCCCTTGCTCGCACGTGTGGTTCTTCAAGGGCCTGCCGTCGCGAATCGGTCACCTGCTCGATATCTCTCTGCGCGACCTCGAGAGCATCCTGTACTTCGAGTCCTACGTCGTCGTCGACGTGGGCGACGCGCCCGTGAAGGAACGCGAGATCATCAAGGACGAAGCCCGCTACCGCGAGCTCGACCAGCAGTACCGCCCCTCCGGCTTCAAGGCCATGATGGGTGCCGAAGCCATCAAGGAACTGCTGAAGCGCGTCACCATCGATGAGCTCGGGTTGGAACTGCGCGAGCGCATGAAGACCGAAACCTCGGCGCAGAAAAAGATCAAGTACGCCAAGCGCCTGAAGGTTGTCGAGGCCTTCCGCAAGTCCTCGAACAAGCCGCAGTGGATGATTCTCGACGTACTGCCCGTCATTCCTCCAGAGCTGCGCCCGCTGGTTCCGCTGGATGGCGGCCGCTTCGCGACCTCTGATCTGAACGATCTCTATCGCCGCGTCATCAACCGCAATAACCGGTTGAAGAAGCTGATGGACCTGCACGCGCCTGAAGTGATCGTGCGCAACGAAAAGCGCATGCTCCAGGAAGCCGTTGACGCTCTGTTCGACAACGGTCGTCGCGGCCGTGTCCTGCGCGGCGCCAACAACCGCCCCCTCAAGTCCCTCTCCGACACTTTGAAGGGCAAGCAGGGCCGCTTCCGTCAGAACCTCCTCGGCAAGCGCGTCGACTATTCCGGCCGTTCGGTCATCGTCGTCGGGCCGGAGCTGAAGCTGCACCAGTGCGGTCTGCCCAAGAAGATGGCGCTCGAACTCTTCAAGCCGTTCATCTATCACCGCCTTGAGCAAACTGGCCACTGCACCACCATCAAGCAGGCAAAGGAAATGGTGGAGATGCAGGAACCCGTGGTCTGGGACATCCTTGAAGAAGTCATTAAGGATCACCCGGTGTTGCTGAACCGCGCCCCAACCCTGCACCGCCTCGGCATCCAGGCGTTTGAGCCGGTGCTCGTCGAAGGCAAGGCCATCAAAATCCACCCGCTGGTCTGCACCGCGTTCAATGCCGACTTCGATGGCGATCAGATGGCTGTGCACATTCCGCTGTCCCCCGAAGCGCAGATCGAAGCCAGCGTCCTGATGCTCGCTTCGCACAACATCCTTTCGCCCGCATCCGGTCAGCCGATCACCGTGCCTACGCAGGACATGGTCCTCGGGCTCTACTACCTGACCAAGGCAAAGAAGGGTGGACGTGGCGAAGGCCGTGTCTTCGCGAGCACCGAAGAGATCCTTATGGCTGTCGAAGCGAAGGAACTGGAGACGCTCACTCCGATCCGCCTGCGCTACACCGGCAAGGTTCTCGACATGACCACGGCCTATGACGATCAGGACCTGACACACACAGAGCCGGTCGACTTCAATAACGAGTACATCAACACCACGGTTGGCCGCGTGATCCTGAACGACGCGCTTCCTTCGGGCATGCCGTACATCAACGGCCTTCTGAAGAAGAAGGGCATTGGACAGCTCGTCAATTACTGCAACCAGAACCTCGGGCTCGAGGTGACGGTGGGCATGCTCGATCGCATCAAGCAGCTCGGCTTTAATTACGCCACCAAATCCGGACTGTCCGTTGGCCTGGACGACATGGTGATTCCGGCCAGCAAGTACACAACGGTCGAAGAAGCCGACCGCAAGGTGATCGAAGTCCAGAAGCAATATATGGATGGCGCCATCACCAACGGCGAGCGTTCGAACAAGGTTATCCAGATGTGGTCGGCTGTTACTGACCAGGTCGCGGACGAGATGTTCGGCAACATGAAGCGCGCGGACGAAGAAGGAGCCATGAACCCGATCTACATCATGGCCGACTCCGGAGCCCGCGGTTCGAAGCAGCAGATTCGTCAGCTCAGCGGTATGCGCGGCTTGATGGCCAAGCCTTCAGGCGAAGTCATTGAGACTCCGATCACGGCGAACTTCCGCGAAGGACTCACCGTGTTGGAATACTTCATCTCGACGCACGGCGCGCGTAAGGGCCTGGCCGATACGGCACTCAAGACCGCCGACTCGGGCTACCTCACTCGTCGTCTCGTTGACGTGGCGCAGGATGTCATCGTCACCGAGTACGACTGCGGAACGAGCGAAGGCATCTACGTTGGTTCCATCGTCGAGTCCGGCGAGATCATCGAGCCTATGCGCGACCGTATCATCGGACGCGTTTCGCTCGAGCGGATCAAGGACTACGACGGCAACGTCGTTGTCGAAGTGAACCAGCCCATCGATGAAGACATCGCTTCGGCGATTCAGGGCGCGGGTGTCGAGAAGGTCAAGATTCGCTCGGTACTCACCTGCGAATCGCGTCGCGGCGTCTGCGCGCTTTGCTACGGCCGCAACCTCGGCTCCGGCCGCATGGTCGAGCTCGGCGAAACCTGCGGCGTCATCGCGGCGCAGTCCATCGGCGAGCCCGGCACGCAGCTCACAATGCGTACCTTCCACGTCGGCGGTACGGCTAGCCGTGTGCAGGATAAGTCGCGTCTCGACGCCAAGAACAATGGCTTCGTGCGCTTCATCAATCTGAGCTTCGTTGAGAGCAAAGATGGCGCCCTGGTTTCGATGAATCGTTCGGGGTCGATCGCAGTGGTTGACGAGCGCGGCCGTGAAAAGGAGCGCTACCAGGTTGTCTACGGCGCGCGTCTCCGCGTGAAAGACGGGCAAGCGGTCAAACTCGGCGAACTGCTGGCCGAGTGGGATCCCTACACCTACGCGATTCTTACCGAAATCGGCGGCACCGTGCAGTTCAAGGATCTGCAGGAAGGCATCACCCTCAACGAAGAGGTCGACGAAGTTACCGGCCTTTCGCGTTGGGTCGTTGCCGATGCTCCCGATGAGAAGCGCCAGCCGGCCTTCGTTGTGAAGAATGCGAAGGCTCACAAGCGGTACCTTCTGCCTCGCGGCGCTCACCTGATGATTCAGGATGGCGACGAGGTGGGTCCGGGCGATGTGCTCGCGAAGATTCCCAAGGAGTCGACGCGTACCAAGGACATCACCGGCGGCCTGCCGCGCGTGGTGGAACTCTTCGAAGCCCGCAAGCCGCGCGAGACGGCGATCATCAGCGAGATCGATGGTGTGGTTCGCTTCGGCGAAGTCGCCAAGGGTCAGCGCAAGATCTACGTCACAGCCGACCATGGCGACGAGAAAGAGTACTCGGTACCTCGTGGTACTCACGTCAACGTGCAGGAAGGTGAACGCCTGCGCGCCGGCGATCCTCTGATGGACGGTCCTCTCAACCCGCACGACATTCTTGCCGTGCTGGGCGAGAAGGAACTGCAGGCTTACCTGGTGAACGAAATCCAGGAAGTCTATCGTCTACAGGGCGTGGCCATCAGCGACAAGCACATTGAAGTCATCGTGCGGCAGATGCTCCGGTGGGTGCGGATCGATGAAGTGGGCGATACCAACTTCCTGCTCGAGCAGCAGGTCGATCGGTTCCGCTTCCGCGAAGAGAACGACCGCATTGTTAAGGAAGGTGGCCGTCCGGCGCTTGGACGTCCGCTCCTGCTTGGCATCACCAAGGCATCGCTCTCAACCGACAGCTTCATCTCGGCAGCCAGCTTCCAGGAGACCACGCGTGTTCTCACTGAAGCCAGCATCAACGGTGCCATCGACAACCTGCGCGGCCTGAAAGAGAACGTGATCGTCGGCCGGCTCATCCCGGCAGGCACAGGCCTGGAGTACTACCGCAACGTCCAGCTCAGCCCAGAGCTTGAGGAAGCGGCAGCCCGCGTCCAGCAGGAAGTGCACGCAGAGAAGGAAGCTGAAGAGCGTGAACTCGAGATGATGCGCCAGGAAGGCGAAGCCGAAGAGATGGCAGCAGAGTAACGCTTTACCTCAACCACTGAGGACCTCGCTTCGGCGAGGTCCTTTCTTTTTAGACCGGGAAAAGGTGCCAAGGGCGGAACGGGATCCAGAATCGGACCCGTCACGCCGATGGTTCCACGGGCTGAATCTCACCTAAAAACGCATCCAAGCCGGGCTTGGAAAGTCTAAATCTTATGTAGGCGGAGATCCGCCAAGTCTTTTTTGTAAGAGGTTTGCCATGAAGCAAGGAACCATCGGCAGAATGCAGTCGCGGTGGTCAGCAGTGATGCTCCCCAAAGCAGGAGTAGTACTTCTGGCTGTTGTTGTCGGCCTCGCAGCGGGATGCAAGATGAAGCAGTCGGCAGCGCCAACCGATCAGCAGATCGCAACCGACATCCAGACGAAAATCAAGGGCGAGTCTGCGCTTGCCCAGCAGAACATTCAGGTCAGCGTCGTGAACGGAGTCGCTACCCTGAATGGAACCGTCAGCGACGACGCCTCGCGCGCCCTGGCAGCAAACGACAGCGGAACCATCAGCGGTGTGAAGACAGTGATCAACAATCTCACCGTTCAATCGGCCGCAGCAGCGCCGGCTCCAGCGCCTGAGCAGACAGCCCAGGCAGCGCCGGCTTCCACCCCTGAGCCAACCCGTTCACGCGATCGAGACTCACGCGCCGATCGCAGGAAGCGGCACGACTACCAGCGAGACGATGGTGCTCCCGCCAGCGCCCCGGTTACTCCCGCATACCAGCCAGGCCCGGCTCAGGCTGACAACACGCCTCCGCCTCCACCGGTCCAGTCTGCTCCACCTCCTCCTCCGCAACCGGTGGTCAGGGATGTAACGATTCCTGCGGGCACCACGGTACCGGTCAGAATCACCGAGGCTCTCGATAGCAAGACGGCTCAGACGAACGATGCTTTCCATGGCGCACTGGCTGCCGACCTTGGCACACAGGGCGTAATCGCTCTTCGACGTGGAACTCCAGTGACAGGGCGAATCGTAGAGGCTCGCGAGGCAGCCCACTTTAAAGGCCAGTCGCTGCTTAGTCTTGAATTGACAGACATTCAGCGCGGCGGCCAAAAGATTGCAGTTACAACGGACGCGTACACGAAGCAAGGCGCGGCCCGCGGCAAGAACACAGCTACCAAGGCCGGAGGCGGCGCAGCATTCGGCGCCATCATCGGAGCCATTGCTGGCGGCGGCAAGGGCGCAGCGATCGGCGGTTTAGCCGGAGCCGCAGCAGGCACCGGCGTGAACGCTGCCACCCGCGGCGAACAGACGGTGATTCAAACCGAAACGCTGATCAACTTCCAGTTGCAGTCTCCAATCACGGTGAGAGTCACGATCCCTCCGCCGGGATCCAACCCTGCAGAAGAGCCGAACGATCCGCAGCTCCAACCGCGCTAGAAATCTCGCTTACCAAAGTGTCAAACAGCTTTGGCGCCACAGTCAGAACCGCAAGTCTTTGCAAGTAGATTGCTTTCGGCCTGCGAGGTGCCAAAAGATACACGGCGGGCCCGGTGATGAACCGGGCCCTTTCCATTTCAGCGAGATTAACCTCATGCTAATATCTAGGCATTCACGACAATTCAATATTGCGCGGTACCCGAATTGCCTAATCCATCTGTATCTGTATCTGTCTCTGAAGTCGCCGTAATTCGTCCTGCGGCAACCAAGCCGCCGATGCTGATCGAGCGGACACAACCGGTCCTCGACAAGCTCTCCACACTCCTCGGCGAACCCGTCATCACCTACTGGATTTCCGGCAAAGGCTCAATCTGCCAGAGCGACGTTGCCAGCCTTTACGCGCTGCTGCGCAACCTCGGCAGCATTGACCGGCTCTCCCTGTTCGTGAAGTCAGACGGCGGATCCGGCCAGGCCTCGCTCCGCATGGTCAACCTTCTCAGGCGCTACGTAAAACACCTTACAGTCCTTGCGCCGCTCGAGTGTCAGTCCGCAGCAACCATGCTCGCCCTCGGCGCGGACAAGATCCTGATGGGACCGCTAGCGCATCTTTCTGCCGTCGACACTTCGCTGACCCACGACCTCTCGCCTATCGATCGCGACAATGACCGCGTGAGCGTGAGCAATGACGAACTGCTGCGCGTCATCCGGCTCTGGACAGAGCAGGCGAAAGACTCGACCACGAACCCATACGAAGCTTTGTTCCCCTACGTACATCCGCTGGTGATCGGCGCAGTCGACCGGTCCAGCGCTCTCTCCACGCGCATATGCGAGGAGATTCTCTCCTACCACATGCACGACGAGGAACGTGCCCGCGAGATCAGCAACAATCTGAACTCCGGCTATCCGTCGCACAACTATCCAATTACCCTTCGCGAAGCCAAACGAATCGGCCTGAACGTCGAGCCGATGGAAGACAGTGTCAACGCGCTTCTCTTCGAACTCAACGAGATCTACTCCGAAATGGGACAAAGCGCCAGTACCGACTACGACGAGAAGAACTCGCATGACAACAGCATCATCAAGGTGATGGAAGCCAGCGGCACCATGGTCTACTACCAGCTCGACAAAGATTGGCACTACCGCAGCGAAGAACGGCGCTGGGTAGCTCTGAACGAAAAGAGCCAGTGGCGCAAGGCAGATCTCGCCAAAGGCAAGGTGACGATCTCGCAGCTCCACGTGCGATAGAGAGCGAAGAGCAGCGCTTCCAAAAACTCACTTACAGTTCTGCCTGATTCAGAAACAAAACCACGCCGATTCCCCTGAGAGTCGGCGCGGTTTGTATTTTGAGACTTAGCGGTGAGGTCTGAACAGCGCTTGCTGCAACTGTCCGGGCATTTCCGTCTTGTGCCGCTTGGTATGTTTGTTGACATACATCGCCGCATCGGCAGCGCTCAGCAGGCTGTCGGCGGTGATGCCGTCTTCAGGATAGAGCGCGACTCCGACACTCGCTCCGCCTCGCAGTACGTACCCTTCAACCGCGAACGGGGCATCGAAGCAGCGCTCAAGCCGCTGAGCTACTTCCTCGAGGGCTGCACGGCTGCGAACCACAGGCACCAGCGCCGCGAACTCGTCGCCGCCAAGGCGCGCGAGCATATCTCCGGTCCGAAGCTGCCGCTTCATCCGCATCGAGACCTCATGCAGGTACAGGTCGCCAATGTGGTGACCATAAAAATCGTTGACCTGCTTGAATTCGTCCAGATCAACATAGACCAGGCCGAAAATAGAATTCTCCACTTTGGCCTTGTCTATCTGCTCCTCGAGATAGCGGTCGAGAGAGAAGCGGTTGTAGATGTCGGTTAACAAGTCGAACTCCGATCTGTATACGAGGTCTTTGTAGAGCCTGCGAGTCTCGATAGCGAGCGTAGCCAGCCGCACTCCCGCTTCCAGCATTGCTGCTTCCTCGGGCTGCACCGGCTCACCCGCTTCAGTTGCGGCGTACAGCGTGCCCAGGGAGCCACCGTCCCGTGCCGGAACATCAAGATGACTGGTGCGCAATCCTTTGGGGCTCGCTGGCGCGTTCCCGAGAGTGCCGCCATCCGTCATCTCGCACCATGCGAAGGGACAATCGAGGCTGAATGAAACCATCTCCGTGATGGCTTCGATCAGTTCAGGAAGAGGCCGGGAACTGTTGATGTCTTCGAGAATGCGGCTGCGCTTCACTTCGAGTTTGGCGTTGTGCCGCTCCTGCTTCGCAATGGTTTCGGAGTTCGCAGTGATGGCGGCGGTCTGCCGCTTCACCTTGGCCAGCAGGGTCCATCCCCATGCCGCTACAAGCAGCACGACCACGAGCAACGCCCCAATGATCAGCGTGAGGTTAACAACGTTAAGCCACGAGGGTGCGCCGATCGGGATAATGTCGTTCGTTGAGCGCATCAGGATGTCGAATGGCACCTGGCCGTCAAATGGGTTTGCTGCACCCATCAGGCAGATGCCCGTGATACGGACCCTGGACCCGAGGGCGATCTGCTTCATTGCGGGCAGCGGCTGAGTTGCCGTGCTCCTCTTGGCTGAATGGCGATAGATGGCCGAAAAGAGACTGCCGCCGGAGTCGATGACGTATTCGTCCTGGATCGCATTGCGGTTCTCGGCCACGACCTTCCCTTCGGTTGTGACGAGATCGAAGAGGTGGTGACTCGTTGCCAACTCCGTCCATGTAACCGATCGGGGACTTACCGGGCTGGCGATTTGCTTGTCGTGAATCTCTCCGTTCGTCAGCGTAAGAAAGCCGTCGTGCAGGCCGGGAAAACCGATGGCATCCGCCTGGTCGCCTATGCGCAGCGGTCCGCTCCCCTGGGTCATGATCCAGATGCTCTTTGAAACGGACTGAAGCACGACCGCCGAGCCCGGCTGATAGTAGGTGATCGTTCCGTGTACACGCACACGCTGCGTCATGTTGTTGACGCGGTATGTGGAGAGCACCTCGTCCATCTGGGTCAGCGGCAGGCTCCAGGGATCCTTCATTGTCGGCTCGATTACGTTGATTGCCGACAGCGAATTCGCGTGAAGACTGATTCCGGTGATCTGCATCTTGCCGTCGAAACGGCCGGAGACCGCACCGGTTATTTCGATCTCGGAATCGAGCAGCTTCTTCGCCGCCTCGATATCGACGCTGTCGATCGTGGAGTCGATTGTTCCTCCCTCGGTGCGCAGCTGCATCGAGAGGCTTGGTACTTCAGAACTCAGCACCAGGTCCACGCTGCGAACAGTGGCGCGCACCGTGACCAGCCTGCAATCGAAATCCCCACGGATGAGACCGTCAAACGTCGCAGGCACGGCTCGCGGCAGAGGCCGCTGTCCGATAACCTTGATGCTGCTCGGCGTGACGAACGGCCGAAAGCTGTCGTGGGTCGTTCCTTCGATCAATACCCGGTCACCGGGAACCACATGCGCCGGAACCCGCGGCTGAACGAAAATTGCATCGTCGCCGTCCTGGACCACAAGCGTGCGTTCATAGTCGCGATAGTAGGTAACAGTGGCCTCAAATGAAACGGGCACTTGATGGCTCGCCTGGGCGTTGCTCAAACCATGGATTGCGCGCAGCGAAGTGAGAGGCTGCTGTCCAAATGCAAGGAGCGGCAACGACGCCCATACTAGCGCCAACCCGAGCAAAACACGTGCCTTCCGGATCACGAGGCCCATTGCCGATTTTCCTTCTCTAACGCTTTCGTGTTAGCTATTCATACCAGAAGACTTAGCACGAATTCTTCAGGCTGCAATTGGGATCAATGTTAGCTGCAAATCATGGTACTTCTGGTACACCTTTCGGGGAATCGTGACTACACCGGTGATACCACTCCAAAATGCGTCTGCTTCCCGTTTCGGGACAGCCGCAATGGCCGGCAGGTATCATGGCTGGGGCCGGAACTCCGGAGACGCTCCCGCATGTCGACCAACCCTGAAATCAATCCCCTCAGCACCACCTTTCCACCCAGCGGAACCCAGGCCTTGCCGACGCGAAAGATACGAATCATCGGCGTGCCCCTCGACATGGGCGCCAGCCGCCGCGGCGTCGACATGGGTCCATCGGCCATGCGCGTGGCAGGCCTGGAGGCGCGGCTCGAGGCTCTCGGCCATCTCGTTGAAGACGGAGGCAATGTGGCCGTCGAGCTCGCGGAGACGCAGAACTTCGGCAGTCCCAACGCCCGTTATTTGAAACAGATCGCCGAAACCTGCACACGAACCGCAGAAGCCGTCGCCAGGACCCTCGGAGAAGGGATAACGCCGTTCGTTCTGGGCGGGGATCACTCGATTGCCGTGGGCTCGGTTTCGGGGGTGGCTGAGTTCTTCCGCCGACAGAACCAGAAAATCGGCGTCATCTGGATCGACGCCCACTCCGACATCAATACACCCGACACTTCCCCGAGCGGCAACGTCCACGGAATGCCGTTGGCGGCCCTGCTGGGCATGGGGCCGGAGCAACTCACGAACGTGCTGGGCTACTCTCCCAAGATCTCCCCTGAGAACACCGTCCTTGTCGGCGTTCGGGACATCGATGCCGCCGAACGCGCCAACATCAAGCGGGCCGGCATGGCAGAGGTCTACACCATGCGCGACATCGACGAGCGCGGAATGCGCGCCGTCATGGAAGAGGCGCTGCGGGCAGCCGGACGCGGCACCGCCGGTTACCACGTTTCCCTCGACATGGACTGGATCGACCCCGAAGATGCTCCCGGAGTCGGAACCCCCGTGCGCGGCGGCGCAACCTACCGCGAAGCCCACCTCGCCATGGAGATCATCGCCGACCACGGCCGCATGCTCAGCTTCGAAATCGTCGAAGTGAACCCGGTAATCGACGAGCACAACCGCACCGCCGACCTGGCGGTGGAGCTTGCGTGCTCGGCATTTGGGAAAAAGATACTCTAGCTTCCCCGGCTCCGCCGAGCTTGTTTCTTTCGTAGTTTCGATCGCTTCGGTGGCCACGATAGCGCTTTTTCAGGTGGCTCCCGTCTCTGGAATGAGAGATCGTTGAAGTCAGCGAGTTGTTCGCTTTCCTCGAGCGAACCCAGTCTGCGCTTCGACGATCGCAAACGGTACAGGCATCCAGATTGTGCGAAGAGCAAGTCGCCATCCGGCGACCAGTCGGCCCACTCGCTTCTACCGATTGCACCGTATAACCCGTTCTCGTCCAGCAACGAATGTTCAGTCAAGTACCATGGGCCGTTTCGCTCCTTGATGCCAAGGATTGACATTCGCAGTTTGTATTTATTGGGCCAGAGAGGGTGAGGCTTCTCCCACGTGATGGGAGGGTCATACTCGATCCAGACTTTCGCACCGTAGTCGTCTTTTGTCTTCTTCTCGGGATATGCACTCATTTTCCAGCCATCTCTGGCGAGGCGACACGACCAGATCGGATAATCTTCTCCGAAACCGGACCATTCCCCGCAGGACCCAACCAATAGCCACTTCGGAATCGAAAAGCCTTCGGCAAGCTTGATGTCTCCTGAGAAGTGATTGATCATGAGCCGATCATTCGAGAAGAACAGCCCGCCACCGCCCCAGCAGTTCCCCTTCGGCCAGAGACCTACTGCAGTGAAGAAGGGCGGCCGACTTACTGCTGTCCACGACCCAATGGATCTGCGAAAATCAGCCGCGAAATAAGCGAGCAGCTCTCCGTCTGGCGAAAGATCACACCGACGCTCATAGATTCTTCCCCTGAGCCACTGGCCTACTTCGAACGAGTCTTTTGTGAGGTCCCACCTGATAAGGAGCACCTGGTTTGAGGGTCCACGTCGAAAGACAACAGCGTTGGATCCCTCTCGAGCTAACAGAACGTAAAGACGGGCGGAAGGCTTCACCCCATAATCCTGTGTTCCTTGAGTAGCATCGGCAAGGACAGAACCGCGTGACTTTGGGGCCTCCGCATCTCTCGTGTCACTCCCTTCCTCATCCCCCTGAGCGACAATGATCGTGATGGCAAAGAAACTGCGCGTAGGTGTTCTATTCGGCGGCCGCAGCGGCGAGCATGAAGTTTCGCTCCTCTCAGCCGCTTCGATCCTGAAAGCAATTGACCGCAAGAAGTTCGACGTGGTGCCGATCGGCATCACAAAGGAGGGTCGCTGGCTCGGCGCAGCAGACGCTCATGGCCTGCTCGAAGGTGACCAGGCGGTCAAGGCTCGCGACTTGCGTGCCGGAGACCCGGATGCCACCCCCGGCGCCAGGCTTCTTCAGGAAGGCATGCCCACGCTGATGGCCCCGCAGCCGGCCGCTGCCTCAACGGGCGAATTGAAGCGGCGTCTAGCCGACAAATCTTCTGCGCTTGATGTGGTCTTCCCGGTTCTGCATGGCACCTTCGGCGAAGACGGCACCATCCAGGGCCTTTTCGAGCTCGCCGGCATCGCCTACGTCGGTTCGGGCGTGCTCGGCTCATCGGCCGGCATGGACAAGGACGTGATGAAGCGTCTTTTCGCCCAGGCCGGGCTGCCCATCGTGAAGCACGTGACGGTGCTGCGTTCTCAATGGGAGGGCTCGCCGCGCAAGACGATTGCCCTGATCGAATCAGCCCTGAAATACCCGCTCTTTGTGAAGCCGGCAAACCTCGGCTCTTCCGTCGGCATCAGCAAAGCCCATGACCGCAAGGAACTCGGGCCCGCCCTCGATGAAGCCGCCAGGTACGATCGCAAGCTGGTGGTGGAGCAGGGCGTGGTCGGAAAGAAATCCGGCGCGCGCGAGCTCGAAGTGGCAGTGCTCGGCAATGACGATCCCAAGGCCAGCGTGGTGGGCGAGATCATTCCGGGCAAGGAGTTCTACGACTACGAGGCCAAGTATCTGTCGGAGGGATCAGTCCCGGTAATCCCTGCAAAACTGCCGAGTGCAGAAGCCAAAAAAATCCGCGAAATGGCCATCGCGGCCTTTCGTGCCTGCGATCTGGCCGGCCTGGCGCGCGTCGACTTCCTCATGGAGCCCGACGGCAAGCGCCGGATCTACATCAACGAGGTCAACACGCTCCCCGGCTTCACCCAGATCAGCATGTACCCCAAGCTGTGGGAAGCGAGCGGCATCAAGTACACCGACCTGATCACGCAACTCATTGAGCTGGCGCTCGAGCGACACAAGGAAAAAGAGCGGAACAGGTACAGCAAAGACTAGAGAGCAGAAACCCATGGGACCCAGGTAACAAGGGAGCAAGGAATAGACATATCGAACAGAATCAGGGCTGATGGGAACACGTTGGCTGTTGCTGGTGTCCAATACTATTGGGGTTACGCCGCCTGAAAAAACACGATGTTCGGGTTTCCTGATCCCTGACGACTGTTCCCTGAACCCTGCTTTCGTACCCTGCTGTCGTATCCTTTGACTGCGAGGAAAGTCTGCGATGACCCTGCTTGATGCACCGAAGTTCGACGAGGTGGCCGACCGGCGCAACCGCCTGATGCTGTATAGCGGCGGCGGCCTGCTTCTGCTTTTGATCGTGGGGTTCTGGATGCTTTCCGGCCATCCCGCGGATTGGCCCTGGAACTGGTACACGCACATGCGTGGCCGTCACGCCATCAACAGCTTCATGGAGTCGGTAGAGAAAAACGATCTGAAAAAGGCGTATGGCATCTGGATGCACGATCCCAACTGGCAGCAGCATCCTGACAAATTCGGTATGTATACGTTCGACCGCTTCGAAGCAGATTGGGGTCCGAACAGCAGGCAGAACGAATACGGCGTGATCCAGAGCCACGACATTGTGGCGGCCAGGGTATTCAAGAACGTGTTGCTGGTGGGAATGTTTATCAACGGCCGCAAGAGCAAGGCGCTCTTCCTCACCTACTTCCCCAAGGACCGGACCCTGAACTTCGCGCCACCCGACGAGGAACTGTACCTCGGGCCATAGAGATTCACCGCGGTTATCAGGACCCGATCCGATGCAGAGATCTAGGCGCTGGCCAGCTCCGCCAGCGTCTTCTCCAGGCTTGCAGCGTCCTCCACGTTCATCGATTTCTGCGCAGGATCGATCTGCTTGAGCAGGCCGCAAAGCACTTTTCCGGGTCCCACCTCTACAAACACATCCGCTTCCGCGCCGATCAGCGCCCGCATGCAATCCACCCAGCGCACGGCACCCGTTACCTGCTTAGTCAGGGCTTCTCGCGCGCCATCTGCAGTGTTAACGATGGTGCCACTCACATTGGCAGCCACTGGAATCTGCGGATCGCTTAGCTTGAGTGCGGCGAGAACCCGCGCCACTTCCTCCTGCGCAGGCTGCATCAGCGCGCAATGGAACGGAGCACTGACAGGAAGCATCACAGCCCGGCGGGCGCCACGTTCCTTGCACAGCGCGGCAGCTTTTTCCACGGCTGCGGCCGCTCCGGAAATCACAATCTGTCCCGGGGAGTTCATGTTCGCCGCTGCCACCACAAGCCCTGTATCCTGCGCCGCTGCATCGCACGCCTCAGCCACCTTCTCGGCATCCAGCTGCAGAATGGCCGCCATCGCTCCCTGGCCGGGAGGCACTGCCTGCTGCATGGCTCGTCCGCGAGCCTTCACAGACCGAACAGCGTCCGCAAACGACATCGTTCCCGCGGCCACGTGTGCCGACCACTCCCCCAGTGAGTGCCCGGCGGCAAGCGCAGGCTTGATCCCGTGCTCGGCAAGGACGCGCAATGCCGCAACGCTCACCGTCATAATCGCTGGCTGCGTGTTTTCCGTCAGCTTGAGTTGCTCTTCAGGTCCCTCAAAGCAGAGCTTCGACAGCGCGAAACCGCAAGCCTCGTCGGCCTCAGCAAAAGTCTGCTTGGCAACAGGAAATCGCTCGGCGAGTTCGCGGCCCATTCCCACCGCCTGCGAACCCTGCCCCGGAAACAGAAATGCAATCTTCTTGTTCATTTCAGAGAGGATTGTATCCCACAGCGGTTCATCAGATTGAGTCAGCGGTCTCGCAGTATGCATTCACCAGACACGCGCTTCGGGCGCAGCATGCATCAGAAGAGAGAGCACGACAGAACGACCACCAGGGAGCAGAAGAACATGGCGGATCTCAAAGACCGGCAAACCAGCAATGCACGTCCGGAACAGGCCGGAAATCTTTCGCGTCAGGTTGAAACCACCCCAGACGAACTCACCAATGAGAGCGACGTTGAACGCGCAGAGATTTTCAGGTCGGGTGCGCAGAGCGGCGACGATATTGAAGAGAACGACCTGAGCGAAAAGCTCTCAGAATTGGCCGCCACCTCGGAAGAAGAAGTGGATGCGCTCAAGCTCAACCTGCAACAGGATGACGAACTCCCCAGCACACGCGACAGTTCCGGCCGCATCGTGGACGACACTGCTGAAGAGCGAATCGCCCGGTTCACAGAGGCCGATCCCATGCAGGGCGACATCGGCGCACTCAGCGTTGAGCCGGGGCGCGATGACACGAGCCGCATTCTGCGCCGCCACCATCCCAACACCTCCATTGCGCGATCAGATGCCGTGGTCGAAGGCAACCTCGACGAGCCCATGGACGAAACCATCATGGAGCGCAAAGTGGATGAAGGCACGGCCGGCTAAGATCTTCCAAGGTCGCTCGACTGCGACTTTGGTTCAGGCTGCGGCGAGGCACGCGGGCTTGCGCGCAAGCACGTAAGCCCTTCGGCTCTGGTATTCCACCTCGGGCGCGTACGGGTCACGCTCGATAATCTCGTCAACATCGAACCCTGCATGCACCAGCAGCCGGCTGATTCGTGCCGGTTGAAGTTGATAGAACTCCATGCCCACAGGATTACTCCACAGTGCCTGCGGACGAATGACCTCATCGCCGATGTGGAATGAAAGCAGCAGCAAACCCTCCGGCTGAAGCACGCGGTACATCTCTCGAAATGCAGTCGGCAGTGAGTCGGCCGGAATGTTCACGATCGAGTAGAACGCAGTGATTCCCGCGAGAGAGGCATCTTCCAGCTCGAGCGCCAGCATGTTGCCTTCGCGGAAGGGAATATCTGGATTAAGGCGGCGCGCCTGCACAATCATCTGCGGCGAGAGATCAAGGCCGGCAACCTCGCCGCCCGCATCCCTCAAAAACCGGGCCACGTGCCCCGGACCGCATCCCATGTCGCAGATCGTTCCGCCGCCGTTCACGGCGCCAACAAAGCGCGTCAGCAACTCGCGATCGAACGGCTTGTGCTCGAGTTCGCCGTAAACCTTGCGCGTGTAATCCTCGGCAATACGGTCGTAGTCGGCGCGAATAGAAGTGGGGTCGTTAGGATTCATAATTCTGCGCGAACGGCTGCCGGAAAAATCAGTTCCAACGCTTCTTGTCTTCAGGATCGTCTTCATCAATCTGGCGGCCGCTGCCGTCGAATCGCACCGTCCGCCCCTGAGACTTCATGTAGACCTCGAATTTCCTGGCGGCACGACGTCTCTTCCAGCGATAGAAGCCGTTCCGCAGGCCGTACCACCGTTCGCTGAGCACGAACGAAACTCCACGTCGCGGCGCCATTCGCGTAAACAGCCACCCGCCCAGCGCCCCGCCCAGCTGGGCAAAAGCGTACATCCGCGAACTGGTGAAGAAATACGCGACCGCAACAAGGCCGTAGATGATCGCGATATACCGAGCCTTGATGCTGATGGGCAGCGGAAACAGCATGAACTCGGTGTCGCCGTAGAGTACCCCGATCACGACCAGCATGCCGAACACCCCGCCGAAGGACCCGTAGAGCGGGATTTGCGGAAGCGAATAGCCGAAAACCAGGCTGCCGATGTAGATCAGGATTCCTGCGATAGCCGTGAAGATGACGGACGTTCCGTAGAGGCCGAGAACCCAGTCGCTGCGATGCAGGTTCTCAAGAAATCCCGCCAAAAACCAGATCGAAAGCAGCGCGAACAGAGTCGACGAGACACCCAGCTGCACAAAACTGTAGGTAAGGGGCTGCCAGATCCAGCCATGCAGAAAAGCCTGCGGCCATAACCCTCCGTGCTCAACCAGCCACCGATATACGTCGAAGCTTGCCGACTGCAGAATGATCAGGATAAAGAACGTCGCCAGGTTGACCAGCACCAGCAAACGCGTCGCTCCCCGGAAGCTCGGAAACGAAAGTTGGGTGGCGCCGATCCGTGGCATGGTCATCAACAGGGTAACCGGAACGGCGCAGGCGTGTCATTGCCCGGCCAATTAACCCAGGCTCCGGATTCCCACTAGGGAACGACAACCAGCCCGCGGTGTCCTTTTGCATCGATCGCGCGGATACCGAAGATCACGTTGTCTTTGGAGACCGGCAGACTCACGGAAACCTGTCCCGTGTCTCCGGATGGGACAGCTTTCACATACTGCCAGTCGGGCGCCGTGGTTTCACGCCACACAACCTCGTAGTGAGCCACTCCGCCGCCCGCCGGGGTCTCCCAGCTCAGAGTTGTTCCGTTCCCCAGGTCCTTGGCTTCGATCGTAACTTTCTGCGGCTCCCCCGGAGCGAACGCCAGCGTCGCAAGAGTCGCCGCGTTCAATCGCGCCACCTGCGCTACGTACTTGAAGTCCACAAACTCTGGCAAATCCCCTTGCACCGGATCGCTTGAACCAGCCGCCGGACGCACCACATTCTTGTGCTGGTGGTTGTAGTCCTCCCGCCATTCCGTGAAGCGAACAGCCGTGAATCCCTCGCGGTTGAACGAGCTGTGATCCCCGCCCCGCAGATAGCGATCGGGTCGATCGACGAGGAACGCGCCAAAGCGGGTCTGCGGCGTAGTTCCTGCGAAGTAGGTTCTATCCACATCCGCTATCGCACGCGCAAGCTCACGGCTCTCCGAGTCGTTCTCCTTGCCCAACGCATGGATACGCTGCTGCTCCTGGGCGCTGGCCGCCACCGGGACACCTTCCGAGAAAACCCTCACCCGGTCTTTCATCTGCAACGCGTCGCCCGGAGTGGTATTCCCTCCGACAATGTCATTGTTCAGCACCGCCTCAAGCTGCCAGCCCTCTGACTTCGCAAGTTTGGCCAGGTGCTCCGAGCCCACCAGTCCCTGCTCTTCGCCCGCGACGGCAACAAACACGATGGTCGAAGGAAACTTCAGCTTGCTCAATGCCCGCGCACATGCCAGCGAGACCGCGACTCCCGAAGCATCGTCATTGGCTCCCGGCGCGGCCCCCGAGGTATCCGCCCAATTGGCGAAAACGTTGGAGTTGATCGAGTCGTAATGTCCGGTGACAAGCACCATGCGCTTGCTCCGCTCCGGATCGGTTCCACGCATCACGGCATATACATTGGTGATCCTGGTCGGCTTGGGAATCCGCCGTCCCCATGACGCGCCACTGGCCGGATCCGCTACAAATGTGTCCCTCTTCACCTCGAGGCAATCGCCACACCGGCGCGAAATCGTCTCGAACTGGTTCGCAATCCAGTCGGCAGCCGCGTTGATCCCCTGGCCGGCCGGCAGGCTTTGCTCCATGCTGGTCAATGTGTTGCGGGTACCGAAACTAACCAGCGTTTTTACCGTCTGATCTATCTGGGCAGGCGTGATCGACGCCAGGGCACGTGCAATGGCCGGATCCGCCTGGGCACGCCTCAGGGAGGGGGCATTCCGTTGATAATCGGGCTGCGCGAGGGCAACACCGCAGGAAAAAAGCATCCCGCTAAACAACAGCGAACGCTGAATCTGCATTCTGTTCTCCGATGCGGTACTTGGGTGTTAAGACAGGCTTAGGCTACTTGACCTGGGCGAAGGGTTTGCCTAAAACTAGCCCAAGTTCGTACCCTAGGGGTACCGTCATCCTACATCAAAGAATGCCCGGAGAGAGGAGGCTGCCATGACAAGCTGCCCGGAATGCGAAAGCGATCTTGATATCGACGTAGAGGAAGTGGAAGAGGGCGACGTGGTCGCCTGCGTTGAGTGTGGAACCGAGTACGAGATAGTCGGCGTGGAACCCCTGGAGTTGTCGAAAATCGAAGAAGGAATCGACGACGACGAAGAGGATTTTAAGAACGAGGACGAGGAGGAAGAGTGAAACGCAGTCGCGCACATTTATCGGCATGGGCCTTGTTCGCAGCTTTGACCCTGGGTGCCATCCCATCGATCGACAGTCTCACAACCGCGCACGCCCAGAATGTGGGCCAGCGCAGCGTCAGCGGACTGGTGGTCGGTGCCGATTCCGCGCCGGTGCAGGGCGCGACCGTATTCCTCAAGAACAGCAAGACCAAGGCCATTCGCAGCTACACCTCTGCCAGCAACGGCCGCTTCCGCTTTGCACAGGTCAACATGACCGATGACTACGATCTCTGGGCCGAGAAGGAAGGCAAAAAGAGCGCCACCAAGACCGTGAGCTCGTGGAACGCGAGCAAAGACTACGAGACCGAGCTGAAGATGAAGTAAACCTACTTGCGGCTCGACAGCACAAACTGATTTCCATCCGGATCACAAAAGACGGCGGCCGTTCCCCAGGACTCGGTCGCCGCTTCTTTTGTAAACTTCACGCCCTTCTGCTTCAACGCCTCTGTCTCGGCAAATACGTCATCGCACCAGAATGAGATGGACTGGAACTGACCGATGCGGTCCTTGTGGCCCGGCGGCGTGAACAGAGTGACGCCGCTGTCTGCCCCCGGAATCTTCAGCTCGATCCAGCGCTGCTGCGGAGTCAAGGGCTGATCGGTCATCACCTTCATGCCAAGCGCCTCGGTGTAGAACTTCAGCGCGACATCCTGATCGCGCACCGGAACTCCCACAAACTTGATGCCTCTTATCATTCCCACCTCACGCTGGCGAGAATAGCGCGGGTCCGATCCCGCGAGCAATCAGGTATCGCTTACTGTAGTATTAATCGGTACTGACAAGAAGAAAGCGCTCGCTGTTTGAAGGGAAGGTTTATGGAGAAGACGATTGAGATTCGACTACAGGATGAGAATGCTAGACATCTAGAGCGTTTCTTGCAGGGGCTTCTGCAGACGCATAAGTTTCAACCGCCCTACGCGGGATCTGAAATCAAGGCGTTCAACGAGTTGTATGCCGAAATTCGGAGAGCGTTGGATCATGCCACTGATCCAGCGAAGAAGTAAATCAATACCCGCAGATTTCAGTCATGACCTATTGATCGGTATAGCCATGCCGCTCCTCGATGACTACATCACAGACGTGCTGATGCGCGATCTCGTCGGCCACGACCACAAGCCGGTCAGCTTCCTCGTGTACCTGTGGCTGGCTGCGGAGCAGGCGCGGACGAAACGCGAAATCCGCGCCAGCTACCAGCAGGTGGCCGAGTCCGTGGGCATCTCGAAGAGCTCAGCGCAATCGGCCGTCAAGTGGCTGCTCAGGCGCAAGCTCCTCATCGTAGAAAAGGAAACCGTGACCGCCACGCCGGTGTACACCGTCCGCATGCCCTGGCGCGATTCAGGCCGACACCCGCAATCGAAATCGCATTGAAACTCCGAACCCGTTCAGGATTCCAGCTTCTTCGTGACCAGCTCGTTCAGCAACGCCGGATTCGCCTGCCCCTTTGACGCCCGCATCACCTGGCCCACAAAGAAACCCGCAAGCGTCTTTTTCCCCGCGCGATACTGCTCCACCTGCTTCGGATTCGCTGCGATCACTTCATCGATCAGCTTCTCAATCGCTCCGGTATCGGAAATCTGCTCCGGCTTTTCTCGCTCATAGACGGCAGGGAAGTCCTCGCCCTTCTCAAAGGAAATATCGAGAAGTCCCTTCATCTGCTTCGAGCTGATCTTGCCCTCTTCCAGCAGATCCGCAGCCATAACCACTCCCGCCATCGAAACCGGCGACTGCTCAAGTTCCAGGCCAAGCGCGTTCAACCGCCCTCCCAGTTCGCTGATCAGAATGTTTGCCACCCGCCGTGGATTTTTCGCGGTCTTCGCAGCAGCTTCAAAACGATCTGCGAACCCGCGCGACGAGGTGAGCGTGTGCGCGTCCTTCACGTTCAGCTCGTACTCGGCGATCATGCGCTTCCGTCGCGGCTCGGGCAGTTCGGGCAGCTCAGCCCGCTTCTGTGCAATGAACTCCCGCGTAAGGACCAGAGGCGGCAGGTCCGGCTCCGGGAAGTAGCGGTAATCGTGCGCCTGTTCCTTCGAGCGCATCGAGTAGGTCCTGCCCTCGTTGGCATTCCACAGGCGCGTCTCCTGCGTTACGCGCCCGCCTTCTTCGATGAGCTCGATCTGCCGCTCGATCTCGTACTCCAGCGCCTCCCGGACAAAGCGGAAGCTGTTCACATTTTTCACTTCGGCTTTGGTGCCGAACTTCGGCGCGCCCTTGAGCCGAACACTGACGTTCGCATCGCACCGCAGCGACCCCTCTTCCATGTTGCAGTCGGAGACGCCCGTGTAAAGCAGGATCTCCTTCAACCGCGTCAGGTACTCGAAAGCCTCATCCGGAGTGCGAATATCCGGCTCGCTCACGATCTCCGTCAGCGGCGTCCCGCAACGGTTCAGGTCGAGATAGGTCCGCGTGTCCGAATCCGAAAAACCGTCATGAATGCTCTTGCCCGCGTCCTCTTCCATGTGCAGCCGGGTGATACCGATCCGTTTCGTCCCGCCATCTGCCGTGGGAACCTCGATCCAGCCATGCTCGGCGATCGGCTTGTCGAACTGCGAAATCTGATATCCCTTCGGCAGATCAGGATAGAAGTAGTTCTTCCGTGCGAAGATCGACCGCTCCCGCACCTCGCAGTTCAGCGCCAGTGAAGCCAGCGTCGCGAACTCGACGGCTTTCGCGTTGAGCACGGGCAGCGCACCCGGCAGCCCGATACACACGGGACAGATATTCGTATTGGGTTCGGAGCCGAACTTGTTCGCGCATCCGCAGAAGATCTTGGTCGCGGTGAGCAGCTGAACGTGTACCTCAAGCCCGATCACCGGCTCGTACTTGGCAAGAACGTCAGGAGAAATTGCAGTTGCCGCCATAGCTAATTTTAGCGTGTAGACAACAAGGGCCGCGCCGAAGCGCAGCCCCTGTTGTCTTAAGCGTCTCTGGACCTACTCCGCCGGATCCTCCGCCGTAAATGGCGAGCAGCAAGGCTTCTCCGTTGCCTTGAAATTCATCAGCTCCGCGCGAATTCCATCCGGATCGTACATGTTGAACTGGTATTTGCCATCCTTGCCGATCTTCGGTGCCTGGTCGTGCCGCCCGTTTCCCAGCCGGTTATCGGCTACCAGCTTCTTGTACGTGTCGGGCACCGAATGTTCCCCAACCGCGAAGTGATCGAGCACGCCCAGCGTCTGCTGCGACATCGTGCTTGGAATCCCTGTTCCCGGTCCACCCGCCACCATGTACTCCACCCAGTCGTGTCCGTCGGGAACCTGCTGGCTCACCCAGTCGATCTTGTCGTCCTGCATGCCGCCAAACCAGTACGGCCGGAACCCAAGCAGATCGCGATAGAACTTGTCTTCCGCTTCACGGCTGTGCACCAGGAATCCAACGTGGATCACGTGACTACCGATTACCTTCGAAGCATTCACGGGCTTCGGATGCAAAGCTGGCTGGACGAATTCGATCTTGTTGCCCTCAGGATCGATCACCGCGAACCACCGGCTCCCATCCTTGCCCTTGGTCACGGAGGCCGGTGTCTTCCAGCCCTTTGCCGCGAGGTATTTCCGCATTGCCTCGGCATCGGCGGTGTTGAGGCCCGCATGGTCCATGCGGTTGATGCCGGCGTTCGCAGGCAAAGGAAGTACCTCGACATACTGTGTCGCGCTGAACGCATATTTTGTGCCGGCAGGATTCTCAGGATCGGCTTGCTTCACAGCGCCTATCACCGCGGTATAGTAGTGCTCCGTAGCCGCCGCATCCGACGTGTACACCGCCAGGTGCGAAATCCCGGTAATCTTTGGTCGTTCCTGCGCGCTCAAAGCTACAACGCTGACTCCAAATGCGACCACGCCCGCCGCGACAAAAAGCTTTCGATGCATAACCCACCTCGTAATTGCTGCGGCATCACGATAAATCGATTTGGCGCGTCGTGTAAACCGCAATCGCAGCTCATGCATTCCGAAAAAGGGAAGCCGACTCGGTTCGGTACAATCCATCCATGTCTCGCCGCATCTTCCCTGGCCTCGTCGCTGGTATTGTCTGCGCAGCATCCATCACCGTTGCCGCACAGTCCGGTTCGCTTCCCACCGCATCCCCGGCCCAGCGCGCCGAGGCGCGCGACATCTTCAAGCAGCTCATCGAGATCAACACCACCGACACGCCCAAGGGCAGCGTGACCGCAGCAGCCAAGGCCATGCAGAAGCGCTTCCTCGATGCCGGCTTCGCGCCGGACGACATGCACCTCCTCGGCCCCGATCCCAACAAAATGAACTTGATCGTCCGCATGCGTGCCGCCTCACCCACCTCGCAGAAACCCATTCTCTTCCTCGGGCATCTCGACGTGGTCGAAGCTCTGCCCAGTGACTGGCATACCAATCCCTTTGAGTTCGTCGAGAAAGACGGCTACTTCTACGGCCGCGGCACGCAGGATATGAAAGAGTCCGACGCCGCTCTGGTATGGACCTTCCTGCGCCTCCATCGCGAAGGCTACAAGCCAAAGCGCGATCTCGTCCTCGCCCTCACCGCAGACGAAGAAGGCGGCAAGTTCAACGGCCCGCAGTGGCTCGTCAAAAATCACCGCGACCTTGTCGATTGCGCTTTTGTCATCAACATGGACGCGGGCGGCATCGAACTCGACCACGGCCGTCTGGTCGTCGCGGATGTAGAAGCTACAGAGAAAGTCTATGCCGACTACGTTGTAACCGCGCTCAATCCCGGCGGCCATAGCTCGCGCCCCCGGCCCGACAATGCGATCTACGAGCTCACTGCCGCCCTCAACAAACTCGCCGCATACTCCTTTCCATTCGAACTGAACGGGGTTACTCGCACCTACTTCGAAAACCTCGACAAACAAGAAAGCGGCCAGACCGCAAAAGACATCAAGGCAATTCTCTCCACCCCGCCCGATTCAGCGGCAGCCTCACGCCTCAGCGCCGAGCCTGACTTCAATTCCAATTTCCGCACCACCTGCGTCGCCACCATGCTCAAGGCTGGACACGCCCGCAACGCACTGCCTCAAACGGCGGAGGCCAACGTGAACTGCCGCATCTTCCCCGGTCACTCGCCCGAGGAGATTCGCCAGCAGCTCATCAAGCTCTTCGCCGATCCCAAACTCACCGTCAAATACATCTCCGACGCCAGCGCCATCTCCGACACCGCGCCGGATCGCAAGGCGATCGTCCCGCCGCCTCCCATTAAAGAGGTCTTCGAGCCGCTCACGCGTATCACTCAGCAAATCTGGCCCGGCGTTCCTGTCACCCCCGTGATGGAGAACGGCGCCAGCGACTCCATCCACTTCGCCCAGGTCGGCATCCCGTCCTACGGCTACTCCGCCATAGCCCTCGAGCGCGACGACGACCGCGCCCACGGCCAGGATGAGCGCCTCCCTGTCGACTCCTACTGGAAGTCGCTCGACTTCTTCTACGCCTTCACAAAGGCTCTGGGTAGTGAATAACGATCAGGCGCGTGCCACGCCACATCCCGGCAACACCCCTGCGCAGTATGATGAAACTCCAAAATATTTTCAGGGAGATTCCCTAGTGCCGGGCAAGATCGAACTCATGATGGGACCGATGCGCAGCAATAAGACCGCCGAACTGCTGCGCCGGGCCGAGATGCGCCGCCAGTATGCAAAGCAGTACGTCCTGCTGCTCAAGCCAAGCGACGACACCAAGGGCGGACCCGGGCTCGTCGAAAGCCGTAACCCGAACGGCCATGCCCGTATGCAGGCCCTCGAATTCAACTCCGCCGATCCCTGGCCGATCCTCGAGAAAATTGCCGAAGTCGAACAGCAGATCGGCAAGCGCGTGGAGTGCATCGCCATCGACGAAGGTCAGTTTGTCGGCGACCTCTTTCTCTTCGCGCGAAACCTCCTCGACGCCAATCACGATGTCCTTGTCGCCGGCCTCGACCTCGATTTTCGCGCCATCCCCTTTGGTGAGATGCTCAACCTCACATGGCTGGTGAACGCCTACGGCGGCAGCATCACGGAGTGCATGGCCTACTGCACCTGCGGCGCGCGTGCCCTCTACTCGCAGCGTCTCATTGAGGGCAAACCCGCGCCCTACGACAGCCCGATCAATTTCGCCGGCGACGCCTACGAGCCGCGTTGCGCCGAGCATTTCATCCTTCCCGGACGTCCGCACTGACGTGTAGTCTGATTCGCGTCCGTAGAGGAGCCCGCGTAGAGTGAACCCAAATCCCATGAGTCCGCTCTACCGCAAGATTGCGTGGCGGCTCGTTCCATTCCTCGTCATCCTCTACATGGTTGCGTTTCTCGATCGCGTCAACATCAGCTTCGCCGCGCTCACCATGAACCGCGACCTCGGCATCAGCCCAAGCCTCTATGGCTTTGCCGCCGGCGTCTTCTTCCTGAGTTACTGTCTCTTTGAAGTACCGGCAAATCTCGTGCTCGCGCGCTTAGGGGCGCGCCGATGGCTTGCCATCCTGATGGTCGCCTGGGGAATCGTCTCCATGGGCACCGCATTCGTCCACACCAAATCCGAATACATCGCCGTGCGATTGCTGCTCGGCATTGCGGAGTCAGGCTTTTATCCCGGCGTCATCTACTACTTCACCTTCTGGATGCCGCGAGGTCTTCGCACCCGTATCCTTGCCATGTTTCTTCTCGCCGTGCCCTTGTGCAACGCCATCGGCTCGCCCATCTCCGCGCACATTCTGCTTCTCGATCATTTCGGCGGCCTGAAGGGCTGGCAATGGCTTTTTCTCATCGAAGGCGTACCTGCCGTGCTGCTGGGCGTCGCAACGTGGTTCGTGCTTGCTGACGAGCCGGCGTCCGCGCATTGGCTTTCCCCTGCTGAGAAAAAGCAGGTCGCTCTAGACCGGCACGAAGAAGATGGATCGCAGCAGGTAAACGGCAAGCAGACCGTCAACGTGATCCGCGACTGCATCATCTACTTCCTCTGGAGCAGCGGCAACTATGGCCTGACCTTCTGGCTTCCAAAAATCCTCACCACGCACGGTGCCTCGACAATCGCCACAGGGTGGTGGGGAACCGCGACCTTTGGCTTCGCCGCGCTTGCGATGGCTTGGGCCAGCCGGAGACGCGGCTTCCGCACCCTGCCGTGGCTTTTCATGGTTGGTGCCGCGGGGTTCGTCGTTGCTGCCCTGGCGCACTCAGTGGCGCTTGCAGCAGCGGGATTCTGCATTTCTGCTATGGGTATTCTCGCCGGCCTGCCCATGTTCTGGAGTCTCGCCGCAAGCCGCCTCTCCGGCAAGGCCGCCGGCGCGGCCATCGCCCTGGTCAACTCGGTCGGCGCGGTCGGCGCCTTTGCCGGTCCATCCGCGATGGGTTGGCTGCACGACGCAACAGGCCACTACACCGCCGGCCTCTGGGCCATCGCCGGCGCAATGACGCTCGGCGGCATCCTCGTCTACGGCGAATCATCGAAAACTGCTCACCCCATCGCACAAGCTGCAGATTAGCGGGAGTTGCGCGCCGCAGCGCGCGGTTCGCTGGACGCGCAGTCCCGCGCGATTCGCCGGACGCGCAGTCCCGCGCAGTGCCTGATAAACTGGACTCTGCATGATCCTCCCGTTTGTCCGCGAAATTTTCGCGGAACTGGAGCAGTCCTCCTCGTTCGATCGCGTTCGCAGGCACCTCTCCCTCGGTGTCGGGCGGCGACGTCTGTCCGGACTCACCAATACAGCTCGTTCCTTGTACCTTCCGCTGCTTGCCCGCGCCGCAAAGCATACGGTTATCGTTGTCGTCGCCGACAACAAGGCGGCTGAAGCGCTTGAGCCCGCGCTCCGTGCCGGATGCGAGCTGACCGGGGCCGTCGATCCCGACCGCGTCGTCCGCCTTCCTGCACATGATGTACTTCCATTCGAAAACCTTTCCCCGCATCCCGACGTGCAGGAGCAGCGCGCAACCGCCTTGTACAAACTGGCCACCGGCGGCGTTTCCATCCTGATTGCACCCGCCGAGGCCGCAGCCCTCCGCCTTTTCGATCGCAACTACTATGCCAGCCTCGCGGTGACCATTCGCCGCGGCGAAGAACTCGACGTAGAGATACTCACCGCGCATCTCGCCAGTGTCGGTTACACCCAGATGGACCTCGTCGAGATGCCGGGCCAGTTCACCCGCCGTGGCGGCATTCTCGATGTCTACTCACCCGAAGCCGACCGCCCCGTGCGCATCGAATTCTTCGGCGACGAGATCGATACGATCCGCAAGTTCGATCCTGAAACGCAGCGCTCGCAATCCGGCCTCGATGAAACGCAATTGCTTCCCCTTACCGAAACTCCCGTTACCGAGCACCTCCTTGCCGCGGTACACGCCCGCCTCAGCAAGCAGCGTGTACAGGTCGCGGGAGAAGGCGAAGGGCTCTCCGACGAAGAAGAAATGGAAATCGAGGCCGCTGCAGCCGGCGGCGTCAGCGTCTTCCCCGGCTGGGAGTTCTTCTCCGCCGTCGCAGGCGCGGAGAGCCACCTTCTCAAGCTGGTCCCGAATGCCGTCCTCTTCGTCGAGGAACCGGCAATGGTCCGCAACCAGATCGATCGCTGGTGGAACAAAGTCGAACAGCGGCATGAGCGTTCCGGCATCGGCAATCTCATCCGGCCAGAAGACATCTTCCTTCGTCCTGAGATTCTGCAAGCGCACCTCGACTCTCAACACGGTCTCGATCTCGACCAGCTCGGCGCCATTGACGTTCTCGAAGACGACAAAACCCTCGGCGAAATATCAGTCAATTCTCGCCCCACCCTTCGCTTCCACGGATCGATTCCCGCACTGGTCGAGCAACTGAAAAATCTCATGGCCGCCGATCAGCGCATTGTCCTCGCCGTTCCCACCCAGGGCGATGCAGAGCGCACCGCCACCATGCTGCGCGAGTACCACGTGCCTTATCGCTTCGGCAGCCGCGTAGTCCAGCATGGATCCGAGCTCGAAGAAGCCAGCTACATGGCTGGCGACATGCGCGTGCCCGTCATCGTGCGCACCCAGATCGCTTCAGGCGTCAGCTTCCCGGATGTGAATCTCATCCTCTTCGGGGCCAACGATCTCTCCGACGATGCTGATATCCACGCCCGTCCCGAGCCCAAGAAATCCAAGACCGCGGCGTTCCTTTCCGACTTTCGCGATCTCGCCATCGGCGATTACGTCGTGCACGTCGAGCATGGCATCGCCCAATACCAAGGCCTGAAAGAGATCGTGCAGGACGGCCTCGCCGTCGAGTTCATGATCCTCGAATTCGCCGAACAGGCCAAGCTCTACGTCCCGCTCACGCGCCTCGATCTCATTCAGAAATACCGCTCCACCGACACCGGTCCCGCGCCAATCCTGAACAAGCTCGGTTCGGCGCAGTGGGTCAAAACCAAGGCGCGCGTCAAGAAGGCCATGCAGGACATGGCTGCCGAACTGCTCAAGCTCTACGCCCAGCGCCACACAGCTCAGGGAACCTCGTTCTCGCCCGACAACGATTTTCAACGCGAATTCGAAGACTCCTTCGATTACCGCGAGACCGACGACCAGCTCACCGCCATCTCCGCCGTCAAGCAGGACATGGAATCCACCACGCCGATGGATCGCCTGCTCTGCGGCGACGTGGGCTACGGCAAAACCGAAGTCGCGATGCGCGCTGCATTCAAGGCCGTGCAGGATGGCAAGCAGGTGGCCATCCTCACGCCCACAACAGTCCTCGCCTTCCAGCACTTCGAGACCTTCAAGAAACGCTTCTCGCAATTTCCCATCAACATCGAGATGATCTCCCGCTTCCGCTCGCCAAAGGAGCAGAAGGTCATCGTCGAAAAAATCGAGACCGGCAAAGTCGACATTCTCATCGGCACGCACCGCATCCTTTCCAAAGACATAAAGTTTCAGGATCTCGGTCTGCTCGTCGTCGATGAAGAACAACGCTTCGGCGTCCGCCACAAAGAACGCCTCAAGCAGCTCCGCAAAGAAATCGACGTCCTCGCGATGTCTGCCACGCCCATTCCGCGTACCCTGCACATGTCCCTCGTGGGCCTGCGCGACATGTCGGTCATCGAGACTCCTCCCAAAGACCGCATGGCCATCCAGACCGTCGTCGCCAAGTTCGACGAAAAGATCATTCGTTCAGCCATCGAAGTGGAACTCGAACGCGGTGGCCAGGTCTACTTCGTCCACAATCGCGTCGAGTCCATCTACGAAATTGCATCACGCATCCAGGAGCTTGTCCCCGGCGCGCGTGTCGTCGTCGGCCACGGACAGATGGGCGAGAAGGACCTCGAGCAGGTGATGCTGGCCTTCATGCATCACGAGTTCGATGTGCTCGTAGCTACCACCATCATCGAAAACGGCCTCGACATTCCCCTTGCCAACACCATCATCATCAACCGCGCCGACCGCCACGGCCTCAGCGAGCTCTACCAGCTCCGCGGCCGCGTAGGCCGCTCCAATCGCCGCGCCTACTCCTACCTGCTCATCCCGCCGGAGCGCGAATTGACTGACATCGCCCGCCGTCGCCTTGCGGCTCTCAAGGAATTTTCAGACCTCGGAGCGGGATTCAAAATTGCCGCCCTCGATCTCGAACTCCGCGGCGCCGGCAATATGCTCGGCGGCGAGCAGAGCGGCCATATCGAAGCTGTCGGCTTCGAACTCTACACATCGATGCTCGAAGCCGCCGTGAAAGAAATGAAAGGCGAAGGCGGCGAAGAGCGGCCCAGCACGCAGCTCAATCTCGGCATCGCTCTGCGCATCGACGAGAGCTACGTCGCCGAGGAGAATCAGCGGCTGCGTCTGTACAAGAAAATCGCCGGTGCGGAAAGCGAGAAAGCCATTGCCGACCTCCGCGCCGAAATGGAAGACCGCTACGGCACACTGCCGGATTCGACCGTCTACCTGCTCGAAGCTGCCACACTCCGTCTCGAATGCGAGCGGATGGGCATCGCCCAGATCGACCGCAAACGCGCCGAGTTGCAGATCCGCTTTACAGAGAAGGCCTCTATCGATCCGCAACACCTCATGCGCCTCGTCGCAAAGAACGCAAAGCGCGGCGCGCAATTCACGCCGCAGGGACTGCTGAAGTTTCCGCTCGCCGCAACAAAGTCTGATGAAGTATTGCTTGAGATTCGGGACCTGCTTGAGAAACTGGCTCCCGACGCTGTACCCGCATAATTCCTGATCAGTACAAGAGGGACCGTGATCAAATTTGGAACGCTTCTTGCCCTTGGAGCCTGCATGACGCTGCCCGTTGCCGCTAACTCAGAAAACAAAGCCGCCCAGGAGCAATTCCAGCGCGCATCCGACGAGTATTTCGACCAGGTGTACTTTCCCTATCAGCCCACCGACGGAACAGTGACCGGATATCACCAGTACGACACAAAGCTCGAAGACCTTGCATCGGGCAGCATCGATGCCGAGGTTGCGGCGCTGGACAATTTCGAGAAACGTATCTCCGCAATTCCAGTGGCCTCACTCGACCAGACCACGCGCGGAGACCGGCAAATGGTGCTCAACCAGATCCGCTCCCGCCGTCTCACCCTGCACACAATCCGCCCATGGACAAAAAATGCGGATGAGTATTCCAGCCTCTGCGCCAACGCAGCTTTCACGCTCATGGAGCGGAAGTTTGCCCCCGTCGATGACCGCCTGCGTTCGCTCATCGCCCGTGAAGAAAAAATGCCGGCTCTGCTTCGCGAAGCCCGCGCCAATCTCCAGAACCCGCCTCGCATCTTCACCCAGATTGCGATCGAGCAACTCCCGGGAATCATTCGCTTCTTCCAGCACGACGTGCCTCTGGCCTTCACCGACGCGCACGACGAGTCTCTCAAAACAGAGTTCGCGAAGAGTAACGCAGCTGTGATAGCCGCGCTCACCGACTATCTCTCATGGCTCAAGACTGATCTCCTGCCTCGATCCAACGGCGACTACAGAATCGGCGCGGAGACCTTCTCAAAGAAGCTGCTCTACGATGAGATGGTCGACATCCCGCTGCCAAAGCTTCTTGAAATCGGTTACGCGGACCTGCACCAGAATCAACAGCATTTTGCTGAAGTCGCCAAAGAGCTCGAGCCCGGCAAAACACCGCGCGAGGTCCTCGAAGACCTGGGCCGCCAGCATCCCGCGCCCGATCAGCTTCTGAATGCGTTTCGCGCCACCTTCACCAGCCTCCTCGACTTCATCCGTTCGCACCACATCGTCACCATTCCCTCCGATGTGCCTCCCATCCTCGAAGAGACACCGCCCTTCATGCGTGCCACCACGCAGGCCAGCATGGACTCCCCCGGCCCCTACGAAACGAAAGCGACAACTTCCTTTTTCAACGTCACATTGCCCGCTCCCTCCATGACCCCTGCGCAGGTTGAGGGCTACATGCACTCCTACAACATCGGCACCGTGATCTCGACGTCTGTACACGAGGCCTATCCGGGTCATTACGTGCAGTACCTCTACTCGCTGAAGGCCCCCAGCCGCGTGCGCAAAATCCTGACAGCCAATACCAACATTGAAGGCTACGCTCACTACACCGAGCAGATGATGCTCGACAACGGCTACGGCCGACCCGGAGCGGGTGCGAAAGATGAGCGTGAATCCAGATTCCTCCGCCTCGGCCAGTTGCAGGACGCGCTGCTGCGCAACGCACGCTACATCGTCGGCATCCAAATGCACACTGGGGACATGACCTACGATCAGGCCGTCGAATTCTTCCAGAAGGAAGGCTACCAGCCCAGAGAAACTGCCATCGTAGAAGCGAAGCGCGGGGCGGGTGACCCCACATACCTGTACTACACGTTGGGAAAGCTCGAAATTATGAAGTTGCGCGCAGACCTGATGAAGAAGCAGGGAACTGCCTTTTCATTACAAAAATTTCATGATGACTTCCTCAGCCAGGGCTTCCCGCCGATCAAAATCGTTCGCGAGGCGATGCTCGGCGACGACTCACCCACGCTATAGCGTCGTTGTTCACCGTCGCGCAGGACTAAAGTAAGTAAAAGTGAGATCGAGAAGAGATCTGGAATAGAAAGCGCGTTCGAAAATAGACGCCAAGAGATTCGATGGAGCTGTAATGAGCCAGGAAGTTCGCAAAGTTGTTTTCCCCGCCGGTGGCCTTGGTACCCGATTCCTGCCCGCCACAAAAGTTATCCCCAAAGAGATGCTGGCGCTCGTCGACAAACCCATCATCCAGTACGGCGTCGAAGAGGCAGTCGCGTCTGGAATCGAGCACATCATCATCGTTACCGGGCGCGGCAAAGGCGCCATGGAAGACCACTTCGACCACAGTTTCGAACTTGACCACACCCTCGAGCGCCGCGGAAAGAAAGAATTGCTCGCGGTGTCGCGCGGCGTTTCCACGTTGGCGCGTGTCAGCTACGTTCGCCAGCGCGAGCCGCTCGGCCTCGGACACGCCGTCCTCTGCGCAAAGGAGCTCGTCGGCAACGAGCCGTTCGCCGTCGTTCTGCCGGATGACGTCATCGACGCCGAAGTCCCGTGCCTCAAGCAGATGATCGACGTCTTCAACGAGCGCGGCGGCTCCGTGATTGCTACCCAGACAGTCGAAGGCCCGGCGATTTCCGCCTACGGTGTGCTGGCCGGTTCTCAAGACCCGCAGGATCCCCGCATCTACAACTGCACCGGCATGGTCGAGAAGCCGAAATTGGAAGATGCGCCATCAAAACAGGCCATCATCGGCCGCTACATTCTCACCCCACGCATCTTCGAACTTCTCGAAGAAACCACGCCCGGCGCTGGCGGCGAAATCCAGCTCACCGACGGCATCAAAGCTTTGCTCAAAGAAGAGAAGGTCTTCGGCTACACCTTCGAAGGCAAGCGCTTCGACGCCGGCGACAAGTTCGGAATGCTGCAGGCCACCGTCGAGTTCGCCCTCAAGCGCCCCGAATTCGGCGACCGCTTCCGCGAGTATCTGAAGAGCCTCGGAATCTGCTAGGCGCAGGCGAAGTAGAGTTGGCCGCTGTCCACGGAGTGCGCTAGCATAAGCGAACCGAAATGTGGCCGATCTTCTTTCTGATTGCTGAATACGCGGTCATCTACCTCGTTGTGGC
>Ga0207658_10000186_pt1 | contig 66622 bp, 58 predicted proteins | sample KBSS33metaG_FD_184322 | JGI IMG/M metagenome (GOLD analysis project Ga0207658, IMG submission 184322) | Switchgrass rhizosphere microbial communities from Kellogg Biological Station, Michigan, USA - KBS S3-3 metaG (SPAdes) (version 2) | ecosystem: Host-associated > Plants > Roots > Rhizosphere...
ACGGGCGCCAGCATCACGATCCTGAGTACGGTCGAAGTAGAGGATACCTTTACCGCGCTGCCCTTCAGTCATTACGCGATTTCGTTTCTCACCGACGACATCATCCGCATGCGCTACGTGGAGATCGACGGCCAGCTGCGCAAGGTGATGGTGGTCATCAAAATGCGCGGTGGTAATCACAGCAAGGATATCCGAGAATACGTCATCACGGACAAAGGCGTAGTGATTATCCACCCGCGGCAGACCGACTATGCGCGCTTGAGCAGCGGATTGCCGGAGCGTATCGGCCGGCGTGAGGAGATTGCGCCCGAGCCGAAGGCGACCCAATGAAGGGCGTTACGAAGGCCGTGCACGACGCGCTCGACCTGGCGAGCCCGACCGTCGAGCACGAGACGATACAGGCGGTCAACGAGGCACTGCTGCTCGGCTCCCTGCGCCAACATGCGCTGGTCGAAGCCGCCGAAACTGCGAATATTCAATTGCGGGAAGAGATCGACGAGCACAAGCTGACCGAGACCGCGCTGCACCGCGTGCAGGTACAGTTGTCGGATCAGGCGGCCGAGCTCGAAGCGCTGGTGACGGAGCGCACCGCGGCGCTGACGGCGACCAACCGTCAGCTGGAAGCCGTCGTCTACTCCCTGGCGCACGATCTACGGGCTCCGTTGCGTGCCATGCAAGGGTTTTCAGAGCTGCTGGTCGAGGAGGCCGGCGCGACGTTGAATGAGGCATCCAGGGGCTATGCCGATCGAATCAACAAGGCGGCGCAGTTCATGGATGCCCTGCTGTGTGACCTGCTCGACTTCAGCCGCATCAGCCAGCAGCGCGTCGAGCTGACCGCGGTCGACCTCGCGACGCTGGTGGACTCCGTACTTTGCGATCTGCAAAAAGATATCTTGCGCAAGAGCGCGCGAGTGGAGCGGCCTGGCCCGTGGCCGGTGGTGCTGGCGCATACATCGATCCTGACCCAGGTACTGTTCAATCTGGTGAGTAACGCCCTGAAATTCGTCGCGCCAGACGTGCCGCCGCAGGTGCGGTTGCATACTGAAGAGCGCGCCGGAGTCATTCGCGTCTGGGTGGAGGACAATGGCGTGGGTATCGAGCCGAACTATCAAGAGCAGATCTTCCGGCTGTTTACGCGCCTGCATGGGGAGAAGTATCCGGGCACCGGCATCGGACTTGCGATTGTTCGCAAAGGCGTAGAGCGCATGGGCGGCCAGGTGGGCATGGAATCGGCTCCCGGCGAGGGCAGCCGGTTTTGGTTTGAGCTACGCAAGGAGTGAGGGAATGATTAACGAAAAACGAATCCTGCTGCTGGCGGACGACAGCGAGAACGATCTGCTGCTCATGCGCATGGCATTCAAAAAAGTCGAGGCGGACATTGCGTTGCAGGAAGTGCATAACGGCGAGGAGGCCATCGCCTATCTGCAAGGGGTCGCCCCTTACAGCGACCGCAACCACTTCCCCCTGCCCACCGTCATGCTGATGGACCTCAATATGCCGAAGAAAAATGGCTTCGACGTACTGACCTGGGTGCGCGCCCAGCCCGGACTCAAGCGCCTGTCGATTATCGTCATGACGGCCTCCACGCGCACGGAGGACATCGAGCGGGCGTTCGAGCTGGGAACGAATGCCTTCCTCGTCAAACCCGGCAATCTCGACGCACTCGTCACGATGCTTCGCTGCCTGTGGGACTGGATCAGAATCAGTCGCTTTGCGCCTCTCGACGCGTAACATCCCGCTGCTCTTGGCCGAGTATGCGAGTCAGAAGTCCCCCGTCACATAATCGAAATGATCGAACAGCTGCACCCGTACCCGCACGTATCTTGATCGTGGATGACGATGCGGCGAACCGCAAGCTGCTGGCCACCCTGCTCGCCGATGAGAAACACCAAGTGTTTCAGGCCGCTGATGGCGTCGAAGCGCTCGCTCTCGTCGAGCGCGAACGGCCACGGCTGGTGATTTCCGACATCCTCATGCCCACCATGGATGGCTATGAATTCGTGAGACGCCTGCGCTCCTTGCCGCAGGTGGCGGCGACGGAAGTGATCTTCTACAGCGCGCATTATCTGGAGAGCGAAGCCCGCCACCTGGCGAGCGCCTGCGGTGTGACGCGCGTGCTCGTTAAACCTTGCGAATCCGAAGATATCCTTGCGGCGGTGCGTCAGTCACTCGATCCAGCCGCGCAGCCCCCGCCACCTGTAGACTTCGCCGCCACCGGTGTATTCGCGCACGAACACGTACAGCTGATGACCAACAAACTGTCGCAGCAGGTGCAGCAGCTGTCGCGCGAGATGGCCGAGCGCGAGCGCGCCACAGAGCACATCCGGCATTTGAATCGCGTGTACGCCGTGTTGAGCGGCATCAATGCGCTCATCGTGCGCGTGAGTTCGCGCCAGGAGCTTTTCAAGGAAGCCTGCCGCCTCGCCGTGGAGCAGGGCCACTTTTGTTTTGCATGGATCGGCTGGATCGACGCGGCGAGCGGCGAGCTTGAGCCCGTGGCGTGGTCCGGGGACGATGAGTCCTTCATCCAGGTCGCGAGGGCATTCGGCGACGGCGCCGCGGCGCGGGCCAACGGTCTCGTCATGCGGGCCTGCGCCACGCAGTGTGCCACCGTGTGCAACGACATCGGGGCCGAGGCGGCGACGTTGCCGTTTGGGCCGGACATGCTGGCGCGTGGCTACCGTTCCACGGCGACGCTGCCCTTGATCATCGCGGGCAAGACGGTCGGCTGCCTCGCGCTTTACACCGGCGAGGCGGGTTTTTTCGACGCCGCGGAAATGAAGCTGCTCAACGATCTGGCTGGCGACATCGGCTTCGCGCTCGATCATCTCGAGAAGACGGCGCGCCTCGACTATCTCGCTTACTATGACGCGTTGACGGGCCTCGCCAACCGCACGCTGTTCCACGAACGCCTCGCGCAGTTCGTGGCGGCGGCGGGACGCTCGGGCCGGAAACTCGCGCTCGCCGTCGTGAGTCTGGAACGCTTCGAGTCGATCACGGACATGCTGGGGCGTCACGTGGCGGACACGCTGCTGCGCCAGGTGGCCGAGCGTCTCATCGCCTGCTTCGGCAACGTGGATCACGTAGCGCGCATCCGGACGGACCAATTCGCGGTCGCGATTCCGGAGGTGGCCGACGAGGCGGTGGTGGGCCGGGCCTTCGATGACTGGTGGCGGCAGTGGTTCGCCGCGCCGTTTTTCTCGGACAGCGGGGAATTCCGGGTGTCGTCGCGCGCAGGCATCGCGCTCTATCCGGACGACGGCGGGAACGCCGACGCACTGCTCAACAACGCCGAAACCGCGCTCAACAAAGCCCGAGCCACCGGCGATCGGCATCTCTTTTACACGCAACAGCTGAGTGAACGGGTGGCCGCGGATCTGGCGCTCGAGAGCCGTCTGCGCCAGGCGCTCGAGGCTGGGGAATTCGTGCTGCACTATCAGCCGAAAGTCGACACCGCGACGCGGCGGCTCGCAGGCGTCGAGGCGCTGGCGCGCTGGCAACATCCCGAGCGCGGCCTCGTCGGGCCGAATGAGTTCATCGCCGTGATGGAAGAGATCGGCATGATCGGGGAATTCGGCCAGTGGGCGTTGCACCAGGCCTGTCTCGACCGTTCGCGCTGGCTCGAGAAAGGCCTGAATGCGCCGCGCGTCGCCGTCAACGTCTCGACCGTGCAGTTGCATCGCGCTGACTTCGTGTGCAATCTTGCCGATAAACTCAAGCTGGCCGGCACCGCAGGCGGGCTCGATATCGAAGTGACGGAATCGCTTATCATGGACGATGTCGCCGCCAACATCGAAAAGCTCATCGCGGTGCGCGACCTGGGTGTGGGCATCGCCATCGATGATTTCGGCACCGGCTATTCCTCGCTCGGCTATCTTGCCAAGCTGCCGGTGGAGACGCTCAAAATCGACCGCTCGTTCACCCAGTCCATGCTGAACGATCCCAAGGCGATGATGCTCGTGTCCACCATGATTTCGCTCGCGCACTCGCTCAAGTTGACCGTGGTCGCCGAAGGCGTCGAAACGGAGGAGCAGGCGAAAGTGCTGCAGCTACTGAGCTGCGATCAGATGCAGGGTTATCTCATCAGCAAGCCGCTGCCGTTCGAGGAAATGACCGCGCGCCTCTCGCGAGCGAGTATTGGAGGCCCTGCGCAACCTAGCGGGACTTTCTCCGCCAATGATGAGGACAGCTTCCTCGACTTTCTCCACGACCTCGAGGGTGTGAAGGTCGAGAAGGACGGGCAAGCCGCTCGGGTGAAAACAGACCCGCCACGTCAGTAACGCGTTTCCGCTTTCCACGGCGGATTGGAATCTCTATAATTTTCCGCGGTGCAAAAAAGACCGGCCACGGCTCCAACCCATGCGCTCGAAACATTCCGGTGCGAAGGTGGCGGCGGCGATCCGCGATGTCACGGATCGCATGCGGGTCCAGCAGGAATTGCAGGAAGCCCACGCCGCCGCCGACCGCGCCAATCAGGCCAAGAGCCGCTTTCTCGCGACGGCCAGTCACGATCTGCGCCAGCCGCTGCAGTCTCTGGGGCTCCTGAGCGGTGCGCTCGATCAGCACGATCAACCGTTTAAATTAAATTTCTCTTCACCAGCGGCGCGGGCTTCCTCAGCATGCCGTCAATCTCACTTTCCGCTGCCAACCAGTCTTCGATCTCATGACTGGACTCAAAGCCGCGGCGTTCAGCCCGGTAGTACGCGGCCTCGGCGATCATCGCGCTACGAGCGGTGTTCTCTGCTTGAATGGCCATTTTTGTCTCCTGCGAGGATACCTTGGATTTGATCACAATTTGGTCGCTGACGCCCTTGACGCCAATGAAGTAGCGAACGGCGCTAGCGGTGGTCCGCCGTTGAAACTCCCAGTCTACTGAGTTCTGCGATAACATCCTGATGCAATTGTGCATCGGTTTTCATAGGGGTTCGTTCAGCTCGTTCAGGGGCGCAAAGTGTGTGCGCCAGGCGGCACGCGGTCGGTGCGCTGGGGCACTTATAGAACGGGGCCGGCGTCAATCACAGTTTATACGTGCTGGCGTCGCCCGGCTGCGCGGGCTCTCCCAGTGCCCGCCGAACGACCGCTAAAAGCTCCGCATTGTCCACGGGTTTTTGCAGAAAGGCCTTCGCTCCCGCATTGAGGGCGCGCCCTTCGTTTGCGTGAACGTCGCGGGCGGAGATCACGACGATCGGGATCGCTGCGAGCGAGGCATGCGTTTTGAGCCTGTCCATCACGACGAATCCGTCGCCCGCGGGCAGGCCCAGATCGAGGACGATCAGATCGGGATTGCGCTTGCGTGCCTCGGTGATGCTGGAGAGCGCATCTACCGCAAAGAAAGTATCGTAGCCGTTGGCGTTGAGACGCACCTGCATGCCATGACGCACATCGGGATCGTCATCTACGATGAGAATCTTTTTGTTAGCCATTTGCCACCTTCCTCGAGGAGATTTCCTCGTTAAATACGGGCAACGTAACCGAAAAGACGGCGCCTTGCCCTGGGGCGTTCCGCGCCCGGACTTGTCCGCCCTGGCGAGTCACCAGCTGTTTGCAGATGAATAGTCCCAGGCCCAGGCCTTTGCGGCCCGCCAATTGCGGATCCGATGCCTGGAAGAGGCGCTCAAAAATCTGCTCGGTCATGTTCTGCTCGATCCCGCAGCCGGAGTCTGCGACCTCCACCACGAGGAAATTCGCGTCCTCCTCGAGCCTGCGGGCTTGCACCTTCACCACGCCGTCGGCCGGGGTGAACTTGATGGCGTTGTCCACCAGAATGACGAGAATCTGTCGCAAGCGCGTGGGGTCCGCCCATACTGGTGGCAAGTGGGCTTGCGCATCTGAAGAGAGCATGACTCCTTTGGCTGCAGCGGTCCGCTTGAGCGTATCGACGACATAGACCATTGCGTCGGCGACCGCGGTACATTGAAACTCAATTGTGAGTTTACCCGCTTGCACGCGCGTGACTTCGAGCAAGTCATTGATCATCGACCGCAGCTGGTTGACATTCCTCAGCACGATTTCCAGGTACTCGTGCTGTTTCGGTTGCAGGTCGCCGGCCAGTTTGTCGAGAAGAATGGTCACAAACTGATGGATCGCAGTCAGGGGTGAGCGCAGTTCGTGCGACACGTGCGAAAGGAACTCATCCTTGAACTGCATCTGCTGTGTGCGGATAAGATCGGTTTCGGCATGCATGCGGTGACGTTCGATGGCATGGCGCAGCGCCCGCGGCAGCGCACGATTTTCGATCTGGCCTTTGATCAAATAGTCCTGCGCGCCTTCCTTCATGGCTTGCGCCGCAAGTTCCTCGTCTTCCATGCCCGTCAGCACGATCACCGGAACGCCGGGGGCTACCGCAAGCGCGCGCTGTACGGGCTCGAGACCATGCGCATCCGGCAGTCCCATGTCCAGGAGGACGATGTCCACTCCCCCTTTCGCAAGATGGGTCAGGGCTTCACTCAAGCGCATCAGGTGTGTCAATTGGAAACTGCCCGGCGGCTCCTTGCTGAACATCTCGCGAAGCAACCGGGCATCTGCCGAGTTATCCTCGACCAGAAGCACCTGGAGCGCCGCTTTTTTCACAGGCGTGTCTCGTGCGGCAACTTGACCACCGACAGCCAGAAATTGTCGATGCTCTTCACGACCTCGAGAAACCCCTCCAGGTTCACGGGCTTGGTGATGTAACAGTTCGCATGCAGACGATAACTGCGCAGAATATCTGCCTCAGACGCAGAGGTCGTCAGGATCACGACGGGGATACTCCCCAGCGTCGTGCTCGCCTTGATTTCTTTTAAGACTTCCCGGCCGTCTTTTTTGGGAAGGTTCAGATCGAGCAAGATGAGATCGGGGCGAGGAACATTGGCGTGCTTGCCCTCGCGCTGCAGGAAAGCCATGGCTTCGACGCCATCCGCGGCGACGTGCAAGTTGATATGCACCTTGGCGTCTTTGAACGCTTCCCGCGTAAGCCGGACGTCGCCGACACTGTCTTCAACCAAAAGGACTTCGAGAGGGCCGGCGTAGTTTCCGGTCGATGCAGTCATTTCACACCTATTTGCGGCAGGGCGAAGTAGAAGGTTGAGCCCTTTGCGGGCTGCGACTCAACCCAGATTCTTCCGCCGAGCCGCTCCAGCAGCTTCTTGCAAATGGCCAGTCCCATACCGGTGCCGGCAAACTCTTCCCGTCCGTGCAAGCGCTGGAAAAGGACAAATATTTTTTCGAAGTATTGCGGATCAATCCCCAGGCCATTGTCCCGCACGGCAAAGATCCACTCATCGCCAGCGGTTTTCGTGGCGGAGACGTGTATGCGCGGCACTTCGGCGCTGCGGTATTTGTTTGCGTTGCCGATGATGTTCTGAAATATCTGGGTTAATTGCGTACCGTCGGTCGTGATGTTCGGCAGCGGATCGTGAGTGACCACCGCACCGCTCTCCTCAATCGAGGCTTGTAAGTTTGTAAGCGCTTCCTGCAAGGCGTTTTCGCTGGAAATCTCGCACAGCGCCTTGCCGTTTTCACCCGCACGCGAATAGGCCAGCAGATCCTGGATCATCCCCTGCATGCGGTTGGACCCGTCGACTGCATAAGCGATGAACTCATCGGCATCGGAGTCCAGACGGCCTTTGTAGCGCTTGGCCAGAAGCTGCGTATAACTGGCCACCATACGCAACGGCTCCTGCAGATCGTGTGACGCGACGTACGCAAAATGCACCAGCTCGTCATTGGAACGCTTCAGCTCCGCCAGCGTCTTCAGCAGATGCTCTTGCGCATCTTCGCGTATGCTGATGTTACGGATGGCGGCCGTCACCAGAGTTCCTTCGGGGCTTTCCAGTGGACTCAGCATGATCTCAATTGGGAAATCGCTGCCATCCTTGCGCCGTCCGTAGAGCTCGATCCCGGTACCGATCTCCTGCGCCAGCGCCTCAGCGGCAGTCCGCGTGCCGTCCGCGATCAGCCGTTCCGCGAAGCCTTCCGGGATGATGCTCCTGACCTTCTGCCCCAGCAGTTCATCGCGGTGATAACCGAACTGCTTCTCCGCCTGAAGGTTCAGGAGGACGATTTCCCCACCTTCGTTCACCACCACTATGGCATCCGGCGCCGCTTCCAGCAGGCCCCGGTACCTGGCCTCCGATGCCTTACGTTCGCTGATGTCACGGCTGATTTCGGAAAAACCCAGGAGGCTGCCGCAGGAGTCGCGCGCCGCCGTGATGACCAGGTTGGCGTAAAACCGCGATCCGTCCTTACGCACGCGCCAACGTTCTGTTTCGTAGCGGCCGCTTACGGCGGCAATCCGCAGCTCCTCTTGCGGCGCGCCTCGCTCGATATCCTCTGGCGGATAAAAGCGCGAAAAATCCTCGCCAATGATCTCATCCGCCGTATAGCCCTTGATTCGTTCGGCTCCGGCATTCCAGCTGACGATCTTGCCTTGCGGATCCAGCATGATGATGGCGTAGTCCTGCACGCCCTCGACCAGGATCCGGAATCGCTCTTCGCTCTCGAGCAAAGCCGCCTGCGCACACCGAAGTGCTGCGGAAGACGAGTCGGGCTGCAGGACACTACGCGGAAGCGAGCTCACGGCCCAACGCCGTCGCAGTACATCGCGCGGTGGGCCCAGCGTTTGCTTGCACGTTCCATGGCTTTCACGTCGTTCTACGCCGCCCGCAACGGGGTTTCGGTGCGCTGCCGAACTTAGGCCGCTGCGCTGGGCGCTTTGTCAGTCCTGGCGCGTTTCGCGCAGCATTTCCTCGACGGTGGTTTTGCCGGCCAGCACCTTGGTAACCGCATCGTCACGAATTGACGGTGAGAGCGTCCGTGCGTAGCGCTCGAGCTCCTGCTCCGCAGCGCTATCGTGAATCATCGTGCGCATATGGTCGTCGACGGCAATCAGTTCGTAAATGCCGGTGCGGCCGCGGTAGCCATTGCCGGCCTTATGGCCCAGATGGTACACCGTGGGTGCAGCCTGCGACGGCGGCACGTGCAGCAATCGGCGCTCGAATTCAGTGGCCGGCGCGGACTCGCGGTTCCCGGGATCGAGCGTGCGCACCAGCCGCTGCGCGAGCACACCGATCAGGCTGGATGAGAGCAGGAAAGGCTCGATGCCCATGTCGCGCAGTCGCGTGACGGCGCCCACGGCGGTATTGGTATGCAGTGTAGATAGCACGAGGTGGCCGGTCAGGCTCGCCTGCACGGCAACTTGCGCCGTCTCCAGGTCGCGGATTTCTCCGACCATGACCACATCCGGGTCCTGCCGCAGAATTGAGCGCAGTCCACGCGCAAAAGTCATCTCGATCTTGGTGTTGATCTGCGTCTGACCGATGCCATTGATGTAGTATTCGATGGGGTCTTCGACCGTCAGGATGTTGATCGATTTGTCGTTGAGCTGTTCTAACGCGGCATACAATGTGGTGCTCTTGCCGGAACCTGTCGGACCGGTGACCAGGATGATGCCGTAAGGTTTGTGGATGAGCTCATCCACCGTGTCGCGGATTTTGGCATCCATCCCCAGGTTCTCGAGATTCAGGCGCCCCGACTGCCGGTCGAGAATACGCATCACCACGCGCTCGCCATGTCCGGACGGCAGGGTCGAGACACGCACGTCCACGGCACGGCCCGCAATTCGCAGTGAGATACGGCCATCCTGCGGCAGACGCCTTTCGGCGATGTCCATTCTGGCCATGACCTTGATACGCGAGACCAACTGCGGTGCGACCGCCAGCTTCGACGCCAGCACCTCGCGCATCATGCCATCGACACGGAAGCGCACTACCACCTGATTCTCAAAAGGCTCCACATGGATGTCCGACGCATTTTCCTTTACGGCCTGCGTCAGCAAGGCGTTTATCAGCTGGATGATCGGTGCATCGTCACGGCTTTCGAGCAAATCGGCCTGCTCGGGCAGCGCCTCGGCGAGCAGCGCAAGGTCAACGGTTTCCTCCATGCCTTGCAGCTGGATATTGATTGCCCCGCCCTCGTAGATGGCGCGCAACAGCCGCTCGAATTCTTCGTCACCGACCCGTGTCAGCTTGAGCGGAAGGCGCAGATAACGTCGCACCTCGGCAATCGCCGCGGCTGTCACAGTCTCGCGGCAAGCGCAGATAGCCTGTTTAGGGTCGAGCTGCCGCACCAGTATGCCGTGGCGGCGTGCAAAGGTGAACGGCAGCCCTGCTCCTGACTTCTGTGGGGGTTCACTCAGCGGCGCGGCTGGAACACCCATGTGCCCAGCTGAGTCGGCGTTCGCTGCGGGAACATTCAAGGAGAAGGCTCTGCAGGCATCGCGGGTGTCTGCGCAAGGCCGCCGCCGCAGGTGGCGATCAGCGGACCGACACGGCCCAATAACGTCAGAGTGGCGCGTGTCCGCTTGAACCGTAGTGTCGCCATAACCTCTTTAAGTACCGAAACTGGGTGAAGCTGCTGAGATGCAACTGCAGCCTACGCTCCACTATGGGCCGTTTCCATGCGGCAACGCACTGTTTCGAGAACCTGATTCTCCGTGGCATAGGTCTGTACACGATCGCTTCCATCATCGCTCAAATGCCATTCAAACATAGTTCCGAACCGGCGTACCGTGCGGTACCCAACATTCGACTGCTACATGAGCGAATGACACTTAAGCCCGCAGGCTCCGTATTGCGAAGCCACCGGCTTGCGCCGGTGGTCGTTCACTCCTTGGTTTGGCTGTGCTGCTTGACGCGCGTTACGTGAGCGTCTTCCAGATGACCTCGGAGAGCCCGCTTTCAAGCGTGTCCGTATTGTAAGCCTTCACGGCGAAGTAGTACGTGCCGGCAGCCAACCCTTCGATGCTGACACTGGTGAGATCCGTGCCAGGTATCTCGAGCTGCTCATTCATGTGGGCCGAATCCATACCGTACACCACGCGGTAGCCGGCGAGATTGACGAGCGGCGAGCCGTCGACGTTCTCGGTGGGCGCGACCCAGTGCAGGGTCACTGCACTCAGCACCGCCGGTGAGACTGTCACGGTGAACGGCGCGAGGGACGCCGTCGCTTTGCCATCGCTCACGCTCATCGTGATGTTGGCGTACCGGCCTGCCGCGGTGGGCGTGCCTGACAAAAGTCCTGTGGTGCCGGCAAAGCTCATCCACGAGGGTTTGTTCTGCACGCTGAACGTCAAGGGGCTGCCGGCGGCGCCGGTCGCAGCGGGCTTGAACGAGTAGACATGGCCGACGACTACCGCAATCGCGGGCACGCCTGCGATCGTGAGCGCCGTGGTCGGCACAGTGTTAGTGACTGTGATCACGAAAGCCGGCAGCGCGGTGGAATGCTGGCCGTCGCTGACCCTTATGGCGATGCTTGCGGACTTTCCGACGTTGGCGGTGCGCGGCGTTCCATAAAGCCGGCCGGTGCCCGAGCTGAACGCGAGCCAGGTGGGCTTGCCCTGAATGGAGAAACTGAGCACTGCGCCTTCCTGGTCGCGGGCGGTGGGCTGGAACACATAGCTTTGATTGACCGCGATCGAAGTCTGCGGCGTGCCGCCGATCGTGGGAGCGAGGTCCGAACGGAGGACTGTGATCGCGAAAGCCGGCAGCGACTTCCAGGTCGTTCCGGCGATGACGGAGAGCACGATGTCATTATATTTACCCACGTTGGCGTTGCTCGGCGTGCCATACAGTCTGCCGGTGAGCGTATTCAATTGGAGCCAGACGGGCCTGTTCGCGATCCGAAAGCTAACCGTGCGCGTACCGGCGCCTACGACCGTGGGTTGAAAGGTATAGCTGTGGGTTGCGGTCATCGAGGTGGGCGGCTGTCCTGAGATGGCAAGGGTGACGGCGGCCCAGCTGAAATCGCTTGCGCCGAACGCGGCCAAAGCCAGAACGAGTGTCGCCAAGCGGTGCTTGGGCGTGAATTTTAACTGAAACATGGATCAACTCCTGAAAGGGTGTCGCGCAGGGCACGCAGCCACGATGAGGAGTTGCCGGAAGATTTCCGAGAAGCGGGAATCACGAAACGGTGCAGTGGCGCCGTTCCGGCAACCCCGCTATCCGCGAACCTGGAAGGCACGTGGACCGGAGGCTTTGCGTCCCCGCCTTGCGACGGGTTTGCTCTTAACAGGATGCAGTTAACACCAGATACGCGCCGAACACATTCGTGACATGAACGTATGCGTCTATCTCACAGTATCGTTTTTGGTATGAACGCCGAGTTACGCGGCGGTGCTGGCCCGTCGCCCGAGCGATCGGGCGGTGCTTGAAGTCTCTAAGGCCCGAGCTGCCTTGCGCCGAAGCTGCGCGATGCGACGCTACACAGGTAGGTACTTGTCGATGGATCAAGTCGCGCGCGGGTGATATCGCGATGCCGGACAGTTAGATGTGTCGACCCATGGGCTGCGTTGGATCCATGCCTGATCCACACGCTGCTGCCATTCAATGAAGAGCAGCGTGGAGAATCGCACGCGTGCGCGCCCAACTGTGGCAGCTATATGCGGACTTAAAGTCCTACAAACGACAGCCCACCCAGACCGTGTGGCACACGCTCGAGCAGCGCTTCGATTCATGTGCCGGTCATAGAAGGGCTTGTTTTCCTGCCTCGAATGTCATCCGCGGCGTCGCCCCTCACTTTCGTTGGCCCCCTGGGGCGTTTCGCTGATAGTGGCGTCATCGGAGAATTCGACCACGGCCGCCAATCTCTGCCGGGCCGCATCCAGACGCAGGAGCTCGTTCGATCGGGGAAGGCTGATCAGAGGCTGGAATCAGATCGACTCAGCCGAAGACTTCATCGAGAAAGCCGCGAGCCAAAGCAGTTTGGGCGGTCGCCCGTACCAGATCCGCTGCGACGGTCTGACGCTGACGACCAACCGGTGGCTGCGCGATGAACTGACGCGCTACCGGGATCCGCCCAGCCCGGGACCGCCTCCCGAAGGCGACGGTCCCCACTGACCGAGGTCAATGGCCCTTCCTGATTTTGATGTGACTGCGGACGTCCTTGACACCCTCGGTGTCGCGCGCAATGGACACGACCTTGTCGGCCGCTTCCTCGGTTCGCGCGCTGCCAGTCAGCCACACGACACCGTCCTTGTCCGTGTCGACATGAATGCGTCCGAGGCTGGCAATGTGTTCCGCGGCCAGCTTGGACTTGATCTTCATCGTAATGGCCGAATCCTTCACGAAGGCCTTCGGGTGCGAGCGGTCCGCGTCTGAATCCTCCGCCAGGACGACGGCCGACCCTAGCAGCATGCCGCAGGTTAGAAGGGTGAATACAAATTTCGATTTCATAGTGCTCTCCTTATTCGTCTTCATAGATTGCGCTTAAGCCACGGGCCGATCTGTACGTCAGCGTACATAAGCTCAAGGTCTTTCTGCAGCAGGCCGCCACCTCCGCAGACACTGTATTCGCTGCTTTGCGCCCTCTGATCTTCGCGGCGCACGCAGCATAGCGCTAGTGCGCGTGAGCTTCTTTCATGGCCTTGTAGCTATTGCGCAGATCGCGAACCAAGTCGTGATTGCGGACGGCACCGTCGTGCTGACGCTGCACCACGCTGCGGACCGGGTCCGGCAGCTTGACGGTCAGCGCCCTGATGTAGGCCGACTTGGCCTTGTCTTCGGCGCGCTCCATCTCTTCGAGCGTGCTGATATTGGCGTCGCCCACGGTGGCTTTTACCTTGGTCCAACCCCGATGGGCAGCGCCGGCAATCGTACCGCTGTCTTTCGCCGTGCCGCCGAGCGATTGCACCAGGTGCCGCAATTCGGTCACAGCCGATGCGCAATCGGCGGAACGCCGGTCAACATGGTTTTCAGTTCGGGCTTGGTCGCTTCCTTGGAGGCTTCGGCGAATCCGATCTTGCCGTCCTCGGACGTCCGGATGAGGTCGTTGAGCGCTTTCACGGTGTCTTGGTCGAGCATGATTGTTTCCTTGAGTGTTGCCGGGGATATTCGGCGAGCTCCAGGCAAGATAGCTGCCGGTGAACCCCAGTGTCAGTGCGCTAGCCCACCCTCGCGTCGATTCAGGGTATGTGCGGCAGTCGACTGTAGTGGGCACGCTGTTGTTCAACGCTTCGATCTCGATGTCCACCACAGGCGGCAGCCCGCCAACGGCCGTACTGACGATACTCAATGGTCGGGCGATTGATCTCACTGCAGCGGTCACAATGCCCAATACCGTGATCGATGTACCAGTCCCGTAGGCCTGCTATGTACGCCTCCGCACAGTCCTCACTCTTCGATAAGCATTAATTTAGCCGGCCGGTGCTTGTATTGAAAACGAAGGAACGCCAATGAATCAGGTCCACGGACGCTCCCGGATTCTCCCCGGATGCGCAACATTGCTGCTCTGCACGCTGGCCGCTTGCGGCGGGCAGGATAAAATTTTGGGCACCGACGGGAGTGCGTCACTCGCACCCACGGTAACCGCCTTCACGCCCGGCGATGATGCCATTGGCGTGTCGGTAAGCGCCCCCAACATTACCGTGACGTTCGATCAGGCAATGGCGGCAATCGCAGGCGGAGCCAGCTTCACGGTAACCTGTGAGGCGCCGTGCGCCACTCCCACGGGAACGATTGCATTTGACTCCACTAACACCGTTGCCACCTTCACCTCGGCAACAGATCTCAAGCCCCTCACGCTCTATACGGTTACCGTGACCGGGGCCCGCAGCCTTGCCACCGGCCTCGAACTGGCGACGCCCAGCGTATGGAATTTCGTCACCGCAGGCGCAGCTTCGGACAACACCCGTCCGCGAGTGACCCTAACCGTGCCGCTCACGACGAATCCTGGTCCAACAACCAGCGCACCCACCAATGCCGCGGTCACCGCAGTATTCACGGAAGATATGGATGAGGGGACCGTCACCGACGCCACCTTTACGGTGACCTGTACATTGCCTTGCGTCTCTCCGGCCGGAAGTGTGAGCTACGTTGGAAATAATCGAACTGCGATCTTCACGCCCGCTGCCGCGTTCGATGCCAACACAACCTACACCGCCACCATCGCTGTGGGCGCCACAGATTTAGCCGGCAACGCCTTGGCCGGCAATCAAGCCGCCCTGCCCGCGGCCAGTGCCTATGTGTGGACCTTCACCACTGGAGTCGCAACGCCGGCCGCAAATGTGACTGTGCTTTCCACGAATCCCAGCGCGAATCAACTGAGGGTATGTCCCAACGCCACGATCAATGCGACATTCAGCGTGAGGATGAACCCTATCACGGTCGACGCGGCCACTTTCACTGTGAAAGGGCCCTTCCCCGCGACGACGACTGTCAACGCAGCATCGATCGTCCTCGACGCGGCAACAGGCCGCATCGCCACATTTACGCCGCAAGGGGCGCTGGTCGTGGGGGGCCTCTATACCGCCACGATCGTCGGCGGCGCCAGCGGAGTGAAGGACATGTCTATCCCGGCCAATGTCATGGCGAGCGATGAGACTTGGGACTTCACTGTCGGGCCCGCGACGGGTAGTTGTACTGCGCCGGTCGATCTGGCAACGGCCGCGCCTTACGGCGTCTTTGGCGGCACCGCCGGAATGACCAACACCGGCATTCTGACCGTGATCGACGGGGACATCGGTACCATTGCCACGACAACCTCCACCATCACAGGCTTTCACGATTCGGCAGGCGATATTTATACCGAGTCGGGCTCCAATATCGGAACGGTGAACGGGCGCATCTACACCTGCACCAATTCGATTACCGGCCCCACCTCGACCGGTCCCAATGCCGTCTCTTGCGCGATTGCAACGCAAGCACGCCTGGACGCGCAGGCTGCGTATCTCAAGCTCGCGGGCCTGCCGCAAGGCACCAATCCGGGCGCCAACCTCGCAAATCTCACTCTGCCGCCTGACGTATACACGGCGCCTGCCGGATCCTTCCTGATAGAAGGAGGCGATCTCACGCTCGACGCTCAGGGCGATGCGAATGCAGTGTGGGTATTTCAAATGGCGACCACACTCACCGTGGGCGGACCCGGCGCGGCAGCGCCGCAAAGCATCATTCTCGTCAACGGTGCACAAGCCAAAAACGTGTTCTGGCAAGTCGGCAGCGCTGCGACGATCAACGCAGCCGGCGGCGGCACCATGGTGGGAACGATCATCTCCCAGGCGGGCGCCGCGTTTTCAACGGTCGGCAACACCAATCCTGTGACACTCGAAGGCCGGGCTTTGTCCCTGGGTGCCTCCGTCACTCTGGTGAACACCGTCATCAATATTCCCACCCCGTAAGGCCTCCCGGAGAAGCATATGAAGTTTTCAAAAGCCTCAGCGTTAGGTCTGATGGCGTTCGCTACTCTTATAAGCTTAATGGCCATGTCGCAGGAGTCCGGCGGATACTTCGGCGCCAACATCGGCCGCGCGCAAGCGGATATCGACGAGGCGAGAATCGTCGACGATCTGGCCTCAGCCGGAATTACACAGACCTCGATCGACGAGGACGAGCGCGACACCGGCTACAAGCTTTTCGGCGGATATCGCTTCAATAAATATTGGGCGCTCGAAGGCGGCTATTTCGATCTCGGAGAGTTCAGCTTTACCGCGACCACCTTGCCAGCGGGCACCTTGAGCGGTCGAATCAAAGTCAAAGGCGTGAATCTCGATCTCGTCGGCTTCATCCCCTTCACCGATAAATTTGCGGCTTTCGGTCGAGCCGGGGCCAATTACGCCGAGGCCAAAGATAAATTCACCGCAACCGGCCTGGTCAACGTGCTGAATCCCAGCCGCAAGGAACGCGATACGAACTACAAGTTCGGCGTGGGCCTGCAGTATGCTTTCACCCCTTCCTTCGCGATGCGCGCCGAGGCCGAGCGGTACCGGATCAACGATGCCGTCGGCAACGATGGGGACATCGATCTCTTCTCGCTCGGTGTGCTGTTTGGGTTCGGCGGCCCGGCCGCACACGCGGCACCCTCCACAACTCCAACGCCGGTCGCGATGGCGGAGCCCGCAACTCCGCCACCGCCCCCCGAGGCCCTGCGTGACAACGATAACGATGGCGTCACTGATGACGCCGACAAATGCCCGGGCACGCCGCGAGGCGTGGCTGTCGACGCCACCGGTTGCCCTCTGAAAGGATCGGTGACTCTCGAAGGCATCAATTTCGAATACAACTCGGCGCTGCTGACAGCCGAGTCACGCCACATTCTCGGGGAGCTCGCCGCCAATCTCAAAAAATATCCCCGGTTGCGCATCGAGCTGCAGGGGCATACCGACAGTGTTGGTAGCGACGCCTACAACCGGGCACTCTCGCAACGACGCGCCGACTCGGTGCGGCAATACCTCATCGATCACGGTGTCTCGGCCGACCGGCTCACCGCGCGCGGCTACGGCGAAACGCAACCCGTCGACAATAATAATACCGATGCAGGACGCGCCAGAAATCGCCGCGTGGTCATGGATGTGATCGCCAACCCCGGCGAGGTGAGGATCGAAGGCGAAGGATCGGCGCGATAGTCCGCCGGCCTTCCTTCACTCGTAGTCCATCATGGCCCGCGGATTGTTGCCCGCCCGCAAAGCCCATCTTGCTGCGACTCGCGTAGCCGTACCGTCGGCCGCCACTGTCAAGCTCATTGCCCTGCGCAATTCGCTCTGGCGCTACTGGTACGTTAGCGTTGCGCTGAAGTTCAGTATCGCCCTGGGAGTCAGCTGTGCCTGGCTGGGTTTCTCGATATGGGTGGCGCTTCCCTGGATGAGCGACATGGCTTCGATGAGCAACTGGGCCGTCTCCCTGTTCGCGGTCGGTGGCGTTGCTCTGATACCCGGCTTCATGAACGCGTTCCTCATCAGCAGTCTGCTGTTGGACCGGCGTCCAACGGCCAGCCCGCTCATCGAGTACCCCGCCCTCACGATCCTGGTCGCAGCCTATAACGAGATGTCGATCGCCGACACGCTGCAATCGATCGAGCAGCAGCATTATCCAGGTCCACTCGAAGTACTGGTGATTGACGATGGCTCGACGGACACGACCGCGGCCATCGTCGCGGCAATGAGCTTTCCCTGGCTCAAGCTGCTGCGCCAGCCGCGCAACGCTGGCAAGTCGGCGGCGCTCAATTGCGGCCTCGCCGCGGCAAGTCACAATCTGATCGTGACTCTCGATGCGGATTCGTATCTGTATGCCGACGCGCTTCAACATCTCGTTGAGCGCTATGTCGGAGATCCAGGAGGAACGCGTGCGGTGGCCGGCGCGATGCTGGTGCGCAACTCGCGCACCAACTGGGTGACGCGGATGCAGGAGTGGGACTATTTCCACGGCATCGCCGCCACCAAACGCGTCCAGTCGCTCTATCACGGCACATTGGTGGCCCAGGGCGCCTTCTCAATCTACGACCGGCAGACGCTGCGCGACGTGGGCGGTTGGGACGACTGCGTCGGAGAGGACATTGTGCTCACCTGGGCGTTCCTCGCAGCAGGTTGGCGCGTTGGCCACGCGGAGGATGCCGTCTGCTTCACCAATGCACCCGAGACACTGCGGCAATTCCTCAAGCAGCGGCAAAGATGGGCACGCGGGATGATCGAAGCATTCCGCCGGCATCCACGCATCCTCCTCGCGCCGCGCTTGTCGACGGTGTTCGTCTGGTGGAATTTGTTTTTTCCGTGGCTCGATCTGGCCTTCACGCTGTGCTTCATTCCTGGAATCGTGCTCGCGCTCTTCGGCATCTATTGGATGGCAGGCCCCCTGACGCTGATCCTGATGCCGCTCGCGCTGATCATCAACGGCGTTATGTACCGCATCGGTGCCGGAATGTTCAAGGTGCAGGGCTTGAACGTCCGCTTCAACCCGGTGGGATTCGCGATCTACGCGCTCTGCTATAGCCTGATCCTGCAGCCTGCCTGCGTCATAGGCTATGTGTCGGAGCTCCTCGGTCTACGCAAGAGCTGGGGCACGAAATGACGACGGGCCAACGCATCGCCGTCGGCCTGCTCGCGATCGCAACCGCGTGCGCAGGCCGCGCTGCTGCCGAGAATGCATCCGGTCAGGCACTGATCGGCAGTCTCGAGTTCAGCTCGGATACCGATGGATTCGACGCGTGGCGCGCGCGGGCGGGCGGTTTGCTCTCTTATGCCAATCCGTGGAGTTATGCAGGCGTGGCAGCGCAATCGACGCACTATGCACAGCAGGATTTCCGCAAAGAGGCCCACGGTATTCTCGGTTTATACCGCAATCAGAACCGCGACACGCTCGCCGGTTTCGACGCTGAGGCCGGTGTCGCTCGCGTCTCGGGTCACCTGCGTCCCATCGGTGAGGCGACGTGGCGTCTGATTCCAACCTCCACGAGTGCTGTGGCCCTGACTGCCTCGGCTGATCTCGTTGAAACCCCGATAGCACTCAACCGCGGCATCGGCTACACGCTCGTCTCCGCGAGCGCAGAGCAGCAGTTCGGCGCACGCTTCACTGCCACGGCGCTTGCCGGCTGGCAAGCTTTCACGGACGGAAACTCGCGTGCTCATCTGCGTGCGAGCTTGATTTGGCTCGCGGTACCTGAAGCCGGTATGACATTGCAGTTTCGCTACCGGCAATATGCAACGAGCGACGCGGACGTCGGTGGCGCCTACTTCAATCCGGATCGCTACCGGCAATGGCTTGGCGTTGCGGCAATCCGCAAGCGCCATGCGGGATGGATCTTCAGCGGGGCGCTCGGCGCCGGCGAGGAACGGTTGCGAGGGATCGATTCACATTCATCGTATCTTGGCGAGCTACGCGTCGATGGCCCGGTCGCCCGGGACGGGCGGCTGGCGCTGCACGCCGGCTATTACCGCTCCGCTGGATTCATCGATAGCACTGACTACGCTTACAGGCTCGTGGGCGCGACCCTGATATGGCCATTGCGCTGAACGACGCCGCGCCTGTGTTCGCGGGCGCACCGACTGCGCACTTGCCGGCGCGCGATACTACGTAATGCAACACTTGCCTCACCGCGCCAAGAAAATCGCTTCCCATCCCGAGACGCCAGTGACCGCGCATGCGAATCTGCTGCTCGAAGCGCTCCCCGGCAACGATCGCCGCCGGCTCATCGCGAATTGCGAACCTGTCGAGTTGATTTTTGGCGACGTATTGTATGAGCAAGGTGAGCGCATTCAGCACGTGCATTTTCCCACCAGCAGCTTCATCTCGCTGATCTCCTCGTTAGATGAGCACTCCAAGCTCGAAGTGGGACTCATTGGCTCTGAAGGAATGTTGGGGACCTCGCTGGTGCTTGGCGTGAATATCGCTCCATTGCAGGGGCTGGTGCAGGGCGGCGGCTCCGCCTTGCGCATGGACGCTGCGCGGTTTTCCCGCGAGCTGCGCCGCTGCCCCGCCCTGCAACGACAATTGGGGAACTATCTGCATGTGCTGATGAATCAAGTGGCGCAAATGGCGGCCTGCACCCGCTTCCACCGGGTGGAAGCGCGGCTCGCACGCTGGCTTTTGATGACCCGCGATCGGGCGCACTCCAATGAGTTTTATCTCACGCAGGAATTTCTCGCGTACATGCTGGGCGTGCGCCGCGCAGGCATCAATCGCGCTGCGAGCGCTCTGCAGTCGCGCAAGCTGATTCACTATAGTCGCGGCAACATGACCATTCTCGATGGACGCGGCATGGAAAACGCATCCTGCGGGTGTTACGCGGGCGCGAAAGAAATGTATGCCCAGGTAATGAACTAACGTCCTTTTGCTTAGTTCATGGCGAACGGACTCGGTAACGGGGTGCCGGTGGTGTCTTTTGATCCCCGAAACTCCAGCCGCAAGTGTATCGAATCCATTACTCGGACGCGCTCCTAGCGCTGGATTATGCCGCTGCCGGCAATGTGCCGCCGCCGCGAAGCAGCTCAGACATCTCTATGGCGGGCAGCGGTCTGGAAAGGTAGTACCCCTGGACCTCATCGCAACGATTGTTGCGCAGGAATTCGAGCTGCTCGGCAGTCTCCACGCCCTCGGCGACGACCTTGAGCTTCAGGTTGTGCGCCATGGCGATGATGGCGAGCGTGATGGCCGCGTCATCGGCGTCGAGGGTGACATCGCGAATGAATGCCCGATCTATTTTGATGGTGTCGATGGGGAAGCGCTTCAGATAGGCGAGGCTCGAGAAGCCGGTGCCGAAGTCGTCCATGGAAAGACGAATTCCGAGAAGCCTGAGCCGCTGCAGGATGGCCACGGACTTCTCCGCATGCGACATCAACACGCTCTCGGTCAGCTCGAATTCGAGCAGCGTCGGATCGAGGTTGTGGGCGCGCACGGCGCGGGCCGTCTCAATTTCGAATTCCAGCAACTGCGGATCGACGTCGTATTGTCTGACGGCCCGCGCGGTCTCCGCATTGGCGCTCTCGCGCGAAAATTGCCGGCTAGACAGATTGATGGCGATGCAGACGGCTCCGACGCCGCTCTCGCGCCACTCGGCGATCTGCCGGCAGGCGCTATGGATCACCCACGCCCCGACTGGCACGATCAGCCCCGTTTCCTCGAGAATCGGGATGAAGTCGAGTGGCGCGACCAGGCCATGTCCCGGGCGATTCCAACGCAGCAGCGCTTCAACGCCCGAGATGGCTCCGGTGTCGAGCCTGACCTTGGGCTGATAGTGCAGGAGGAACTCATCCTGCGCCAGGGCCTTGCGCAAGGCACTCTCCGTGTCGAATTTCTCGATCGTCCGGTCGTTCATCTGCGCCGTGTAGTAACGATAGGTGTCCCGGCCGGCGTCCTTCGCACGATACATGGCGGTGTCGCCGTTTTTGACCAGGATACCGGCGTCCAACGAATCGAGGGGATAGAGCGTGATGCCGATGCTGGCGGTTACGGTGACCTCGTGACCGGCGAGGTCAAAGGGCTGGCGTAACGCTTCCCTGAGTTTTCTTGCGACCACCCCAGATTCCTCGGGTTTTTCGGCCGAGAGCAGAATCAATCCAAACTCATCCCCGCCGAGGCGCGCGATCGTGTCGTTGAAGCGCAGACAGGTGCGCAGGCGGTTGCCGCACTGGCGCAGCAGCTCATCCCCCAGCGCGTGACCCAGGGTGTCGTTGACGTTCTTGAATCGATCGATGTCGAGCACCAGCACCGAGACCGTCCAGTCATGGGCCGCGGCCTGGACGAGCGCTCGGTTCAGCGATTCATAAAACAGCTTGCGGTTGGGAAGCCCGGTAAGCGGATCGTAGTGCGCGAGGTAGCGCAACTGGCGCTCAGCCTCCTTGTACAGCAATCGGACCTCGAGCAGATTGTGAATGCGCGTCAGCACTTCAATGGGATCAAACGGCTTGCTGACGAAATCCTTTGCGCCGGATTGCAGCGCGTGCATCATGGAATCCGGCTCGCCGGCAACGACCAGCACGGACAGGTAACCCTGCGGCTCGATTTCCTTGAGTCCCGCCATCACGCCGAACCCGTCCATGCCGGGCATTTGCAGGTCGAGGAGGATGAGATCGTAGCGGTGCTTGCGATGCAGCGCGCAGACTTCGAGCGGGTTCAGGGTGGAGGCCACCGCGGTGTAGCCGGCCTTGGCCAGCATTTTCTTCAAGAGGTACACATCGGTCTCCTGATCGTCGACGATCAGGACACTCGCGTTTAGAATGTCGGCGGAAGTGGGCATGATCCTGCGTTCGCCTCATTGCTGGAGCAGTACTTTGACACTGCCGTCAACCATGTTCCGCTCGATATAGCCGATAGCATGGGGGTTCTGCGCGAGCAGCTTCCTGATTTGAATGCCGTTGGCGAGCGCCTTCGGCGGCTGCCCGCGGCCGGTGAAGATAATTTTCGACCAGTGCGCCTTGATTTGCGCCGCGGATTTGCCGGTGAACCGGATATAAAACTCGTTGCGCTCGAGCGTGCCTTCGGCCTGGTCGATCGGCACCACGACGCTGCCATCGGGGAAACGAGTGGTCTTGCCGAGAAAAATATCCGCCACCTGGTTTTTGCTCAAGGTCGTCACGGTACTGTTCGCGGACACTACGGCAACCACGTCGGCCTGCGCCGCGCCGGCGCTTAACAGCAGCGCAAGTACGATTACAACCACTTCGATATGATCTGTGCGACGCATGTCGGACACCCTCAAAATACGAAATCGATCGTGGCACTGAACACGTTGAGGTGCTCTCCCGGCCGAAACCCCGGCTGGACATTGGCCAGAAAGCCCGTGGACCCCGCCAGCGTGTTCAAACGTTCAAATTGCAGCTTAAGAGCCATGTTCCTCATGAAGTCCCAGCGAATTCCGGCTGACGTCGTCTGTTGCGAACGTGTAAATGCATTCAGGGCGGCAGCGAGCCCGGCGTTGAGCCCCGCCGTTGCGACGGCCAGCTGCGGCGGCAAGCCTGCGGTTGAGATGCCGGGCTCGGACGGCGTTGCCGCTACGGCTCGTGAGAGCGTTAGATAAGGCGTGAACGCGCCGATCCGGTAACCGCCAGTCACGTACCATGCGGTCGAATTGGGGATCGATCCGGAGCCGTCCGCTCGCACCCATTCGCCCATTAGCAACCAGGTTCCGGGATCGTAGGTCGCTCCGACTGTAATGAGAGAATATGGAATGTTTTCGATCGGATACCGATCGGCGATCGCGAACGCCTGGGCCGCGTTGGCCTGCAGTCCGGGGATCGCGGCAAGGACGTTCCCGAATTGCGTAAAGCCGCCAAAGAGACTCGTCAAACCCGGATCGCTCACTGCGATCCGCAAAGAGCCATAGCCGAACCGCATGCTTGCCGCGCCGTATTCGACGGTTTCGCTAATGTCGAAAAAATGCGTTTCTCTGGTTTCGCCGCCGGCGGGCAGCTTCGAGTCGAACTGTCCGTATGAGGCATCCAAGGAGCTCGTCACCTCACCGAACTTGAATCGGTAGAGGGCATCGATGCCGTCTTTGTGCTTGATAGGAAGCTGTGCGTAAAGTTCCAGGGGCGGGCGTACCCAAGGCTGGGTGTAACTCACCAGGCCGGAATCGGATACGCTGAAAAAAGACGTGACCGTGCGACCCAGCCGCACGCTGAGATCCGGCGTGAACTGGTACTTGACGTTGGCCCATTCGACCTGCGGCATGTAGTGGTTGTCGTAGCGGTGCTGCGCGGCGACTTGCAGGGTTGCCGAGATCCGGTCGTTCAAATGAACGTCCATCTGCAAACCCAGCTTGCTGTCCACACTGGCGCTCCACGCACGCGTGAAGCCCGCACCGTTGGGCTGGAAGAAGTTGGCGACGAGATCGGCATCCGCTTCGCTCGAGTGGACCGCGCCGAGCGTTCCAAACCCGTTGAACGAAAATACCGGCTGGTCGGGATCGGCCGCGCAGACGCCGCAGGCATGGTAGGTCACGGCGATGAGCGCGGCGGCGATCAGTTTGTACCTCATGCGCTCAATTCCCTTTGACACGAGAACGACAGCCATAAATTGTATTGATTTATATACAGATTTGATGTGTACCAGGTCACAGGTGCGCGCGACCCATTTGTGGCCCAGCGTTCGGTAACGCACGGAGGCATGCGGCGGCATTCGCTAGAGTCGGGCGGTCGGCCGGATCAAGGCCCTCAACTTGCGGTCCAGTGGTTGGCCCAACCGCCAGTCAAGGAAACGTCGTGCCCTGGACAAACACACTGCATCGCATATTGGGGCGGCTCGCCGAGCCGCAGGTGCTGTTCCCCATCATCGCCGCGCTTTTTCTGGCGGTCATCTGGGCGACGGCCTTCGGCTTGACCCGAATCAAGCATGCCGCGGCCGAGCATGCCGCAGCCGTATTGAGTCGCGAATTACTGGAGACCTACGAGGCTCAGGTGGTGCGCGCGCTGCGCGAGATCGATCAGACGCTGAATCTCGTCAAGTACTGGCACGAACACCAAACCCGCGGCAATGGGCTCGCCGAGCTCGCCAGCGAGGGACTGCTGCCGCCGGATCTGCTCTTCGTCGTCAGCATTGCCGATCGTGAGGGCGCTATCGTCGACAGCACACGTCCTCTGGAAAGAGGCAGCGTTGCCGATCGGGATTACTTTCGCATGCAACGTGAGCGCGCGCTCTTCTTCATCGGAACGCTACCGCGCGGTCCCACCGGGGATGCGAAACTGACCTTCAGCCACAGGCTGAACGCGGCGAATGGCGCGTTCGATGGTGTGGTGATGGTCGCGGTCGAGGCGGCCTATTTCGTCAGTGGTTACGAGCCCGCGACGCTCGGCAAGCACGGCGTCCTCGGTCTGCTCGGTGTCGACGGCACCTTTCGAGTCCGGCGTACCGGAGACTCGCTCTACTCCGGCGATTCGACCGACTACGCTGCGGCGGTGCCGGCATCAGAGTCGGTCGATGCGGCAGCCACCGTCTCGAGCAGCACCTGGGATGGGGTGCGGCGCTGGAGCAGCGGACGCGAGCTCTATGGCTTTCCGCTCGCGGTACTGGTCGGACTCTCGGCCGACGAACAACTGGCCGTCGCGCGCCGCGATACCCGCTCCTATGTGTGGTGGGCGGCACTTGCCAGTGTCCTGGTCGCCCTGCTAGCCGGGCTCTTGGGCCGCATGAACTGGCAGCTCGCGCAAAGCCGCTTACGGGCGGGTGAGATCAAGCTGAAGCATGCCGAGCGCGTCGAATACCTGGCCTATCACGATGCGCTCACCAGCCTCCCCAATCGCGCCCTCTTCAGCAAGCTGCTGAGTCAGAGTATCAGCGAAGCGCGTCGCTACGAGCGGCATCTGGCGGTTGCGTTTCTCGACCTCGACCGCTTCAAGCAGATCAACGATACGCTGGGTCACGACGCCGGAGATCAGCTGCTGCAGGAAGTCGCGGGCCGGCTCAAGGAGTGCATGCGCGACAGCGACACGGTGGCCCGCCTGGGCGGAGACGAATTTGTGGTGCTGTTGCCGCAATTGGAGGACGGCAAGTACGCGGCCACCGTGGCGCAGAAGATACTGGTCCTGATCTCCAAGCCCTTTACTCTGATCGGTCATGAATTTCGCGTCACGGCAAGCATCGGCATCAGCACCTATCCGCAGGACGGCCTCGATGAGCAGACGCTGACCAAAAACGCCGATATCGCCATGTACCTGGCGAAGACGGAAGGCAAGAACAACTTCCAGTTCTATTCCGAAAAACTGAATGCCAATTCCCTCGAGCGGCTCACTCTGGAGTCGAGCCTGCGGCACGCGCTCGAGCGTAACGAGTTCCGCCTGCACTATCAGGCCAAGCGCGATATCGTCAGCGGCCGCATTTCCGGCATGGAGGCGCTGCTGCGCTGGGAGCATCCGGACCTCGGCACGGTGGCGCCCATGCAGTTCATTCCGGTCGCGGAGGAAACCGGCCTGATCGTGCCGATCGGCAAATGGGTGCTCAAGACGGCGTGCCTGCAGAATGTCGCCTGGCAAAAGGAAGGGCTGCCGCACTTGAGCATCGCCATCAACCTGACGGCACGCCAGTTCTGCGACGATCACTTGCTGGCCGATGTGACCTCCATCCTCGCGGCCACCGGCATGGATGCACGGCTTCTCGAGCTCGAGATCACCGAGAGCCTGTTGATTCACGATGTCGAGAACACGCTGCTGATCCTAACCGGGCTCAAGGCCTTGGGGGTGCGGATCGCGATTGACGATTTCGGCACTGGCTACTCCTCGCTCGCCCTGCTGCAGCGCTTCCCGCTCGACACGATCAAAATCGATCGCTCGTTCATCCGCGACATCGCCGACACTGCTGAGGACACCGGGCTCGCGGATGCGATCATCGCCATGGGCAAATCTTTGAGTCTGACGGTGGTTGCCCAGGGTGTGGAAACCCGCGAGCAGGCCGAATTCCTGCGTACGCATGCCTGCGACGAGCTGCAGGGCTTTTATTTCAAAAAGCCTCTGCCCGCGGAGGAATTTACGCGGCTGCTGCAGAATCAGGCCACGGAAATCACTTACGCCGGCAAGCGGCTGGAACTGAAGGCTGTGCAACCTCATGGATAAATCCGCTCCGGAAATCTCCACCGTCCGCTGGCCCGCGCCGCCCTTTTTTCAACCCGTGTCGCCGCTGCCGCAACGCGCACAGGAATGCACCCTCGAGCTGACCAACGGACGCCTCCTGCCTGCGGAGCTCATCAGGTTCGAGCCGGGAGCCGACTCCATCGAGCTGCGCGTGCCGCAGCAGGCCGAGCCGCAGCGGCTCAAGCTCGCGCTGGTGCGGTCCATCAAACTGATACCGCCCATCGCGCTCATTCCCGATCGGGCGGCGCTCGCGGCCGTTGGCACCGCGACGGAGCAGGTGACTGACGAGAAACCGTTTGCCGTGCGGCTGCGCAGCGGCGTCACCATGGCAGGGAAAACCCTCGGCTTCGTGAAGGAGAAGGACGGCCTGTTCCTGTTTTTGGTGGAAAACGATGCAATGCTCGTCACGCGCTGCTTCATTCCGGCCAGTCAGCTCGAGGACGTGCAGATCGGCCCGCTGCTGGGCGAAACGCTGGTCGAGAAGGCCCTGCTTAGCCCTACCATGCTCGCCGCCGCGCTCAACAAACAAAGCCAGCTGCGCCAGGTGCGGATCGGGGAATACCTCACCAGCCGCGCGATCATCACCGAGGAGGATTTGAAGCGCGCCCTGGCCGAGCAGCAAAAGCGCCCGAACGTTCGCCTGGGAGACGTACTCATCGAGGCGCAGGTGATCACACCGGAGAACCTGCAGGAGGCGCTGGCGATCCAGGCCGAGCACCGGGAACGGCGCCTCGGGGACATTCTGGTGGAGATGGGTGCGGTATCGGCACGCCTGATCCAGATGGCGTTGTCCGACAAGCTTGGCATTCCCTACGTCAACGTAAAGGAGTTCAAGGTCAACCCAGGCACGTTGCAAGTCGTGGACGCGGCTTTCGCCGTCCGGTATCAGATGCTGCCATTACTGCGTAACGCAGGATCGCTGGTCATCGCGGTCGAGAATCCGCTGGCCATCGATTTCGCGCAGGACTTGCGCTTCACGACCGGTCTGACCGTCATGCCGGTGATGGCCGATCCGGCCGAGCTCAAAGTGCGGATCTCAAAGGAGTACGCGCGCTTCGAGGCGCGAATCCTCGACTTTGGCGGCGGTACGCCGACCCGCGCCTCGGCCTCGGGAGGCAGTCCGGGAAAGGCCGATCTCGCCAACATGGACGATCTCGCCATTCAGTTGAGCCGCGAAACCCCACAGCCCGAGCTGGCCAGCAAGGGTCGCGAGACCGACGTGCGCGTCTCGGAAAATACGCTAGTCAGGCTCATCAACAAGATGATCGTCGAGGCGCATGCTCAGGGCGCCTCCGACATTCATATCGAGAGCAACCCGGGTAAGAGCGCCACCCGTATCCGCTTCCGCAAGGATGGCGATCTTGAGGACTATCTCGATCTGCCGCCGGCGTATCGCGGCAGTCTGGTATCGCGCATCAAGGTGATGGCTGAGCTCGACATCTCCGAGCGGCGCCATCCGCAGGACGGCAAGATCGACTTCGGAAAATTCGGCCCGCTGGCCATCGAGCTGCGCGTGGCGGTCATTCCGACCGCGAACAACCTGGAGGATGTGGTGCTGCGCATTCTCGGCGGAATGCAGCCGCATCCGCTCGGGGAAATCGGCTTCTCCGCGCGCGATCTCGGCGAGCTTAGGAAGATGATCGCGCGCAGCTACGGCCTGATCCTCGTGTGCGGCCCGACGGGCTCAGGGAAAACCACTACGTTGCACTCGATTCTTCATGAAATCAATCGGCCCGACATCAAGATCTGGACCGCGGAAGACCCGATCGAGATCACGCAGCCCGGCCTGCGCCAGGTGCAGGTGCATCCTAAAATCGACTGGACCTTCGCCGCCGCGATGCGCGCCTTCCTGCGCGCCGACCCGGATGTCATCATGGTCGGGGAGATGCGCGATGCGGAGACCACTAAAATCGGCATCGAAGCCTCGCTCACCGGGCATCTGGTGTTTTCCACTTTGCACACAAATAGCGCCGCCGAAAGTGTCACGCGGCTGCTGGACCTCGGCATGGAGCCGTTCACTTTTGCGGACGCGCTGATCGGCATCCTCTCGCAACGCCTGGCGCGCACACTATGCCTGAAATGCAAACGCGGTCACCTCATGACGAAGGTGGAGATCGATGAGCTGATCGAAGAGTATTGCGGCACCGCCAAGCTCGATCCCGCAGCGGTGCTGAGCGGCTGGCAGACGGCCTTCGGGCGCGACGGCCGGCTCGAGCTGTACGAAGCGGTGGGCTGCAAAGAGTGTCGCGACGGATATAAAGGGCGGCTCGGAGTATATGAGCTGCTGGTGGGGACGGCGGAACTCAAACATCTGGTGCGATCGCGCGCAACCGTGCCGCAGCTCGAGCAGGCCGCGGAGGCCGAAGGCATGCATCTGCTGCGCCAGGATGCCATCGAAAAAGCCCTGCGTGGCGCGCTCGATCTCACCAGCGCCAGGGCCGCGTCGACTTAAATCCGCGCACCGCGGTAGGTACTCTGCTCAAACAAAGGTCTGCAGCTGCGTAATCTGCGCATAGGCAGCGTGTTTGAGCGCGCGCATAGTGCGCACCTTGATAAAGGCAAACCCGTCGAAAGACGGGGACGCAAAGCTTCCGGTCTAAGGGCATAAGAGCCTACGACAGCGGGGTTGCCGGGGTCCTCTCGCGATCTCGTTATTAGAGCGAAAGCATGCACGGCTTTCCGCTCCCGGCAATATTCCCTCTGCGCCTCTCCCTAACCGGTGTTTTCACCGACGGTCCGGGAGATTCACATGGGTAAGTTACTTATCATTTCGGCTTGTGCACTGACACTCGCCTGCCTCAGCGCCTGCGGCGGTTCCGGTGATTCGGGCGCCGCGGCGAACACGCCGCCAGCGGCGAATGTGTCGCCTGCGGCAACCTCGAGCCCTCCGCCCGCGGTCGCAAATCCTCCGGCGCAGCCGACGACGGCGCCCAACGCGGTGCCACACATCGCCGGGACCCCCGGCACGGAAGCCGTTGTTGCGCGGCCGTACAGCTTTACGCCCAACGCGACGGATGCGGACGGCGATTCTTTGGCTTTTTCCATCGCGAGCAAGCCCGGCTGGGCCTCCTTCGACGCCGCCAACGGACGCCTGTCCGGTACCCCGGCCGCGGGCGACGTGGGCTCGCATGAGGAAATCACGATCAGCGTCACCGACGGTAAAGACGCGCAGTCGTTGCCGCAGTTCACGATCAACGTCGTGCCGCAGAGCAGCGACAACATCTCGCTTGCCTGGCAGGCGCCCACGCAGAACACGGATGGCTCGGTACTGACCAACCTCAGCGGCTACAAGATTCACTACGGCTCGCAGTCCGGTCATTACACGAGCACGGTCACGCTCAACAACGCCGGCCTCACGCGCTACGTCGTCGCGAACCTGGCCCACGGCGCTTACTTCTTTGCCATCACGGCACTCGCCACGGACGGTGCGGAAAGCGAGCTTTCGGGCGAGGTGAATAAGACGATCTGAGCCCGCGCGACACCCTTCAGGATTCGGTAGCGTCCGTTCGGCGCTCAGGCCTCGCGCGGGGCCGAACCGACCGTGGCGTCCTGCATGGCCAACTGCCGCCGCATCATCTCGTTGAACACCTCGGCCGGCATTGGAGCGCTACAGTAATACCCCTGATACTGATCGCACCCCAGCGCCCGCAGGAACTCGAGTTGTTCGGAGGTTTCCACGCCCTCGGCGATCACCTGCAGACGCAAGCTGTGCGCGAGCGAGACAATCGCGCGCACGATCGCGGCATCGTCGCGGCTCGTCGCAATCTCGCGGATGAAGGCACAGTCGATCTTGAGCTTGTGAAGCGGCAAGTACCTTAAGTAGTTGAGGCTGGCGTAGCCCGTGCCGAAATCGTCGATCGAGATGCGCACGCCGAGCTTGCCGAGCCGGCGCAGAATCCGGATCGATTGCTCGGTATTCTGTATTAGGGCGCTTTCAGTGAGCTCCAGCTCCAGGTAGCGCGCGTCCAGAGCGGCGCTGGCGAGTGCCGCCCTTACCATCTGCAGCAGATTGCGCTGCTGGAACTGCAGCGCCGAAAGATTGACCGCGACGCGCAGACCGTCGAGTCCGCCGGCATGCCAGGCGCGCGCCTGGGAGCACGCCTGGCGCAACACCCATTCCCCGATCGGAACGATCAGGCCCGTTTCCTCGGCCAGCGGGATGAATTCGCCCGGCGCGATGAGTCCCCGCCTCGGGTGTTTCCAGCGAATCAGCGCCTCGGCACTGTCGATCCAGCCGGTGGCGACGTCCACCTTCGGCTGGTAGTAAAGCTCAAATTCCCCTTCGCGCAGTGCGCGCCGCAAATCGCCTTCGAGCTCGAGCCTCTCTCGCGTGAAGGCATTCATGGCGGGCGCGAAGAATTGAAAAGTGTTCCGGCCCATTTTCTTGGCGTGATACATGGCGGCATCAGCGTGCTTGAGCAGCGTTTCCGCATCGGTGCCGTCATCAGGATAGAGGCTGATGCCGATGCTCGGCGAAGTGTGGACCTCAAGGGAGGCGAGATGGACCGGCCGCCCAATATCGTCGAGCACCTTGCGGATGACACTCTCGACGTCCTGCGGGCCCGTGATGTCGTTGACGATCAGCACGAACTCGTCCCCACCGAGCCGCGCCAGCGTGTCCGTCCTGCGCAGCACCGCCTGCAATCGCTGGGCGACCTCCCCGAGCAGCGCATCGCCGGCGAGATGGCCCAGGGAATCGTTGACGGCCTTGAAGCGATCGAGGTCCACCACCATGAGCGCGAAGCGGCCGTTCTTCTGCTGCGCCTGGGCGATCGCCTGAGCCAGACGGTCGGCCAGCAGCAGGCGGTTGGGCAGACCGGTCAGCGCATCGTGCGTGGCCACGTGCTGGAGCTGCGCATTCGCTTTTTCGAGTTTCTCGTTGTAGGCGCGGCTGCGCTCCAGATACGCATCGTAGACCAGGAGAAGGGTCGTGATCGTCAGCAGCGCCAGCGCAAGCACCGCGATCGTGATGGCCAGCCAGCGGTTATTGACGCCCGAGCCGCCAATGCAGTAAGCGCTGGAGGCGAATTTCGATGCCGCCATGCCCGTGTAGTGCATGCCGCTGATGGCGAGGCCCATGACGATCGCGGCACCGAGACGTGCCAGCCGCATCTGCCAGGAGCGCCCGCGGCGCAGGCGGAAAAACAGCCACAATGCGGCGAAGGAGGCGACGATCGCGATGCCGATGGAAGCGAGCAGCAGATCGGGCTCATAGGTAATCATAGGCATGATCTGGATGGCGCTCATGCCGGAGTAATGCATGGCGCTGATCCCTAAGCCCATGGTCACCGCGCTGGCAATCAGCTGCCGCAGGCTGATCTCCCGGCGGCTGGCGATGCCTAACGCGAAACCGGAGATCGCGATGGCGATGGCCAGCGAAATGAGCGTCTTCGTCGTGTCGTAAGCCAGCGGGATCGGCAGAGAGAACGCGAGCATGCCGATGAAATGCATCGACCAGATGCCGCTGCCCATGGCCACGGCGCCCCCGCACAGCCACAGCAGGGCCGGCGCGCCTTGTGTGCGGGCGACGCGCGAGGCCAGATTCAACGCGGTGTAGGAGACGAAGATGGCGACGAAGATGGATAGATAGACCATCCATGGGTTGTAGGTGCCGGTCATAGCGTCATCCGTATCCGCAATGGGTTGAGAGACCGGGGTACGAAATTAGTGGCTGTCGTGCGCGCAAGGCGGAAGGCGCCCGCAAAGTGGATGCTCAAGGCACTGACATAATTTCAGGGTTCCTCGAGTTGTGACGGCAGTCACCTTAGGCCCAGCGACGTCCGATCTGCTTCGAATATGAGTCCAGTCACCGGCAATTGACTTATTGCGCGAGCGGTTATGAAGTCAGTTCAGCCAGCGCGGCGCGCGGCGTCGCGCGGGGGAGCGGTTTCATGTCGTAACCGACCGCATGCGGCAAGCCGTCGATCCAAAACGCACGATCGGCGCGTTGGACGCCGTGCCGGAGCCTGGGCAGTACTGGGGTTCGTTTACCGATGACGGAGAAGTCTTAGCGCGGTGGCGGGATACCCGGTAGGTTTTCATGGCGCTTTTGAGCGAGCAGATCGATATAGGCTGTTTCAATGAGCGCAGAGGTCCCGATGCCGAGCCGTTTCATGAGCGCGTGTGCTTCACGAACCCCGATCTCAGATGCCTCATTCATAGAAAGACTCCTTCTTGACGGCGTCGTTGATAGCTTTATCAAGGCAGGCGTGAAAGTGTGATTGGAGGACAGGTCGGCCGTCCAGTCTCAATGCCCTGCTGCCCGGCGGCGGCTGGCCCGTGGGCGCCCTCACCGAGCTCGTTCCGGTGGAGATGGGCATTGGGGAAGTGCGACTGGTCCTGCCGGCACTGCGGCAACTGTGCCGTGCGAAGCGTCGGGTCGCCTTCGTCGACCCCCCTTGCACCCCTCATCCGCTCGCCCTTCATGGGCAAGGCCTGCCCTCGAACGGACCCTTTGGATTGCCCCCTAAACCGACGCAGACGGGCTGTGGGCGGCGACTCAGCTGCTGCGTGAGTCCCGCAAGCGGTGCGGTGCTGCTCTGGAGCCGCCGTCCGCAGGACCGGGATCTGGACAAGCTGCAGCTGGCGGCGTTTACACTGTGGACGGTCCACTGAAGGCCCCCGACGGGCGTTTCCCGCGAGTCCGGACAGTCTGGATCGTGGAATCTGGCAGCGCGGGGCCGCGGCTCGTGACCGCATATCCTGCGTAGGAGGCACTGTGAGCGCGATTTAAAGAACACGACCGTGTTGTACTGACGGCGGATATTCCGAAGGAAAGTCTGACTGCCGGAGACGTGGGCACTGTCGTCCATGTGTATCGTGATGGCGCAGCTTTCGAGGTGGAATTTGTGGCACTGGATGGAGAGACGATCGCCGTCGCCACGGTGGAACGCTCTGATGTGCGTCCCGCGGCCCACCGTGAAATCACGCACGCCCGTCAGGTCGCGTAAGACCCGAGCTCGTGGAACGGTCGCCAGCGGTGGCTCCGGGGCCTATGGCGAGTACCGGCTACCCTGCGGCTAGGGGCGCTACCGCGACCTCCGAGAGGCCGGCTTGAATGACCCCTTCCCTTTTTCCCCCTGCTTGACCGCGACCGCCAGCTCGGGGGCGATCCATCCGGGGTCCTTGCTGGAATCCTCATTCTTCGTCCAATGCCTTGAGGCCGAGATATTCCGCCTCTTCCCAGGTGATGCCGTAGGGGGCGCCGCCGCTGGTGTAGCCGGCGATGTAATAGAAGTAGTAGTCCGATTCCACGCCAGGGGCCGGCTGGCTCTCTTTTTCCTCGATTTCGCGCTGGCGGCGCTCGGCACGAGCCGCGGCGCGGTTGGCCAGCGTGGTGCGCAGGGACTGTGCGTAGGCGGGATCGAATGCCACGCCCAGGGCTTCGAGCTCTTTGATGGCGCAGTTCCAATCGACACCATACCATTTGGCGTAGCCGCGAAGGATGTTCGGGCCGGTGTAGGTCGGCAGCCAGTGGCGGGCGGCTTGCAGGCGAGCGGAGCGCGTCATGCGCTTGCGGCGCGGGGATAAAGACTTGTGGCGTTTTTTAGCCATGTTGAGCTGGATTTTAACCGCACTTCATGCGCCGCAGCATTTCTTATATTTGTGCCCCGATCTGCAGGGACACAGCTCGTTGCGGCCGACCTTGACGCTTTTCGCGAGCGGCAGCAGGGGTATAGGTGCCGGGAGCGCGGATAAGCCCGGTGACAGGCCCCGTCTGAGTGAGAGGCTCGAAATGGACTGTGATCTCGCCGTAGTCACAGCCTGGCGTCGGACAATAATGCTCACTGGCCTCGTAGAGGTGTTTGCCGATGACGTAGATGTCGCGGCGCAAGGGCCGGTGCAGGCCCACTGCGGGTCAGCGGGAACGACAACGGGGACACGGTGACGGTGGGACGTCTTCGGCCCTTGGCACAAGCCCTGCTCCGGAGGTGAAACGCTGCGCTGCAAAGTGGCAATGACGCAGCCGGCGGGCGCATGATAGCCTTATGAGCATCACACTTCTTGATCGGATCACCGTCAACCCGAATCAATGCGGGGCTCAGTAGCGGGGAGTATTCGCTACGTGAGGTTCACAGGATGAACCCGCATGTCTGGCTAACCATACTAATCAATTAGAAGGACCAATAATCATGAATCACAATACTTTTGGCGTGTACGCATTGGTAGTTGCAGCAGCGTGTCTCAGTTTGCCGGCTTCTGCGGCTGATCCACCCAAGAGCGGAAAATACTCCGCTCACTATGGCTGGACCTTCGCCGGTCAGGTGCAGAAGCTGGGAGCAGACCGTACGGTCTACGCTGGTACGTTGCCTGGGGTCATGTTTAATAACGAGGGCAAAGGCTTCATGCACAAAGCCCGAGTCGATTGCACTCTTTTTAATGACGTCAACAAAGGACGTGCCAATGCGATCGGGACATGCGTGGTCACGGACGCGGATGGAGACAAAGTGTTTGTCGAGTGGAAATGCGCAGGTGTAATGCCTGCGTGCCCAGGCACTGAGCGCTTTGTGGGAGGGACCGGCAAATACCAAGGTATAAGCGGCGACCAAAGATTTCAGGGTAACTTCATAGGCGACACCGGCGCGGGCTGGTCTGATTGGAACGGCGAGTACAAACTTCCCTAAACCTCGGCTCAAGCGGAGCACCCAACAGCGAGGCTGTTGGGTTCCCTCCTTATTTTCGGGTATCGCAACCCGTTCGGCCGCGCTTCGCCGCACTGGCCACATTTACTATTCGAGGCAGGCGTTTTCAAATCGAGCGCGTGACGGGTCGGCATCGGACGACGATCTACAGGTGGACGAAGAAGGGCCTATTTCCGCAAAAGCACAAATCTGGGGGATGGCTTCGTTCGGACGTGGAACGGTGGCTAGCGGAGGTCTCCGTCAACTGGCGGCTGTGAGGCTCGACCCGTTCGTTGATGCCGCTCCGTGACCTTCTTGAGCTATGCCCTAGCAGGGCCGCGATCTCGGAGTCCCGGAGTGTCCACAAAGGTGTCCACAAACCGTGGATGGAGCTGAACAGTCGGCGCGCAAGCTCTTGATTTAAGTGGTCGGGGTGAGAGGATTTGAACCTCCGGCCCTCTGCTCCCAAAGCAGATGCGCTACCAGACTGCGCCACACCCCGGCCCGACCGGTCATCATAAGGAAGTGGCCCAGGAAGCGCCAATTTCCCCTTTCATGCGAGAATGGGGTATGACCGCACGCCTCCTCGACGGCCGCCAGCTGGCCGCCACCCTGAAGCAAGATATCCACAAGGCCGTTGAGGACATGCAGGCCCGGAGCCTGCGCCGCCCGGGCCTTGCGGCGATCCTGGTGGGCCGGGACGCAGCCTCGGAGATTTACGTCCGCAACAAGCGCAAGGCCTGCGCCGAGGCCGGCATCCACTCCCTGGCGCACGACCTGCCCGATACCACCACGGAAAAGCAGCTGCTGAAGCTGATCGGCGAGCTCAACCGCGACGAACGTGTGGACGGCATTCTGGTGCAGCTGCCACTGCCGGAGCAGATCCGCCAAACCGCCATTATCGAGCACATCCACCCCGCCAAGGATGCCGACGGCTTCCACCCCTTCAATGTCGGACGGCTGGCGCAGCGCATCCCCCTGCTTCGCCCCTGTACGCCCTATGGCATCATCAAGCTACTTACGCACTACGAGATCGAAGGTCGAGGCAAGCACGCCGTGGTGGTCGGCGCCTCGAATGTGGTGGGCCGGCCCATGGCGCTCGAGCTGCTGCTCATGGGCGCCACCACGACCGTCTGCCACCGCTTCACCGCAGACCTTAAGACCCATGTGCGGCGCGCGGACATCCTGGTGGTGGCGGTGGGCAAGCCGGGGCTGATCCCGGGCGATTGGATCAAGGAAGGCGCGGTGGTGATCGATGTCGGCATGAACCGGCTCGACACGGGCAGGTTGGTGGGCGATGTGCACTTCGACAGCGCTCGGGAAAATGCCGCGTGGATCACGCCGGTGCCGGGCGGTGTGGGGCCGATGACGGTGGCGATGCTCATGAGCAATACGCTCGATGCGTCGCTACGGCGGCAGAAGGCCGAGGCCTGAGCTCGCAAACAATTTCGCGTTTACGCACGGCGCCAGGTCGTCACGCCGCCCGGCTTGTCCTCGAGAATGATGCCGGCTTTCGCCAGCTCATCGCGGATTCGGTCCGATTCCGCCCAATTTTTGGCTTTGCGCGCCGCAAGACGCGCAGCCACCTGCTCTTCCACATCCGCATCGGTCGATCCCGACGCCGCGCCCACGGTGAGCCGGAACCACGCAGCCGGATCCAGCCGTCCCAATCCCAGCACCTCGGCAAGGGCACGAAGCTCGGCGCCGAGCGCCGCCGCACGCTGCATCTTTCCCGCATCGCGCGCCGAGTTGATCTCGCGCGTCAGCATCTGCAGCACTGAAAGTGCTTCCGGCGTATTGAAGTCATCGTCCATGACTTCCTGGAAGCGCGCCGTGTGCTGCGGCGCACTCTCGCCCGCCGGCAGATCGCGCAGCGCGGTGTAGATACGGTTCAGCGCCACATCCGCTTGCTCGAGCTGCTGCAGCGAATAGTTGAGCGGTCCGCGGTAGTGGCTCGACAGAATGAAGTAGCGGATCACCTCGGGATCGCGGACGGCTTTCAAGGTATCGCGAATGGTGAAGAAATTGCCGACCGACTTGGCCATCTTCTCATTGTCGACATTCAAAAAACCGTTGTGCATCCACAGGCGCGCGAAAGTGTCGCCGCTCGCCGCGCAGGATTGCGCGATCTCGTTCTCATGGTGCGGGAATTTGAGATCGAGCCCGCCGCCGTGGATGTCGAAGTGCGTCCCCAGTAATTCCTCCGACATGGCGGAGCACTCGATATGCCATCCCGGCCGGCCCGCACCCCACGGTGACGGCCATGCAGGCTCGCCGGGCTTGGAGGACTTCCACAGCACGAAATCCAGTGGATCGCGCTTGCGCTCATCCACCTCCACCCGCGCTCCGGCGCGCAGATCGCTCAAACGCTTGCCGGAAAGTTTGCCGTAGGGCTCGAACTTCGCCACCGAATAGAGCACGTCGCCGCTCTCACCCACGTAGGCGTAGCCCTTGTCGAGGAGCTGCTGGATCATCGCCACCATGGTCGGGATGAATTGCATGGCGCGCGGCTCGTGATCGGGGCGCAAGACCCCTAAGCTATCGTAGTCCCGATGCATCTCGGCGATGAAGTGCTCCGTGAACTCCTCTATGGGCAATCCCCGCTCCGCCGCCCGCTTGATGATCTTGTCGTCGATGTCGGTGATGTTGCGGACGAAATTGACCTCAAACCCGCGCCAGAGGAGATAGCGGCGCACCATGTCGAAGACAATCTTGGAGCGCGCATGGCCCATGTGCGCGAGGTCGTAGACCGTATCGCCGCAGACATACATGCCGATGCGGCCGGGCACCATGGGTTTGAGCTCTTCTTTCTCTCCGGTAAGAGAGTTGTGAATGCGGATCATGGGCACTCTCCCTACGCGAAACGCGCCAGACGCTCGCGGGCTTTGCCCGGCGGCATGGCTTTGAGCAGCGGCGCCAGCTCCGGGCCATGAGACAGACCCGTGAGGGCCAGGCGCAACGGCTTGTACAGGTCGGCGCCCTTGCGACCGGTTGCGGTGCGGATGGCCGCGACAATGGACGGCAGGTCCTCGCCGCTGGCTGCCGCCGCATCCGCCGCCGCGGAAAAATAGCCCGACCCGGCTCCCAGCACCAGCTGCTCGCCCTCGGGGTCCAAGGCCGGCGGCGCGCCGAACACGATATCCGCCCAGACCGCGGCCTCCTGTGGCAGCACGATATTGGGCAGCACCGCCTCGATGAACGCCCGGGTGGCGCCTGCATCGATTCCGGCAGGCAGGGTGTCTTTCAGCCATTCGCGCGCCTGCTCGAGACTCAGACGATGCACCGCCTCTTTCTGCCACACCTTGAGCTGTTCCTCGTCGAAACGCGCCGGTGAGCGGCCGAGGTGCTGTGGATCGAAAGCACGACCCATATTCTCGATGGACAATAATCCATGCTCGGACGTGGAATGTCCCAGCCGGAAGAGGTGATTCACCAGCGCCTGCGGCAGATAGCCGCGGTCGCGGTAGTCGCGCACGCTGGCCGCGCCATGGCGCTTCGACAGCGGCGCGCCGTCTACGCCCACGATCAGCGAGACATGGCCGTATTGCGGCGCCGTCAGATTCAGCGTCTCGAGGATCAGCAGCTGCCGCGGCGTGTTGGTCAGGTGATCCTCACCGCGCAGTACATGCGTGACACCCATGGCGGCATCGTCCACGGCATTGCAGAAGAAAAAAGCCGGCGAGCCATCGCCCCGCCGCACGACGAAATCGCCGATGTCATCGCTCAGGAAGCTCTGAGGCCCGTGCACGAAGTCCAGGAACGTAAGCCGGCGGCCCGCGGGAACCCGAAAGCGCCACGTGGGCACCTTCCCCGCCGCGCGCTGCGCGTCCTGCTGCGCAGGGCGCAGATCGCGACAGGTGCCCGCGTAACGGGGTGGCTTGCCAGCCGCGACCTGGGTCTTGCGCGCCACATCGAGCTCGAGCGGCGAGCAGAAGCAGGGGTAGATGGCGCCGGCCCTCTCCAGAGTCGCGAAATGGCGGGCATAGAAATCCCCGCGCTGCGATTGCCGGTAAGGACCCTGCCCGTCCTCACGGTCCGGCCCCGCGTTCCAGTCCAGACCTAACCAGCGCAGGTCGTCCATCAGCTGGGTGCTGTGCTCGTCCCGGCTGCGAGCCGGATCAGTATCCTCGATACGCAGCAGAAAGCGACCGTCGCTGCGTCGCGCCAGCAGCAGGCTGAAAAGCGCGGTCCGGGCATTGCCCAGGTGCAACTCGCCCGTGGGACTGGGGGCAAAGCGCGTAATTGCAGGGGAATCGGCCATGCGGGCATGTTACGTTATGGGGATGAACAAAAAAATCTGGATGCTGGCGGGCCTTCTCACCCTGGCGGTTCCGGTCCACGCCGCCCCCTGGGTCCGTGTCACGACGAGCATGGGCGAGTTCACCCTCGAGCTCTATCCGGACCGCGCTCCGCTCACGGTAGCGAACTTCCTGAGATACGTGAAGGAAGGCCACTACAGCGACACCCTGTTCCATCGCGTGGTCAGCAACTTCGTGGTGCAGGGCGGTGGCTACACCGCCACCGATTACAAATTGAAGCCGGTGCATGAGTCGGTGGTGAACGAGGCTGGCAACGGCCTGCGCAACATCCGCGGCACGGTGGGCCTGGCGCGCTCGGCGGAGCCGCATTCGGGCAATGCGCAGTTCTATGTGAACGTGGCGGACAATCCCGATCTCGATCCCGTACCCACCCGCTGGGGGTATGCGGTGTTCGGCGCGGTGGTGAGCGGCATGGAAGTGGTGGAGCGAATCAGTGTATTGCCCACGGGCAAGATGGGACCGTTCAAATCCGAGGCGCCGCTGACGCCGGTGGTGATTCAAAAAGTGGAAGTGCTCGACACCTCGCCGGTGCCCGCACCGGTGCCGCCCACTCCCACCCCCAAGCCCGCCGAAAGCGCAGCCTCCCCACCGCCGGCGCAATAACGCCCATGGCCCGGCTGTTCGTCTCCGACCTGCACCTGGACGCGGCGTCGCCCGAGGCGAACCGGCAGTTCCTGGAGTTTTTGCGGACACGGGCAGCCGCTGCCGAGGCGCTCTACATTCTCGGCGACCTGTTCGAGTCGTGGATCGGCGATGACGAGCGTGATGGGGAGAAGGCACGCATCTGTGAGGGACTGCGGCAGCTGACCGCGAGCGGCGTGGCCTGCTTTGCGCTGCACGGCAACCGAGACTTTTTATTGGGTCGCGGCTTCTGCGACCGCACCGGTATCTGCCTGCTGCCCGATCCGGTGATCGCCGAGTTTGACGGGGAGCGCGTGCTGGTGATGCACGGCGATCTTCTCTGCACGGATGACCGCTCCTATCAGGAGCTGCGCGGCGCCGTGCGCACCGTCGAATGGCAGCGTCGCTTCCTGGCGCTGCCGCTTGCCGTGCGTGAGCAGTTCGCCAATCGGGCGCGTCAGGGCAGCCGCGTGCACACCACGCGCACCGCGCCGCAGATCATGGATGTGAACTTAGCAGCGGTGGCGGCGGCGTTCCGCGCGGCGCAGGCCAGCCGCATGATTCACGGTCATACGCACCGGCCGGGAATGCACGAGCTGATCGTGGATGGCAAGCCGGCGCAGCGGATCGTGCTCGGGGCCTGGTATGAGCAGGGGAGCTACTTGCAGTACGAGAATGGGGCATTCGAGCTGCGGAGCCTGCCGCGGTAATTACGCGGGCAGCCGCGCCGCCGCCGCTTCCAACGCCACGATCGCCGCCCCCGCCGAGGCAAACCGGTCGCGCGGCTCCTTGGCTAGAAACCCCTCCACCAGCGGCTGCAGCAGGCTCAAGCTCTCGGGCAGCCGCGGAATCGGCGCCTTGCGGTGCTGGTAGATGATGGCCATGGGATTGTCGGCCACATAGGGCTTCTCCCCAGTCAGCATCTCGAACAGGATCACTCCCAGGCTGTAAAGATCGCTGCGCCCGTCGATCTTCTCCGCGTGGCCCTGCTCCGGACTCATGTAGTGCGGCGTGCCGAAAATCGTGCCGTGGTCGGTCATCTCGGCCGCGAGCGCCGCATCCTTGGCCAACCCAAAATCGATCAAGGCGAGCGTGCCGTCGTCGCGCCGCATGACATTGCCGGGCTTCAAATCCCGATGCAGTATGCCCGCCGCATGGATGGCCTCGAGCGCGTGCGCGATGGACATGGCATGACGCAAGGCCTCGCGCGGCGCAATCTCGCCTGCGCGCATACGCGAGCGCAGGTCCCCGGCGCGGAAATACTCCATGACCAGGTAGGCGTGCTCGTCGCTCACGCCGAGATCGTAGAGACGCACGATGTGAGGATGCTGGATCCGTTCGACGATCTCGTATTCTTGCAGGAAGCGCCGGAAGGACTGGTCGAGCTTGTTCTCCTTCTGCTGGTCGCGCGCGATCTTCACCACCACCAGCGCGCCGGCGGCCTCACTCTCCGCCAGGAACAGATCCGAGATCGCGCCGCCGGCGAGTCGGCGCACGCAACGGTAGCCGCGGATCTGCGCGCCGCTGAAGCGCTGCGCCTCGATGCCCGCAAGCGAGGTGCGCCAATTGGCCCGCATCTCGGCCTGCTTGGCCACGGCACCGCCAATGGCTTCCAGCAGCTTCTCGTGCTCGATCTTGGCACGGCTCACCGTGGCATGCGCGCCGAGCACCAGCGCCTCACGTGCCTCCTCGCTATGCCCGCTCATGAAAATGAGCGGCGCAAAGCCTTGCCGGGACGCCAGATCCCGCACGCACTCGATGCCGCGGCCGACCACCACCGCATCGAAGCCCTGCGCCAGAAACTCCGGCGCCGGCGCAGCACCCGTCACCACGAGCTTGGCCTGCGGCCAGCGGCAGCTCAAATGATGGCGGACCGCGGCGCTGTAGCGCGCGTCGTCCTCGATCATCAGCAGGCGCATCGGGGGTTTAAGAGCGGCCGACCACTTTGAGCGGTCCGCGATGCTCGCGCTGGTCGGACTTGGCCGCATCCGAGCGCTCGGCCTGCAGGCGCGCCAGATAGTCCGGCGTGACATCGCAGGTGACGTACTCGCCCGAGAAGCACGAGGTGTCGAACTCACGCACCTGCGAGTCATCGTGCTGGCAGGCCGCTACCAGGTCCGCAAGATCCTGATAGATCAGCCAATCCGCGCCGATGAGCTTGGCCACCTCATCCACGCTGCGTCCGGCGGCGACCAGCTCGTTGGTGGCCGGCATGTCGATGCCATACACGTTGGGGAAGCGCACCGGTGGCGCCGCCGAGGCGAAGTAGACTTTTTTCGCGCCGGCCTCGCGCGCCAGATCGATGATCTGCGCGGAGGTCGTGCCGCGCACGATGGAATCGTCCACCAGCAGCACGTTCTTGCCGCGGAACTCGAGGTCGAGCGCGTTCAGCTTGCGTCGCACGGATTTCTCGCGCATCTCCTGTCCCGGCATGATGAAGGTGCGGCCGATGTAGCGGTTCTTGATGAAGCCCTCGCGGTACTTCAAACCCAGCTTCTGCGCCACCTGCAAGGCGCTCGTACGGCTGGTATCGGGGATCGGAATCACCACGTCGATGTCGTGGTCGGGATGCTCGCGCAGGATCTTCTCGGCGAGCTTGTCGCCCATGCGCATGCGCGCGCGGTATACGGAGATATGGTCGATGATGGAGTCGGGTCGGGCGAGATATACATACTCGAAAATGCAGGGCGTGTGGCGCGCAGCCGACACGCACTGCTGCGCCTGCAGACGCCCGCCCTCATCGATGAACACGGCCTCGCCGGGTTCCACGTCGCGCACGAACTTGAATCCCAGCGCCGCCAGCGCCACGCTCTCCGAGGCCAGCATCCATTCCACGCCCTTGGGCGTATCGCGCCGCCCGAGCGCGAGCGGACGGATGCCGTTGGGATCGCGGAACCCCAATATCCCCTGCCCGATGATCATGGCCACCACCGCGTAGCCGCCGCGGCAGCGCCGATATACCGCGCTCAGCGCGGCGAACACATCGGCAGCGGTGACGCGCGCCGCATCCAGCCGCTGCAGCTCCGAAGCGAATACATTGAGCAGCACCTCCGAGTCCGATGAGGTGTTGAGATGGCGACGGTCATCGCGGGTCAGCACCTCGGCCAGCTCCGCGGCGTTGGTGAGGTTGCCGTTGTGCGCGAGACAGATGCCGTAGGGAGCGTTGACGTAGAAAGGCTGCGCCTCGGAGGAGGCGCTGTCGCAGCCGGCAGTGGGGTAGCGCACATGCCCTATTCCCACGTTGCCCTTGAGATCGAGCATGTGATGCTGCTGGAACACATCGCGCACCAGGCCGTTACCCTTGCGCGTGTAAAGCTCGCCCTCGTTGGAGGTGGCGATGCCGGCGGCGTCCTGGCCGCGATGCTGCAGTACGGTCATGGCATCGTAGAGCCGTTGATTGACCGAGCCCGTGCCGACGATTGCGACGATGCCGCACATGGATGAGCTCCTAAACCGACAGCTCGTTACCGGGCGGCCAATGCTCGCCGACCAGGGTGCGCAAGCCATTGGCCAGGCGCTGTGCCTGCGGCATGAGTTTGGACTTATGCCACCAGTCCTCATCGTTCAAACGCAGCTGCTGCGCCAGAATCACGAATAGGCCGACGGCGATGAGGCCGCGCAGCGCACCGAACACCGCGCCGAGGAAGCGGTCGAGCCCGCTGAAGATCGACAGGCGCACGAAATGCCCGAGCAGGCCGCCCACCAGAGCGCCCACCAGCAGGACGGCGAGAAAGACAATGCCGCGTGCCGCCCAGGTGCGCGCATGTGGATATTGGACGATCCAGGTGCCGAGATGCGGCTCGAGAGCACGGCCAAAATGCCAGGCGAGGAAGAAGGCGAGGATCCAGGTGACCAGCGACACCGCTTCGCGCAGCAGGCCGCGCATTGCGCCGGCAATGATGGAAATGACGGGGATGGCGATCAGCAGGTAATCGACGAGGTTCATTGCGGACAGCCTAACGCACCGGAATTCGCAAGTACCGAATTGTACAAGATTACGGGTAAGGGACGATGGCGCCCGGCTTGCCCGCCTGACGCAGCTTCGCGGCCAGCGCAGCCGCGGCCGGCCGGTCGGCCGCTGGCCCCACACGAACGCGATACAGCTTGCCACTTCGGCCACCTCCGTCGAGGACAAATGCGGTAAATCCCTTGACCCTAAGCTCCTTGACCAGCCGCTGGGCATTCTCGCGGCTTTGAAAGCTGCCGAGCTGCACCGACCAGCCTGTCACCGGCGGCTCAGCTGCTGCGCGGGGCGCGGCGGGCGGCGGCAATGCCGACGCCGGCCTCTGCACGGGTGTGGCCTGCTCCGCCGGCTGCGGCGCGGCGCTCGGAGCCGCTACCGGTCGCGCCTGAGCCGGATGTGCCGCCTCAGGCTCTTTGGGCTCGGCCGGCACCGGTGTGGCCCGCTGCTGCGGGCTGGGCGTGTCTGCGAGGTCAACGGTATAGGAGCGCATCGGCGCCGCGGCGGCGGGCTTGGCCGCGGTTACCGCGGACGGCGCACGCCTCGGCCCCGTCAAAAGCTCGGGGATCAGCAATACCAGCAGCGCCACCAGAATCACGGCGCCGGTGAGTCTCTCTTTGACCTGGATTTCCACAGTGAGGGCGGCTCGCGGCAAAACAAGCCTGTTCAGTATAGTCCAAGCGCCGCCAGCGCCGCGCCCACCACCCAGAACGACCCGCAGGCGACCACGCGGTCGCCGGGCTTCGCGAGCGTGCGGGCACGCTCACAGCCCGCGGTCACCGAATCCGCCAGCAGCACCTGCGCCCCCTGCGGCAAGGCCAGCCGCTCGCGCACCTGCGCCGCATCCAAGCCGCGCGGCTCGGTAATCGAGCAGAGAATCCAGTCGTCGATGAGTGGCGCCAGCTCCCGTCCGATCGCCGCAATGTCCTTATCGGCCAGAACGCTCAGGATCGCAAAAGTCCGACCCGTGCAAGGCCGCTCGCGCAGGTGCGTAGCCAGCACACGCGCGGCAGGCTCGTTGTGCGCCACATCAAGTATCCATTCGACCGGCCCCGGCACGATCTGGAAGCGGCCTTTGAGCGCCACCTGGCTTAAGCCCGCTGCAATGATCTCACGGTCGCCGATCTCGGTGCGACCCCAGGCCTCAAGTGCCGCCATGGCGGTTGCGGCATTGCGATATTGGATCGAGCCCGGCAGTGCCGGAGGCGGCAGCGCGTCGAATCGCCATGCGCCACCTTCATAGCTCCAGGCCTCTTGCGCCACCTGCCAGCGAAAATCCCGTTCTGCCACCACCGGCTGCGCGCCGATAGACTCTATCGCCGCAAATACGCTCGCGGGCATGTCCGGCGAACCCAGCACCGCGGGACAGCCGGCGCGAAAGATCCCCGCCTTCTCGCGGCCAATGGCATCCAGCGTATCGCCCAGCCAGTCCCGGTGATCGAAGCCAATCGAGGTCACCACGGCAACCGTCGCATCGATGAGATTGGTGGCATCGAGCCGCCCGCCGAGCCCGACCTCCAGCACCGCCACATCCACCGCGCGCGCCGCGAAGATCAGCAACGCCGCCAGCGTGTTGTACTCGAAATAGGTGAGCGTCACCGCGCCGCGCGCACTCTCGATGCGCTCGAACGCCGCAACGATCTCCTCATCTGCGGCCTCGGTACCGTTCACCTGGATACGCTCGTTGTAACGCAGCAGGTGCGGTGAGGTGAAAACACCGGCGCTCACGCCCGCCGCGTGCAGCAGGGACTGAAGGTGCGCGACCACCGAGCCCTTGCCATTGGTGCCACCGACGGTCATGACCGGGCAGTGCAAGCGGTCGACGCCCAGCCGGCGCGCCACAGTGGTCACCCGCGTCAGCGAAAGATCGATGCTTTTGGCGTGAACGGTCTGCTGCCGCTTAAGCCAGCGGGCGAGCGCTTGAGACCCGGCGGACACCTTTAGGGGGCGGGCGCGGCCAGCACCGCCACGGTGCCGCTGCTGGCAGACGTAGGCGGTGGCGGCATGCGGGCCAGCAATCGCAGCAGCGCGGAAATACGGTCGCGCATGTCGCGACGGTCCACGATCATGTCGAGCGTTCCATGCTCGAGCAGGAACTCACTGCGCTGGAAGCCTTCCGGCAGAGTCTCGCGCACGGTCTGCTGGATCACCCGCGGGCCCGCGAAGCCGATGAGCGCGCGCGGCTCGGCAATGTTGAGATCCCCGAGCATGGCAAGGCTCGCCGAGACACCACCGGTGGTCGGATCCGTCATCACGGAGATGAAGGGTAGGTGCGCCTGCGCCAACCGCGCGAGCGCGGCGCTGGTCTTGGCCATCTGGAAGAGCGAGTACAGGGCCTCCTGCATGCGCGCGCCACCGCTCGCCGAGAAGCATACCAGCGGATAGCCGTGCTCGATGCAGTAATCCACCGCGCGCTTGAAACGCTCGCCGACCACCGACCCCATGGAGCCACCGAGAAACTGGAACTCGAATGCGCAGGCCACCACATCGAGGCCATGCACCTGCCCGGCCAGGGCGACCAGGGCATCCTTCTCCCCGGTGGTCTTCTGCGCCTGCGCGAGGCGGTCCTTGTAGCGCTTGCTGTCCTTGAATCTCAGCGGGTCCTCGGGAGAGACCCCCGCGCCGATCTCGACGGTCGGCGCGTTCTCATCGAAGAACCGCTCGAGCCGCTCGCGCGCCCCGATGCGTATGTGATGGCTGCACTTGGGGCAGACATAGATATTGCGTTCCAGCTCCGCGCGATACAGCACCGCATCGCAGGCCGGGCATTTGATCCACAGTCCCTCGGGTACCGAGCGCGTGCGGCGCTCGGTCTTGATGCGCGAGGGCATGATTTTCTCGAACCAGGACATGGCTACAGGATAAACGAAACGCCAGCCGGTGAGACAGGCAGCCCGAAAGCTGCCGGGTACCGCACCCGCCAGAGATAAAGCCCCTCTGGGGGGGCGGTGGCCGCCCCGCGGGTGCGATCTTTCGACTCCAGCACCTCGCGCGCCCACTGCGGCGGCCGGTCGCCCCGGCCCACCGCGATCAGCAGGCCGACGATATTGCGCATCATGTGGTGCAGAAAGGCATTCGCCGTGGCCTCAATGCTCACCCATTCGCCGCTCCTCGCCACGTCAAGCTGCGTGAGCCGGCGCACCGGCGAGTGGGACTGGCATTCCGCGGCGCGAAAGGCGCTGAAGTCATGCTCGCCCTGAAGCAGCACCGCGGCCTGTGACATACGCTCGTGGTCGAGCGGCTTGAAGATGGCGGCGGCCCGATCGCCCACCAGGGCCGAGCGCACACCGCGGTTGAGAATGAGGTAGCGATAGGTGCGCGCCTGCGCGCAATAGCGCGCGTGGAAGTGCGCTGGCACAGGCAGGGCCCAGGTCACACTGATATCCGCCGGCAGGTGGGTATTGGCCCCCAGGGTCCAGGCACGCATGCTGCGCGCCGCCTGCGTCTCAAAATGCGCCACCTGCTCGCGGGCGTGCACTCCGGCGTCGGTGCGCCCCGCGCCGATCAGATCGACTTTGTGATCGGCGACCGCGCCCAGGGCCGCCTCGAGCTCGCCCTGCACGGTGCGCAGCTTCTCCTGCGTCTGCCAGCCTGCAAACGCGGAGCCATGGTATTCGATGCCGACCGCAATCCGGTTCACGAACTAACCGGGCAGGGACTCCAGCAGCCGTTGCGCCTCCTGCTTCTGGTTGGCCGAGCCTTCCTGCAGTACTTCCTCGAGAATGTTGCGGGCACCTTCCGGGTCGCCCATGTCCATGTAGGCCCGGGCGAGATCGAGCTTGGTGCCCACCTCGCTCATGGTGGCGGGCTCGAGATCCGGCAGCGCCAGATCCTCAGCCGAGATGCGCTGCGTGGCGGTCATGGCCGCATCGGGCACCGTGGCCGTGCCCACATCGAGGTCCAGGCCGGTATCGGTCTCGGCGCCCGCGGCGTCGAAATCAAAATCGAGGTCGGTTTCCTTGATCGCCGCCATGCGCGAAGTCGCGCCGACGTCGCCTTCCAGCGCCTGCACCATGGTGGGCGGCATGGTGGGCTCATCGTCGGCCACGGTGCCGCTGCGCCGCTGCGCCTCTTCCATCACGCGGCGCGACTGCTCATCGAGACCGGCGACCATGGTGGGCGCATCGGACGAGGCACTTAAGCCCGGCTGATCCACCGTATCGAGCGCGGTGAGATCCAGGCCCAGGTCGTCTACATTCAATTCCGCGGTCTGATCCACACCGCCCTGGCGCAGCGCCATATCCACCTTCTGGCGAATGGTGGGATTGTCCTGGCCGTACACGCCCGGCTGCTCGACGGTCGGGGCTTCGGTACCCTCCTCCATGCCGTACTCCGGCATGACCGGCGCGGGCTCCTCCGACTTCACGCGCTGGGTCATCTGGCGCGTGGTGGCATCGCCGCTGAAATCGGAGTCGTGCAGCGCCAAGTGCGCATCCGTGGTGCGCGTAGGCGATTCCACCGTGGTATCGCGGTCGCCCAGCGCCGAGCCAATATCGAGATCGACGGCATGAGAGCCCGACGGTACCGGCTCGCCCAGCAGGTCGAAGTCCACCCGCTGCTGGCCGCCCTCCAGATCGAGATCCACGCCGCCGGCGGCCGCACCACCGAGACCGGCCGTTCCGCCGGAGAACAACGAATCGTCGGGCGCGAGCTGCTTGCCCATGATGACGATCTTCTCCCACTCGCCCGGCGCCGCGTTGTCGCGGCTGTCGGCGAGCTCGCGGGCGGTCTGCAGGAACTGCTCCTTGTTCCCCCAGACGAAAAACACCTCAAGGAGCTTGAGTTTCAGATCGCGCCGCTCCGGCTCGCGCGCGATGGCGATGCGCACCAGATCGGCGGCCTGGTCATAAAGACCATAGGCCATGTGGAAATCGGCTTCCGCCAGCGGATCGCCCTGATCGAGGTTGATGGCGGTGTCGCTGCTGATCGTGTCGTCGGTGGCGACATTGCGCGGCGCCGCGGCGGTGGCGCCCTCAGGCCCGAACCGCGGCCGCTCGTGCGTGCCGCTCTCCTCGACCACGAAACCCGACTCCGGGCCGATGGCCCGGATGGGCGCGGTGTCGCTGGTATTGAAGTCACCCGCTGCGGGGTCCGCCGAGGCGAGACGACCCAACGAATCATCGAACTGCGCCTGTTGGCGGGAGCGCCAGGCACGCAGGCCGAGCAGCGCGACAATGACGGCGAGCAGCGCGGCCACGGCCCACCAGTAATCCTTCAGCGTATCAAGCAGCGAGCCTTCGGGCTTGACCGGCGGGGCCGTCACCGCCGGCCGCACTGGCTTGGCCTGCGGCGGCGGGGCCTGGGCTTCGGTACTGGGGACCGGCTCGGCCGCCTGCGTCTGCGTGGCGGGCGGGGTGGGAGTCTGTGCGGCGGGGGCGGGAGCCGGCGTGGCCGGCGGCGGCGCGGCGGTCCGCGGCGACGGCTCCATGGCCGTCTCCTCGCCGGGCTTGGCCTGCTTGGCAGCGAGCTGCGCCTGCAATTGCGCGAGCTCGGCGTTGCGCATCTCGATCAGACGGCGTGATTCCTGCAGCTGAGCCTCGAGCTCACGCACCCGCCCCTGCAGTGCCGAGCTGTCGGTGCCGGCAGCCGCCGAGGTGCCGCTGCCGAAGCTGCCCTCCGCCTTGGGCGGAACCAGTCGCAGTCGGGCAGGCTCGGCGCCCGAACTGCCCTGCGTCGGGGGTGCGGATGCGGCGCTACCGCGCCAAGCTGTGTATTGCTGACGGATCTCGGCGGAAGCTTCACTCACGCTCACAGACTCGGCCGCACTGCGCTCGGGAATGGTGAGCTCCGCGCCCGAGCGTAGAATGTTCATGTTGCCTTGGAAGGCCCGCGGATTGCCGCGATAGATAGCCACCATCCAGCGGCGGGTGCTGCGCGTATCGTGGTTGGCGACCTCGCCGGCAATGCGCGACAGCGTGTCGCCGCGGTGCACGATGCGGGTGGAGCCGGCGGCAGAGACGGCCGGGGGTTCGCTGGCCCGCGACGGCACTTGCTCAGCCGGTGAGGTCACCGCCGCGGCGCTCGGCCGCGACGGCTCGGTAGGGCGGGAGATGGTACCTGCGCGCTCGCTTTCACCCGTGACAGGGGCGGTCACCGCTGCGCCCCCGCCCGCATTCTGCTGCGGCGTGTACACCGGCGGATCGAGCAGCATCGTGTACTCGCGCACCAGCTTGCCCCGCGCCCAGTTCGCCTCCACCAGCAGGGTGACGAAGGGCTCGGTGATCGCCCCGGAAGAGTGCAGCTTGATCACATCCCGGCCGTCTGGCGTATGCAGGGGCTGCGCCGTGATGGTGCCCATGAAGGCCGGCCAGTCAATCTTGTAGCGGGCGAAAGTATCGCGCGAGGCGATCTGGGTCCTCAAACCCGCCAGATCCTCGGGCGTGGCGCCCACAAGCTCGATTTCCGCATCGAGAGGGGCATTGAGGGAGGACAGGAGACGGATGTCTCCGAGACCGAGACCGAAGGCGGCTGGCGAGGTAACTAGGAGCAAAGCCAGCGCGCGGCTTATCGTTTTGGCAGCCATCAGGACACCCCGCGTGGCACTAGCCCGCAGATAACTCTTTTAAAAACAAGCGAATGGAGGGCATTCGCAGACCTAAAGCAAACAGGGGCCGCAATATAACTTAAATCCCGGCGCGTACCAAAGCCTCCGCGATCTGGATACTGTTGGTGGCCGCGCCTTTGCGCACGTTGTCCGAGACAATCCATAGGTTCAGGCCTCGATCTGACGAAATATCTTCACGTATCCGCCCGACATAAACTGTGTCGCGGTTCGCTGCCTCGGTGGCGGCCGTGGGGTACCCCCCGGGCTCCCGCAGGTCCAGAACCTCGACGCCGGGCGCTTTTTCGAGCACAGCCCGGGCCTCGGCCGCGGTGATTTTGCGACGTGTTTCAATGTGCACGGCCTCGGAATGGCCGAAGAACACCGGCACCCGCACCGCCGTGGGGTTCACCCGGATATGCGGGTCCTCGAGGATCTTGCGGGTTTCCCAGATCATTTTCATCTCCTCCCGGGTGTAGCCGTTGTCCTGGAAGGTATCGATATGGGGCACGCAATTAAAGGCGATCTGTTTGGGGATCACCCCCGGCTCGACCGGCCCCTGGCCCTGAAGCAGCGCCACACTTTGCGCAGCCAGCTCCTCCACGGCCTCGCGGCCGGCGCCCGAGACCGACTGGTACGTGGCCACATTGATGCGCTCGATCCCGGCGAGGTCGTGGATGGGCTTGAGCGCCACCACCATCTGGATGGTGGAGCAGTTGGGGTTGGCGATGATGCCGCGCTTTTTGTACTGGGCCAGCGCGTGCAGATTGACCTCGGGCACGATGAGCGGGATGTCCTCATCGTTGCGGAACTCGCTGGTGTTGTCGATGACGATGCAGCCGGCCGCGGCGGCCTTGGGCGCGTACTCGCGGGACACGGCGCCGCCCGCGGAGAAGAACCCGATCTGCGCCCGGCTGAAATCAAAGCTGTCGAGCTCGAGCACGGGTAGAGCGCGGCCCTTGAAGGTCACGGTCTTGCCCAGCGAGCGGTTGCTCGCCAGGGGAAAAAGCTCGGTGACCGGGAAATTTCGTTCCGCCAGCACCGTCATCATGGTTTCACCGACCAGACCCGTGGCGCCTACGACTGCGACTCTCACTTTTGGGCCTCGATGACTTCGGCGTTTTGCGCGCGATGACGTAAGTAATGATCCATCAGAACAATGGCCAGCATGGCCTCGACGATGGGCGTGGCCCGCAGGCCCACGCAGGGATCGTGCCGGCCCGTGGTCACGACTTCAACGGGCTGGCCCGCAAGATCCACGGTCCGTCCCGGCACCTGAATGCTCGAGGTGGGCTTGAACGACACATGCACGACAATGTCCTGCCCGGAGGAGATGCCGCCCAGCACGCCGCCCGCATTATTGCTTAGAAACCCGGCCGGTGTGATCTCATCGCGGTGCTCGCTACCGCGCTGACCGACCGCGTCGGTACCCGCGCCGATCTCGACCGCCTTCACCGCATTGATGCCCATCATCACGTGGGCGATGTCCGCATCGAGCTTGTCGAACACCGGCTCGCCTAAGCCCGCCGGCACGCCACTCGCGGTGGCGGTGATGCGCGCGCCGATGGAATCGCCCTCTTCCCGCAGCTTCCAGATCAGGGCCTCGAGCTCGACTAAGCGGGCGGGATCGGGACAGAAAAATGGATTCTCGTAGGCGGCCGCCGGCGCCACCGCTGCCAGCTGCAACGCGCCGATGCGGCTCAGGTAGCCACCGATGCGCACACCCAGCCGCTCGGCCAGATACTTGCGGGCGATGGCGCCGGCCGCAACACGCATGACCGTCTCGCGCGCAGAGGAGCGGCCGCCCCCACGATAGTCGCGAAAACCATATTTCTTCTGATAGGTGTAGTCGGCATGGCCCGGCCGGAAACGGTCCTTGATCTTCTCGTAATCGCGCGAGCGCGCGTCCGTGTTCTCGATCAGAAGACCGATGGGTGTGCCGGTGGTTTTCCCTTCGAACACGCCGGAGAGAATGCGCACCTGGTCGCCCTCCTTGCGCTGGCTGACAAAGTGCGAGGTGCCGGTGCGCCGGCGGTCGACATCCTGCTGCAGGTCGGATTCGGTGAGCGCAAGGCCGGGGGGGCAGCCGTCCACGATGCAGGCGAGCGCCGGCCCATGGCTCTCGCCACAGGTGGTCACCGTGAACAGCTTGCCTATCGTATTACCGGACATCTCGGGGTCACTTCATCTGCTCCGCCGTCAGCATAAATACACCGCCGCCGCCGCGCTCGAATTCCAGCCAGGTGAAGGGCAGCCGCGGGAAGGCTCGCCGCACTGCAACATCGCTGTTGCCCACCTCGACCACCAGAATGCCACGATCCGTCAGGTGGCGGCCCGCCACGCGCAGAATCTCGCGAACGGCATCGAGACCCGCGCGGCCTGCGGCCAGCGCCACCCGGGGCTCGTGCGCGTACTCGGGCGGCAGGGCCGCAAGCTCGCGCGCGCCGACATAGGGCGGATTGCTGACGATGATATCGTAGGTCTGCCCCTCCAGTGCGCTGAAATAGCTGGACTGGATGAGCCTGACGCGCCTGCGGAGGCGGTGTCTGCGCACATTGAGCGCGGCCACGGCCAGCGCCTCGGGGGAGATATCCACGGCGTCGACGCGCGAGCGGGGAAAGGCTTTGGCGCAGGCGATGGCAATGCAGCCGGAGCCGGTGCCGAGGTCGAGGATGCGGTGCACACGGGCTGGCTCGATCCAGGGCATAAAGCGATGCTCGATGAGCTCGGCCAGCGGCGAGCGCGGAATCAGCACACGTGGGTCCACATAAAAAGGCAGTCCTGCAAACCAGGTCTGGCCGGTGAGATAGACAGCCGGCATACGTTCCTCGATGCGCCGGCGGATAAGGGCCTCGGCACGCTGAACGTCGGCGGCCGCGACCCGGCGGCGGTAAATTTTGGGCTCGGCGGGATAGGGCAGGCGCAGGGCATGCCAGATGAGCGCGGCCGCCTCATCGGCGGCATTGTCGGTGCCGTGGCCGAAGAACACTCCGGCCCTCTTGAGGCGGCGGGTGCCGCGCTCGATCAGCTGCTGAACGGTCAGGGAGAATGAGGGACTCGTGTGCGACAATCGCGGCATGATTTTCCGACGCTCTACGTTACTATGGGTGCCGCTGGCCGTGATCGCCGCCTGTGGCGGAGCTTGGCTGGCGCGCGAGCTTCACCGCAGCGAGCCACAGCTGGCAAGTGGCACGTGGCTGTCGCCACCCCGTCCGATCGGCGAGTTCTCGGCCACGGACCAGAACGGCCGCCCCTTTACGCGCGGCAGCCTGCTCGGTCACCCGACGCTGGTATTCTTTGGCTTCACGCACTGCCCCGAGGTATGCCCGACGACGCTTGCGACACTGGCGCAGGTGAACCGGGCCGCGGGCGTGAAGGGCATGAGGGTCTTGCTGGTGACGGTCGATCCGGGCCGTGACACGCCCGTCGTGCTCAAGCGATACCTGCAGGCCTTCGATCCGCAATTTCTCGGCGCCACCGGCACGCCGGCGCAGATCGACGCCTTGACGAAGGAGTTCAGCGTCGCGGCGCGCCGCATCGATCTGCCGGACGGCGATTACATGATGGATCACTCGGTGGCGGTGTTCCTGCTGGATGAGCGCGCGCGGCGGGTCGCGGTCTTCACTGCGCCCTTCGAGGTGCCGCGCATGGCCGCGGACCTGCGCCTGGCCAGCGCGTATTGAGTCCGCGCATGAACGACCGGCTTTTCGTCGGCCTGCAGCACCTGCTGCCGCAGCATGCGCTCACCGGCCTGATATACCGCCTGACGCGCAACCGCACGGGCTTCATCAAGGACTTTTTGATCTCGGCCTTCGTGCGCCATTTCAAGCCCGACATGAGCGAGGCGGTTGAGTCCAATGCGCTGGCGTACGGCAGCTTCAATGAGTTTTTCACACGTGCGCTGCGGCCGGACGCGCGGCCGGTCGATCCCGATCCGGCAGTGCTGGTATCTCCGGTGGACGGCACGGTCAGTCAGATCGGAATGCTGGAGGGGCCGCGGGTGCTGCAGGCCAAGGGCCTGTACTACAGCCTCGAGACCCTGCTCGAGGGCCACCCCGAATACGCCGCCCGCTTCACTGGCGGGCAGTTCGCGACCCTGTATCTGGCGCCGTTCAACTATCACCGCATCCATATGCCTCTCACCGGTACGCTGCGCGCTGCGTGGTATGTGCCGGGGGATCTTTACAGCGTCAATACGACCACGGCCGCCTCGGTCGCGGGCCTCTTCGCGCGCAACGAACGGGTGGTGTGCATTTTCGAGAACGGACCGCTGAGCTTTGCGCTCGTGCTGGTCGGCGCGCTCTTCGTCGGCAGCATGGAGACGGTGTGGCATGGCCCGATCACGCCGCGGCGGCCGCGCGCACGATGCGATCTGGCGCCGGCACCCGCGCCGCTCGGCCGTGGGGTGGAGATGGGGCGCTTCAACATGGGATCCACGGTGATCCTGCTGCTGCCGCCGGGCGCTGCGCAGTGGTTGCCGGCGTTCGGCGCCGGATCGGCGGTGCGCATGGGCCTGGCGCTGGCCAAGCTCAAATGAGCTGGCGTCCCACGGCGAGCCGCGCGGTGCTCGAGCGCCGGGCGCAAATGCTGGCACGGACGCGCCAGTTCTTTGCGAGCCGCGGGGTGCTCGAGGTCGACACACCCATGGTGGTCAATGCGCCCGTCACCGACGTGCACATTCACTCGGCGCAGGTGCGCTTCCCTGATTCCAGCCGTCAGTTCTTCCTGCACACCTCGCCCGAGTATGCGATGAAGCGGCTGCTGGCGGCGGGCAGCGGCGACATCTATCAGATCTGCCATGTGGCGCGCGCCCTTGAGCGCGGGCGGCTGCACAATGCGGAGTTCACGCTGATCGAGTGGTATCGGTTGGGATTTTCGCTCGAGCAGTTGATGCATGAAGTGGCCGCCCTGAGTCAAACATTGCTCGGTGAGATTCAAGCCCCGGCAGCGCAATTCCTGAGTTATCGCGATGCCTTTCTTCAGGAGCTTGCACTGGATCCATTCGAGGCTGATCTCGCGCAGCTGCAGCAGGCCGCAGCTGCGTTTGGATTCAACAGCGCCGACCGCGATGAGCTGCTCGATTTCCTGATGGCCATAAAGGTCGGCCCGAAACTGGGAGCCGACACCTTGACCTTCATCCATCGCTATCCCAAATCGCAGGCGGCGCTGGCTCGGCTCGATGCCGAAAATCCCCGTTGCGCTCTGCGTTTTGAGCTTTATTACAAAGGCGTCGAGCTGGCAAACGGTTTCAAGGAGCTCGCTTCGAGTGCCGAGCAGCGCACGCGCTTTGAGGAGGATGGGATGCGCCGCCGCGAGCGGGGACTGACGGAAGTTACAATGGACGAGTATTTGCTCGCGGCGCTCGAGGCGGGATTACCCGATTGCGCCGGCGTAGCGCTGGGGTTTGACCGGCTGACGATGCTGGCCACCGGTTCACAGCATATCGATGATGTGCTGACCTTCCCGATCGAGCGAGCGTGACCGCAGCGCTTGACATACAAAAGACATACAGATAAGCTTCATCTGATCGAGTTATGCGGGAAATCGGGCGCCTTATGGGAATTCTGACCGTTCGACTGAGTGACGAAGAAGAGCAGCTGTTGTCGCGGCGCTCGCGCAGCGCCGGCATGAAGAAGGCAAGCTTCGTGCGTCTGCTTATCCGGGAGCAACCCTTCGAGACAGCGGCCGACGTGGCGGCCGATGCCGTGAAGCGCATGGGCGATGCGCGCCTACGCGTCTCGCGCAGATGAAAAAATACCTGCTCGATTCCTCCTTCGTCATCGATCTGCTGAACGAAATCGCCGACGACGAGCCGGGGCCCGCGCTTGGCTGGCTCAAGAGGAACCCCCGTGCCCAACTGTGGATCGGCCCGGTCACGCTGGCTGAAGTGCTGGAGGGTGCCAATGATCTTCAAACCGTGAGGGTTTATCTCGCACGGTACGCGTGGCAGGGCATTCACCGTGCCCAGGCCGAGCAAGCCGCCTCGAGACAAAAAAGCGCAGCACGGCGAATGGGTGAAAACGACGCCTGGCAGGCTGCAATTGCCGGATGCATGAAAGGAATCGTCCTGGGCCACGACCGCGCCTTCGAGCGACTGGGCGCGGGGTACGAGGATCATCGGGCTTCGTGACGCACACCAGCCCACTCACTGGCATGAGCTTCATTGGACAACGCTACGACTTTCGCGATAAGGCAGGAGACTACGCCCGGCTGGCCGACGAATTGCGTTCCCTGCTGGCGGGCGAACGCGATCTTATCGCCAATGCGGCGAACATGGCCGCGCTGCTCTTCGATGCCCTGCCCGATCTCAACTGGGCCGGTTTCTATTTCCTGAAGGACGGCGAGCTGGTCGTCGGTCCCTTTCAAGGCAAACCGGCCTGCGTCCGCATCACCCTGGGCAAGGGGGTTTGCGGCACGGCAGCTGTCAACCGCCGCACTATTGTCGTACCGGACGTCAATGCATTCCCGGGACACATCACCTGCGATGCCCATTCACGGTCGGAAATCGTGGTGCCCCTACTCGCCGGCGATCGACTACTGGGCGTGCTCGATCTCGACAGCCCGGTCGTGGCCCGCTTCGGCGAAGCGGATCGCGAGGGAATCGAAGCGCTCGCTCAGGTGTTCCTGAAAAGTCTCGGGCCTTAGCGCCGCCCCGAGGATTTACTCACGTCCCCGCGCAACAACTTTATCAACCTGTCGTCCATGACAGCGGGTTGCGGCTCGCCGACCTCGATCAACCGGCTTTGCGGGTGAGACTGGTGAATCAGCATGTTGCTTTCAAAAGGCGACAGAACGGAAGGAGCCACCAACACCGCCGAGCGCTGCTCGTCGTACCAGCGGTCGCCGTAGTCCTGGCAGACCGCGTTGGGCTGACCTGCCTGCCATCCCGGCAACTGGTCCGGTGAGACGACCTCGCGCGATACGGTTGCGGGGATTTTCATTTGAGCCACGGTCAGGTGAGGCGGCAGTTCGCCACGGTTGAAGTGCACCAGGCTTTCGAGAACGGCCAGCGCATAGCTTTCCGCAGCATGGATCACGTAACGTCCGGGTCGCGTCCAACGACCTCCCCAACGGTAGGCGCCAGCCCCGTCGAAAGGCGGCAGTCCCTCTCGTACGATGCGATAAGCGATCAGCTCCCGTTCAAACCGGGAGGCCATGTACTCCGCGCTCGATGATCTCCTCTACCTCGCGCGCCCCGAGTTCCGTCAAGGCCGCCTGGATCGGCCGACGGCCACCCAGCTCGGGATGCGGTCTCCAGAGAAATTCCTGAGCCTTGCGATCGTCTTCCCAGATCCACTGCACCAGTGCAGTAATGCGCGCCAGCCGTTCGGTGGTGGCACTGTGGGCAGGGCTCAAACGGCGGCTGCGCTGATAGCTTGCGCGCGGTACGACACTATTGCGCAGTGCGGCACGCTCGGACTCGGGCGCGGCGACAGACAGCACCCGATCGAGCGCCGAACGCGGCAGGCCCTTATGCACTGCCGCATCGAGATCGGCAAGGGTTTTGACGCCGCGGCCAAACCCTTCGCGGCCGCCCAGCAATGCAACGATTTCCTGCGGACTGACCATATCGCGTCCTCTGTCTCAGATGAGACAGAGTGTAGCCTCATCTGATCCGAAGAGCAAATCCGCCCTCGGCCGGACACTGCAAATCGGCTACGATTTGGCGCGTGAGATGTACTCGCCGGTGCGCGTATCCACGCGGATGACCTCGCCCTCGTTGAGGAACAGCGGCACCCGCACCATGGCGCCCGTCTCGAGCTTCGCGGGCTTCTGGCCCCCGGTGGCGGTATCGCCGCGCAGCCCCGGATCGGTCTCGACGATCTTGAGCTCGATGTGCGGCGGTGGTGTCACCACCAGTGGCACGTTATTCCACAGCGTCACGATGCACACGATGCCGTCCTTGAGCCAGATGGCATTGTCACCCACCGCCCCCTTGCCCGCGGTGTACTGTTCGAAGTTCTCCGGCACCATGAAGTGCCAGAAATCACCGTCCTGATAGAGATATTGCATCTCGGTATCCATGACGTCGGCGGCCTCGAGCGTATCGCCCGATTTGAAGGTACGCTCGATGACGCGCCCCGTTTTGAGATTGCGGATCTTCACACGGTTGAAGGCCTGGCCCTTGCCTGGCTTGACGTACTCGTTCTCGACGATGGAGCAGGGATCTCCTTCGAAGATCACCTTGGTGCCGGAACGGAATTCGTTGGTGCTGTAAGTGGCCATTTAAATCTCGGTAAAAAGCCTGCAATATTCGAATCCACCATGATAGCGACATCCCCCGTCTCCCGCCAGTTGCCGTCACGGCCATGGCAGCAGGAAATGGCCGCGGCGATCACGGAGCCGCAGGCCCTGATCGAGGCGCTGGGGCTTCCTGCGGCCCTGATCGAGCCGGCGCGTGCCGCCGCGCAGGCTTTCGGCCTGAAGGTGCCGCTCGGCTATGTCGCCCGCATGCGCCGCGGCGATCCGCTCGATCCGCTGCTGCGACAGGTGCTGCCGCTCGGCGTAGAACTCAACCAGCCGGCGGCCTATGTGAGCGATCCACTGGGAGAGCGTGCCGCGCTGCGCGCTCCGGGACTGCTGCAGAAATACCATGGGCGTGCCCTGCTCATCGCCACGTCGGCCTGCGCGGTGCACTGCCGCTACTGCTTCCGACGTGAGTTCCCCTACTCGGAGCAGACCGGCGATGCACCGCGCTTCAGCGCGGCGCTGGATGAGATCGCCCGCGACGCCTCCATCGAGGAGATCATCCTGAGCGGCGGCGACCCGCTGTCGCTGAGCGATGCGCGCCTGGCCGCGCTCACGGACTCGCTGGCGCGCATCCCACACCTGCGCCGCCTGCGCGTGCACACCCGTCAGCCCATCGTGCTGCCCTCGCGGGTGGATGCGGGACTTGCCGCCTGGCTCGCGCGCCTGCCCTGGCCGGTGGTGTTCGTATTGCACAGCAATCATCCGAATGAGATCGATGCGGAGGTGGCGCAGGCCTGCGGGCGGCTGCGGACCGCGGGCGTGACGCTGCTCAACCAGTCGGTGCTGTTGTATGGCATTAATGACAATGTGCAGACCCTCGAGCGGCTGTCGCAGCGCCTGTTCGAGGCCGGCGTGCTGCCCTACTACCTGCATGTGCTCGATCCGGTGCGCGGCGCGGCGCATTTCGACGTGCCGGACACGCGGGCGCGGCAGCTGGCCGGAGCGCTGGCCGCCCGCCTGCCCGGGTATCTGGTGCCGCGGCTCGTGCGGGAAGTGTGCGGCGTACCCGCGAAAGTCACGCTACCGCCGGTGCTAGAATCCCGCCCCATTACTGCACCGCCCCCAAGAGTGTGAAGGACATCACGACAACCCCGCAGAACGCGGTTCCGCTCATCGTGCTGAGCACCGCGCGCGATCCTGTTGAGAGCATCAACAGCATCCTGCGCCGCGCGGGGCATGCGGTGCATTGCACCTGGATTCCCTCGCTGCGCGACCTGGCCGATGCCCTCACCCAGCTGAACCCGGAGCTGCTGGTGCAGGTCGATGGCGGCAGCGACGATCTGGCTTCCGTAGTGGTGGTGCGCGATCAGATTGCGCCGACAGTCCCCCTGGTGGTCGTCGCCGAGACCGTCGATGAGGCGCGTATCGCCGATGCCATCCAGATCGGCGCGCGGGATGTGGTCTCGCTCGGCAACGCGGCGCGCCTGCAGGCGGTGATGGGACGCGAGCTGCGCGCCTTTCGCCTGGAGCGGGCGCTGGCCAATACCCTGCGCACGGCCAGCGACACCCGCCGTCAGCTCGAGACAGTGCTGAAGCGTTCCAACGATGCCATCGTGCAGGCGCAGGAAGGCATCGTGGTGGATGCCAATGGCTCATGGCTCGAGCTGTTCGGATTTGCGGACGCTGGCGCCATCGTTGGCCAGCCGGTGATGGACCTTTTCGATGAGTCCTCGCAGCCCGCGCTCAAGGGCGCGCTGGCCGCCTGCCTGCAGGGACGCTGGAGCGATCACACGCTCGAGGCCAATGCGCTGCTGGCGGACGGCACCACGCTCGCCGTGGAGCTGGTGCTGGCCCTCGGCGAGCATGACGGCGAGCCCAGCGTGCGGCTGGTGGTGCCCGCGCGTCCCAAGGACGACCGTGCCCTCGAGGTCAATCTGGAAGATGCCGTGCGGCGCGATTCTTCCACCGGCCTGCTGCATCGCCGTGCGCTGCTCGAGGGGCTGGCCGAACGCCTGGCGACGCCCGTGACCGCAGGCGTGCGCTACATCGCGGCCATCAAGCCGGACAAATTCGCTTCCATCGAGAAAGACGTCGGTGTGCTCGCCAGCGAGGAGTTCCTGATCGAGTTCGCCAACCTGATCAAGGGGCATCTGAACCCCAAGGACATTGCCGGCCGGCTGGGCGGCGTCAGCGTGCTGGTGCTGCTCGAGCGCGGCAACGAGCACGACGTGGAGGTGTGGAGCGAGCAGCTGGTGCAGAAAGCCGCGCGCCATGTGGTGAAAATCAAGGACAAGGCGCTGTCGGTGACCTGCACGGTTGGCCTGACTGTGGTGCCCACGGCGGATGCGAACCTCGATGCCGTGATCGCCGATGCCATCGAGTCCTGCCGCAAGGGCCGTCATCGCGGCGGCAACCAGGTGTTTACCTCCGACGATGCGGACACCGATGCACGCGTGAAGTCCTACGACACTGTCTGGGTCAAGCACATCAAGGCCGCTCTCATGGAGAACCGCTTCCGGCTTGTGCAGCAGCCCGTGGCCAGTCTTCAGGGCGACGACTCAGGGATGTTCGACGTGCTGGTGCGCATGATCGACGGCCAGGGCAAGGAAGTGCTACCGGCGGAATTCATGGCCGCCGCCGAGCGCAACGACCTTCTGAAGAACATCGACCGCTGGGTGGTGGGCGCCTCGCTGGCCTTTGCCGCGCAGAGAAAGCCCGGGTGTCTGTTCGTGCGCCTGTCGCGCGAGACGGTGAAGGACCCCTCCTTCCTCGACTGGCTGGACAATCACATTCGCGCCGCGCGCGCAGACCCTGCGCGGCTGTGCTTTCAGGTGACGGAAGGCGTCGCGGCCTCGCACATCACGCAGACCCAGACGCTGGGCGAGAATTTACGCAAGCGGGGCTTTCGCTTCGCGCTCGACAACTTCGGCGCGGGCCGTGATCCGCAGGGACTCATAGGCTCGGTGCCGCTCGATTTCATCAAGATCGACGGGGCGCTGATCCAAAGCCTGACGACGGATCAGGAGATTCAGACCAAGGTGCGGGGGCTGGTGGAAGCGGCGCGACACCGCGAGATTCAGACGATTGCCGAGCGGGTGGAGAACGCCAATACCATGGCGGTGCTGTGGCAACTCGGAGTGCAGTACATCCAGGGGTACTTCGTCAATGCGCCGGAAGAGGTGGTGTTGAGCGCGGCGGCGAGATAGCGTGAAAGTGGGCAATTAGCTGGCCGAAACCACCGCCTTCGCCGCCAACCACCCCGACATCCCAATGATCCCTCCTCCCGGATGAGTCCCCGCCCCACACAGATAAAACCCGCGCACCGGCATCGCGTAGCGCGACCATCCCGCCACCGGCCGCATGAAAAAAAGCTGATCCAGCATCATCTCGCCCTGCGAGATCGCCCCCTCTCTCAGCCCGAACCTCGCTTCCAGCTCCTGCGGCGACAAGATCACGCAGTGCAGTATCCGATCCGAAAACCCCGGCAAATGAGGCTCGATCAGCGCGATCGCCCGTTCCACCACCGACTCCGTCGCTACCCCATAGGGAGTGTATTGAATATGCATCACCGCCACGTGCTTGCCGCGCGGCGCCAGATTGGCCTGTGTGACGCTCGGAAAACGCAGCTCGATCACCGGGTCCTGCGAGCACCGGCCATACTTCACGGCATCGTAGGCCTGCTCGACGTAACGGATCGACGGCGCCACGATCAGTCCGCTCGACAGCGACACCGGAGCGGTGGGCAGACCGTCGAGCGCCAGCAGCACCTGGGTGGTGACGCCGCGATAGCGGATATTGCGTACCGCCGTCATGAATTCCACCTCAAGATGAACCGGATCAAGCAGCTCGAACAGGCTGCGCGTGGGATCGAGGCTCGAGATCACGCTGCGGCAGGTGATTTCCTCGCCTGAAGCAAGCCTTACGCCGGCAACGCGATCGTCGCGCACGACTACCCGCTCTACTGCGGCATTCGTCTCGATGACCACGCCCACCGCACGCGCCCGTTCCGCCAGAGCGGCGGTCAGCGCCATCGGACCTGCTCGCAACCGCAGCCGCTCGCCAAACACGCCCGGCTTGGCGCCGACGTGGCGATGCAGGAAAGTGAACGCCGTACCGCCCGACATCGGCCCCTGCGCCACGTCGGTCACCGCCAACGCCGCCAGCACTCCCTTGAGCGCCGCGGACTCAAACCAGTCATCCAGCCAGTCCGCTGCCGAATTCGGCAACGCATGCATGAGCTCGATCATGTCGGTCTTGCCCAAGCCCCGGAACTTGAGTCCGAGGTTGGCCAGGCTCAAGAGCTCACCGAATGAGTCCGCGTCGCTGCGCGGCGGCGGCCCGCGGTACAGCCGCACCAGAAATCCCGTGAACTTTTCGACCTGTTGCGCGAAAGCCGGCCAGTGCTCGGCATCCTTGGGCGACAGACGCTTCAGTACACGCGCGGTGCGGGCGATATCGCGGTGCAGCTGCAGCGGCTCGCCCTCACCGAGCGCCACAATCGGCGCATTGGCCGGAATCTCCTCCGCGAGCGCGCCAAGTCCCGTGGCGCGCACCACCCGCGGCGATAGATAGCCGGCGTCCGACAGCGGCGCGGCGCGATAGCCTGGCGCAAACTCGATCTCACGCAATATTCCGCCCAACTCGCAGCTGGCTTCTGCAAGCAGGACCTTCGATCCCCTGCGCGCTAGCGTAATCGCCGCGACCAGACCGTTGCTGCCCCCACCCACCACCACGGCATCGAACGAGCGGCTCATGAGAGCTCACCCAGGATCTTGAGCGCCGCGTTGCGTCCGCCCGCGCCCATGACCCCGCCACCCGGGTGCGTGCCGGAGCCGCATTGGTAGTAGCCTTTGATCGGCGTGTTGTATTGCGTCCAGGGCGCCGCGGGTCGCAGGAAGAAAAGCTGCTGCAAGGCCAGCTCACCCTGGAAGATATTGCCCTCGGACAGCCCCAGCGTCTGCTCGATCTCCAACGGCGTCAGCACCTGGCGGTGCAGGATGGCCGATTTGAGGTTGGGTGCGTATTCAGCGAGCGTATCGATCACCGCATCGCCAAAAGCCTCGCGCTTAGGCGGAGTCCAACCGCCGTTCAAGTGGTACGGCACGTACTGCACGAAGATGCTGGCCACATGCTTGCCCGGCGGCGCCATGTTGGGGTCGATCATCGAGGGGAAGACGATATCCATGTAGGGCTTGCGCGAGTACTCGCCGTATTTGGCATCGTCGTAGGCGCGCTCCAGGTACTCGACACTCGGACTGATCGAAAAAGCGCCTCGGTGTTGCGGCCCAATCCCCGGCATGCAGGTGAATTGCGGCAGTTCGGACAAGGCCAGGTTGACCTTGCCGGAGGAACCGCGGAAGCGGAAGCGACGTACCCGATCGAGTACTTCGCTCGGTAACTCTTTGCTCTCGACCAGATCGAGAAAGGTACGGCGCGGATCTAGACCCGAGATCACGATGGGCGCGTGATACTCATCGCCATTCTCGAGCACGACCCCAGTCGCACGCCCACCCTGGACCAGGAGCTGCTTCACCGACGCCTGAGTGGCAATTTGCGTCCCAAAGGACTGTGCCGCCGCGGCGATGGCCTGGCTCACCGAGCCATTGCCGCCGCGCGCGAATCCCCACGCCCGGAAGGCCCCGTCAATCTCGCCCATGTAGTGGTGCAGCAGCACGTACGCCGACCCTGGCGAGCGTGGCCCGAGGAAGGTACCGATGATGCCGCTCGCGGACTTGGTGGCCTTGAGCGGCCCAAACTCGAACCACTCATCGAGATAGTCCGCCGAGCTCATGGTCATGAGCTTGTACAGCGCGTGGAATTTCTCGGCGCCCAGCGAGCGAAAATGCCGGCCGAGCCTCAACATACCCTTGAGGTCGCCGGGTGAGAGCGAAGTGGGATCCGGCGGAATCGTGCCCAGCAACGGCCGCGCTGCTTGGGCCATGTGGTACATCAGACGGCCGAACTCGATCATGGCATCCGCATCGTGCGGCGAGTGACGGTAAAGTTCGCGGCGGCTCAAGTCCGCATCGCCCCAGCCGGCCAGATAGTCGCCGTTGGGGAGCGGTGTCACCGTGCTCTCGAGCGGCAGGATGTGCAGGCCGTGCCTCGGCAGATCGAGATCGCGGATGATTTCGGGACGCAGCAGGCTCACCACGTAAGAGAATACGGAGAAGGTGAAGCCGGGAAAGATCCGCTCGCTGACCGCCGCGCCGCCAATCACAGGGCGTCGCTCGAGCACCTGCACCTTTTTACCCGCGCGCGCCAGATAAGCCGCGGCCACGAGACCATTGTGGCCCCCGCCGATGATAATCGCATCGCTGCGATGGCTCATCAGGCTTTCTTCCGCGGCGGGTCGAAAAACGGCGTCTTGCGCACCCAGGCCCGGGCGCGCTTGCGCCGATGCTCCACCGTCACCTCAAACTCGACCTCGGTATCGAGTGCATAGTGCGGCGCACGAATATGCGCAAGCGCCAGGTATTTCTTGAGCAGCGGCGACCAGACACCGCTTGAAGCGTAGCCGATCTGCCTGCCTTGCCGATAGACAGGGGTGCTGGAGCGCCAGGCGATCATGGGTAACGCGGCGGAAAGATTCACGGATTTATACAGCGCCTCGAAGGAATCCCACTCGACCTCGAGGCCGACGAAGCGCCATGCGATGCCTCGCTCCTTCTCCGCCTTCAGTGCCCGCTTGCCGTTAAAGGCTTCCTTCTCGAGATTCACCGCCCAGTCGAGCGACAGCTCGAACGGTGAGGATTGCTGATCCTCGATCAGCGCGCGATGCGAGGAATGGTAATCGACATCCGCCATCAACAGACCCGCCTCAATGCGCGCCACATCCAATGCCCAGATACCGGCCGGGGTGATGCCGTAGTCTGTACCCTTCGTCATCAACGCGTCCCACACGGCCATGGCCTGCGCCGCTGGCACCCAGATCTCATATCCCAGGTCGCCGGTGTAGCCGGTGCGGGAGATCTCGACGTCCACGCCGGCGATGCGGCTCCCCGCCACGCGAAAGTATCTAAGGGTATCGAGCGACTGCTCCGCCACCTGATTGAGAACGGCGCGGGACAACGGACCTTGCAGCGCCAGCGCGCCCAGGCGCTCGGTGGTCTCCTCGATCTGCACTTGGAGGCTCACGGCGTTCTGCTGCAGAAAACGGAAAGTGGGCTCCGCGGAAGTCAGCCGGTAAGCCTGCTCGCCGAGCCGGCTCACCGTGCCATCGTCGATCACCTTGCCCCGCGCATCGCACCAGGGCGTATAGAGCACCTGGCCCACCTGCATCTTCATGACATTGCGCGTGATGATGCGATCGAGCAGCCGCGCGGCATCGCGCCCGCTCACCTGGTACTTGTGCAGCGGTGAGACATCGATGAGTGCGGCGGCATTGCGGATGGCCGCGTATTCGCGGTCGTGCAGCCAGTCGTAGCTGCTCGCCACGGCATAGCCCGACCAGCGCCGCCAGGTGGCGCCCAGGACGAGCGGGGCGGTACGCGCGTGAAAGGGCGTATGTTTGAGGGAGTTGTCGATGTTCACGGTACCTGCTGGATGCCCATCGATCGGTGGGCTCGCGGG
>Ga0207658_10000191_pt1 | contig 65752 bp, 52 predicted proteins | sample KBSS33metaG_FD_184322 | JGI IMG/M metagenome (GOLD analysis project Ga0207658, IMG submission 184322) | Switchgrass rhizosphere microbial communities from Kellogg Biological Station, Michigan, USA - KBS S3-3 metaG (SPAdes) (version 2) | ecosystem: Host-associated > Plants > Roots > Rhizosphere...
CTATTACTGCAACACCCTGATTCGCGAGCTCGATCCAGCAACCAAGCGGTCGACGATCGTCGACCGCTTCGTCGAACAACAAAACCTCTCAACAAATATGTAAAAGATGTCCAGAGACAATCTGTAAACCATCTCTTGGAACTTGACACCCTCGCTTTTGGGGACCGGGGAGGCAGGCTTACGTATCACTGCAGCCGGATTTTGCCGGCTGTACCAGCCTTGCATTCGGGACGAAGACATCGCTCCATCTCCACCCACCCCGATACTGATGGGACACGTGAAAAACTTCAGTATCGTCCACGATCCACTCCGAAACGGCCATTGCGCTACAATCTGACCTAACTTCCCTTATCGTGTATCGCGGAGTTCAGGCAGACTATGTTGTCACCTCACCACGTGGCAGGTTCAAACTTGTGCGCGCATCGAGCTCACCTAACCAACTCCGGGAAATCCGAACGAAATTTAACATCTTTGGTGTGGCAGTCGCGATGCCCGGTCATCATTCTTTTAGGAATCTCGTCTCTGCTCATAGCATGCGGCGGGAGTACTGGCACATCGAATGGTGGTACTAGCTCGCCACCACCTCCAACAATCCCAAAGGTGTACACGGCCTGGGGAGATTCGCTTACTGCTGGATGCGAAGATGGGACGCAGCCTTCTTGCGCATACCCTTACGAACTCGCCCAGTTGGGCTCCTATAAGACTGTCAACAATCAGGGGATCGGCGGCCAGACTTCCACACAGATCGCCGTGAGAATGGGCGCTGTGCCCACAAGCGTGACGAATACATTCACGATTCCTGCGAGCGGTTCGGTGTCGGGAGTTACGTTTGAATCCGGACACGAACCTTGCTTTAATGTTGGCAGCCCGGGGCTTGTAGAAGGCACGATTGATAATGTACAGGTCTACTGTCAATCCATGGGGGCCGGAAATTACACATTGACTAGAGTTGCTGCCGGTTCACAGCAGATTGTGAACAGCGGCGATCCCTGGACGCCTGTGCTCTCAGACGGAGTGCTGTCCGGCATGAATATCATTTGGGCGGGGCGCAATGACACAAGCCTCTGTCCCACCTCAAACGTCACGACCGAGAATTGTCCAGCCGCCAGCAACATCGAAGTGATGAGGTCTTACATCACCGCTCATAAAGGACAGTACCTTGTTCTCACCGTGCTTCATGGAGTGCTTGAAGGTGCTGAGCCCAGCAGTGCCTACGAGTGGACGAAGGCGATCAACACCTGGATTCTAGCCACCTTTCCCAGCAACAGCCTGGAGATCAATACGCCCGTGATTGCTGCCTACAATCCTAACAACGGAGCAGACGTCCTCGATCATGAGCAAGGATTTCCGCCCTTCAGCTTGCGAGCTTTCGATTACAACGGAAATCTAGCCGCTGCGATTACAGATCCAGGCACCTGCGCCATAAGCTTCGGCAAGACCGTGCCGCGTCTGTACATCGTCACCGTGGCCTCGGAGTATATCCTCATCACCGCTGGAACGGATGGTGCTTATACCTGCACACGCGGCTATGGAGGAACTACAGCCGCGATTCATGCGAGTGCTTCTCCTTGGACAGCTGCCGATCCGCTTCACTTGAGCGGCGATGGTTCGGCAAACAAGAACAATCCGAACGGCACGGGCTACACCGTGGTCGCAAAAGCAGTACAACAGTGGCTGGCAGAGCACCAGCAATAAGCGGTTCCAACTCGACTTAATTGTCTTTGAGCTTTCCGTTGAGCTTCATGCGGGGCCATCACCGCCTGCACGTACTTAACCGGCCGGTTATTGAAGTATCGGCCGCCATCCTCTCTGAACTCGAGATTTCCCCGGCCTCGCGTACTCGGAGTGGAGCATGATTTTCAAGTTTTTTGCGATCCGCTTTAAGCGAGCGCAGAAGCCCCTTTCTTTACGGTGTAGGCATCGGGCTGTGGATGGCTCAATCAGTGACATTAGCTATCGACTTTGCGTCGGTAGGCTCTTTCGAATATGGAGCCGATCAGGTCAACTTCTTGGCAATCTTCACCGATGGGGGGCGGGCGATCTTCAACGACCGCATTGACTCTAAAGCAACTCTGCATCCTCATCGGATGATCTAAGTAGCTTGCGCTACTCCGGACGCACGGTGGCTAGCCCGGTAGCTCTCGGTTGGCCTCCTTTTCCCATTCCCCAGAAATCGAAGAGCGGGTCAATACATCTAATTATGGAGAACAACCATGTTGCCAGCTCTCAGGGTCTCCGGCCTTGCCTTTACCCTCGCGCTCGTTTTCAGCCTTGGAGCAGTGCTGCCCATCTCAGCCCAATCAAGTGCGGCATACGTCTATGTACAATCCACCGGACCAGCTGGGCCCGTTTATGGCTACAGCGCCAGTTCCGGCGGCCAGTTGACGGCGATCTCAGGTTCACCTTTCAAGCCCGGCACAGCAATCATCGGCAGCAACAAAACAGAGTTCTTCACGATTGGCAAGACGCTTCTGCATTCCTACGCGGTTGGATCAAACGGGGCAATCGGCGCGCAGAAATCCCAAATCGGCTTCCTGAACTATTCCGGGAATTTGTGCGGAGGTGGAACAACCGGCATTAGCGATGCGGTTCTCGATCACAGTGGGCAGTATCTTTATGTCCGGCTCCAGAATGGGAGCACCGGCTCATGCTCCGCTTATCAAACCTTCAAGGCCAATAGCGATGGCTCGTTCACATTTGAAGGCGATTCACAGGTGAATACTGACCTGGGCGGCGGAACTGGAGTTCCCTCCATCCTTGGAAATGAAACCTATGCCTACGCTGACGAATACAGCGGTCACAATAACCTGATCATCGGATTTCAGCGGCAGAGTACCGGCACACTCCAGTATTTGGCCCCGCTGAATGCTGCTTTCAGTGGAAGCGAGAATTACACGCCGTACCATCCCGACGCCTCCCCCACCGGCAACTACGTTGTGCTCCAGGAATACCTCAACAACAGCGGCTTTCCGCAACTTGCCAGCTTCGCGGTGGGCCCCAATGCGGCCCTGACCAGTGCGAACACACCTAGCAACATGCCGCAATCTGCACTCAATGCGGGAGATTCATCATTTTCGCCAAACGGGACGCTTTTTGCACTCGCAGGGACCGGCCCCAATCCAGGTAGCGGTCTTGAGATCTACAACTTCAACGGGGCTTCGCCGCTGACTTTGTATAAGAAGCTTCTCACTGGGACACCGATCAATCAGGTGGCTTGGGACAGCAGCAACCACCTTTATGCTACCTCCCGTGCGACGAACAAGCTGTACGTTTTCACAATAACCTCGACATCGGTCACTCAGAATGCTTCTTATTCGATCGCGTCGCCCATCAGACTAGTCGTAGTCAGCCAGTCCGCAAGCTCGTGCTCGATCCCATCGGGCAACGGCATCCATGTCTGCTCTCCGGCTGAAAATGCGACCGTCAGCTCTCCGGTGCAGGTCAACGCGATGGCGACAATGAGCGGCGGCGTGTACCGTTTCGAGCTATGGTCGGGCAGCACCAAGCTGGTGAGCGTTGACAATAGCGGGGTCATGAACCAGTCCGTTCCACTGGCTCCCGGCACCTATCACTTGGTCTTCGACGCCCGAAACACTGCGGGAACGAAAGTGACTGCAACGCGTGATATCACTGTAAAGTGATCAACAAGTGATTTCAGTTGCAGCCAGAAAGTAACCTGGTGCAGATCAAGCGCCCGCCAGTTCGGAATGAGCGGCGGGCGTTATTCTTTCTTACTTCTTTTGCTCAAACAAGAGGTGGAATCTCTTGTGGAAGTAGCGTTCCGAGCCAATAACCGCCCACACGCACTTTACCAACCGGTAAAGTACGTATCGTCCACCACACACCAAGAACTCATTGCGGCGGTACAATCGGGAAGAAATCCCTCAGTAGATCAATCTTGATCGGAGACGACCGTTGAGCAAAGAATCGTTCCGAGAACGTTACGAGCGTTTAACAGACGAGGAGCTTTGGCGAGTTGTAGAGGTTCGGAAGGATTTGGTTCCAGAGGCTGTCTTGGCCTTGGATCGAGAGGTCCAAAGACGCCACCTCAAACCACCCGAAGCTCCATTCGTGACAAGCGATTCGAGGGTTTTTGGCGCGGTTGTTGCTCTGATCATTTTGCCGTTCCTAATGTTGCTTTTGCATCTTGGGCGTGGGCAGCTCGTTTATCCGGTTCTTTGCACCGCCATCGCGATTGCGTTTTCGCTCTGGAGTTGGTGGGACTTGAAGCGACGTTTATGGTTCTGGACCACAATCGGTTGCTTTGCGCTGCTGCACGTCGTGCTCATTCTGCTGTTCCCATGGCAGTCGGGATGGGTGCCAGCGTCGGTTTTGACATGCCTGTGTATCGTCGATATTGGAGTTATGTACGGAGTCATTGGATTCGTTAAGAAGTTGCACAATACCGAGCTGAACGAGGAATCATCCAGCTAGACAACGGAGTTCTGTTGCTCTGAGTGGTTGACCGCCAATACGCAAGTAATGCCAAAAAGCAGACCGCGCCAGGTGAGCGCAGCTCTTTCGGCATGCGTCTACCAGCTGAGCAATCAACATGCGAATGCGTACAGTAATCATCTGCGCCGCCGCCGTCCTAGCCTTCGGAGTCATCGCTGTGGAGTCTCTCGATCTCATTTCCACCCATGTGGTCAGAGAGCACCAGAAGGACAAGAGCGCCTGCCCACACGACAAGGAATTCAAGACATACGAGGAGTGGACTAAATCGGTGACATTCCCTTACGTCGCGCCCGATGAAAGGCTGCAACGGGTGAGAGAGAACTACAGTCGCGTTGGTGTAGGTTCATCGAAAGACGCAATCGTCGAAGCATTTGGCCCACCAGACTACGAACGGGAGATGATCCCAATGGAACCTTGGCGCCCCTGCATCGGGTATGAATTCTATTACTCCTTCTCGATGCTTGAAGCCGGGAATGACAATGAAATCCAAGATAAGAGAATTGAGATTTTCCTAAATGTGGGAGGCAAAGCAGAATGGATTGCTGGAAACGTTGGGCTACCTGAAAAGGGCGGCCCCGCTCACCATCCCTAACCGGGAAGATTCACGTGGTCGTATCACCGCCGATGGTGAAGTTTCGACGGGAGGGGCCGGCGAGGCGGGTGGCGGCCTTCCGGCCAAATCTCCCCATCGGCCACCACTGGACAATTGGACCGGTTCAGGGCTATTGCACCACTGCGGCATCGAGATCAGCGTTATGATTCTGTTGCATTCAGATCAGAGAGAGTAATGACCGTCCGAGCCACTGGCATGCCTAGTCCGCGAAGGATTTTCTGCTGGACATTTTCATTGGCCTCCGCCGCTTGTCTGATGTTCCTATGCGGCTTCATTTTGAAAATGTTTCGCGTTTCTTTTGCTTCTTCTCCATACTTACTCAAAGGCGTCTTGTTCGCGGTATCGGTGGTTGTTTTGCTGTCGCTTGCTGCCGCCGTTTTTGGAATGGCGTGGTGGTCGGTCTGGAAACAGAAGGAGAGCGCCAATGCGTGGGGAATTGCTGCGAGCACCCTTCTGTTCTTGATTTGGACTCCGATGATCTTTTTCGGATGGACCATCTTTTGGGGTTTTGAGCGTGCGGCCTGGTATGTACCAGCAATCGGAGCCATTGGACTAAGTGTTTTTCTGAGGCCTGAGATGAATCGCAACTGAGTTCCGCACATTTGGTGTATCACCGCCGATGGTTAAGTTTCGACGGGCGGGGCAGACGAGCGGGGTGGCGGCGTTCCGGCCAAACTTCCCCATCGTCCACAACTCTGAAACTTGGTCCAGAAATTCATTATGGTCGGTGTTTCGCCTTTTCGTATTCCGAAGCAGAGGCGAAGGGCCACCAAGCTGTGAAGAACTCGCTTGCCTCAACTGCTTCCGACGCAAACAAGCTAAGGGGTCGCTCCTCAAGCCTGAGCAAGTTCCTGACCGTTTGCGCAATAGAATTAAATATGCCAATAGGCCGCCCGTTGTATTCCAAGTCCGTGTTGAGGAAATCGATGCAGCGTCGGAACAGTGCGACGTCGTCCTCGGATAGCTGTTGACGGTCTAAGTAGTGCGAATGCAGATCGCTGTAGTACACCCAAATTCTTCGATAAACAACGTCCAATCCGGCGTCAACTGAGCCTGACGGGAACGCATCGTTATATTCGTCGTTGGTGATTTTCCCATCAAAGAACTCCGTCAATAACCGCGCACCTTCTTGTCGTGCCTTAGCGTTAATCATGGCATTTCCATTATGCATTTCAGGTGTTCCGGACGTATCACCGTCTACTCTTCCCTTTGACAAATCTTCGCCCTGATCTCCACCCAAAGTCGCCTCCGCAGTGCTGCCGATTTCAAAAGTCAATACCGCAGCGCCGCTACCCCTCCTAAGTTCCTGATTCCATTCTGAAAATTCACCCGCCGCATTTTGCAGGCAATTACCCATCTCCGGCGCACAATGATGTTGCAGTCAAATCTCTATCTGAATCACCACTGAAATCGCCAACAACCAACACCGCGCCAACTCACTCGAGCAAACGGTGAGCCCAGGCAAACCACGCCAACTCCGTCAAGCGCACGCTCCACCAGCAAATCTTCGCTGGGAGGAGTGATAACGTGTGCGACCGCGCACGCTGACTCCGCTAACACTGCTAACACGCCAACTGGGAACCGCGGACGGACGATCACTGTTCGTTCACTGTCCACTGTTCACTAAGGAGAACCCATGACACCTCGATGCCCTCAAACCCTCGACAACGGCCAACGATGCAGCGCACTCGCCATCAACGGCTCTAAATTCTGCCGCCACCACGACCCGCAATGCCCGCCCAGGCCAGCCAAAGAAGAACCCCCGGAATCGGAGCCTCTCATCCTCCCGCCTCTCGTGGACAAGCCCTCCATCCTTGCCGCCCTCAATGAAGTCGTCCAGGCCTTGGCGGGAGGCCGCATCAAGCGTTCCGTCGCCGACACCCTGCTCTCCGCCATCAAGCTCGCCAATCGTCTGTTGACCGAAATCGAAGAGGCGGGCCTTACCGTTCTCCTCCCCCAGCAACCCAGCCGCCAAATGCAAGCCAGCCAGCATGCAGTTGCCCGCCTCGCCGCATCCGGCGAATCGCGAGAACCGATAGCCCGCTTCAGCCCCAATCACCACTCCTCGACCCGCTTCGTAAACGAGATGATGGCCCAGGCCCACGAGCTGTTAGGCAAGAGCGCCCGGCCCGATCCGAACCTCATGCGCCCGTAAACCCAATCGCATGTATTAACTGCAAAAAAGAGGAAAAAAGAAAAAGCCCAGCTTGGGTGACAAACTCCGGCATCCGGTGCCATCCACAAAGCTCGATCCGGACACGAGATAACAAAACATTCACCACAACTCGAACGCTCAGAGCCCCATCCGCCCAAAGCCAGACCCGATCCCTGCCTTGAAGTTCCCTGGTTCCCTCGTTCCCTGTTCTCCCCGAGGCTGACGCACCAGCACTAACCCAACCGCACGTATCACCCACAAAAAAGCACAAAAAAGAAGGCAGCCAAAAGGCCGCCTCAGAGCCTGATCCCAAATCCCCTCTCTACAAGCTCTTCGTCGCCGGCGTGTTCGGGCGCGCTGTCGTCTTCCACTCAAGGCTGCGTGTTCCATCGCCATCAGCGAACTCCAGCTTCTCAATCGGTAGCTCACCTTCAATCACGTTCACCGTGATTTTGCGACCATCCAAAACGATCGTTCCGAACCCGAACGTCGTCGAGAAGAGACTCACAAAGGGCCGCACCTTCAGCTTCGGGCCGAAGTGCAGCGTGCGATCTACAGCGGAATAACGGAAGCCGGAAAGCGCGCCAACCAGCGCGAAGCTGGACATCGCTCTTGCATACCAGTTTCCGCACTCGTATTCGTTCCACGGATTACGAGTGCGCCCGTCGTACCGGTTGCGCAGCGCTCGCACAATGGTCAACCCCTCTTCGACAAAGCCTTCGTGAATCAAGTGCGATGCAACCTGGTACTCGATCCCGGTCCACACCTCGTCAGAGTAGACAAAGGGCAACGTCGGCTTGCCACCGCGCGGCCAGCTGCAAAGGAGCAACCCGGGCTCATGTCCCATCGCATAACCTGGCCTCTGAGCGTTCGCGTGCTGGCTCAAGTCCGTCTTGAAGTTGTTGCGGAAGATCGCCTGAAGCGTTGAGTTAACGTTCTTCCGCGCCAACGGCGTCTCGATGCCGTAGATGCTTGCCATCCAGGCGCCGATCACTCCGTCTGAGAGGCACCCAGATCCATACTGGTACTTCGGCCCTTCGCGCTTAAGCAGTTGCTGCATCTCACTGCTTTTCTCATCGACATGCGCGATGGATTGCGCGAACGATTGATCGTGAAGGTCCTGGAACTCAACCTTCTGCTGGTAATACTCACCATTGAACAGCGTCTCGTCCATGAACTTCGCGCATTTCTGCGCCAGATCGGAGTATTGTGACGCATCACCCGATTCCCCAACCGCAGCCGCCATCTTTGCCATTGCGGAGAGCGCGCCAAGATAGATGCTCGTGCACATTCCGTCGGGACCCCAGAACTCGATGTCGTACGTATTGTGATGCGGTTCGAAGAGTCCTCCGCGATGATCGGGATCCCAGGTGGCGATGCCGTAATCAATTGATCGCTTGGCGAGCGGGTACATTCGCTTCAACCATGCCGCGTCTCCTGAGATCTGCCAGTCGCGATAGACCTTCATCACTCCACCGAGTTGTCCATCCGACGCTGCATGCCAGGTGTGGTCCACCGGACCGTCGGGGATGGCTCCGCGGAAATTGATGTGGCCTCGTTCATCCATCGATCGCGATAACTCGAGATCGCGCAGCGTGCGCTCCAGAGCGGGAAACAGATGTGGCAAGGCCTGCGCGTAGTTCCACACGTGGGTGCACGACCCATGGCAGCATCCGGCGTCAGGGAAACAGCCCTCCCAGCCCCACACGTTTCCGTTCGCCTCGCGCAGAATCGTTGGCGCTTTCAGGATTGCGAGGTTGGCCGAAACGGCGTCGAGTACGTAAGGCGGAAACGTGGAGTTGAATAGCGCATTCTTGAACTGAATGGTCCGCGTGCGCAGCGATGCGTAATTCTGCTCGACGTGTGCGGCAACTTCCCGCGCATCTTTCCAGAGCGTGGAATAAAACGGATGCCACGGAGCAGATGAGTCCGCGGGAACCGTACGGCACCCAGGCTGTCCCTCGGTGACCGACGGATTCTGCGACTGCCTGGCCTCGCCTTCGCGAAGATAGCAATTGAGGAAATGCCACGAAATAACAACGGGATAGGTGTGGGATTGGCCGGGCTCAAGATGCCCATCCATAAGGATTGACGCGCCGTTGCGCCCCGCATTGTCTACCGTGTTGGAGCCGTCATTGGTTGTAAACGCGCCCGATGAGACCTCGCGCCACAATGCCGTCAATGAGTCGAACTCCCAGCCTGGGCTGCGCAGCCACATGGCCTTGATGCGCGGCTTTGCACCAATCACCGTCAGCGCAGCGCTGCCATAGCCTTCGGCATTAGCAGCCTCGCGGTTGAAGAGGAAGGCGCCCTTTCCCTGAATCACGGCGTTTGCGCTTGCCGCCTGGTCGGGCCGACAGCCTGGCGCAAGGTGGGACAAGTGATAAGAGAACTCGAAGTCGACCGCTTTGGATGTGGTGTTGTGAAATGTGTATTCCAGGATGGCGCTTGGAATGCCGGAATCCTTGTCGTCGAGAGGAATGAAGGGATTCCATGCGATTAGCGAAACATCAAGGGGAATCGCCTGATCCGCGAATCGGATTTCCGCAAACGGGAACTCCCCGCGGAAGTTGCACTTCTCGAAACGCGGAAACCCTTCCGAACCGCCGCGGCGCAGGCCTTGTCCTTGGATCCCCTGGTCGAAGATCTTGAAAGGCGGGAAGGGTCCTTCAATCAATTTGGTTACCGGTGCGGCACCTTTGACGCGCAGGATCGCAAACGCCGCCTCGGGCGAATTGGAGGTGAATCCGGAGGCTAAAGCGGTCGTTTCCGGTCGGGTGCGGATCGAAAAATCCTGCAGGCCGCCGGAGCCGTTGATGCAGATGCATCCGGCGCCCAGTCCCCCGATCGGCATGGAAACCTGGGTGGCCCGATCGCCGCTGAATGTCCGTTGCTGGCCAGATTGGAACAACTCGCCGGTTGGGAAAGGAAGGGATTCTGCTTCGGCGTGCGGCACGCCGGACCCCAGGTGCGCATCCGATGCATTAGCTGGTACCGTGGCAGCCAGGGCGGCGGTCGAACCCGCAACGAGAAATTCGCGGCGAGATGGCTTTTTCAGCGGCATAAACAATGTTGGCTACGGCTGTGGAAAGGTTAACACCGGCAGATGAAAACCGGCGTGTCGAGATGATTTAAAGACAATTCCGAGTTGGATTTGGACTAGAATCGTGGGCTAATGAAGGGCATCGCTGCCTGCAGGTTCGGTTGAACCTCGATATCGAAAACGGGCCGCTTTCAGCGGCAAACCGAGAGGTCATTTCAGTTGCGACTCCTTGTCTTTATCGGGATTCTCACGGGACTCGCATTGCCGGCCAATGCGGTCGAGAGGGCAACTGTTGTCCAGATAGAGCAAATTCTTGCTGCACACGCAGCGAATAACAAGGCGACGACACGTCAGCCAAGGTCCGCGGATGAAGTCGCGGAGATCACCGACAGCGATCTTTTGCCCATGGTCGATGACAGTGCGCTCTCCCGCCTGTCTGACATCGAGTTGACCGAGCGAATGAGCACGCTCACGTTATACCGTCTGGTGGGTCAGTACAAACTCGGCGCGCATGCGCAGATGGTCCTGCAGCAGATGGCAGATCGTTCCGCACTCTTGAAACTTCCTCAGGAAGAAGAAATTCCACATGCTGCGCCGGATCCAGAGACGCAAAGCGCGCTTTTCAATGCGGCCCGGGACTATGTTTTCGGGAAGCTCTCACATTTGCCGGATTTTGTAGCGATGCGCACGACCACGAAATTTGATAACACTTCGGCGGGGCTCAACCTCCTTCAGACAGGCGCCGATAGTGCCGGGCTCCGACGCCGAGACGTCGCGCAGAAGCAGATCACGTTTCGAGATGGAAAAGAGGTGCTTGAGTCTGCATCGGGTAGAGAGTTATCCGAGGCTGATGACGTCAAATTTGAGAGCCGCGGCGAGTTCGGAACGCAAGCCGCGGTTGTACTGATGGACATAGAACAGGGGTCTGTGTCTTTCGACCATTGGGAAAACACAATGGGTGGAGTCGCAGCAGTTTATCGATACTCTGTGCCGCGTGCAGCGTCGCATTATGAAGTTACCGATCACTGCGAAGATCGTGCCTCATTCCACGACATTCCTGGGTATCACGGATCGATTGCACTCGCCCCGCGAAGTGGAGCGATTCTGCGCGTTACGCTGGAAACGGAGTCACAGCCAGGCGATCCTGTTTCCCACGTAGCCAGCGTTGTCGAATACGGGCCGGTCGTTATCGGGAATCGACGCTCCATCTGCCCGTTACGCAGTCTTGCCTTTCTGGTGCAGGACGCGAAGAACTGCGTTCGCGGCAGCCACAAACTGCAGAAGCCGATCGCCATGCTTAATCAGACGATTTTCTCGAACTATCATCGGTTTGGATCCAGTTCGACCATGATCTTCGACGAAGCGGACACCGGAGATCCAGTTGCCGGAGTCTCGCCCGGTGCACCTCATCAGGGTGGAAAGGTCCCCCAGGCAAACTCGAAAACCGGTTCAGAACACAAAGCGCCATGAACACAGGATTTCTGTGAATCGCATACGAGCGAAGTGCTAGTCTTTTGGTCGTAAGAAGGGGGCTCCAGTGAAGGGTCTGAATGCGGCGGTTGCGATTCTGGTCACATTTCTTGTGGCGGGGGCATCAGCTCAGATCGGCAAGCCGCAGGAAGAGCGAGAGCCTGTCCTGAAGGTGAACAGCCGTGCTGTGCTGGTCGATATCCTGGTGACTGATAAGAGCGGCAACCCGATAAAGGGACTCAAGCAGAGCGACTTCACTGTCCTTGAAGACGGAAAGCCGCAATCGCTCTCTTTTTTTGAAGAGCATACCGCTGAGGATCTCGCACGTCGTTCCCAGAAGCTGGAGTTTCCGTCGCTGCCGCCGAATGTCTTCAGCAACTATTCGCCATTGCCTACGCCGCCTGCGGTGAATGTGTTACTGCTCGATGCTCTGAACACGCCGGCAGACGATCAGATGTGGCTCAGGCGGTCGGCGCAACATTATCTGAAGACACTGAAACCCGGCACCCGCCTTGCCATCTTCGTGATGGGGATGCGTCTGAGCTTCGTGGAAGGATTCTCGGATGATCCTGCGCTGCTGTCGATGGCACTCGGATATCGCAAGTTCGACAAGGCAGAAGCTGCGGTGATGCTTCAATCGCTGGGAGAATTGAGTTCGCTCAATTCGATCATAGCTTTGATGGTGGCGCAGGAGAACCAGGGCCCGAACAGTCCCGTCCCCAACGTATCGCCGGAATCCGTTGCTGCCTTTCAGAACTTCCTGCAGGAGACGCGATACGGGCAGGATAGCGACCGCGAGTACAAGACGCTCGCGGATCTGAATCAGCTTGCGACGTTTCTTGGAGCATTTCCGGGTCGGAAAAACGTGATCTGGATGTCGGGTGCCTTCCCGCTCGAACTCTTCGGCCAGACCGACATGCGCTTTGACGATTCGATCAAGACCACGATCAACCTGCTGTCGGCAGCACGCGTCGCGGTCTATCCCGTCGATGCGCGCGGAACCACCGTGCAGCAGTTTTACACGGCGGAAAACGTCCTTGACCCAACGATTACAAATGGTGCGCAACTACTCGGCGCACCGCCCGGAGCCGCTGCGAACCCCCCAAATGCGGGCCAGTCACAGGGAGGATTCTCCGGTGGACTGCTGGACGAAAGTGAGAAGCGGGGAAACAGCAACTCGACAATGGATATGCTCGCCGAGCAAACCGGGGGCAAAGCGTTCTACAACCAGAACGATCTGACTGCAATCATCGGCAAGGTCATTGGATCGAGCGCTGACTTTTATACGGTCTCCTACAGTCCGGACAATGCCAATATGAATGGCGCGTTTCGGAACATCGCAGTGAAAACCGGCGACGGTAAGTACAGATTGTCTTATCGCCGCGGCTACTTCGCACGCGAAGAAAATCTTCCTGGAGCTGCCGGGGCGATCCAGCAGGAAGCGGCGCGCGCAGCGTCACAAGACCCAACCAAACGCGATCCTCTGGCCCCGTTCATGGAATTTGGCATGCCGCAGACGGAGCAAATCCTCTACAAGGCGCATGTTCATCGCGGCGATCTCAAGCCGGGTGATTCTTCTACCCCCAATGATCAAGAGAACGGCCGATATGTAATCGACTTTGCCGTGGATTTGGCCGATGTCGGGTTGAAACTGGAGCCCGATGGAAATCGCCACGACACTCTTAATGTCTCGTGGATCGTCTACGACCGGTACGGACAGGTCGTCAGCCGTGAAGACCATCTCATTCAGCTGAACGTAAAGCCGGATGTGTACCCGATATTTGAGAAAAATGGAGTTCAGCTGCACGGAGCCGTTAAAGTTCCGAAGGGAGATTACTGGCTGCGCACCGGAATTTACGATGAGAGAACGCGCAAGGTTGGCACGATGGAGGTGCCTCTTCGCTTGGTTAAGGATGAGGTCGCGAGCAGGTAACGGGCACGCTGGAATCTTCGGAAGTCCCGCAGTTTTCAGAGTTTGGCTTCGTCGATGCCGAATTGCTATACTACCTGAGTCGTTGCAGGACACTGTCCGGGTACCCCGCCTACTTGCCGGCAAAGCCGGATTCCGTGCAGGATTCGCAACTGAAAGTCTTCACTGAGGCCAGGTAGCTCAGTGGTAGAGCGCGGCCCTGAAAAGGCCGGCGTCGGCGGTTCAATCCCGTCCCTGGCCACCACCACACGCCATTTAAATTCAAGGGTCTGCGGCCGCAGCAAGAGGCGCGTGTGTACTACGTATGCTATGCATGACATTCGTGCTCACGATTTCCGAAGGTACCTTGAAGAAATGTAGACATGCAATGAAAGGACGCCAGCACGCCATTGCTCGTGCCCCTTCACGGCCCGAAGAACGTGATCATCCTCGAGGATGCATGCGACCGTTTCATTGCGCAGCACAAGCGAACAGCTCCGCGCCGGACAGGGTCGAGAAGCATACCCGGCTCAAGGTGCGGGCGATCGAATTCTTCGGGGATGTCTCCCTGGGGTCGCTAACTGTGGACGGGATCTCACCTCTGGGAGACATGGGATTTCGCGTCGCTCAACACACGGAATACGTTCGAGCGCCTCCGGGCATTCTTCAACTTCTGCGCCGCGCGCGAATGGATTGAAAAGAATCCTGCCCGGCCCGCTCAAGCTTCCCGCAAATCGAAGAATAGGAAGTGAAGCCCTACTCCCCCAAAAAACTCGAAGCGCTCAGGGGAGCGATCGACGAATATCCGAGTTGGGGATCTGTAAGACGAACACCGCGCGCGCGTCCGAGCGTTTATTCTCACACTCCGGTGGCGCGGGATGAGGATCGGGGATCCGGTCCACCCAAGCCGACAGCACTCAAACGCAATGTTCGCAATCATCCGTTATGAAGCGGCGCGCAAGCCACTTGGCAATTCGTTCACCTGTGACACGACAATTGCCGAGCTGCGCAGCCTCAGTGGTAGTAGCAGCACAGCCTGCCCTCACGCTCCTGAACGCGGCTGGTAGCAGCCGATTAGGTCAAAATCCCCATTCAATCAAGTAGGGAATTCTGGCTATTCGACCCGGAGTGCGGTCATCGGATCGATTCGCGTAGCCCGGAGCGCCGGTATCCAAACAGCAATCAGCGCAGCCGTACTCAGCAGCAGCGGTGTCGTTAAGAACGAAAGGGGATCGAGAGGCTTAACGCCAAAGAGGAAGCTGGAAAGAAATCGAGTTAGCCAGAACGCGCCCGCTCCGCCGATCAGCAATCCAATAAACGTCAGCGTCATACCCTGCCTTATTACCATGTTGCGGAGATCCGATGTCTGGGCACCGAGTGCCATCCGCACGCCAAGCTCCTGCGTGCGCTGCTGGACCGCGTAGGACATTACACCGTAGACCCCGATCGCTGCCATCAGCAGTCCCGCTACGCCGAACACTGAAAGCAGCAACATATTCAGTCGTTGACGGGCGATGTTCGTAGTTTCGAGTTCTTCCATGGTGCGGATGTGCGCAACTGGAAGCCCTCCGCTGGCTTCACGCAAAGCTGCGGAAAGTGATGTGGTGAGCGTGTGAGGGTCAGGCTCGCTGCGCACAAACCAGTAGAGCGGAGCGACGCGCGAATTCAGCGCCGTCTCAAGGTCCGGCATTTGAGCAAGAGGAATGTACATCATTGGCGTGGGATCAGCGTTCGGACCGTTGTCATGAGTGTCCCCAACGATTCCGATCACCTGTCGTGGGCCCTCGGCAAAGGCCGGACCTGCGCCGGCGCCGATCAGGATGCGATCTTTCAGTGGATCGCCGTTGGGCCAGTATTGATGCGCCATCGCTTTATTGATAACGGCGACACTCGAAGCTGCGGCATCATCCTGTTTTAAGAATGCCCGGCCGCGCAGGATGGGAATCTTGAGCGTGCTGAAGTAGCCATAGGAGATCGAGCAGAACCCCGCGCCTCCCGAAGAGATTGATCCTCCTTTGGGCCGGCCCACGACATCGAAGCTCATTCCGAATCCACCAGCCATCGGCAGGCAATTGCTCACCCCTGCGTCGATCACACCGGGCACCGAATGGAGGCGGTCGGCTCCCTGCTGAACAACCTGCGCGACTGGCGCAGTGGTCTGGAAGCGGTCGCCACTCACCGACATCGACATGCTCATCACATTGTGCATAGCGAAACCCGGATCAACTGCCTGAAGATTCATGAACGTGCGGATGAGCAACGCCGCCCCGGTGGCCAGCACCACAGTAAGCGCCACCTCAGCGATCACGAGCGCCATCCGGAGTTTCCCGTTTCGCACTCCAAAGCTCGCATGATTGCTGTTTTCGTTGAGGGCGCCTGCTAAATTCGCGCGAGATGCAGTGATTGCTGGGATAAGGCCGAAGATGAGTCCCGTCAAAATCGAGATTCCAATCGTAAACAGCAGTATGTTGAGGTCGGGCTTGATTGCCGCGCCATCTTCGCCGATTCGAGGAATATCGCCGGGGTTGATTCTGAGCAGCAGGCGGACTCCGGCGAATCCGAGTCCAAGACCGAGGAGTCCGCCGGTGAGGGAGAGCGCAAAGCTCTCAACAAGCAGCTGACGAATAATCTGGCCCCGGCCGGCGCCGAGAGCAGCGCGCGTTGCAAATTCGCGCTTGCGCGCGGCAGCGCGTGCCAGCAGAAGGTTGGCGACGTTGGCGCATGCGATGAGCAGTACGAACGCAACCGCTCCCCAGAGCACCAGGAGGCGGGAGCGCGTATCGCCGATCATTTCCGACTGAAGCGAGGCGACGCCGAATGAGCCATCGGGCGGGAGAGAACTGGCGCCGTACAATCTGCGAAACTGATCTGCGACAAGGCGCATTTGCGCGTTGGCCTGCGGGATTGTCACGCCGGGTTTAAGTCGTCCAGCGGCGGTGAAGAAAAACACCATGTCCTTCGAGTTCAAGTCGAATTGGAATGGAACCCAGAGATCGGCCGGTGTATCGGTGACGAAGCCGGGGCCGATCACGCCGACGACGAGATAGGGCTGTCCATCGAGTTGAATGGTGGTACCGACGATGTTCGGATTCGCGCCGTAGCGGCTCTTCCAGAGGCTGTTGCTCAAAACCACGACATGGCCGCCGTGAGGGCTGTCTTCCGCGGCTGTGAAGGTGCGTCCTAGGACTACGGGGGCGCCGAACATTGCAAAATAATCTGCGGAGACGTGAATGCCCTGCACCTGCTGAGGGTGGTCGCTGCCTGTAATGTTCAATCCGGCACCGCCGAAATCGATCGCTGCGACCTGCTGGAAGATGCTGGTCTGTTGGCGCCAGAGATTGAAGCGCGGAATGCTGGCGCCGGCAAAAGAGCCTCTCGAGCTTGTGTTGACCAGCGAAACGAGTTGCTGGGGATCGGGATACGTAAGGGGTTTGAGCAGCACTGCATCAATCACCGAGAAAACTGCAGTGTTTACGCCTATGCCGGCAGCAATAACCAGGAGAGCAATGATCGTGAATCCAGGATCCTTCCGCAACGATCGCAGTGAAAACGAAAAGTCCTGCCTCAGACCTTCAAGGAATGGAAACGAATGGTATCGCCATTCTCTCTCGCGCGTGGTGCGTGGATTGCCGAAGCGCAGTTGAGCCTGCCGGCGAGCTTCGTCGGGGGTGATCCCGCGCGCGAGGTTAGCGTCTTCTTCATGCCTGATGTGCGACTCGATTTCCTCGGCAAAGTCCTGGTCTCTTCGGTTGCGATTATAAAAGCGCCGCAGATTCATCTCGTTTTCCTCCCAGCTATTCCAGCGATTCACCCAGGATGAGCCCGATTGCGCGCGTCATTCTGCGCCATCGGCCGGTAGCTGCGTGCAATTCCTTGCGCCCTTTGTTCGTTAGCCGGTAGAACTTCGCCTTGCGATTGTTTTCGCTTACACCCCACTCCGACGAGACCCATTCCCGGTCCTCAAGCCGATGCAGCGCGGGATACAGTGAACCCTGTTCGATTTCCAGCGCATTTTCTGAGGTTCTCTCAATAGCCTGCGCGATCGTGTGACCGTGAGCTGGTCCCATGATCAGAGTCCGAAGAATCAACATATCCAGCGTTCCCTGAAGGATGTCTCCGGCTTCGGGCGGCCTTTTCATTACCATGAGGCTCTCTCCACTCGAACGACTATGTGAGAGCATGTTACTCCACTAGAGTGGCTATGGGAAGTGGGATCTCAAAATCATGGCCTTCCGGCTTGCACGATCCGACCGCCCCGATCTACAGGAAGTCCTTTCCGCTCGCCGAGTTCACCCAATTGGTTAGTTCCCACCTAGGTATCCACCTGGGGCTCAAACGAAATTGAGTTTTCCGGCAATCTTTGGATCCATTCAGACCCGGCTCACCAACGCGCGGCTGTTGCCACTCGGCTCACAAACAGGGATTGCTTTACATCGCGGGAGAGACCGTGCCCACAAGATTCATATCAATGTGGACCTCTTTGGCGACCTTGAGAATGAAGATGCTGGGATCTTTCAGGCCCCACTTCACATAGGGCACGATGAAACTTCCTTTTGCAGTCAGATTCTGCCCGTCGATGTGCACCTGCATGGGCACGGTGAGATCATGCGGCGTGCCGTGCAAAGTGAACGTGCCGGAAACCAGAATGGTGGAGTCGCCTGTAGGTGCGATTGAGCCCGTGTAAGCCTGTGGCTGAAACGTGATGTCTGAGAAGCGTTCCGCTTCGAGAACCTTCTGATGCATGTTCTTGTCGCGTCCGTTGTCGCCGCTTTCGCCGCTGCTCGCCGAGACAGTGACGGTTCCGGACATCTTCGGTACGTTGCGATCAAACTGGATTGTTCCGCTGCTCACGTGAAATGTTCCGTGGACTTCATGGCCGGTTCCGGTAAGTGCGAACCCGATGCTGCTGGTCCCCGGATTCACTGTGAATGTCTGTTGCTGCGCATATGCGCCCGTGCCGAGAAAGAGGGGGAGGGCCATCATGAGAGTTCTTGCAGTGTTCTTCATCCGTGGTCTCCTGTCATTGCGGTGAGGTTCGAGAAGTAGTCTGCATCGGGTCGAGCTTGAGCCAGAGGACGATCGATGCGATCTGCCCATCGCTGAGGTATTCATGACCCGGCATATCGGTGCCGGGAATTCCAAATTTGGCAATCCGCGCGAGTTCCGATTGGGACTGATTCAGGGCGTGTTCGCGCAGCGCCGAGAGCGGCTGCGGGACTCTCCTCCAGGTAGCGAGCCAGTGCATGCGAGTAGCCCCCTGAAGATCGTGACAGGTCGCGCAGTGCCGCTCGTAATCGAGCTCACCATCTTGGGCGTTCGCGGCCGAAGATCCCACTGCAGCAGGCGCCCACGCGGCTTCGCGCTGCAATTGCAGTTGCTCGCCTGCGCCGCGCAGACTGGACAAGTACGCCACGAGATCACTGCCTCTCGAATCCGAGAAGAGAAATGCGAACGACGGCATCGGAGAGTGGTAGCTGATCTCAGCGGGACTGATGAGGTGCGCCTTCAGCCATAGAGGCGAGCGCCGCAGACCGACCTGGGAGAGATCGGGACCCTGACGGCGGTTGCCGATGAGCGGCGGTCTTTGTGCATGGATTTCCTCCAACGATTCCGTCGGACCCCACATCAGTGTGTCGGGGCTGTCGGGCCGCACGTATTGCGAGTGGCAGCTGATGCAGCCTTCAGAAATGTAAATCTGTCGGCCGCGCTCGACGGGTGTGATTGCAACAATCGGTTGTTCAGGAATCAATCCATAGATAAGGAGTGCGGCCGTGCCTGCTGCTCCGACCAGGGCAAGTTCGCGGGTTCGATACTTGATGATTGCGACGCAGAGAGGAGCGAGCAACACCAGCCCGGCCGCCGCAACAAATCCCAGGGGCACATGCCCGAGGTTCTGGCCCATGCCAATTCCGAGAGCTGATCCAATCCAGCCGGCCACCGCGTAGATCCATCCGGCCTTCCTTCCGCGGTCACCAGATGACTCTGAGCCGGCCAGAAAAGATGGATAGGCAACAAGCGCCACTGAATAAAGCGATACGCCCATCGGGTAAAACAGTGATGCGCTCAGGATGAGTGAAGGATTTTGCAGGAGCACGCACGCAAAAGCAAGAGTTCCGAAGGCGAGTGTGAGGATCGTCGTGACACGGCCACGCTGCAGAAGAAAGGCTGCAATCATTGCGGTGCCGAAGTGCAATCCGCCGTTGATCCAGAGGTGCACGTCGCCCAGCCAAGTTCCAGCTTTGAGGGCTTGGGTGTGCTGAATGATGTAAAACGCCGCCGAATCGAGCCAGATGAGGGCGGCGAAAGAAGCCAGCGCGACACCAAACGACACCCTCGCTCTGGGAGGGTTGTCGCCGGAGACAGCGGCAGCGGACGCGAGCGGCAATGCCATGGCGATCAGGCACAGGGCGGCAGCCAATATAGCCTGGTCCCTTGCTGACGCCGTGAAAACGGCCGGCACGTTGCAAATCAGGTAGGCCAGACCGGTGCCAAGTCCGACGTGGAGTATGCCTCTGCGCTCGCCTGTCCACATGCGCAAATGAGTCACCAGCGTAACTGTCGTGATCCCAAGTCCCGCTCCTATCAGGAATGCAACCACGGGGGCCGTTTTGGTTCCGAGAGGCGATAGTGTCAGAAGTGCGGCGATCGCCGAGATCGCAAGTCCCAGCCGCAGGCGAGTCGCGGGATTTGAAACAGGCTGAGTGCGTGGGGTCAGCAAGCTCAGCAGAATCCCGCCCACCGCCATCGCCGCCATCACAACCTTCAGCGCATTTCCGTCGATTCCAAGCTCCGCAAGGCGCCTGAGAAATGCAAACTGAGCGAAGATCAGGAAATAGACGTAGGTAACCGCAATCAGCGCAGTGCCACGCCATCCGGAGGTGAAAGCGTTACCGCGCATTTCTCAGCCATCCTCTGCGAAGGCCTACAGCTTGGATGAGGGCGCAAGTGCCGTCAAAAAGAACGACACCCATCCATGCGCGCTCGAGGCTGCCGATCGAGATTTCCGGAAGGAGATAGAGAGCGACCGCTCCTCGAGAGAGCGCGGTAAGAAGCCACACGGTTTCAAGGCGATCGGTGCAAGAGGGCAATCGCACAATGCGTGCGCCGTAGAGACACGCGAGACCAATCGACAAAACGAACGCTCCGATATAACCGACATACGGCAGGGCATCGACGGGAGCGTGTACGCCCATCATGCGCAGAGTGAGCGCAGGCGCCACGCAAAGAAGGATGCCCGTGACTGTATCGGAGAGTCCCGTCAACAGCTGGTATGCAAGCAGCAACGAGCGGTTCATGCCACCTTCACTCCACGAACTTCAGTTTTCGCGACAGCTGCTTCCCGCTTCAGCGCCATCGATGCGATGAGCCACTCAGCAGAACCGGCAAGCATGGAAACGCCCGTGAGCAGACGAATCACATAGAGGAAGTTCCGTGCCGGTCCGGGAACGATGGTGAAAGCAGGATCGGTTCCCTCAATCCATCCCGCGATCATAATATCGATCACGTACGCCAGCACTCCCAGATTCCACGCGTAGAACGACCAGGTGCGATTCAGAATCCAAGCATCCTCTTCACCAAGTATCTGTACAATAATGAAGACGACGTAAGCACTCAGAAAACCGGCCACGGCGAGTAGTGAGTGTCCAACAAGCGCATCGGTGAACTTCACGTGCTCAAGAACGCCGGGAAGGAACATCACCCAGCCTGTGACGACGAGCCCAGCCCACCAGGCCATCACTGCCGTGCGCCAGCGTCGCGTGGCGGCATTCCAATTGAACTTGGCGTAGTAGGCGGGAACCAAAGGGATCCAGACGAGCACGCTCCCGAGGCTGAGGTACTGCGCAGGTACCCGATGGCTGACGTCGCCGCCCCCGAGCCACATGGTCAGCGCGGATTCGGCAACGAAGATTCCCCAGGAAACAATAGCGATCCGGACAAATGAAGGTTTGCGCCGCGCCACTCCGAAAGGAACGGCAAGCAGGATGAGCATGATGCCGAGTGTGGATTCAAGCTGCCCCGCGCCTGTTGGACCACCGGTGGCCGGGTTTACCGCGGCATAGTGATTGGGGCTTGAGGCCACATAGATCGCCAGTGGCACAGGAAGAAGAGCGAGCAGACCCGTGAGACGTGCGAAGAGCCCGCTTCGTCGGTTCGATCTCGAGTCGCGGTTCTTTGCGAATCCGAGCGCCAGCAGGAGCCAGAGCCCCAGCAAGGCGAGGGGAAAGAGCACACGCGCGTAGCCCGACCAATCCAGGAAGAGCTTACCGCTTGAGTGTCCCTGCAGCCACGAGTACGAGCCGGCAAGCAGCGCAGCAGACCACAGCCATACAACCGGCCGGCACCAGGAGTCGAGATTGCCGCGATCGGTGCCGTAAGCCCTGAACAACAGTGCGAGCATCGGCAGACTGCACCAACCAAACAGTGCGGTGTTCATGTGGACCATCATCCATCGGCCGTAGGTCCATTCCCCGAGCCAGGCGTTTAGTTGCGGCAGCAACAAGAGAATTGCAATCATCACCCCGATCGCGTTGCCAAACACAAGCCAGCCGAGGGCGTGCTGGATGGCTGCCCGGACGCCGGCGGAGCGAACTGGTTCAGCAGTCTGTCCGAATTCGTCCATCGTGCATCTCCAGCACTCGATCGCATGAGGCCGCGAGGCCGCGATCGTGCGTTGCCATCAATAGCGTCAAGCCTTCAGTATGCGAAAGATCAAGCAGCAGCTTGAAAACCGCGCTGCTTGTCTTTTCGTCGAGGGAGCCAGTCGGCTCGTCAGCCAACAGAATTCCCGGCCTGTTCATAAGCGCGCGGCAGATTGCGGTGCGCTGGCGCTCTCCGCCCGACAGCTTCTGAATTCGATGCTTCAGGCGATGCTTAAGGCCAGTGCGCTCAGCCAAATCCTGCAGTCGGGTTAACGCTGCGGTGCGATTCGCGCCGGCGGCAACAGCGGGCAAAAGGCAGTTCTCTTCCATTGTGAGATCGGGAATAAGATTGTGAAGTTGAAAAATGAAACCGACCTCGTGCCTCATGAAGTGCACCATGTCGCGGCCGCGGCCGAGCGGCTCTCCATTCACCCTCACGGTCCCTCTAGTGGGTTGATCGAGGCCGCCGATCAGGTGCAGCAGCGTGCTTTTGCCGCATCCTGAAGGCCCGCACAGTGCAATGGCCTCGCTCTTACGAGCTTCCAGGTTGACGCCGTTGAGGACCGCGATGGCGCCTTGCTCGTAGCTCTTCCATATTTCCGTTGCCTGCACAACGAAGGAAGCTTCCGCCGACTTTGTTGACAACATCATTCGAAGCGCAGAGCCTCCACCGGCTTGATCCGCATCGCGTACGCAGCAGGATAGAGCGCGCCGGCAACACCTGTTAGAAGAGCCAACACGACGACAATGAGCATCAGCAGCGGACGAATCGTGACATCCACGTATCCGTGGAGAGCTGGAACTTCTTTGAGCGCATAAAGAGCAATGGCTCCCAGAGCCAGCCCGGAGAATGCTCCCGCAACTGCGACGATGGCAGATTCACCGAAGATGATCGCCGCGATCTGGCCGTTGGCGAATCCATTCACCCGCAGGATTGCGATTTCGCGGATGCGCGTGAAAACGGACATGATCATAGTGTTAGCCACGCCCAGCCCGCCGAGCGCCAGGCCGCATCCACCAACCGCCCACGCAGTCGCTTTCAGGATCTTGAATTGCGAATAGGAACGCGAGAATTCCGCATCCTCGAGGGCAATCAGGTTAGGGTATCGCCGGTGTATCTGTGCCTTGAATGCCGCCGCGTCTTCTTTGTTGCGCAACTTGATGGTGATGACCGAGGAACCTTCTTTGTGAAAAAAACTCTGCGCCGTCGAGAGCGGCATGAAGACGCCGCCGTCTTCGAATCCATTACGCGTACGGATAACGCCAATGACATGGAACACACCATGCCCGATCGGCACATCCTTCCCAGTGGAAGCGCCGAGGAATTCAGCTGCGCGTTCTCCCAGAACCACTGGATTGGCGCCTCGGTCAAAATCAGCTGCGCTGCCCGACAGCCACGTGGCATTGCGAATGCGTGCATCCGCGGCCGTCACCCCGAAACACGTGATGATCGGATGATCTGCGCTTGAGACAACGCCAAACAGAACGGCATCTGCGTGGCTCACCATGGGCCACTTTGCGATGTCGTCTCTCGCGGCAGGGGGAACATCGCTGAAGAAAAGGTCTGATACGTTGCGTTCGAAGACGATCAATTCCGCGCCGCTGGAGAGGATGCTGGAGAACATCCCGACCGCTCCCTCCAGCACAGTCACAACCGTCAACATGGCCGCCACGCTAAAGGCGATTCCTGCGATGCTAATAAATGTGCGGATTTTGTGCCGCAGAAGATTGACCAGAATCAGTCGAAGAAAAATCATCGTCTCTTGTCGATCGGAATGGCGCCTGCTCCTTCGATGACGCGGTCTAACTCGTCTTTCAAAGTCGCACGAAATTCCCCAAGAAAAGACAGCGAGGGGCGAATCTTTATCAGCATCTTCAAATTCCAGTCGCCATGATGCAAGAGGCGAAGCAGGCGGTTCATTGCTCCACTCACGCCAATTGCCAGCACCATGTTTGGCCTGCCCAGGAACTCGTCTCGCGCTGCAGTCTTACCGGAACTGGAGGAACTCTCGAGAACATCTTTGAGATCATCAACTATTTGATAGCTCAGTCCCCAGCTGGTGCTTATGCGATGCAGCAGTTGCTGTTCGCGGGCGCTTGCGCCGCCGGCAATGGCCGGAAGAACGAGCGTAAGAGAGATCAGCGAGACAGTCTTGCCCTGGGCTACGCGCTCGGTTGTGTCAAGCGTGTGTGGAAGGCGGAAGTAATTCAGGTCAAGGCTCTGCCCGTTCAGCAAACCCTCCGTGCCAAGGCGCTGCTCCAGGTATGCCTGAGCGGACTTCTGATGTTCCGGTGGACAGCACGCGAGCGCGCGCCACGCGAGCGCGTAGGCGCGATTGATAAGAGCCAGCGCAGCGAGAATTGCGCTTGACTCGCCAAACTCAATGTGAACACAAGGCGCTCCGCGTCTCATGGCTGCATTGTCCATGCAGGGCAGATCATCAAAGACAAGAGACGCCGTATGAAAGTATTCGAGGGCAATGGCAAGATCGGTGGCAGCGCTTTCTTCAATACCATAGGCCGAAGCCAGTCTGAAGACGATGCGCGGCCGCACCATGCTTCCGCTGTGGCTTAGCAGATACTGTACGGCCTTCCGGAGCGTGGGCTCGGCCTGCGCTGAGGTTGGCAGACCGTCCTTGAAGGCTGTCAAAAGCCGCCTCATTGTGGAGTCCCGCCTGCCCGATGGAATCAGATCCTGACGAATCGAAGTGCTCCAGTCTTGAATTTCGGCAATCCTGCCCAGGGCCATGCTTTTCTCCGAATCCGCTGCGGGACGTGATTCTGAGACGCTGTGCTCCTCTAATTGGAAGCGATGCCGCCTGAGTTGCGCGATGACAATTTGTTCATTCCTACAGATTTGGCTCACTTGAGCCACTTTCTGTCAGACCTTCTGCTGCTCCTTTGAACGTCACCGAATCTCGTCATGACGATTTGTTCATGTAGTCAAATAGGATCAGCACGATGCGCAGTTCTGCGTCGCTTCGACTAACATTTTGTGTATGCGCCTCTTGATGGTTGAGGATGAGCACGATATCCAGTCCTTTTTGCAGCAGGCGCTTGCGGAGGCGGGATACTCCGTGGACGTAGCCCCTGACGGGAGAGCTGCGGAGACCCTCGCGAAAAACAACAAATACGACATCCTGATCGTTGACCTCGGCCTGCCGGATCAGGACGGCATCACTCTCATTACGCGACTTCGTCAACTTGGCGTCCAGGCGCCGGTTCTGATCCTCTCGGCAAGGCGCTCGATAGACGATCGAGTGCGCGGTCTCGAGCAAGGCGGGGACGATTATCTGACGAAGCCCTTTGCACTCGCCGAGTTGCTGGCCCGCCTGCGCAATCTGTTGAAGCGTAATGCGCCTCCAGGCAGCGAACTCACACGCCTGCGCGTGCAGGATCTCGAGCTCGACCTGCTTCGCCGTGAGGCGATTCGCTCTGGCCAGACCCTGCAACTCACTCCTCAGGAGTTTGTCCTTCTGGAATATCTGTGTCGCAACGCGGGTAGAGTGGTCACTCGCTCCATGATCCTTGATAAGGTATGGGGCATGCGTATTCAGCCCGACACCAATGTAGTTGACGTGCACATTTACCGGCTTCGCGGCAAGGTCGACGGCAACGGTCAAGCGCCTCTGATCCGGACGTTGCGAGGAGTGGGGTATGTCCTCCAGGACCGGTAAGCCGCCGATTCACAGTGCAGCGTGGCGCATCTCGCTGTGGGCCACTCTCGCATTCACGTGCGGCACCATCGTTGTGTTCATCTTCCTTGATCGTTTCGTGGCCAATGACATCCAGCGTCGCAGCGATGCCTGGCTCAGCGGAGAAGTGGAAGTTTTAGGCGACGTCGCCGAGCGCACACCCAACGACGCCCTGTACAACCGCGTTGTTGGAGAGGTGGCCGAGCTGGCCTCACGCGAAGTTCCTGAGAAGAGCGCCTCGCAGGAGGCTCCGAACGATTCCGTGTTCTTCATTCAAGCCGATAAAAACGGCGCACTCAAATTGTGGGTGGGAGCGGGCGACGGACAGGAACGCCTTCAGGCTATCCAGGCGTACAAATTGGGGGCAAGCGGCCCCGTAAGCATTCGCGTGCGCGGGTACACTACGCCTTTTCGCGTCGCGTCCGACACCATGGGCGACGGTGCGCGCGTCTACCTCGGTTTGTCTGAGCGAGATCAGAGAAGGGTGATCCTCAATCTCCGTGTGCGGTTCTTTGTCTTATGGCTCTCGCTGGTACTCTTGGGCTTTGCCATTGTCTTTTTTACATCTCGACGCACCCTGAGCCATGTCAGAAATATCACGGATGCCGCATCGCACATCGGTGAGTCGGACCTGAAGATGCGCGTGCCCACCAGTTCTAGGAACGATGAGATTTCTCAACTGGGCGACACCTTGAACCGCATGCTCGACCGCATTGAAAACAGCGTGCATCAATTGCATACGATCACCGATTCGCTGGCCCACGACCTCCGCAGCCCGCTCACCGCGATTCGGGGCAAGCTGGAGACTTCACTGGCTCTGCAAGATGCCGAACAGGCCGAGCCAGTCGTCGCGGCCATTGAAGAGCTCGACCGCCTCACAGACTTCCTGAACAAGTCTCTCGATGTTGCTGAAGCCAAGGCCGACGCGCTCCGTTTGAATCCAGGCCCTATCGATCTCGACGAACTACTGCGCTCTACCATCGACCTCTATGAGCCTTCGATGAACGAAAGGGGAATTCGTATTCGTCTGCACAGCGCTGCCCCCGTTCAAATCGTGGGCGATGCCGGGCTGATTCATCGTATGGTTGCAAACCTGTTCGACAATGAGCTGAAGCATCTTCCATCCGGCTGCAGCGTCGACATCTACTTGCAGAAGCATGAGGAGGAGGCGCGCCTGACTTTGCGCGACAACGGCCCCGGTTTCGATCCAGACGTCCGTGAGCAGCTGTTTACAAAAGCGGTGAAAGGCAAGCGGTCCAGCGGCCATGGCCTGGGACTCGCGTTTGTCGATGCTGTGGTACGAGCCCATTCAGGCAGGGTAAGAGCCGATAACATGGAGGCAGGTGGCGCAAGCATCGTCCTGTCCCTGCCGCTGGCTGCGCACGAGCCTGAACCAATGCCAACAGCGCGTGCAGGCTGATCCGCCTCATGGACCTCCAATCGATAGCGCGAGTGCTGCTGACAGTCTTTTGCGTAATACAGGGATCTGCAACAGCCATCCTCGATCTGAACCGCACCCACGCCGCACACCCGCAGTGGCTAGGGCATGCGCGGTTTCACGTGGTGTGGCAAACGGCAACGGTGGTAGTTCTGGCCATTCTGCAGGTGTGCCTGCTGTGGCTTCCAGGATCGCTCGTGTCTGAGCGTTTCTACCTTGTGGCGCTGCTGACCTGTGCACCAATGATCGGCTTTTTCGCCGCACTCGTAACACGGCATCTGTACGGAGGCACTCTGTCGGACCCGCGCGGTATTCCCCCCATCCACCTGACATTTCGTGGCCGGGTGATTCAGGTAGACATGAACCTTGTCGCCGAAATCGCCGGCGTAATCACACTTGTAGGCATTGTCGGCTTATATCGCCTCGCCACGCTGCAAGTATCGCACTAGCGTTTGAAAGCGGCTTCGGCAACGTAATCTTTCGTCCTGACCTCGGGCCGTCAATGATGATTTGTTATTGAGCAGACTACGAATTCATCCGCTTGATCAGTTCAGCCGTCGTCACCGAACGATCAAGAAAAGAGAATTCGCCGCTTTCCTGAATTTCCCTGACCGCATCGAGAAATCCGGTCATTGCCGCGCGATACAGTGACGTTGCAAGGCTGATGCGTTTCACGCCTGCTGCCACCAGCTCTGGAATGGGAAACGATTTGCCTGGGATACCAACCATGAAGTTAACCGGCTTTGAAACCGAAGCGCAAACAAGGCGCACGGCAGCAACGTCAGAAAGTCCCGGAGCAAAGAGGACATTCGCTCCTGCCCGTTCGAATGCCTGAAGGCGCTGAATAACAGCGTCCATTGAAGCTGAATCGAAGAGCAGGCCATGCGCTCGAGCCGTCAGCATGAACGGGAACTTGAGCATCTTTGCCGCTTCCGCTCCGGCAGCGATGCGCTCAACAGCGAGATTGAAATCGAATAGAGGATGCGCCGGATCGCGGGTTGTATCTTCGATCGTGCATCCCGTCAGGCCGGCTTCCGCCGCCTGCTTTACCGTCAATGCGACATCCTCTGGCTTGCCTCCAAAGCCGTTCTCCAGGTCGCCTGAAACTGGCAGATCGGTTGAATCAGCAATCATCTTCGCGTGAGCGATTGCTTCAGCACGCGACAACTCGCCGTCTTTGCGCCCGATCGATGCGGCGGCTGCGGCACTTGATGTCGCTAATGATTGAAAGCCCATGCCAGCCAGAATGCGCGCGGTTCCAGCATCCCAGGGATTCGGAATGACGAACGCAGGACCATCATGGAGTGCTTTAAAATGTGCAGCCTTCTCGGCGATTGTGGAACTCATCATCGTCCTCCGCGAGCGATGTCTCGGAACCTCTTCGAGTCAGGTAACATCTTCAGCCCCCACCTTGGGCCAACCCGATTTGGGCTTTCAGCTCCAGCCGTCGTCGTCCCCTATCGGCATCCCCGGCGGAGCCTCCACCGCTTTTGCCGGCACAAACTTCTCCGGATCTTTCTCGAATCGCTCCAGGCGATCGATCATTGCGGCGCGATGGATGGCCTCCGCCAAATCCTGCGGCATCGGTGTCGATTTCCATTTGTTCAGCATGTCGCGGATATGCCATTGTGCTATCGCCCGCGCCTGGCTCGATGCCGCCGGATCCACCGCGAGCGCCAGTTGCGCCTCAAGCGCGCGGAACTCCACGGCCCGCTCCACTTCAGACGACATCGTATGCCCGCCTTCGGGCCGCTCTGCCACTTTCGCCGAAATCGCCTCCATCATTTCACGCAACGAAGTGGATCCCGGCACCCGCATGTGATACTCGATGATCCTGCTCGCGCGCTCGGGATTCAGCAGCGGCTTCAATGTTAAATCTGCAGCCGACTCTGCCGCCGCCACCGGATCGAATGTTACCCCCGTGTGCGCTGGGAAAGATTCCTTTGTTCGCGGATATCCGGGCGGCACGGGCGGAAGTAGTTTCAGAATTGATTCGGGCAGCGTCAGAGTTTCCGGTGCCAGCGTCTTCAGCACACTCTGCAGGGCCTTCTTCTGTTCTTTCGGATCCACCACCGATGGATTCGGTAAGCCATCCCCGCGCTGGTTATATCGATAATCCAGCCCGGCAATCTCCTTGATTGCGGCCTCTGCCTGATAACGGTGATACAGATAAAGTGGAACCAGGGTCTTTTCCAATTCAGCCATCGGCGTCCCGGGCTTGATTGCGTTCTCGCCGAAGTTCTTCAGTGCGGCTTCTCGCACCGCAAGCACACGATCCAATTCTGCCGCGGGATCGTCGCCGTTGTCCCACAGATGTGCTCGTGGATGGGCAGACCCGAATGGACGGGCATCTTCATCGGTGATGAAGACCTGACCTGCGCCATCCGCATTCGACATGATCTTTGCGAGTGCCGCACTCTGCTCTTCAGCTCTCGTTCCCTCTGAAAATTCCCGATACCCATAATCAATCGCGACTTTGTCCCAGTCACCGATGCCCGCCGCGTAGGCGTGCGATGTGTCGATGTGTCCGTTGCTATCCAGCATGATCAACGGATGCGGGTAGTCCATCACGCTGTCGCCCTGTTTCACCGTCGAAGCCGCGAAATTGTGCGCCAATCCCAGCGTGTGTCCTGTCTCATGGGCTGCAAGCTGACGGATCCGCGCCAGTACCAAACTGAGCATCGGATCGTTCGTCAGTTTCGCCCCATCTGCGTAAGGGGAAAGCAGGGCCTCTGCGATCATGTAATCCTGCCGCGCACGCAACGATCCCAGCGTCACGTTTCCTTTGATGATTTCGCCAGTGCGCGGATCGGCAATCACCGCGCCGTAGCTCCATCCGCGCGTATACCGGTGCACCCATTGAATGATGTTGTAGCGAACATCCATCGGGTCGGCGCCGTCCGGCAGCAGATCAACCCTGAACGTTCCCTTCGCCCATCCTGCTGCGCGGAACGCCTCGTCCCACCAGCGCGCACCTTCGAGTAGCGCTGATCGCACCGGTTCCGGAGCGCCCCGGTCCACGTAGTACTGAATCGGTGCCACCGCCTTGCAGTCAGAGGTGCATTTCGGATCTTGTTTCGCCAGTCGATGACGCACAATGAAGAGCTGGTCCACCGGTTCGCCGAGTGGCGCGGTGTAATCGCGATAGCCGTTCTCAAAGTATCCCGCACGTGGTACAAACTTGCGTGGCACAAATCCAGGTCTCGGCAATTCAATAAAAGATGTTCGCTCGCGAATTGTCATCGCATGCGGGTCCGGCGTAATGTCTTTGACAAATTCGCCGCTCGGCGGCGCGTCTGTCACGAATGTGAGCTCCGCTTCAACCTCTGTGTTCTTCGGGAATGCCTTCGTATCATCCAGCGCAATAGCCGACCGCGACGCATCAAGGTGGTAGGTTCCCTGCTTTAGCCGCGTCAGCGTATCTGCAACTCCATGCCCATCGTGGAGAAAGAAATCCGTGGCATCCACCAGCACGGCTCCATCACTCGATTCGGCGGCAACCTTGAATCCCCACAGCACCGACTCCGCGAACGACTGCCTCACAGCAAGTTGCTCATCCTTGTCGCTGCTCGATGTGCGGAAGCCCAGGTTCGGCTGGACCAGCAGCACCTTCGGTCCGCTGCGCTCAAAGTGGACGATGCGCCCTTCTGAAACCTGTCCGCGATCAAGCCCCAGATCATTCGAGCCTGTTCCAAATGGCAGGGAAGTCGCGTAAAGAAAACCCACGCTCCTGCCGTCCGGGCCGGTTTTGGGAACCTCGATGTAGAGTCTCCCGTCTTTGGCATCCCAATCGAGCGGAATCAGTCCGTCCAGATGCTTCATGCTTGCAGTCTTCTCGTGGACGGTCGGAATAGTCGACGACTCTTTTGCCGCGGGAGTTTGTGCGATTGCTACAGAAGTCAGAAGGGAACTGAGAAGCAAAGCAAAAGGAGGAAGCTTGCGCATTCCTCCCTTCTATCACGTCGAGTTCGATTTCAGCTGATGTTCGAGCATCAATCGGTGCCCCATCCGTTTCGCGTTTACAAGGTAGGTGAGATGACAGTCCGATCACCGCATCGTTCTCAGATCCACTGGATCCATATCCGCATAGTCCTGGTTCTCGCCGCCCATTCCCCAGCAGAATTTGTATGCCTGTGTTCCCACTCCGGCGTGAATCGACCACCCCGGCGAAATCACTACCTCATGGTTCGCCACCACGATGTGGCGTGTCTCCTCCGGCGGCCCCATCAGGTGAAATACACGCGCATTCTCGGCCACGTCGAAGTAAAGGTAAAGCTCCGACCGACGCATGTGCGTGTGCGCCGGCATGGTATTCCACGTGCTCCCCTCGTGCAGATGCGTCACGCCCATCACCAACTGGCAGCTCTTCGCGCCGCCCATGTGAATGTACTTGTAGATGGTTCGGCGATTGCTGGTCGCAGCCGCGCCGATCTCGGTTGGCTGCGCGTCGGTCTTCCGCACCACAGTTACTGGATGGCTCGTGTGGGCTGGATAGCTCAGGATGTAAAACGTTGCGGGCCATTCCTTGGATTCTGACTCGAACTGAATCTCCGGGTTTCCCCGACCTATATAGATGAGGTCCAGGTTATCGAGCGCATGTTTTGCCCCGCCCACGTGAACCACCCCTGGCCCGCCAATGTTCAAGGCACCGAGCTCGCGCCGCTCCGTGAAGTACTCCGCTCGCAGTTCCGGGCTGCTGTTTAACGTGAGCGGACCGTGATTTGGAGCGGCTATGCCCACCACTGCGCGATCCAGGTCCACGTAATTCAGCCGGATCTCGCCAGACTGGGACAGGCCGTCAGACAGAAAACATTCGCGCAGCTCCTGTGTCGTCATCCGCGGATACCGAACCGGATCCGAGATCAAAATCGTCTTCATTGAAATCCTCAATTAGCGCTCTGCGATGCTCGATCATCGCTCCATCAAGAATAGTCTCGAAAGCCGGTCAAACTCAGCGCAGGGCGGCGACGTCTTCATTCCTTGATCACTGTTAGAATTGCTGCTTCTCCAGTGTAGATGTGAAGGTTCGTAGGCTACCGCGCATGAATAGATCACATCTGCCCGTCGGGTCCTGCCTCTTGGCCCTCTTAATCTTTGGCGCGCTTTTCTGGCCGCCAGCGGTTAATTCTCAGACAAACGCCGAAGACATCACTTGCGTAGACGGAAGCGGAGAGTACAAGCTGTCTTGAACGAGATGTGGCCTGCCGAGGATACCGGTCGCATCCGCCGTGCGATTTCTGACGTTCACAACCGCGGAATCCTCCACAATCTCGAACGGTCTCGCGGAACGTTATCTCGTAGGAAGCATGCAAAGATCAACGATGCAGTCGCCAATTCTGCTGTAGTCAGCAGTTTCAATCCGTACGGAGGAGCACCGGACCCCTCTCAAACCGAGCCACCTCTCGTCCAACCGAAATCCATTTTGCTCCGCCGTCCGCCACCCTCCCCAGACGGATCCCTTCCATCAGCAAACGAAACAATTGAGCTCGTAGTCGATGCCGCCGGGAAAGTGCGATCTGCAAAAGTTGTCAATGGAATAGACCAAGCGCTGGTGCAGGCTTCCTCAGGATGGCATTTCATTCCCGGCCTTCGCGACGGCCTTCCCGTTGCCTGCCGCTTCCGGCTCAGTGTGTGGGCTCTGAAGTAGGCGTATCGTTGGCTGTCAGCAGTGACCCGGATAGGCTCGGCCTGCCAGGTTTTCCGTACAACCACTGATTCCCAAGACCCCATCTACCAAATAGATAGGCGTCACGTCCTTTCATCTCTCGTGAGATGAAACCGCAGATTCTTAAAAGGAGCGTCAGCATGAGTTCCACGGCTCAAGCCCATCGATCGCACCACCCTCACGGTGGACACAAAGCGGTTGGGAAAGGCGCTGCTCGAACAGCACGAGGATCCTTCGCGCAGTTCTCCGCCACTGCTTCCCTTTGGCTCGGATCAAAGTGGGCCTTCGCCACTGCCCTGTCTGTAGTACTGGTGTGGGCTGCCACCGGACCCTTATTTCACTACTCAAATACATGGCAACTCGTCATCAATACCGGGACTACGATCGTTACATTCTTAATGGTTTTTCTCATTCAGAATACCCAGAACCGGGACGCCCAGGCCATCAACCTCAAGTTGGATGAACTGATTCATGCGATCGGCGGCGCAAGCAATCAGATGATGGATATCGAGAACCTCGGCGACGACGAGTTGGACCTGCTTCATGAGCGCTATCAGAAGATCCGCGCCGAGTGCGTTAGGCGAAAGAAACGCCAAAAGGGATGACCAGGTCGCGGAGGGCCAACTCCTCCCCTGGTCAACTCGGCCTCTCTGCGGGGCGTAAGTTCACCCAACATCTTCGCCTCTTGTTCACTTTTTCCAGAAGATCTACTTACCCCGGAGTGTACGATCCGACCACCGGCCGCATCTTACTGTCTGATGCGCAATTGCGTTTCGAACGGTCGGTCTGTGTACGCCTACATCCAAACCCTGAGATGCGGTGCTGTTGCCGCCGTCCTGGCTTCTGCCAGCGCGGGTATCGCGATGGCACAAGCCTCTCCGCCTGCAGTCTCCCAACCGCCCGGCACAACTGTGCGTCAGGCCGCTGCGCCCGTTCAGAACGATCCGCGCCGCGCCGAGATTCAACCGAACCTCGCCGTCGATCGCGACCCGATTCCCTCTCCCGATCCCGAGACGGTGGCTGAAGCGCCCGGTCCGAATGCACCCAACACGCCCGCAAAAACTGGCGAAATACAAAAAGGCCAGAACGGCGTCTACACCCTGCACGAGAACGTCGACGAAGTTCTGCTCAGCTGCACCGTGATCGACGAGAAGGGCCATCCGGTGGAGGGGCTGACCCAAGCCGACTTCCGCGTGTGGGAAGACAATGCACCGCAGCGCGTGAGCTCGTTCCGTCATCAGGATCAGCCCGTATCTTTGGGTCTGCTGATCGACAACTCCGGCTCCATGCGCGACAAGCGCACCGCCATCAATAATGCGGCGCTAAACCTCATGCGAGAATCGAATCGCCAGGACACCGCATTCGTTGTTAATTTCAACGATCGAGCCTATCTCGACCAGGGCTTCACAACGGATCTTGTCGCGCTCAATCGCGGCCTATCGCACTTCGATTCCAAGGGAACAACGGCGCTCTACGATGCTGTCGCCGCCTCTGCCGATGAGCTATCGAAACACTCCAAGTTTCCCAAGCAGGTGCTGCTCATTGTCTCTGACGGTGCCGACAATGCATCGCGTCTCACCGAACAGAAGACCATTCAACGCGTTCAGGATCTCGGCGGCCCCGTCGTTTATTCCATTGGGCTTCTCTACGATGCAGATCAGCGCGAGTACCAGCGCGCCCACGAGGCGTTGCAGAGTCTCTCAGATAATACCGGCGGCATCTCGTACTTCCCAGCCTCATTGGAAGAGGTCAACTCCATCGCTTCCGATGTCGCGCGCGATATTCGCAACCAGTACACCATCGGCTATCACTCCACCAAGTCGGCCAGCCTCGGCGGGTTCCGCGTCGTTCATGTGGAAGCCTATGGGAAGAAGGGTGCGAAGCTGAGTGTGAGAACCCGCCGCGGCTACTACGCCAAGCCCAACACACCGGGCCAGACCGCACAGACCCCCCAAAAACAATAGCGATATCCTCCCTTCGCATTCCAGAGTTCTCGAGTTGAAATCGAGTGGAGCTCCGGTTCCCCCGGCGCTCTTTCTGTCTGCGTTCGAGGAGATCCAGTCCACATTGACACGGATCCTGGGACGGTTCCCCCTGCTGTGACGATCCTTTGACACTGCGGTGACAAGCCCGCTTGCGAGCCCGTGTATTCAATCCGAAGGTGAGAGTCGTTTACGGACACAAGATCAAACCTGATTTGCAGGGTAGGCTTGATGCTCCTGGAACTGGAAGATGAGATTGACAACATTTCGCCTTGATTCAACGGTTCTGCGAGTGCTGCTGAATCTCCCACTGATACTTCTGGTTGCTTGCGGAGGGAAGAGTATTCCTCCCGTTACGGGAGTGAATCTGGCCGTAACTGGTCAGACGATCACAAAGGTGCGTTCCAATGGCGGCAAAGTTGTGTTGCTCGAAGAACGCCTCACCTCCATCTTCGAGGATGGCCCGCAGCGCACCCTGGCCTTCCTGCAGAGCGATGGCCGCACACTGCATCCTTATGTCGCGCCGCCCGGATGGTCAGTGGTGGATTTTGCCGTGCATCCCTCCGGCGATATGTCCGCAATCCTCACCACTGCCACAGAAGTGCGGATTCTTCGTTTGGATCCGAATGGCGCTGTCCGAAGCGATCAAGCTTTCATCGACCCCCTCTCTCCAAATGACCCATATTTCAACTATGCCGGAGGAGTCAAGAATGACGGCGCTCTGCAACCTGCGCTGATGCACGACGCCGCCCGGCTGGCGCCGCTGGGTGAGAGCATGGCTGTCGTACTGCGTACCGGACGCAATGCGATCGTTGCTTACCGGCTCGACCCTGATGCGAGCGGCGCTTATATGCATGCGTGGCGCACGCTCGTGGAACCCGGAAGCTCCATTCTTCTGGAGGGGATCACGAGCGGTAGCTTCGACGTGTTTGGCCAGCTCCAGAATCACCTGAGGGTTTTTGTCGATGCGGATTCAGACATGCTCGCCGTTGGAGTCGTGAATTCTCCGCAAAGAAACTTCACGTTCCAGGCACATTCGGAATTTTTCAACGAACCGATCTCGGCGTCGAACGGTGTCCTGTTGTCCCGTCTGTCGATTGCCGATGGTCGCCGCTTGGGAAGCACCGCAATCGATAGCCACAATCTCGCCGAGCTGCATGGGCTGCGGGTGACACCTGGTGGTGTTTTGCTGGTCGGCCGCGTTCTTACGGCAGTTCGATCGGATGGTGGCGGTTGGGATGCGTTTGCGGCGATCGTTGGCCACGATGGATCTTCCAGTGCGTACAGTGTGGTTGATGTTGACCGAGGTGACGTGTTGTTCGACATTGCGTCCCTGGGGAACGGCAAGTACCTCGGCCTCGGCGCCACCGGCTACACGCAGAACCCATCGGGCGCGAGCATATCGGAGTCTGCCCAGCCAATGTTGGTTCTGCTCAACGCCGACGGCTCGCTGGCGCGGAACCTCAATTACATGGGCGGTGCACGCCAGAATCAGTTGACCACCATCACACCTTTAAACGGTCACTGGATTTTGGGTGGAATGGTCAATGGCCCAGGTACGCATTCTGGCGATGCCGACCCCAACCTTATCGTCGCCGACGGATTCGTGCGTGATGGATCTGACTTGCCACCTGTGAGCTTGTCCTCTGTCAAAAGGTAAGCGTTTGGCACATGACCTCTCGTGTTTGGCGAAGCCGGCCTTCTTGACGCTCTCCATCAAGCTGTCAATCTCGCTCCACCTCCCCACGCATTGCCTAACCTGCTGATTCCACTTACAAAATTCTCCCCGCCCGGCCACGGGCCCGGAAGCTGAAAGCTAAGACCTGACAGCAGAAACCTGCTCTCCGGTATCATGAAACCATGCAGCCTGTCGCGGCCGACAACACACAACTCCCCGGCTTCCGCACCTACGACCCACTCCTCGGGCCTATCGCGGCCAAGGTCCAAGCAGGTACGCGCCTCGACGACGCCGACGGCCTCGCCCTCTATCGCTCCAAAGACGTCCTCGCTGTCGGTTGGCTGGCCAACTTCGTGCGCGAACGGATGCATGGCGACATTACCTACTTCAACGTGAACCGCCACATAAATCCGACCAACGTCTGCGTCGCCGCCTGCAAGCTTTGCGCTTTCGGCCGCAAAAAAGGCGATCCCGCCGGATACACCATGGCTCTCGAAGAAGCCTGGCAGACGGCGGCCTCCGGATACAGCGAAGCCGTCACCGAGTTCCACATCGTCGGTGGTCTCCATCCCGACCTGCCGCTCGAGTACTTCCTCGACCTTGTCAGCGGACTCAAACAGCGCTTCCCCAAGGTCCACATCAAGGCCTTCACCATGGTCGAGGTCGCCTACCTCGCCCGTCGCGCCAAGCTCTCCATTGAACAAACTCTGATCAAGATGCGCGAAGCCGGCGTAGACTCCATGCCGGGCGGCGGCGCAGAGATCTTCGCTTCGCGTGTCCGCTCCATCATCTGCGATCACAAGATCGACGGCAACGAGTGGCTCGACACCGCACGCCTCGCCCACAAGCTCGGCTTCAAATCAAACGCAACAATGTTGTACGGCCACATCGAGAACGATGAGGACCGCGTCGATCATCTGCTGAAGCTTCGCGAAGTCCAGGACGAAACCGGCGGATTCCAGACCTTCATCCCCCTGGCGTTCCACCCCGAGAACACGCCCCTCGATCATCTCCCCGTCACCACTGGCCTCACCGACATCCGACAGATCGCCGTCAGCCGCTTGCTCCTCGACAACTTCCCACACATCAAGGCCTACTGGCAGATGATGACGCCCAAGATCGCGCAGATCGCTCTCCGCTTCGGCGCCGACGACCTCGACGGCACCGTTGTCGAAGAGAAGATCTACCACGACGCCGGCGCAACCACTCCGCAAGGTATGACGCGCAAAGAACTCTGCCGCCTCATCACCGAAGCCGGTCGCGTCCCCGTCGAGCGCGACACGTTGTATCACTCTGTCACCAGAAGCGAGGACACCTTCACCGTCGCCGTCTGATGCGACAAAGAAAGCGGATGTATGGGTGAATTGAGCCTCTATGCCGTCGTCGGCCTCTGCATAGGATTCATGTGGGGCATCGGCTGCTCCCTCGCGATCCTCTACTCTATCTACCTCGGCGGCTACCGCAAAGCCGTAGAAGATTCGCTCGCTCCGCAGAAGTCGCAGCGCTTCCTCATCGCGCTCCGCCGCATCGAGCTGCGCAGAGACAAACAGGCCGCTACTGCCGCAACACCTTCCCGTCCTTCATAACAAAGCTCACGTGCTCGCACGTTGAGATGTCTTCCAGCGGATTCCCCGGCACCGCCACAATGTCTGCGTAGTATCCCGGTTTTAGCTCGCCGATCTGCCCGCCCCACCCCAGCAGCTTCGCCCCATTGATCAAGTCCGCCCGCAGCACATCTGCTGCCTTCATGCCGTACTCAACCATCAGCGTCATCTCCCGCGCCTGCGTCCCATGCGGGAAAGGCCCCACATCGGATCCAACCGCAAACGGCACGCCCGCTGCAACCTGCTTCTTGAATTCACGAATCTTGTACTCCAGCATCTCCGCCTGCGTCGCCGCCTGGTCCTGCGACGCACGGTTCTTGGCAAAGTACTCAAAGATCGTGAACGTCGGCACCGCGAAGATCCCCTTCTCCTTCATCAGCCGAACCGTCTCATCGCTCAGCTGCGTCGCATGATCGATCGATGCCACTCCCGCCTGCGCCGCATAAAGCGTTCCCGGTTCTCCCATCGCATGAACGCCGACCGTCGCACCCATCCGCCGCCCTTCTTCCACCGCCGCACTCAGCTGCGCGGCCGTGTATTGAAATGGCGTATGCAGCACGCCATCAATCATCCGGTCCTTGCCCGTTTCATAGATCTTGGCAAAGTCCGAACCCTCCTTATGCTGCTCCCGCATCACCTCCACAAGTTGCTCCGCCGAGTTCGCATAGTCCGCGTTAGAAAGAACATGCTGCGCCGGATTGTACTTATTGGCATCCTCGTGCCCGCCCAGTATGTCGATTGCATTCCCGCTCAACCGAAGCCGCGGCCCCGGAATAATTCCCTTGTTAATCGCGTCGCGAATTGCCGTATCTGCAGACCCCGCGCCCTCCGTACCCATGTCGCGCTCGGCAGTATACCCGGCCATCACATCGTCCTTCGCCGCCTGCTCCGCAAGGATCACCCGCCACGGCACCGACTCCTCCACTGTCTGCAGATCCTCCGCCCCCGGATGCAGAAACAGATGAATGTGCGCGTCAATTAACCCCGGCATCAGCGTCGCACGGCCAAGGTCGATCACCTTCGCCCCCGCCGGATGCTCGACGCTCTTCCCAACAGCCTTGATCCGATTCCCCTCAACCAGTACCTCACCCGGTTGAATCACTGTCCCTGTGTCAACCTGCAGCAGCCGAGTCGCATGCAGCACAACCGTCGTCTGCGGCTGCTGAGCATTCAACAACGGCGCGAACGCCAGGCACACTCCGACCATCCATGAACAAGAACGCATGCTGTCTCCAATACGGATACGAATATACAACCGCAAGAGCAAACGGTAGAGATCAAGAACTTGCATGTCTGCTCGCTATTTCACAAATATTCAACGCGCAAGAATCGGAACACACTGCTGTTCAATGTTATGATCCCGCCAAAGGATTCCCTAAAACATCATGCAGAACGACTACTACGCACTTGCGCACGAGCAAGCCGGCAAGGAACGTGCGGACCTTCGTACCCAGATCGAAACCCTTCTGGCCCGCGATGCCAGGCTCGAAAAGCTAATCGATGTCCTTAAGCAACTTCTGCCCGAGCCGCCCGCGGTCGAAGCATCCGCAGACGGCCATCATGATCACAACGGCTCACACGAGCATCACAGCTGAGTTCCTGATCCCTGCAGTTCTTTCGAATCTCAATACGCCCCGATTCCGGTGATGTGCTGCCCCAGAATGAGCGAGTGGATGTCGTGCGTCCCCTCATACGTCTTCACCGACTCGAGGTTCATCATGTGCCGCATGATCGGGTAATCCTCGGTAATCCCGTTCGCGCCCAGAATGTCCCGTGAGATCCGGGCGCACTCCAGCGCCATCCACACGTTATTTCTTTTAGCCATCGAGATGTGCTGGTGACCCACGGTTCCTTTATCCTTCAGCCGCCCCACCTGCAGCGAAAGCAACTGCGCCTTCGAGATCTCCGTCACCATCCACACCAGCTTGTCCTGCACGAGTTGATGACCGGCGATCGGCAGATTGTGGAACTGCTTCCGCGCCTTCGCATACTGCAGCGCCGTGTCGTAGCACGACATCCCCGCGCCGATTGCTCCCCAGCTGATCCCGTACCGCGCCTGGTTCAGGCACATCAGCGGGCTCTTCAACCCTCCAGTACCGGGCAGCAGATTCGAAGCCGGAACATGCACGTCCTGCAATGAAAGGCCACTCGTCACTGATGCACGCAGCGACCACTTTCCATGGACTTCGTATGCCCGGAAACCCGGCCTGTCCGTTTCCACCAGGAACCCGCGCACCCGATTGTCTTCATCCTCCACCTTCGCCCAGATCACCGCCACGTCGGCAATATTCCCCGACGTGATCCACATCTTTTCGCCATTCAGAACGTACCCGTCGTCGGATTTACGCGCGACTGTCGTCATCCCTCCCGGGTTCGATCCAAACCCCGGCTCCGTCAGTCCAAAGCAGCCCAGCTTCTCGCCCATTGCCATTGCCGGGAGCCACGTGTTCTTCTGCTCGTCGGATCCGAACGTGTAGATGGGATACATGCACAGCGCAGACTGCACGCTCACAAAACTGCGCAGCCCCGAGTCGCCCCGCTCCATCTCCTGCATCACGAGGCCGTACTCCACGTTCGACATCCCCGCGCATCCGTACCCATCGATGGTTGCGCCAAAGAAGCCCAACTCGCCCATCACCGGCACAAGTTCACGCGGAAACCGCTCCGTCCGGTAGCACTCTTCTATGATCGGGACAACATTGTCCTCAACGAAATCACGCGCCGTCCGCCGAACCAGCAACTCATCTTCGCTGAAGCTCGCATCGAGATGAAGAAAGTCAACACCCTGAAACTTGAATCCCATAATTGCACCCTGCCATTTCTGTCCTGCCCAAACCAGCAAGGCTAGCAGAGGCGGCTAATGTTGTTCCAGAGCTACACGTTTTCTGCAAGGATTCGGTATGCAGCCTCCTCCGAATCGGCAATCTCCCGAAGTCCCAGGGAAGCGCTTTTGATCCGGCCCACAATGTTCTTAAGCTTGAAAGCGTCTTTAAACAGAAGGCCCACTTCAGTGAACCGGTCGCCGACCCTCGCGAATGCCTCCGCAGCTGAAACGAGCGCAGGGTTTCCCGTAATCTCTGCGCCCTCCGCAAGAAACCTCGAGTACATAGGCCTGAAGCATCCGCCACCAGTGCCGCCGATCTCGATGAAGATGTACAGATTGAACAATTGCATCCTTAGCTGAGGCTCATTGAACTGATCCAGCCACTTCATCACCTCGTCGGCAGCATGGCGCACCCCGCGCACGCCAAAGTTCTTGATCGGCGGATTCAATTCTGCGTCGACCATCTGCTTGATCGAGTCGACGATATCGCCGGGACGGGGACGATGAAATCCTGAAAAATCAAATTCCAGCCAGAGGTTCTTCGGCGGGAATGGCTTGAAGGTCGAACCCCGGGCTTTGCGCAACTGCTCGCGTGTAATCGGAGCGAGAAACCCCTTCTTCACGCCTGACGCTTTCTGGTCGATATCGGAGCACAGCACCGTCTCGCCGCCATCGTATCCACATGCGACAAACGTGTGCCCGCCGAAATGGTAGTCACCCGGAAACTCGAACCACGGCAGCATTCCCATGTCCCCGCCCAGCATCACGGGCCGCTTCTGTTCCAGTGCCTTCAGCAGTTCAGTCTCGGCCTTTGCGGAACTGGCGGTCTGCTTTTCCCGAATCACCACTCCCGTTCGCCTGCCAAGGTCCTGGTAAAAATTCTTGAGATTCGCCCTTCCTCCAACAAACACCGAGTCCTGGTCACCAAACTTCATTCGCCAATACACAAATCCCACCCCGGCGCCAAGACCAAGAATCATCTCCTCTGAAAGAGGATGCTTGGCGTGCTGAAAGATCCGGGCAAGGGAACTGCTGATGCAGTGACAGCCGTCAAGTGGCTTAAACCCGGGAAGGGCTTCGAGAGCAGAAACAGCAACCGCACGAGCGCACATAATCCATCCTCCGCACTCAAGTGTTCAAACGGAGAGCAAGTCTACTCCGGCACCTCAGAGTTGTCGGTGACGAGCCTCTTCGGCTATTTACAGGTGGGTGGCTCCGTCTTCAACTTGCTGATCGCCTCCACTTCGGTGGAGTTCAGTGCACGCCGATAAACCCGCACCTCACCCACATCGCCCGTGAAGAAGAGACCATCATCCCGTTGAGCTCCGATAAGTATCGGCCCCTTACTTGATCCCCACGGCCCCAGATCACCCCGGCTTTGCACTTCGCGTCCATTGATGTATAACCGCAACTTCCCCAGAGTTTGGTCGAACACCGCCGCGGTATGAACCCAGCTGTCAACCGGCAGGCCTTCGCCGTTCACCCAGTAATCAGTCCATCGCGTTCCGAATGTCGTTGCCCCCCATTGCGCTGCTGGGTTCGGCCCGAAACCGAGCCGCCACTGCGATCCCCACCGCGGTCCTACCTGCGACACCCATGCTGAATACGCTGCCGGCTTATGCGCCTTCACCCACGCCGTCACCGAAATTGATCCGCCCTCGTCATAATCGGCATTCTTCTGAAACTCAATGTAAGCTCCGTTCCCATCGAAGCCGTATGCCATGTTCGCGCGGCCACGCCGATCCGGCACAGGCGTTGCCCCATGAACCACAGCCTTGCTCTCAGGATGACAAACGTCCACGGCGGAACCACTCAGCGGAAGAAGAGCAACCAGTCCGGCTTTCAGGTCGATACCGGAACCGTAGTTGTTCGGTACTCCTGCCTCTGCGACAAAATCCGGAATCGCCCGTAGCCGCGCCACGTCGTCTTTCCGCCCCGCAGCATCCAGCGACGCCAGAAGGTTCTGTCTTTCGATTGCCTCGAACCGGAAGTCGCCGCCATATTCCGCCTTCAGTCCGCTCCAGAACGCTGTCAGATTCGTGTTGTCCCCGCTCAACGCATCCAGAATCGGTCGTGCCGCAGAGTACTGCGGAAGCTTGTCATCCTCGTAGGCCGATCCGAACCGCCTCACCCACGCATGACGTCGCCTCTGCGCCTCAGACAAATAGCGCGCTGGACCATAAGAGACATGCGGATCCGGATCCGCCAGCAATTCCAGTCCGCGGTAGAAGGCACGTAATCCAACCGTGCCATGTGTTTCGCCCGGAAATACCTCGTAATGATATTCAACGTCCGCATTTGGGCTGCCTTCAAACGTCTTCGCAAACCGCAGAGCGCCGACCGAAATGTCAGCCTCCTCGTCTCCGCCTGCTCCGATGAACACGAACCGCGACCTCGTCGCCGGTTTTCCGATCGCCCCGCTCACAAGCGCAACGAACCGATCGTCGAGCCCATAGCTCGGGCTTATCGCCAAGTTCGCCTGGAACACTTCAGGACGTCGAATGAATGCATACAAAGAGAACATCCCCGCATTCGAGTGGCCCGCCAGGATGTGATAATTCCCAAGCGAATACTCCGACGTCAGCTGCGGGATCAGTTCGTCCGCTAAAAAAGCCAGGAACTTGTCCGAGGGTCCGTTTGCAAACTCCGAACCTTCAAACGTAGGCATTAGATCCCGGCCGCGATCTGTATTCACCACACCGGCAACCACCATCGGCGGAAGCCTGCCGTTCCCGCTCAAATGATTTACGACCACTGCGACATTGCTGAATGTCCATTCACCATCGAGGACGATCAAAAGCGGCATGTTCGGTTTCGTCTGCTTCGGAGCCGACACAAGGACTTCGCGCTTCTCCCCGAGAATCTTCGATTGAATGCTTTCCCGCTTGCCAAGCGTTACAGCGGCATCCTGCGCTGAGAGAATTGATGTACAAGCGGTCAGCATCACGCAGGCTGCAGCAGTCCTCCAGCCCATTGTGCAAAGCATATTGTGGCACCTCATCGTGTGACGAAGCAGTATAAAACCTGAAGCTGCTACATCGATGTGAGCCAGTGAAGCACCGCAGTTAAGCCGGCTGTGGAGGCAGGTTGCGAAACATGATTTCTTTTACCCTCTCGGGAGAAATCCCGTAGTGGTATTCCATTGCCAGCGGATGTTCGCCTCGCTCCATCCAGAAATGAGGCCGCATTCCGGGCTCCTGGATATGGGCGAACATCTTAAGGCTCAACGTATCGGGGTACTCGGGGATAGACGAACTCAGCCACGAGAACATGGCCGGAAGATCCGAACCCTCCTGCAAACTATCCCTCTTTAAGAGAGTCTCAAAATTAGTCCGGCTCAATGATCCCCAGATTCCCCAGCGGAATGTCTCAGCAGCACCGATAATCGGCAGATGAATGATCCCTCTTACGAAGAAGTCTTCGTCGTCGATGACGCAATAGTCTTCATCCAAGAAGCTCTTGCAACTCTTGTCCAGCTCTCCGGACGATAAAACATTCCAACGACTTCCCTCATCCCTTTCGCGTGTCCAGTACGTTGGCTTATCAAAAGACAAATCGAGCATCGGTCCGGAGTGCCATTCGTCACATCCACTGCACTTCCACCGCAGACCGGCAAGATCTCCCAACGTCACGGTGGGTCGACTATTTCTTATTTGGACTCGTTCATAGCAACTGGTGCAAAGCAGCGCGATGCTTTGGAGATCTTCTGGCACGTCATCCCAACTTCCGTGTTCCGCTCGTATGATCTCGCAGTTGTCGCACCAGGCGTCTGGGAAGGGGTCTTGCTCTGACGGAACCTCCCGATGGAATCCCAGACCGGTAGACTCACCGATCAAGTGCCGGCACACGAAACTTCGCGGAGTCTCGCCATGGACGTCGCAGTGGACTGTCTCGCTCACAATGCTCATGTGATTGCACCGTCTCCGCGTGTCAATACCGCGGCGATGTGTCGCCATCTTTTGTGGTGTGTTCACGCCGCCGCCTTCAGCCGCCTCTCCAGCAGAAACATGAGCTGCATCTCTTCCTCGCGAAGCGAGTGCTTGTTTGCTCTCATCTTTTTCTCGGCCGCTTCCAGTGTCTTGATGAGTTCTCCTGTCATGTACGTTTCCAGCACGGTGGGATGAACGTAGCATTTGCGGCAGACAGCCGGGGTGTTGCCGAGTTGTTCGGCGACTTTCTTGATGGCCTCTACCACGTTCTTCTTCGCTTGTGTCTGAGTCTCACATTCTTCGCACTCGCGCAGCGCAAGGCAGGCAAGCACCGTCCCCGCCCACGTGCGAAAGTCCTTGGCTGTAAACGGCTGCTCCGTGATCGTTCGCAAATACTCATTCACGTCCGCCGAGTCCACCGTATGCAGCGAGCCGTCATCGTCGATGTACTGGAACAATTCGTACCCAGGCAGATCAAGGCATTTCTTCACGATCCGTGCCAGCCGGCGATCGCTGAGACCGATCTCATGCTGCTTCCCGCTCTTTCCCTTGAACTTGAACTTGACCGTCGCGCCCTCCACGTCGACATGCTTGTTGCGCAGCGTCGTCAGCCCGTATGACTTGTTCTCCTTCGCGTACTCTTCATTCCCGATGCGGATGAAGGTCGTCTCAAGCAGCCGCACAATCGTCGCCAGCACCTTCTCCTTCGGCAAACCAGGGAGCCCCAGGTCCTGTTCCACCCGCTCGCGAATGATCGGCAAAGTCTCGCCAAAAAGCTTCATCCGTTCGTATTTCGTTTCGTCCCGCACCTCGCGCCAGCGCGGATGATACCTGCTCTGCTTTCGGCCCCTTGCGTCTCTTCCCGTAGCCTGCAGATGCCCATTCGCGCGCGGACAAATCCACACATCCGTCCACGCGGGCGGGATCACCAGCGACTTGACTCGCGCCAGGATTTCCTTGTCCCGAACCGGCTTCCCCTCAGGATGGAAATACTGGAAGGCCTTGCCCCTGCGCCGCCGCGTAATGCCTGGAATGGAATCGGTGACATAGCGCAAACCGGCCAACCTGGAAGACTCGACTGGATCTAAAGCGATTTCCGATGAAGTTGACATGGACCCTGGCCTGAAGGAACTTACATTCTTCGTTCCTGGCAGGTTGGATGCTGCGACTTCCGTATTCGTAGTTACGGCACCGGAATCGGGCTACTCGTCGCCTTCATCAGCGCCATAGGTGGCAATGGGAGCGGGCCGTGTACTCGTAGGCATAGCGGACAGAGTGTTCAGATCGGCGAGTACCTCTTTCCACCGGTCCGGATTCTGCCGGGTGGTGATGGGCAGATCGAGATTGGAATAGTACTGCTGAACGTCTTCCTTGATTCCGGGCGGAATCGCCTGCTTCGGGTTTTGTACCAGCTTGTGCAGAAGTTCGGCGTAGGTCGAATCGGTGAGAGGATATCCGCCCGCTTGCACAACTTTGCCGGTGTCGAGATCTCGGTTCGGCAATGGATGGTTCGGATCGCGGCGGCTCGGCTCGTTCGTATAGGGGCGTGTCAGGCTGGTGAGCGGCGGGACTGGACCCTTGTACCGCGAGGCTTCAGGGGTAAACCGCCTCAGGATCCGGCGCAGGGAAGTGATAGAGACAGCCACACTGTGCGCATAATCGGCCTCCGTCTGAATCGTCGGCCCTTTCACGTTCACCATGGCGAGCGGCCCAATCTTCGGAAGAATGAAGAGGAGGGCCGCCAGCAGGTGTGTCCCAATCCCCGCCTTCTTCCGGTACTCATCCCAATTGCACTCTTTCGCAACCGCAGCAGTCTCCCTCTGCAGTTCGATGACCTCTGGCGTGGCCGGATCCGGCGGTTCATGGCCGCGATGCAACAGCGTCACCGCATAGGCGATCCGCGGAATGAATGTTCGGGCGGCAAATCGATAGTCACGCACGTTGATTCTTCGCCGGCCCTTGAAGTTTTCCGGCAATCCGTACGTCTGGTAAAAGGCCAGCGTAAGCTGTCGCATTGAAACGCGAAAACCGATGTGGCGCAGATAGCGAAGCGGTGCAACGCGACGATGTGCGATTTCGTTGATGTCGAATGCGAACTCCGTCTGCACATGCTCGCGCTTGCCTTCGGCATAGCTTACTGAGTTGCCATACTTCGCGCGGAGTTTTGGAAATTCGATAGGTACGGCGAGATTGGTGGCTTCGGCGTGTCCGATGGAGTCGCCGATATAGTGCGAAAGCGCCCCGACCGCAAACGCAAGTTCGTTCGCATCGCGGGCATTTCGGAAAAGGTTGACGACGAAATCGCCGGAACGGACATAGTGCGTGAGATTCGAAAATAGGCGATCTCCGAAGGGATAGTAGCCGATGTCTTGAATGACGCACCCCCCATACGCATAAGCGCGGGCACGATCAAGGTCAGACTTGGTGAGATTGGGATATCGGCTCAGCAACAGGGGAACGATCGAATCCTGCCAGGTGAGGTCGATCAGCTGTTCATGGGTCAACAGTGAGTACGCACCAGCCGGACGCGGCAACAGCAGCATCAACGTGAGCACAACCGATGCGAAGATTGTTGATTGCCCGCGATTCATTCTTCCTCAATTGCCGGTGGCCGGGTACGGGCCATTGTATCGAGCATGACGACTGTGCCAGAAGCCAACCGGCAATCCCGTGCTATCTACTCAATGAATTCTCGAACCAGCGGATTCTCGCTTGTCACGAGTTCATGAAGTGAGCCATCGAAGATGAGGCGCCCTTCAGAAAGCATCAGGAACGTGGTATTGGCATCATACTGACCCTTCGGTAGAGGAACCATACGATCCTCGGCCGGCTCGAAGCGATGAGTGCACATCGTGAATGCGTCCTGCAAACGATGGGTGACAAGAACGGACGGGGTTCGGTAAACATCGCGCTGCTTCACGATGAGCTCGATGATGGTGGTGGAGGTGATGGGGTCAAGGCCGCCGGTCGGCGAATCATAGAGCAGTAAGTCTGGAGTATGAATCAGCGCACGCGCAATGGCCACGCGCCGTCGCATCCCGCCGGAAAGGCTTCCTGGATAGAGGCTGAACGTCTGCTCAAGACCGACGAAGCGAAGAGATTCCCGGACGCGCACATCGATCTCATCGCCGGCGACTTCTTCCTGGATAAGTTGGTAGGCAACGTTGTCGCGCACCGTCAACGAATCGAATAGAGCCCCTTCCTGGAAAACAAACCCCGCGCGCGTTCGCAGCGAGAAGAGATCTCTTTCGGGCATCTTGGAGATCTCGTGACCAAACAGGTGAATGGACCCACTGTCCGGACAGAGCAGCCCATTCGCCAGTTTCAACAGCACGCTTTTTCCCACCCCGGCAGGACCCAGGAGAATGCGGGTTTCGTTTGGCGCCACCTTGAAGGTGATGTCCTCCAGGACTGAGTTGCCGGGAAACGACATAGAGACGTTGCGGAAATCCAGAACTGGTTCCGCATCAGAACTGATGGGCTGGCCGGTGTTGATCGGAATGGCTGAGGTAGTCATTAACCGAAAATCGTCAGCATCACCTGCGTCAGCAGGAAGTCTACAAAGATGATCAGCACAGACGACACCACGACGGCCTTGATGGTCGATCGGCCCACACCCTCCGTACCCCCGGTAGTTCTCAGGCCGTAGAAACACCCAATGCTGGCGATGATGAACCCCGAAAACAAAGGCTTGATGAGGCCCTGCATGATATCGCCAAGTCGAAGATATTCATACGCCATCGAGAAGTACTGCGTGCCGTTCTGGTGATTCATGAACACGGTCACGGCAGCCCCGCCAAGAATGCCGAAGAAGTTTGCCACAATGCTCAGGAAGAACAGCATTGTGACGCAGGCGAAAATCCGCGGTGTGACCAGTTTGCGTATCGGGTCGACGCCGAGAGCCCGCATCGCATCGATCTGTTCCGTTACCACCATCGACCCCAGTTCGCTGGCCATCGACGAAGCGTTCCGGCCGGAAACCATGATCCCGGTGAGCACCGGACCCAGTTCGCGAATCATCGAGGTGCTCACAAATCGCCCGGTCACCGAAGTCGCACCAAATTGCGAGAGGGTAGCCGCCGACTGAAGAGCAAGCACGCCTCCAGTGAAAAAGCCCGAAAGCAGTACAATAGAGGCTGAACCGACGCCGATAATGTCGGCTTGGATCAGGAAATCGGGCCAATAGATGGGCGGCCGAAAGAGGTTAGTCGCACCTCGCCAGGCAAACAGGGAGTAATCCTGGACCACGCCCACGATGTTCTTGGCGGTATTCTCGATCGATTGGAAGGCCATCTGGTTGCCGCACCGTAAGTTGCGGGATGTGGGCTATAAACTCCCAGTCCTGTCAGAATAGCGTATCCCCCTGCACGGCTCCCCGGGAATTGAGTTCCGGGATCGTGCAAGATTGACACCCGACTTGCGCAGACGAGGGTCCGAGAGGTCCTTCGAATGGGGCGTAAGTTCCTCATCGAATAAGGACTTTCCTTCAACAGGCAGCGCGAGACGCAGAGTAGAAGTTGCGCATCTAAAGCAAAAGTGCCCGGTGAAGATTCCAACGAGGAGGCTGAATGCATTCGTTCCGCTTGCGACTGATCCTTGCTCTGATTGCAGGCGTAACGATCGTGTCTATCGCCTCAACCTACTTCGAAGTCCTTGAGCATAAACACATTCTCCGCCAGGAACTGGAGTGGCGTTCCACCTGGATTGGCAACACCCTGAAGCCGCAGATGCGGCAGTCACTCATTCAGGGCGATCAGGCCGGTTTGCAGTCGGCTGTAGCGGATGCGAAAAGCCAGACCGGCGCGCTGGGAATTGGGATCTACGATCCTAGAGGGCGCCTGCTGACCGAAGCCGGAGCTCCGGAAGTCTTTCGTGCGCTGGAGCATTCGCCCTTTGAGTCGCTCGCCAAAACCGGTGTCCAGTCCCTGTCGCGCACTCGTGTTGTTCAGTCCCTTCAAAAAGGCGCGCAGGTCAACGCATTTGGCCATACAGGAAATGTTCAGTGGCTCGAAGAGGTATTTCCGCTCCACGACGGGAACAACCTCGTAGGCGCTCTCGTGGTCCTGATTGATGCGGGATACATTCGGGACCAGAGCTATGACCTGTGGCGGCGGAGCTTCTGGTGGATCGTCGCCACAGTGCTGCTCATCGTAGGCGTGACGTTCATCATGGTTCGCTGGTTCCTGATGCGGCCCTTGATGCGCGTTGCCGACCGTTTGCGCCGCCTGCGCATGGGTCATTTCGAAAAAGGTCTCAGCGGCGGGGCGAACGAACTAAGCATGTTCAGTCCGCTGGCGCGTGAAGTGGAGACGATGGCCGAGAGCCTGATCGCCGCACGCGCTGCCGCGGCGGCAGAGGCTCGCTTGCGCGATGCGGGCGAACACTTCTGGACTCCCGAGCGACTCGCTGTACACATGAGGAACAAAGCCAGCGGCCGCATCTTCGCTGTTTCGAATCGCGAGCCTTACATGCACGTGCGCGAAGGGCGAAAGACAACTTGCGTCGTGCCCCCCAGCGGGCTGGTAACAGCAATTGAGCCAGTGCTGCAGGCGTGCGATGGTGTCTGGGTTGCAACGGGGAACGGCAGTGCCGACAGGGAAAACGTGGACGAGTTCGACCGGCTTCGCGTTCCGCCCGATGACCCGAAGTACACTCTTCGCCGTGTGTGGCTCTCACCAGAGGAGGAGACCCGCTACTACGATGGTTTCGCAAACGAGGGGCTCTGGCCTCTGTGCCACATCGCTCATACCCGGCCTATTTTCCGCGCGGCGGATTGGGAAGCGTACCAGCGCGTCAATGAGAAATTTGCTGCGGCCCTGCTCGATGAAATGAAAGACAGCACGGAGCCGCTGGTATTTGTGCAGGACTACCATTTCGCACTACTGCCAAGGTTGATCAAGACGGCCCGGCCGGACGCACGGGTTGCGATCTTTTGGCATATCCCGTGGCCCAATCCCGAGGCATTCGGAATCTGCCCCTGGCAGTCGGAGTTGCTGGACGGATTGTTAGGCGCGGACCTGATCGGGTTCCACATCCCCCTGCACTGCAACAATTTTCTGGACACCGTCGACCGAGCGCTCGAGTCGCGCACTGACCGCGAGCACATGACGGTTCGCCGCGGAGGACATGCAACGGCGGTCAGACCTTACGCCGTAAGCGTTGCATTCAGCGGCGGCATTCCCAGCGCTCTGCAGTCGATTGTTGCCGAAAGAGAAGAAGATCGGGCGGCCGAGCGTCGCGACTTGCTTTCCGAGTTTGGTGTGCACGCTGAGTCAATCGCAGTCGGCGTGGATCGGCTCGACTATACCAAGGGGATCGTCGAGCGGCTGCTCGCAATTGAAGAACTGCTCGTCGAGCATCCATGGCACAAGGAACGGCTCACCATGGTGCAGATCGCCGCACCGAGCCGAACCCGCATTCCCAGTTATGTGGAGTTACACCATCGCGTGGACGAAGAGGTCCGCCGCATCAATCACCGCTTCCAGACATCCCGCTGGAAGCCGATTGTGCTCATCGAACGTCAGTGCAATCACGAAGAGGTGAATCGCTGGTATCGCATCGCGGACGTCTGCCTTGTGACTTCACTGCATGACGGGATGAACCTGGTGGCCAAAGAATTTGCCGCGGCGCGTGACGACGAAAACGGAGCGCTGGTTCTGAGTAAATTCACCGGCGCCGCGGTCGAACTTCGCGACGCGCTCATCGTGAATCCTTACGACATTGCCGAAGTAGCGGAAGCAATTCATCGCGCACTCGATATGCCGCGCGAGGAGCGCAGAGTGCGTATGCAGCAGATGCGCAAGCAGGTGATGGAACACAACATCTATCGTTGGGCGGCGATGGTGCTGGGCGATCTTCGCGATGTGCGGCTTGAACTCTACGATTCAGAAAGCTACGGCGGGTCGCTGCCTGAGCCGATCCCCATCGACCCCTACCGTAAAATGGCATAGAAGGCGAGGATCTTTGATTCAATCAGAAGCGGAAAAGCTCAATCACTTCTTTTCATCATTGCGAACCGCAGAGACACCACTTCTGCTATTGGATTACGACGGCACGCTGGCCGATTTTCGAATCGACAGGTTCACGGCTCGGCCATGGGCTGGAGTCAGGGAACTTCTCACAAAAATTCAAAATGACGGCCGAACACAACTGCGCGTAATCACCGGACGCCCAGCAGGTGAAATCAATCCGCTACTGCAGCTAAGTTCACCCGTAGAGGTTTGGGGCCTGCATGGCGCAGAACGACTGTATGTCGATGGGCGCCGCGAGTTGCAGGAAGCTCCGCCTGACGCCCTGCGAAAACTCGATGAACTGCGCGTCATCCTCCGTCAGGACTCATTCGGTGGCCTATTCGAAGACAAACCAAACGCAGCCGTCATGCATTGGCGTGGACATTCCCCTCACCGTGCGAAGCTGATTGAACAAAAGACGCGGGCTGTGTTCGAGCCGGCTTCCCAGGTCGAAGGGCTATCACTCCTCCCATTCGAATCTGGAATTGAATTACGCGTCGGCCGCGATAAAGGCGGGGCGGTACAAGCGATCGTGGAGCAGCTTGGCGGCGAAGGGCCTGTTGCGTTTTTAGGTGACGATCTGACGGATGAGTCTGCCTTTCACGCCGTTAACCAGCTAGAGAATCCGCACTTGAGCGTGCTGGTGCGTCGGGCGTTGCGTGATACTTTTGCCGAGATGTGTTTGAAGCCGCCGGAGGAACTGCGGTGGTTTCTGCAACACTGGCTAAGGGCAACAAACGGTGCGTGGAGGGCGGAGTCCGGACTGAGTTCTGTCGATCATCCAGTCGATGGAGTCTCCAGTCAAGTTGCGCAGGGATAGCCCGGACTCTTGTCTTACACTCGATACCATTGCATCGCTCCGGAGCAAACGCATGGAGCTTTCACGTAGACAAGTTCTGAGAGGTGTTGCCGCTGGCACCGCATTGGGACTGACAAACGTCGGCCGAGCGATAACCACGGCATCTCACGACCATCCATTCGAGGCGAACTGGGATTCGCTGAGCCGGCACCAATGTCCCGACTGGTATAGGGACGCGAAGTTCGGCATTTATTTTCATTGGGGCATCTATTCCGTCCCGGCATTCGGGAACGAATGGTATCCGCACTGGATGTATCTTCCGGGCCGCCCCGAGTATGAGCACCATCTCGCTACCTATGGCTCGCTCGATCGCTTCGGGTACAAGGACTTCGCCTCGCAATTTAGCGCCGAACACTTCGATGCTGATGCATGGGTGACGTTATTCCGCGAGTGTGGAGCTCGCTACATAGGTCCTGTCGCCGAGCACGCTGACGGTTTTTCGATGTGGGACAGCCGCGTGAACCGCTGGAATGCGGCTCGTCTTGGCCCGAAGCGGGATATTGTGGGCGAGCTGGAACGTGCGGTCCGGCGGCAGGGGCTGAAGTTCTACTCGAGCTTTCACCACCAGTGGCTTTGGGGCTGGTATTCAAGTCCAATCGCGAATGCCGATATTTACAACCCGAAATACGCGGACCTTTACTGGCCTCAGAAATACACGTTGGGATCGCCTGGAGAGGCGAAAAACTATGCCGTAGATCGACCCGGTGCATTCAACTACGCCCATCCCGATCCTGCGCCCAGCGAGACGTTCTGCCGCATGTGGCGCGACAAGATCGTCGAAGTGATCGATCGCTATCATCCCGATGTTCTCTACTTCGACACGCGCTGCTTCATCATCCCGGAGCGGTATCGGATTGAAATGCTTGCGCACTATTACAACGCCAGCGCAGCTGCTGGCCGCGAGACGATCATCACCTATAAGGAGAACGATTTTGCAAAAGGATCAGGGCTGCCGGATCATGAAGCGGGTCAACTCGCCGAGAAAGCCAGTTTCGTGTGGCAGACCGACGACGTGCTCGATTGGGACTCCTGGGCCTACCTGCATAAACCAAATTACAAGAGCGCGGGTCGCGTGATTCATCAGCTCATCGATGTGGTTTCGAAAAACGGCAACCTGCTTCTGGACGTTGGTCCTCGACCTGATGGAACGATTCCGGATGAAGTGGTCTCCCGCTTGCGCACAATTGGCTCATGGCTGAAGGTGAATGGAGAGGCTATTTATGGCACTCGTCCATGGGAGCGCTTCGGCGAAGGTCCGACAACTGTGAAAGAGGGTATGTACGTCGCAGATCGCAATAAAGACTTCACCGCGCAGGACATCAGGTTTACGACAGGCAGCCATGCACTCTATGTGCACGTGATGGGTTCTCCGGGAAAGACAGTGCTGGTGTCTTCCCTCAAACGAGACACCGCCCTGCCCTTCGGAGAACTCAAGAGTGCGCGCATGCTGGGCGCGACATCGGAATGCAGGTGGGAATGGTCACCAGATGGTTTGCGACTGCATCTGCCTGATAGCCGGCCATCGGACGATGCAGTCGTCATCCTGCTCACGTAAACAGAATCAGAAATGAAACGCGATCCTACTCCCGGTTCCGCTTGCGAATTTCAATATTCAGGCGCTTGATTTTCTGATTCAGCGTCGATAACGGAATATGGAATTGTTCAGCAGCATCGGTCTGATTCCAGTTGCATCGTTCCAGCTTCTCGATGATGATCCTCCGTTCGATGTCTTCGAGGATGTCGAACAGCGACGCGTTCGGGTTGTGTTCGAGTAGCGCATCTTGGAAGCTTCGCCCTGTGATATGTCCTGGAAGAAGTTCCGACCCAATCACCGGTCCCGACGATAGAACCACGCCACGCTCGATGCAGTTCTCAAGCTCCCGCACATTCCCCGGCCACTCATAGTCGATCAGCGCCCGTAGAGCATCGGCGGAGAGCCGCCTTGGTGCAAGATCATTTTCGTTCGCATAGAACTCCAGGAAATGATTCACCAGCAGCGGAATGTCTTCACGTCGCGAGCGCAGCGGCGGTAGATCGATCGTGATCACATTCAGCCGGTAGAACAGATCTTCCCGGAATCGCCCATCTCGCACTGCTTGGCGAAGGTCGATGTTGGTCGCCGCGATAATGCGGACGTCAACCTGGATCTCCTGGATTCCCCCAAGATGCATGAAACGCCGATCCTGCAGAACGCGGAGAATCTTCGCCTGCGTATCCATCCCCATGGTTGCGATTTCATCCAGGAAAAGCGTTCCGCCATTCGCAACCTCGAAAAGACCCTTCTTCGAAGCGACAGCGGATGTGAAGGCGCCCTTCACGTGTCCGAAGAGCGTGGACTCTAGAAGTTCGGTTGGCATAGCACCGGTATTGATAGGCACAAAGGCGTTGTCGCGGCGGGGCGAGTTGGCGTGAATCGCTTTGGCGATGAGTTCTTTGCCTGTACCGCTTTCCCCTTGGACCAGAACGGTGGACCGGCTTGGCGCTACCTGCGCCACGAGGTCGAAGACGCGCCGCATGATTTCGCTTTTGCCGACGATATTAGCGAAGTTATACCGCTGCTTCAGGGTGCGCTTCAGCTGCAGGTTTTCTTCTTCTGCCTTATAGCGCGCTACCGCAGAACGGATATCCGCCAGGAGCTTCTCGTTGTCCCACGGCTTCTGGACGAAGTTGTCGGCGCCCGCGCGTATTGCCTCAACTACGTTCTCGACGGTGCCGTAAGCCGTGATCATGATGACCGGCGTTTCGGGCTGCCGTTCCTTGATCTGCGGAAGGAGGTCGAGCCCGCTTTGTCCGGGTAGAGCGAGATCGAGCAGGACCAGATCGAAGTTTTCCATTTCGAGCGTGCGGAGGCCTTGCTCCCCATCATCGGCCGTTTTTACCGAATAACCCTCGAGGGAAAGGAGCACCTCAAGCGATTCTCGAATGCCCGCTTCGTCGTCAATTACGAGGATGCTTCCACTTGCAGAAATGGTGGAGAAAACAGAACCTGCGCCAGACAGATTCAAAGACTGATCAACGTCAGACATGTACCGACTTCCTTAATAGCGGGAATTCAAGGTGGAAGGTTGTGCCGGCGCCGACGGCGCTTTCGACATGAATCTTGCCTGCATGCTCCTGAATAATCCCGTAGGAAACAGAAAGTCCAAGACCTGTGCCACGCCTTTCGCCGGGGCGAGGCGTAGTCTTCGTCGTGAAGAACGGATCATAGATGCGCTTTAGATGTTCGGGGGCGATGCCGGATCCAGAATCTGAAACGACGGCCTCGACGTGTCCGTTTGCAAGAGTGGATACGCGCAGTCGACCGCCGCCGGGCATAGATTCCTTGGCATTCAGCAAAAGGTTAAGAAATACCTGTTGCAGCTTGCCGGGGTTCCCATGAATGACGGGTAAATCGTCAGCCAGTTCGGTATCCACGACCACTTGCGCCGTCTTGAACTGATGCTCAAGGAGGGAGAGGGTGTCGCGAATAACCTGATTCAGATTCGTCTCGCGGAACTCGGTGGTGGAGGTGCGGGAGAAGTTCAGCAACCCGTTCGCAATTTCCGAAGCGCGGAAGCTCTGCTGCGTAATCTTCTCGAGCACCGGTCCCAGCCGCGGATCAGTACGCATCTGCTTCTGCAGCAACTGCGAATACGAGGAGATCACTGCCAGCGGTGTATTGATCTCGTGTGCCACACCGGCGGCAAGAAGCCCGATCGAGCTGAGCTTGTCCGCCTGGGCAAGCTGCGTCTCCAACGAGACGCGCTCTGTGATGTCGTCCACGAGGATGATGCGGCCAACCACCACGAAATCACGTGACATCAGAGGCGCGATCGCGGCATTGACAGTGCGCTGCTCTCCGGCTTTGGTTGTGAGCGGAAATTTGTAGAGATTGTGAATGCCTGGCTCGTTCCTGAATCCTTCGATCGCGGAAACGAATTCGTCTGGAAAGACGGAGCTCAGCTTTTGCCCGATCGCCTCGGCGCGGCTAACTGCGTACATCGCTTCCATCTGGGCGTTCCAGCTCTCGACGCGACCTTCAAGATCGAGTGCCAGGATACCTACGTTGATGGATTCGACGATGTTCTCGTTAAATTCCTTCAGGCGTTCGAACTCTGAGATCTTGTCCTGCAGCCGCGAATACAGGCTCGCGTTCTGCAATGCAATCCCGATGTAGCTGGCCAGCGATTCCAGCAGCTCCACATCTTCGCTCGACAGAAAGTCTCCACCGATTGTTCGCCCGAGCCCGATTACCGCGATTGTGCGAGCCGTTGCTCCGTCCTGCACGCGGCAGGGCAGGTAATAGTTCAGGTCCAACAGTGCCGCGGTCAGCTGTTGATCGGGTGGTAGATGCAGCGCCTGTTGCGCATTCTCAAGAAAGATATGCGAGTGGTCCAGCGCTGCACGATCGAAGTCAAGGAAACCCAGGGCGAGTTTGCGTTCCGTCGCTGCCGAGAGCAGACCGTGCGACGCTGCCAGTCTTAGTCCGCCCGTCGGCTGAGCGACAAAGACCGCCACACGCGAAACCAGCAGTGTCCTCGGCAACCGCTCGACAATCGAATCGAGAAGGGCATCGAGATCGGTCTCCGAGCTCAGGCCCCGCCCGAACTCGATCAATGCTTTGCGATAGTCATACTTCTGACGATCAAACGCCTTGTCCACCCAGCTCTGAATGCGCCGCTTGAGAGGATCGAATACAGCTGCCGTTCCAAGGATCGCTGCAATCAGCGCCCATTCCCGAATAGCTTCACCGGATGTCTTATGAACGATCTCCGCGATCAGCGCGATCACCCCGAAATAGGCCCCCAGAATCAGGCCCGTTGCCAGCGTGTACGCAACGCCGCGCTTGAAGATCAGGTCCGTGTCCATCAGCCGGTAACGAATGATGGCCCAGCAGAACGTCAACGGCAGGAACACCAAAGACAACGCAGCCAGCTTGGTGAAGATCGACCAGACGCGGAAGTCCAGAACGAAGGGAATGGCGTAGAGAAGCGTAAACGGCAGAACCGCAACTAGCGTGCCCCGCATCAGCCACTTCAACTGCTGACGAAGAAGTGGCGTGCTGGCGCGGCTATAGCTGTTCACGAAGAGACCTGCCGCCAGCACATAAAACGCGGCGATGTAAGCGTAGTTGACCTGGTTCAGGCGGTGCTGCAGGATGCCCGTCGCCTGCCAGCGCGTAATCGCCGTGATCCAGAGACCGACCAGAGCAATACCCGGACCGTAGATAAAAGGAAGCAGCCAGCGACGGCCGGCTCCCTTCAGCCGCTCTTCAGGGAAACTGATCGCAAAATGCAGGAAAAGGGCCGGCTGCAACGCTCCCGCAACGATATTGGCCCAAAAGACAGTCTTGTCGACGAAATTCAACTCGCCCGTGTACTTCAGGGCATTCAGCGCAAAAGAAACCAGGCAGAAAAGGAAGAAGTGTGTCGCCCGCGGCGCCGTCCACCTCCGAAACAGAACATAAAGCCCGATACCCAGGTAGATCAGGCCGATCAATCTGAGCCCCAGATAGCTGCTGCGGTCTGGAGGCTCGGGGATAACAACCACTGCCGAATCCAGTGGTATTCCAGACCGAATAATCGAATAGTTGGCCTTTACATAGACTCCAGTTCGAAACAATGCGCGCTCATAATCAGGCACGCGCGCTATTGGCATGTCGTTCACTGCGGTCAGCAGGTCGCCCTTTTTAATCCCTGCGAGCTCTCCAGGACTGTTGGGGATCACCTTTGTGGCTGAAAGACCCCCATGAGCCTCCACCCACCAAACGCCGTCGACGGGCTGTTGGAAGCGGCTCTCCTGTCTGAAATTCAACACAGCAAGCAGAACCAGTCCGGCCGTCGCCAAGGCCAGCAGCGTCGCCTGCAATCTGTTGAAGAGGCTCGTTTCCATTCGCCGGGAGTCTCGCTTCATAGGGGTGAAAGCACGTGCATTGCCATGAGCTTCCCCAATCGAAGTCATTGGTACCATCTCCGCAAACCAAGACAAATCCGTAACATAGAGACGAACAACCCTTTGGAAAAGTCAACCGGTAGGGCGGGATTCGATTCGAAATGCAGAAAACAGTAGGGGCGATACGCGCGAAGGTAGGCCCCTACCGGATTCAGTATCGCACTCCAGGTTCGACACTTGCGGTTAAATCAAGATGGATTTCCGTCAACTCCCGTGGAAAGCGAGACCGTTTTTAGCCCTGTCCGTACGTCGCCTTCGGACCATGTTTCCGCTGGTAGTGGTGCTCGCTGACGTGGGTTGGGATGGCGCACGCTGACCCGTTCAGCGTCACTGTTCTGAACGCCAGCCGGGCGATGTATTCGAGAACATCCGCATGCTCCACGGCGTCGGCCGCGTCCTTACCCCAGGCGAAGGGAGCATGCCCAGCGACCAGAACTCCGGGGACCGCCACAGGGTCCAGGCCGTCAGCCCGGAACTTCCGTACAATCACTGCTCCGGTGTTTCGAACGTATCCGGACGAGACCTCCTCGGCCGTCAGGGGCTCGGTCACCGGAACCGCCCCATGGAAATAATCCGCATGGGTGGTCCCGAAGCAGGGAATCGCTCGGCACGCCTGGGCCCAGGAGGTCGCAAACTCCGAATGGGTATGAACGACTCCACCAATCTGCGGAAACTCACGGTAGAGCAGCGTGTGGGTGTCGAGATCGCTCGACGGCCGTAGCCGCCCCTCAACAATCTTCCCGTCTAGGTCGGTAATGACGAGGTCTTCAGGTTTTAACGTAGCGTAGTCCACACCGCTGGGTTTGATCACCACCAGCGCTTTATCTCCGGAGCGATCCACTCCGCTCGCATTGCCAAAGGTGTGAGGTGCCAGTCCGCGTCGGGCGATCTCCTGGTTGGCAGCCAGAACCTGTTTTCGGAGTGACTCGAGCAGCATTTCAAATCTCCCGGAAAGCGTTTACGAGGCGAGTCTATCAGGTTGTGACGCCACGTTTGACGCTCGACCGCCTGAAGCTGAGAATGGGGTCCGGCACCAACCAGACATGCAGAAGGAAATCAAAACAGTGGACCGGCGAAATTTTGTGAAAGCAGCAGTAACTGCGCCTCTGCTCCTGGGCAGCAAAGGGACATTCCCGGCGGAGTCAACGCTGTCCACCCGTGACCAGGGACCCGACAGCCACCTCGACGAGAGGTTCAAACTCACTCTGCACCGGGTACTCGAGGGCGATTCACCCAAATACTCCCACGAGTTCCTGTTAGCCGATGTGAAGCCCACCGCCGAACGCCGATTCACTGAATACAGCGGCGACCTCTCAGGCAGGTACATCGGGGCACTGGCGACCGCTGCCGTGGTGTATGGCATCGAGGTTCCGCGGCTCGAAGCGCTGGTGAACAACGTCATCGCTTTGCAGAAGCCCGAGGGATACTTTGGCAGCACCTTCCATTTCGACGACCCAAAGGATGCCGACATGGCTCTGCTTTGGGGCAACGGCCGTCTCCTGGTAGGACTCCTGGAGTACTACCGCAATAAGCCGTCCCAGCCAGTACTTGCCGCGAGCAAACGTATTGGCGATTTCCTGGTGCGGGTTAGCCCGCTGATGCTCTCGAAGCAGATCCGTGAGGCGTTCGGCGCGCAGCACTTCGCCTCCAGCTACATCTGCTGGACGCAGCAGACCGAAGGACTAGCCCTGCTTTACAGCGTCACCAAAGATGAGCGATACCGCCAGGTGGCCGAATCCATAGCGGCAGTCATCGAACGGCGTCCCGGCGATCACGCACACGGATACCTGACAAGCCTGCGCGGTGTGATGGATCTTCACGCGGTGACACACGATCGGAAATTGCTGGATCAGTGCGAGACGGCGTGGCAGGACATCACCTCATCCCGCGATCTGTTGCTCACCGGTGGAGTGCCGGAAGGTTGGAGTCCTAACAATCACCGCACGGAGGGGTGTGGCGAGGCCGATTGGGTGCGCCTCAACCTGCAACTGTGGAAGGCGACCGACGAACCGAGATATTTGGCTTCCGCTGAGCGCGCCATCTTCAATGAACTGGCATTCAACCAGTTTGCAACGGGTGACTTTGGCCATCGCGTCTACACCGAGACAGGTCTGCCTGCTGCGGGAGCCGCGCGCGCGTGGTGGTGCTGCACTCTGCATGGACTACGTTGTTTTCCAGATATTCAGGAGAGTGCGTTCCGCGGCACCAGCTCGGGACTCTCCTACGAGATTCCTGCAGATGGAAAGATTGAATCTGCTTTGCTGTCGGCAACCGCCGAAGCTGATCTTTCGCGCAAAGGCACAGTTCGGATCCGAATTACCCGAGCGAGCAAGGAGAAAGCCCGGCTCGCAGTCAGGAAGCCGGCTTGGGCTCACTCTGTACAGATGCGGCTTCCGGGATCTGCTCCCATCTCATCGAGCGATCCGCTCTATGTGAATGCCGAAAAGATCTGGACTCCCGGTGAACTCGTCGAGGTGCAATACGAGATGAAACTTCGGGTGGAACCAAGCGGCAATGACCGCCAGACTTTCTGGTACGGCCCCTGGCTACTTGGTGCCTCGGCATCAGACAATCCCTCATACTTCAATGAACTGACGACTGAAAACCGGCTGTCCGGAACACCGTCCCCCGCTCGCGGTGCTGATGTCCTTAAAAGCTTCTCGGTTCCCATCGCCGCAACCGAGATCGGCTACGCTCAGGCGGAATACCCAGACCAGCCCGGACGTGTGACGCTGCGCCCTATCGCCGAACAGACCGGCCAACCCACCACCTCATGGGAGCTCCGTTTTCTGTCGCGTCGGAGCGCGTAACCTCTTTCTAACCCGCAACCGCGACAAACTCCAGCCAAGTTGCGTCTCTACCCATAGGTCCCTCAGGCGCAGAAATGTTGCAGCCCTGTAATCCCGAACCTCGTACAGGCGTCTACCAGAGTGATGGCGGCCTGCACAACACTGGAGCCAATGATCAACGCAGCGGCAGAACCCATTGCCACGCAGGAGTTCGACAGCGTTGTAGCCAGCCATCGTGAGCAGATTTTTCGCTTTTTGCTCGCTTCAACCCGCGATGTAGATTTGGCCGAGACGCTGACGCAGGATTGTTTTCTGAAAGCTCACCGTAACTGGTCGAGTTTCCGGGGCGAATCGAGCGTCCTGACATGGTTGATGCGGATTGCGATCAACCTGCAGAAGGACAATTGGCGCAATCGCCGGTTGCAGTTCTGGCGGCAAACGCGAACCAATGCCGTCGATCTGGATGAAGCGAGCGAGTGGCTGCCAAGTGGGGAGCGCACTGCGGAGCAGCGCATGCTTGCGAAGGAGAAGGTAGCACACGTCTGGCGCGCAGTAGAAAATTTGAGCGACCGGCAGCGAACTGTATTTCTCCTCCGCTATGTTGAGGAACTGGATTTGAAGGAAATTGCAGAAGTGACCGGGATGGGGGAAGGCACAGTGAAGGCGCACCTGTCGCGCGCACTGGCCAGAGTCCGGAAAGCGTTGGGAGAGAACAGATGAATCGCACGGATGAAAATCCGAAGCTTAGTCGAGGGGATGACGGGCTTGAGTTGGAACCCGAGTTGCGCGAAGCCATCGGCAATTTCAAATCCAGCGTGGACGCGTGGAGTGACACCGTGATGAGCCGCCCGCGTGAGGTCACCGTGCCCACCCGTACCAATTGGGGACGCATAACCAAATGGGCGCTGGGCTGCGCGGTTTTTGTCGGCACCGTTTCAGGTGGGGTCTATGAGAATCACCGGCAGCAGGGAATCGCTACGGCTGAAGCAGCGCGTCTCGCCGAGCAGCAGCGAGATTTGGCTGCCCAGAGGGCGAAGGAAGAAGCAGAGTTAATGGCCAGGGTGGATAGCGACATAGCGCGAGAGGTTCCAAGTGCGCTCGAGCCGCTGGCATCGTTGATGAATGAGAACCAGGTATCCGGGAACTGAAGCATTTGCTGATTCGAGGAAATTCAGCAGAGGAGAAAGAGGATGAAAGTGAGATTGGCAAGGTTGGGAATGGCGCTTGCGGTTACTTTTGCCGCGGCAGCTGCTGGTGCACAGGGGCCGGGTGGTCCCGGCGGTCCGGGATTCGGCATGCATCGACCGCCCATGGAGCGAGCCATGCGCTCACACAATGAATTTGGGCGCTGGTGGAATAACCCGAAGATCATCGAGCGGCTCAAGCTCACGGACGAACAGCGCAAAGCCATGGACGACATCTTCCAGAAGCATCGCGAGAAACTCGTCGACTTGCGCGGGAATCTGGAAAAGGCCGAGATCGAGATGGAGCCCCTCGTGAAGGCAGATCAGCCCAACGAGTCCACCGTGATGTCCCAGATCGACAAGGTGGCGCAGGCCCGTGCCGAGCTCGAAAAGGCGAATGCCCGTTTCCTTTTTGCTCTACGTGCGAAGCTGAGTCCTGAACAGTGGAAGCAAGTGCAGGATTTCCGTCAAAGCCATGATGGGATGCGTCGCGAATGGCACCGTGACGGTCGCGGGCCTGGCGGCAGTCCCGGCGACGACAAGGGTCCACCACCGCCTCCTCCCGGACCGCAAGGCATGCTTGACGGACCGCCAGAAGAAAATTCTTCATTCGCTGTAAACCAGTGAACGGAAAACTCCGTCAAGGGAAGTGTAAGCAGAGAGCAAATGCGGTTTTAGTTAATACCGGTGGCGGCAGAGGGCGATCCTTCTGCCGCCGATTTATTTAAGGCAGGGAGCTGCGAATAACGCAAAATCGAACGACCAATCAAGTTGAAGCGCACTCAAAGTCGGTGAGAATCGAAATTCGGTCGGCTACTCACTGGTTACAACTCACTCGTTTCACCATTCGCCGTTCGTCAAGAAGTCGTGGATTGAGGCTGCTGCTTTTCGTCCCGCACCCATCGCCAAAATGACGGTTGCGGCACCGGTGACGATATCGCCGCCGGCAAAAACGCCGGGTTTCGAAGTCCGCATCGTTTCCGCATTGGCCAGAATGTAATTTCGCGCGTTCGTCACGAGGTCGGGCGTGGTGCTCTGGATCAGTGGATTGGCGGTCGTACCCACACCAATGATCGCGACATCGACCGGCAGAACGAACTCCGATCCTTTGACCGGCATCGGAGTGCGGCGTCCGCTGGTGTCCGGCGTGCCAAGTTCCATTCGCATGCAGCGTGCGCCGGTGAGCCATCCTCTCTGGTCGCCGAGAAAAGCCACCGGATCGGTGAGCATCCTGAACTCGATCCCTTCTTCCCGCGCGTGCTTTACCTCTTCGGCCCGGGCGGGCATTTCCGCTTCAGATCTGCGATATACGAGCGTCGCCGTCTGTGCGCCCAGGCGCCGTGCCGTACGAACTGCGTCCATTGCGGTGTTGCCGCCGCCCACCACCATCACATCGCGGCCACGGCAATCATAAATCGGCTCGTCATACTCCGCCGCACGGTAGGCACGCATCAGGTTTACGCGCGTCAGAAATTCATTTGCGGAGTAAACCCCGTTGAGATGCTCTCCCGGGATTCCCAGGAAACGCGGCAGCCCGGCGCCCGTCGCAACGAATACCGCGTCGTAATCTTCATCCTTCATCAACTCATCGATGGTTACGCTTTTCCCGACCACGACATTGGTTTCGAATTCCACGCCCATTCTTCGCAGGTTCCCGATCTCTTCGCGAACAATCGACTTTGGCAGGCGAAATTCCGGAATGCCGTAAACAAGAACGCCGCCCAACTCGTGAAGGGCCTCGAACACGTGCACGCGATGGCCCTTTTGCACCAGGTCTCCCGCTGCTGACAATCCGGCCGGACCACTGCCAACAATCGCTACGGATTTTCCCGTCTGCGGTGCAATATGCGGCAGACCAAGCCTTCCGCTTTGACGTTCATAATCGGCGACAAACCTTTCGAGATGTCCGATTGCCAGCGGTGCGCCTTTGCGGCCCATGACGCATCCGCCTTCGCACTGGTGCTCCTGTGGGCATACACGGCCGGTAATCGCGGGCAGCGCATTGTCTTCGCGGAGCTTGGCGGCTGCTCCCAGGTAATCACCCGCATAGATAAGCGCAACTACTTCTTTCACCTTCACGCCGACAGGGCATTGTTCGACGCAGCCAGGCTTCGCGCACTCAATGCATCTTGTTGCCTCAACCATCGCCTCGGCCGGCGGCAGTCCGCTGTTTACTTCTTCGAAGTTCCGGCTGCGCGCCGTGGAGTCGATCTCAGGCATACGTACGCGCGCAATGGCCATGCGCTGCTTCAGAGGCAGGGTGTTCTTCTCAGACATGGCGTGCCTCGCTTGTCGTGCCCAGATCATCAATTTCAGTCCGCAGATGCTGCAGCTCTGTCTCCTTCGCGGCCAACTCGGCTCGCAGCTGCCCGAGTTCTTCCTGCTTGTGTTGCTCGAACTGCTGCAGCGATTCGCATTCTTTGTCGCGATATATCGCATTGCGCTGCATCAAGACTTCGAAGTTCACCTGTGAGGCATCGAACTCTGGCCCATCCACGCAGGCAAACTTGCTTTTGTCGCCAAGCAGCACGCGGCAGCCGCCGCACATGCCGGTTCCGTCGACCATGATGGAGTTGAGACTCACCACTGTTTTGATTCCCAGCGGACAAGTAACCTGCGAGACGGCCCGCATCATCGGAACTGGCCCCACCGCCAACACAAAATCGACTGTCCGGCCCGCGGACAGTAATTCGTTCAGCTTTGCCGTAACCAGCCCCTTCTCGCCGTAGGTGCCATCATCCGTCATGATGTAGGTCTCATTCGAAGCTTCGCGAACCTCGTCCTCGAACACCACCATCTCGCGGCTTCGAGCGCCCTCGACGAAAACCACGTAATTGCTGGCGTCCTTAAGTGCCTTCGCGGTTGGGAGCGCCATGGCAG
>Ga0207658_10000194_pt1 | contig 64273 bp, 62 predicted proteins | sample KBSS33metaG_FD_184322 | JGI IMG/M metagenome (GOLD analysis project Ga0207658, IMG submission 184322) | Switchgrass rhizosphere microbial communities from Kellogg Biological Station, Michigan, USA - KBS S3-3 metaG (SPAdes) (version 2) | ecosystem: Host-associated > Plants > Roots > Rhizosphere...
GGAAGCATAAATTTTTAAATCATTTCCAGTGATTAAAAATAAGCGGTCGATTTCGTCGTAATTGGGTTGGATAAGTGTTCCTTCGCTGTGAAGATCTTTGTAAATGACTTCCTTTACACCCATTGGAACCAGTTTTTCCGCGAAATCTACGACATCAATTGGACTTCCATCGGATTGTTTTCCATCACCAACAACTGAACTTCCCTTTCCTTCAATTTCAACAATAATTTTTTCCGGACCAAAAGTTTTTATCGCTTCAGCAACAATGTCCAAAGCTTTTGGCATTAAAACAACTTTGGATGCTCCGCGTTCAAAAGCGATTTTGATGTCATCAATGGAACTAAAGCTTGCCTCAACCTGAAGCGGAATTTTGACTGCAGCAGAAATATTTTTGATAATGCCGTGCTGAACAAAATGTCCATCCTGACGACTGTTCAAATCAATAATGTGGAGTTTTTTTGCTCCGCCTTTTTCAAAAAATTTGGCCATTTCTACCGGGCTTTTAATATACGTTTCTTTTTGTTCGTAACTGCCTTTGTATAACGCAACACAGTTCCCGTCCAAAACGTAAATTGCAGGAATAATTTCCACGAAAACAGCTTAATTATTAAATCTAAAGTGCATGATATCACCGTCTTTTACCACGTATTCTTTGCCTTCTGTTCGCATAAAACCTTTTTCTTTTGCTGCTTGTTCGCTTCCGACTTGAACAAAATCTTCGTAGCCGATTGTTTCTGCGCAGATGTAACCTTTTTCAAAATCAGTGTGAATAACGCCTGCAGCTTGAGGACCTTTATCGCCTTTGTGAATTGTCCAGGCACGAACTTCTTTTTCACCAGCCGTAAAATAAGTCATGAGGTTTAATGTTTCGTATGCCGCACGGATAAGACCATTTAAGCCTGTTTCTTTTAATCCAAGATCAGCGAGGAACATTTTTGCTTCCTCATCACTGAGAGCACCAAGTTCTTCTTCAATTTTTGCAGAAATCGGAATAACTTTTTGTGATGGATTGAGTCCGAGATTTTTTTTGAAAGCTTCTACATCAAAATCCTTGGCTTCGTTTTCACTTACGTTTGCTATGTATAAGAGTGGTTTTGCTGTTAACAAATGGAGATCTTTGATGTCGATTTGTTCTTCTGGAGTGAATTCAGCATCAATAACTTTTTTTCCTTCCATAAGCATTTTTTCAATTCTTTCCACCAATGCTGCGTACGCCGATTTCTTTTTGTCACCGGATTTGGCGTCGCTTTTGGCTTTTGCCAGTCTTTTTTGAACAGTTTGTAAATCAGCTAAAATAAGTTCAGTTTCCAAAACTTCCATGTCACGTTTTGGATCAACATTGCCGTGAACGTGAATCACATTGCCATCGCTAAACACGCGGACAACTTGTGAAATTGCATCGCATTCGCGGATGTGCGCAAGAAACTGGTTGCCCAATCCTTCGCCTTCGCTTGCGCCTTTTACGAGTCCGGCGATATCCACAAATTCAACAATCGCGGGAATTGTTTTTTGAGGTTTCACGAGTTCAACAAGTTTTTGGAGACGTGCATCCGGTACTTCTACAACGCCAACATTGGGGTCGATTGTACAAAATGGATAGTTTGCCGCCATGGCACTTTTTGATTTGGTGAGCGCGTTAAAGAGTGTTGATTTGCCAACGTTTGGCAATCCGACGATACCGATTTTCATAAAATTATGGAGCGGTTAAAGAAATCATAACGGTGTTTCCCTGGTTTCCTAAAAGGTTTGCACCTTCCGGAATAATAAGTTTTGCTTTGATTGGAATACTGGAATTTTTCAATGAATCGAGTGAAACTGGTTCGGTGGAAATGCTGTCGATTTTGTTGAGCACATCTCCTTTGCCTTGAATCACAAGTGTTTCTGGAGTGACGAGAAGTTTTTTGGTTTGCACGCTTAAGTCGGTGGTTCCTTGTAAATCCGGTTTGATGACCACGGTTTTTTGTTGAAGGTCTTGGATGATTGAAACGTCTAACAAAACTTGTTCAGGATTTAAAGTAATATTTTTGAGTGAGGAAACTGTTGGAGGAAGTTGAAGTGTTACGTTTTGTTTAAAGTTCGTGCTTTCGTTTCCTTGAAGTTGAATTTGGGCATTGATGGAAGTGATATTGCTTAACAAACTTGTTCCACCGCTAATAGTGATCGTGGTTGGAGTAACGGCTGTTGATTTGACGCTGTAGCCTTTGGCAGGGTTTCCCGTAACAATGGCTTTTACTTTAATATCTTTTTGGGTGATCTGTTCCAAAACCACATGAACAGTTGCAGGTTCAACTTTCAAAATGGTGACCTTGTCGTTTTTGGAAGTTGCGGATAATGGCACATCTTGTTCGCCTTCGTGAGCTTTGCTTAAATCTACTGAGAGATCAAAGTCACTGGAAGTGAGTTTTTTGATCATGTCCTGGTCTGCTTGAATGCGGATATTGGCTTTGCCCAGATCGCTGGAAATGCTTAAATTTTGCGGCACATTGACCGCTTGAATGTCGATTTGTTCCGGAAAACGATATGAGTTATTTTCGATTCCAACCACAAAGAACCACAAAATAATCGCTGAGAAAAGCGCTAAAATTTTGAGTTCCCAATTGTTGATAAAAAATCTTTTGATCATGCGTGTTTCTTCTTTTTATGATGTTTTTGGGGATTCAAGAAATCTGTGAGTAAAACCTGAAGACGGGAAAGTGAAATATTTTGATCCAGATGTCCGTTTTGAGCATAAGAGATTGTCCCCTTTTCTTCGGAAATAACAATGATTTTGGCATCGGAATTTTCAGAAAGGCCGAGTGCAGCTTTGTGGCGAGTTCCCAGGATTTGGTTGTACGTTTTAAATGAGTGTGGCAAAACGCATGAAGCTGCGATGATAACTCCGTTTTTAATAATCACAGCGCCATCATGAAGCGGCGAATGATTCATAAAAATACTCAAAATAAGTTCTTTGGAAATTTGGGCTTTTAACGGAATTCCTGTATCCACAAACTCTTTTAAAGGCGTGGAGTTTTCCAACACGATCAAGGAACCGATTTTTTGTTTGCTCATATAATCGCAAGATTCCACCAATTCACTGATGATGGTATTAAGTTCTTTTTCCTGCTGGCTCAACGAAATTTTGGTATGACCGATTCTTTCCAAAGCCATACGAAGTTCCTGCTGGAAAATAACCGGGATCGCCACAAGGATCACTGTAAAAAATTGCTGCAAAAGCCATCCTAACGTTACAAGTTGCAACACACGACTTAAAGCAAAAATAAATCCAACGATGACAAGTCCCCATAAAATGCTTAAGGCACGGCTTCCCTTCAGCAATAAAAAGAGATAATAGAAAAGAACCGAAACGAGTAAGATGTCGATAATGACTTGTGCCGGGGAAAAATTCAGCAATGACAGATTGTCCCAAAAACCTTGGGCTTCATGTCCGATGAAGGCAATAACGTCGGCGATCCATTTACTGAAAAATTCCATAAAAGCTGATTGCAATGCGGCATAAGTTTAGCGTGAGGCAGCCTTTAGAACAAGCCAAATATTAGGAAAAAATTTAAAAATGTGAAGAATGAGAGATTTCAAAACCCCCTGGTCTTGTATTTCAAGGTCAGGGGCTTTTGCTACAGGCTGTTTTTGGTCTTTTCTCAGCTCTTATTTCTTGTTTTTTGATTTCTTGTTTTTGCCGAGTTTTCCACGGTTGAGGACTAATGTTAAGCCGAACATTCCAAGGTAAACAAAGTCTTCTGGGCCGGAACTTGCTAATTTTTTAGGAGTTGCTGAAGCTGCTGCAGCTGCATTTTGCGCTGAAATGAGTGCTTCCTGTGAATCTGCCAACGGAGTGTGTCCTTGAGCACTTGCTGCAAGGTTTGTCACATTGCTCAAACTGCCGCTGATCGATTGGAGTGCAGCATCATGAAGCGGGTCTGCTGGAGCTGGAGCTGTTGATGTGTACACTTGTTCTGGAGGTGTTACTGGAGCTGAAGTTTCGGTTGCTACCACAGTTGCATCCAAATTTTGGTCTGGAACTGGAACAGCAATTGCTCCTTGGTCAGATGTTGGTTGATCTGAAGCGGTTTGATCTTGAAGGCCAAGAGATGTTCCTGCGCCAAATCCACTCAAAACTTCTTGAGAAGTAGCTTGGGTCTGAGCTGCACCGTTCCCAACAATGATTGTTCCAGCCATTTGTGGGTGGAAAGTACATTGGTAAGCAAATGAACCGTCTGCATCAAAAGTATAACTATATGAATCGCCTGGGTTTAATGTTCCGCTGGCAAAGTTATCTCCAACAACATTGTGTGGAACTTGGTCATTGTTTGTCCAAACGATGGTTGTTCCTTTATCTACATTAAGAGTAGATGGATTGAATGAGAAATTTTTAATTGAAATTTGCTGAGTTTGAGTTTGGTTTTGATCCAAAGCTACCATTTGGCTCATGGATGCATCAGCTGGCATTTGAGAATCACTTTGCATGGTTGAACCAAAAATATCGGTTCGAACTTCAACCGGTTCTTGAATCCAATAGGCAATGTATCCTGCAAATCCTACGACCAATAATGCAGCTAATACTTTGATCTTGGTTCCAACAGCTACGTCGTCGTCATTTTCATCAGCTGTGGTGGAAACCTCTGCTGTGTTTGGTTTGAGGTTTGATGTGTTTTCCCCCTGGTCTTTGTTGCCTTTTTGAAAAAGGTTCTTGAGATAGTTTTTCATAGTGTTTTTGTTAGTTTTTATTTTTGATTTCTGATCATAGTATCATATTTTGGAAGATTTCTGAAGTCCGGAGTGGCTTCGAGAAGCCAAATCTACTTTCCATATCCTGAAAATGTTTTTTAATTACGGGTTTTGGAAAGTTCAAAGAGTTTTCTAGAAATTTCCGACATTTTTTGCTATAATAGTAGGATTTCATTTTGAACCTTTCATGACCATGCCACTTTTTGATCCTTCCGAAATTAACGGAGCTCGCGAATATAAATTAACGGAAGTTGTTCCCGTTGTGCCTGTAAAAGATTTAGTGATTTTTCCTTCGATGGTTGTTTCGGTGTACGTCAAAGAGGCTGCACTTGTGGCTGCCATTCAAAAAGCTATGAACGATAAAGAATTGATTGGTCTTTTTTCACAAATCAATTCAGGAAAACCTGTTCCACCAACAGAAAATCTTTATAAGGTGGGAACTGCAGCGGCTGTGCTTCAGGTTATTAAAGGTACAGGAACCGATGCAATGATTTTGGTTGAAGGAATCAGTAGAATTCGCTTGATGGAAATTCGCGGCGTTGAGCCATTGGTTGAAGCAAAAGTTGAGCTGTTAACAAAAGATAAAAATGTAAGTCTTCAAGCTGAAGCCATGATGCGTGATGTGAAAGATTTGGTGGTGAAAGTTGCTCGTGGCGGAAAAACTTTGCCAGAAGAACTTTTGATTGGTTTGGATAATTTAACGAATGGTGAAGAGTTGGCGGATTTGGCTTCATCGTATTTAACGTTGGATGTAAAAAAGAAGCAGGAACTTTTAGAAATTGAAAAACTGGAAGATCGTTTTAAAAAACTAGAAGAGTATTTAAATAAAGAGTTATTGCTCCAGGAAATCCGCAAAAAAATTAAGACCGATATGACGAAAGAAGTGGATAAATCTGAACGTGATTATATGCTTCGCCAGGAGTTAAAAGTTATTAAAAAACAGCTTGGTGAAAAGGAAGGAAGCGGAATTCCGGGAATGGAAGGCATGGACAATCAGGCTGATATTAAAGAACTTCAGAAAAGAATTACTGATGCCAAAATGCCTGAAGAGGCTCAAAAAATTGCCCAAGGTGAATTGGAAAGATTAAAGAAAATTTTTCCATTTTCTCCGGAATTTGGCGTAGCCCGAACGTACATTGAATGGCTTTGCGACATGCCTTGGGATAAAAGTTCCGATGCAAAAGTCGATGTGAAGAAAGCGAGAACTATTTTAGACGAAGATCACTACGGTCTCACCAAAATTAAAGAACGTATTTTGGAGTATCTTGCCGTGTATCAACTGAAAGGTTCTCCTGGTGCTACGATTTTGTGTTTTGTTGGACCTCCAGGCGTTGGTAAAACTTCACTTGGCCGTTCGATTGCACGAGCTTTGGACCGTTCGTTTATCCATACTTCTCTCGGTGGAATCCGGGATGAGGCTGATATTCGCGGTCATCGCAGAACGTATGTTGGAGCGATGCCGGGACGTATTATTCAAAGTATTAAACGTGCGGGATTTAATGACCCTGTGATTATGCTTGATGAAATTGATAAAATCGGACGTGATTTTCAAGGTGATCCTTCTGCGGCTTTGCTTGAAGCTTTAGATCCTGAACAGAATTTTGCTTTTACGGATCATTATTTAGATGTTCCGTTTAATTTGAGCAAAGTTTTGTTTGTAACAACAGCGAATATTTTGGATCCGATTCCGCCTGCGCTTTTGGATCGTATGGAAATTATTGAACTTGCAGGTTATACGGAAGAGGAAAAACTGATCATTGCACATAAATATCTTTTGCCAAAACAACAAAAATTGAATGGTTTGGAAGATCATGATTTTACGATGACTGATGAAGCGGTATTAAAAGTTATTCGTGCCTATACGTTCGAAGCGGGCTTGCGTGAACTTGAACGTGAAATCGCTACGATTTGCCGAAAAATTGCTAAAAAATTGATTGAAAATAAAATTAAAACGACCCAGGTTGGTGTGAAAGATGTGGCCGAATTTTTGGGAGTTGAAAAAATGGATTACGAAAAAGCAGAAGAAAAAGATATGGTTGGTGTGGCTACAGGACTTGCCTGGACTCCGTTTGGCGGAGACATCATTTTTATTGAAGCTGCGTTAATGAAAGGAAGTAAAAATTTAATTTTGACCGGAAATTTGGGCGAAGTTATGGAAGAATCCGCGCGAACTGCATTGAGTTATATCCGCAGTAATTCTTCGCATTTTGGAATTGATGATGATCTGTTTAATAAATATGACATTCATATTCATGTTCCTGAAGGCGCGACGCCAAAAGATGGTCCTTCTGCGGGAATTACGATGTGTACGACATTAGTTTCTTTGCTTACGAATCGTCCGGTGCGCCGCAATGTGGCAATGACTGGAGAAATTACTTTGACCGGCCGTATTTTGCCAATCGGTGGTTTGAAAGAAAAAATTCTTGCCGCAAAACGTGCGCAAATTAAAGATATTTTGATTCCGGATCGCAACAAAAAAGATCTGGCTGATATTCCTGCGCATCTTTTGAAAGGTGTAACGATTCATCCTGTGAAAACGTTAGATGAAGTTTTGAAATTGGCTCTGCTTCCAAAGAAGAAGCTGGCGAAAGCAAAAGCTGATGGAACAAAAAAAATAGCGCTCAAAAAACCTGAAAAGATTCAAACAAAAATCATTCCGATTGAAAACGGCAAAAGGAAAGCTCGCGTGAGAATCGTGAAGATGAAATAGATTTATAAAAATGAAGAAGAGCCTTTCGGGGCTCTTTTTTTATGTATGAACTTTATGTATCGATGACCAAAAGTTTGATCGTGTTTTCTACATCCGTGATGTTGTTGAAATGCGGATACACAAGAATGTGATGCAGGCGGCGGAGGTTGTAGAAGAGCAAACTGTGCATGTTATTATTGATGACGACTTTGGCGTTTTCGTTTTTGAGGAAATTGGTAATACCGATGAAATCGAATTTTTGGTATGGAAAAGGTTTGCTGTAAAATTTGATAATTTTGCCGTTCTCAACTTCTACAAAAATGTAATGTTCGGTTTCTTCCAATGTATTTGCGATTTTGGATTTGAGTCCTTTGTCGTTTTTCACTGGAACTGCCACGAGAATTTTGTTGGCTGCCGGGACTTCAAACAGTAATGAAAAATCTTTAAGTTGGCTGTCTGCAGCGGCGATTTTTTCCTTGAGCATGATGAAATCGGTGCGGATATCTTTGGTTTCTACAAACGGATCGATTTCCAAAAATGCTTCACCAAAAATGTATGTTCCTGCGCGGCGCATGCGGATGTTTTGAACTTTATTTACGATTTTGGATTTGGTGAGAATAATTTTTTTCACTTTTTCGATGAGTTCCTGGTCATCAAAATAATCGAGCAAAAAGAATAACGATTCTTTGCCGCTTTCGAGTCCGACTTTTAAAATGAAGATTGAAAGGACAATACCAATAATGCCTTCCAGATAAGGAATCTTGAAGTAGCTTGCAGCAACACCGATTGCGACCGGGATTTCGGAAATCACATCAGAGCGTTTGTCTTTGGCGCTATCAATGAGTGAAAGTGAATGGATTTTTTTGCCGGTTTTCATCAGATAATGGGAAAGATGAAGCGATACGATAATTGAAACTACGACTTGTCCAAGCGCTAAAATGTAATTGCTACTTTCTTCTGTGGTAAAAAGTCGTTCGCCACTTTCTTTTAAAACCTGAAAACCCATGTAAATAATTAAAAGTGAAGCTAAAAATGCAGCAAAACTTTCGGCTTTGTGGTAGCCATATTTAAAGCCTTTGTCTGCGCTGCGTTTGCTCATGTTGAGACCGATATAGCTGGCGATGAGTCCAAGCACATCAGAAAAACTGGCAACTGCGTCCGCCACCAACACAACGATTCCAGTGGTAAAACCAACGAATGCTTTGAGCATTGCGAGAATCAGAATTTCGCCAATCGCCATGAGTGCTACTTTTGTTCCAAGATTGAGATCCTGGTTTTCTACAGGGTGTGGGTTCGTTGTGGTTTCTGGTTGTTTTTTTGAGAGTTTAGCCATCTTTTCATTATACCATTTTTTAGGGTTTGATGGTACACTTTAGCCATGATTTCACCTTGTTACTTCATCGATTTAGATACCCAGGAAGGTTTCCTTGGGAAATCCGGAGTTTTAGCTAAGGATTCACAAAAAACCGGCATTTTTTTGGAAACTGAGACGGTTCGGAAGAATTTAAAGATTTTGACGAAACATGCCACAAAAAAAGGCTGGAAAATTTTATCACCAGTGGAAGTTTTTGATGAAAATGGTTCCGAGAAAAAAGTTGCGAAAGCGTTACGTGCGATTTCTCCACATTGTAAACGAGGAAGCAAAGATGCGAAGAAAATTGGTGAAACTGTTGTGCGTTCTTCGTTTGTGTTTGGAACAAAACCAGGTGTGAAAGAAAAAAAGTTTTCAAAAAAAGAGTATGAAAAAATCTTGAAAAAACATAAACAGATCGTGTTTGAAAAATATGGTTATGATGTTTTTAAGAATCCAAATTTTTTAAAGGTTTTGAAAGCAGGTGGAATTAAAATTTGCGTGGTGTACGGAGTGGCTTTGGATTATGGATTGGATAGTTTGGTGTTGAAATTATTGAAAGCAAAATTTAGCGTTTATGTCGTTGTGGATGCGGTAAAAGCGATTAATGAAGAAAACCGCAGAATGGCGCTGATTGAATTGGCAAAATTCGGTGCTCGCATGTGGAATACAAAATATATTTTAAGAAATACATAAATGTTTGATCCGTTTGATGGCAAAACTAAAAGGCCAACTTTGGGATGTGATTCGGTGATTTTGACGAAAAAGGTTGCGAAGGAGGGTGGTTCTGAAGAATGGTTTGTGCTTTTGATTGAGCGCGGCCATGATCCGTTTATGGGAAAGTGGGCTTTACCGGGAGGTTTTTTGGAATGGAGCGAAAGTTGTGAACAAGGCGCCGCGCGCGAATTGGAAGAAGAAACTTCTTTAAAAAATGTGGATTTAAAATTATTGGGAGTGTTTTCTAAACCGGGCCGTGATCCTCGCGGATCAATCGTCTCGATTTCTTATATTGGTTTTGTTGATACGTTAGATGCGGACAAAGCAGTGGGCGGAGATGATGCTGCTAAAGCGGAATGGTTTGCGCTCAACCAAGCTCCAGAACTGGCTTTTGACCATTCTGAAGTGCTTGAAGCAGCAAGAAACTTCTTGAAAACGAACAAAAAATAGTCTTAAACCTTTTAAGCTTGCGCGTTTTCGCTTTTCTTTTTTGGTTTGTGATGTTACGATCCTCCCCTATTTTTAAGGATCTATGCGCTTATCTGTTTTCGTTAAACCGTTTGTCACTCTGCTCCTGATTGTTGTGGTCATTTGCGCACTTTATGCGTTTGTGATTATTCCGTTCTTTTTGCATTTTTCCAACTATTCCCGCGTGATTCACGTGGCGAAAGCGAATACTTTGGTGGTTCAGGACGGAGGAAAAGTGATGGAAGTGAAATTGATCGGAGTTGAAGAACCTCAAGAAAATGGACCTGCGGCAACAACACAATGTCTTGATGAAGAAGCCCGTCATTATATGGTTTCAAATTTCTTCACGAAGAATCAGGATATTCGTTTGATTAAAGATGATTCGATTGGAGATATGGATTCGGAAGGTCATTATTTGCGTTATGTGTATTTGAAAAACGGTGATTTTTTGAATGAGAAAATTTTGGAAAACGGTCTTGGCGAACAACCTTATGATCCGAATTTGAAATTGCAAAAACAAGATGAACTGACTCAGGCACAAAAAGATGCACAGTCAAAAAACCTTGGAGTTTGGAATCCTCAAGGTTGTGGTGAGTAGTTTTTTCCGAAAAAAGATTCAAAAGTCCCGAGGCAGTTTTTTACTGCTTTCGGGATTTTCCTTTTTTGTACGATTTTGCGCTAAGCGCTGAGTTTTTTTCTAATCCTCCTACGACTTTCTGAGATCTGAAGATACCAACCACAACAATATAAAAAGTTGTGAGCAATTACATGTGAGTGTCGTTTAAGACGAAACGTTGATGATCTGTTCCAAACATGACTTCAAAACCCATCATGAATAGACAAATACGAGAACATTTTGCTGGGAGCTAATGTTACCGACCCTGAGACTCCAAGAAAATCGAAGGAGGGAGCTGTCTTGAGGACTGGGGGTCCAATTAAGTGACCAAAGCCCAATCCGAAGACAGCTCTCTCCCGCGATGATTTGGTAATTTGTTGTAAAGGATCTATCTAAAGAATTTCTTTAGTCCCCTCTAAACTTCACGTGAAAAATTTCAAATATCTGAACATCTCGGAAATTATTGGTTTCCTTAATAGTCACTTACTTTATGCCATTTCTGAAATAAAGCAGTACCTCTCTCACAGACCGGCACATAACTTCTGTCCGAAGACAAAAAATGAGGCGTCGATACATGAAGAACAATCTCTTCTCTCTACAGCTTGGTCTTTTAGACCCGCCAAGCGAAAAAGATAAGTGCGCTAAGAACCTGGGGGACTCTTAGACACAATTCGATTTCAATCGCGCAAAGCTTAGGGAGGAAGCTGCCAAGGATCTTGGGCATGAAACATTGTTATGATCAATACCTGAGGTCTTTGACAGCTTTCTCCCTATCTTTGGGATGAACCGCCGCAGCGGTTTAAAACTAATTTTGAAAGATCTTTGTTTTTATTTGAGAGCGCCGGCGCACTCGTTTTATTTTTGTTTTTCACGCACGCGTGAATTTTTTAGACCCCTGAGAGAGGAATCGGACATTGAACCCAGAAGAAGTATTAAATTCTTCCGTGGAAATGAATAACGAAAACCGAAGTTAAGGTCATGTCATTGTCCGAAATGTATCAGCGGATAAAGTTTGAAACAGTGCCGAAGCAATGAAACAAAACCTCATGACGTAGAAACAGTTCATTCAATCTCTCACATTAAGCACTTGGTCTCCAAGCCCATCAAATGTTGAGGTGAGGTATTCAGACGAATTCTGGGTGAATTGTAAGAATAGTTCGATTCCAGCAAACTCAGGAGGAATCTGCCTAAGACTTTCACAATGAAGCATGGTGGGATCTTGCATTACGAAGGTTTCAGGCAGGTTTCTCCTGGGATTGTGGTGTGCCTTTCTTTCAAATATCAACTGTTCACTAAATTGTATCACATAAAACAATTATCTGTCAACACCCTGGGGTGACTTTTTTTATAACGCCGGTTTGGCTTATTTATGCCGAAAATCCTTAAAAATGGCCGTTTTTATGAAAAAAAGTTTTATTTTTCTTTGGATTTTTAGTGGTTTTAAAACTCGGATTGATCTTTTTCGCTGTTTCAGGTAATTTTTTCACTGCAATTTTGCGATGTAGTTCATTTTGCAACCAAGTGCCGGGATAGCTCATTGGTAGAGCGCTGCCCTGAAGAGGCAGGCGTACTCAGTTCGATTCTGAGTCTCGGCACCAAAATTAATATTTATGCAAAAAGCAGATACAAAAGGGATCTTAATTGTTTTTTCCTGTATTTTTAGTTGTCTTTTAACAGTCGGAATAGTTCTCTACAATAATAATCTGGACATTCAAAAGGAAAATAAAGATTGGATGCCTTTACCAGCAAGTCAGGAAGTACAAAAAGATGAACTCAATACATACTATAAATATAAAAACCGTACAGTTTGTTATAACATTCCTTTATCACAATCGAGGTGTCTTGCAGGCTGGGCGTTCGACACGGGTTTTGTTCCATTAGATGTGAACTCTTTTCAAGTTCATAAAAAATATAAAAATTTTTCTAGGGATAAAAATAATCTTTATTATGCGGATTTTGCTTCTGATTTTACAGATTCCATTGGTAATATCGATTTTTCGAGCTTAGAAATTCTTAATCAAGACATCTTCAAAGATAAAAATAATGTTTATATGAATTCACATAATCAAATGGATAAAATCAAAAAAGTTTATGGGCTTGATCCAGCGACACTTCAAGGACTCAGCAAGGATTATTTAAAAGATAAAAATGGGGTTTATCTGGTTGGATATGGTGATAATGGTTTTTCAAAAGTAGCGAATCCAGAGATCGATCTAAGTTCATTTGAAATAAAAAATGATCAACTGGCTATGGATAAAAACAACGTCTTTCTTTTGAACCTTCTTGATAATTCATCAGGAAAATCTTTATTGGGAAAAGTGGATGGTGCTGATCCAAAAAGTTTTCAAATTATTGATATGGGACCTGATGATTCTGAATTTAGTAAAGATAAATCCTTTGCGTATTTTGAGAATAAAAAAATTGAGGGAGCTGATCCCGTGACTTTTTCACCGTTTCAATTCTACTGTCATTGTACCCTTGGTATGGGACCTTTTCTGGTTCAGGAATATTCAAAAGATGCCAAAAATGTTTTCTACATGGATAAAAAAGTAGTTGGGGCCGATCTTCCATCTTTTGAAGTTCTTGGTTGGGGTACTGCAAAAGATAAAAACCATGTTTATAGTGAGGATCAAATTTTAGAAGGAGAAGATCCCAAAACTTATGAGTATGTGATTGCGCATGATTAGATTTAGCGACTTTAAATAGGAGTCCCAGTTTTGATGTGTTCGAAATTATGTTATAATTAACGAATATAATTATGAATATGAGCCATATTGATGATTTTCCATTAGAACCCGAACGAATAAGGGCAATCGCAGCACAAAAAGTTTCTCAGCTGGCTGAGAAAATGAATGATCCTGAACTTATTCAAGATTGTATACGTGCGTATTTGCGGCTTGTGCCAGTAAAAGAAATTGCTCAAGAGATGAAGGAAAAACATCCTCACTTATTTCAAGATGAATCAATTGGGATTATTGCTGGAGCCATTCGCGTTCAATTAAGAGAGAATATGGAATTTGATGAAAGAAAAGCGGTTGAATTTGAACATCGAAGTCGGAAAGGTAAAAAACATGTTGATGCAAAAATTGGAATATTTGGAGTAACAGAAGCTGAAATAAAAGAAAGGGCTAAAAAAGGCGGTAAAGCAACTGTTGAGAGAAAAATAGGGATATTTGGATTTTCTGATGATGAAAAAAAACGTACTGTTGAAAAAGCTCGAGCTGCATCTTTAGCTGCTCGTGGACTTATACCTTGGATTGAGGAAGGTAATGAAGAAAGTAATGGCCTCAATGAATTAGATTATTTTTTGTACCTCACAAAGCAACCTGAATTTTTACATCAAAGTGGCACAAATAAAGGGAAAAATGATATTCAAAAAATTGCTCATCGTTTAAATGTTGTATTTCACAATAATGAACCAGTTCGAAAAGCAAAACTTCTTAGTATGAAGATTTTAAAACTTAAAGCGAAACTTAAAAAAAGTTCTTCAAAAGAAGCATTGCCTCAAGAAAGGCTTGCGCGTCTTCGCGAAGCCAATGAAGTGGTTGAGAGTGATTCGGATTTGAACGATATATTTATGTTTGTCAGGAGTGACATGCCAATCACACGTGCGGCGTTTTTGAAACATTTTCCAAAAGCTCAAGCGCTGGTTATTACTCAAGAACAGCTATGGAAGATTGAAGCAGGAAGTGATGGCAATTTTTTTAGCTATGTTGCTGCTGATGGCAGGAAAAAATATGTGAATGCCGATGATATGGAAGCGCCTTTGGTGCTTTTTATTGAAGACTTAGGAGGTTAACGGGCAAAATTCGCGTGAACGTCCTCTACGATGGAGCACCAACTCTTCAATCTAACTGATTGGGCTTTTTTGGCCTAAATTATTTAAATTTGGGATATTTTTTAAATTAAAAAACAATTCCAGCATATGGATAGTAGGATTGGCTTTGGGAAGCCCTTTGGGGCTAAAGGAAATCGTAAAAATGTGATAGAATGAAAGGATTTATTTTTCAACTATGATTTCCTTTCTCAAAAAACTTAAACATAAAAAATCTGTCGCACTTCTTGGTACTGTTTTGATGCTTACGGGATGTACCACTTTTGGAACATCCAACGGGAATAATCCTCAATCACAAAAATTCCAGGTTCAACCTGTTACGCTTCAACAATCGGTTGCTGCTACCGGGTTTCTTCAACCTACAACTTCGATCGATCTTTCGTTTCATAGTTCCGGTGAAGTGGCGCAAGTTAAAGTAGCTGTTGGTGATCATGTTAAAAAAGATCAGTTATTGGCGAGTTTGAAAAATAATGATCAAAAAGCAGCGCTTGACCAGGTCCAAGGGATTTTGGCTGAAGCACGGGCTTCTTTGAATCTTAAACTGGCCAAAGCGACTGATCAGGATATTGAAATTGCAAACGCTGAAATTCACCAAGCTGAAGCTTCAAAAGATAAAACGCAGGTGGATTTGGATAATGCGATTACAGATTTGGAAAATACCAAGAAAAATGTGGCGCTTGATAATAAAACTGCGGAACTTGCTCTTGAAGATGCAAAACTTACGCTTCAGAAAACTCAAGTTAATTCATCATCTACAACCACGCAAAATAGTTCATCAGTAGATAATGCGACGATTTCACTGAAAAATGCTTTAGGTCAATTATTGGTTGCTGTAAAAGCTGAGCTTCAAAATATTGATAAAATTTTTGGAATTCAGGGACAATCTGTTTTTGCGAATAAACAAGGAAGTTCGTTTATCATCAGTTCTTTGGAATATAACAATGCCCGAACGTTGTACATGGATAATCTTAAAAATTATCAGACGTTGAGCCAGGCTTATGATGCTTTGCCCACAACTCCAAAACCTGCGGATCTGGCGGACATGAGTATTCAAGCCGCAAATTTGATCAAAAATATGAATGATGGAATTTTTGCTGCAACAACTGTTTTGAATCTTCCTTTGGTAACTTCAACTTTAACGTTTGTTGAATCTTCTGAAATTAAAGCGGATATTTCCGTGAATGGTTCGAGTTTTAATACTGCTGCTTCAAGCTATTCTGCAACTAAAACGGCTTTTGATACTGCGCTTATCAGCCAAACAAGCGGCAACAGTACATCTCCTTTGAATGTTCAAAGTTCACAACTTTTGGTGGATCAACAACAACAAAATCTGGAAAAAGTTCAATTGAACGGGACAACAAGTATTTCCAATAAGCAAACTGTGATCAAATCGCTTCAGGCTCAATTGAAGGTGGATGCGGCGGCTGTGGAAAAGGCCCAGGCAGCTTTGGATGGAATTTTGGCTGCACCGCGTGCAGTGGACATTGCTCCGTATCAAGCGCGTGTGACGCAGGCAAAAGGACAAGTTGCTCAGGCACAAAATGTTTATGACAATACCTTACTTAAAGCTCCTTTTGATGGAACGATCACGGAAAAAAATATTGATACAGGTGAAGAGTATTTAATTTCCAGCGGTGCTCTCACAAAATCTGCACTTGCGATGATCGATACCAGTCAGTTTCATATTGATGTGGATATTCCTGAAACTCAAATTTCTCAAATCAGTACGGACAGCAAAGTGAGTGTTACTTTTGACGCATTGGGTGAAGCAGAAACGTTTGAAGGAAAAATTCTTTCGATTGAACCGGCTTCTACGAATGTGCAGGGAATTGTTTATTTCAAGGCTAAAATCGCACTTGTGAAAAATGATCCTCGTCTTAAAGTCGGTATGACTGCAAATGTGATTATTGATTCCGGAACTCAGGATAATGTGCTCGCGATTCCAGAAAAAGCTATTACGACCGTAGACGGAAAAACTTATGTCATGTCTGCTGACAACAAACAAATTGAGATCCAGAGCGGGGTTCGTGGCGGCAATGGTTTGATTGAAATTGTTTCCGGACTTCATGCTGGCGATACTATTCTTGTTCCTTTGAATTAATCTTCATGGCAAAGTCTCAGGATTCAGTTTCGGCTAAAGGTTCCGTTTCGACGCATGATTCTTTGCGCATCGGTTTTTTCTTGGCGAACCGCAGTGTTAAACGTGGCAATCGTTATGTAACGTTTTTGATTATCGCCATTTTAATGCTGATTTTTTTGAACATGGTTGCGGTTGGCGGTTTGTTATTAGGACTGATTCAAAGTGCAAATAAAGGCTATTACACATTGTATTCAGGGGCTGTGAGAGTCCGACCTCCGGAAGAAAAAACTTATATTCAATTCCCGGACCAAATTATTAATTTTGCGAAAAGTCTTCCTGGTTTTGTGGCTTTATCTCCGCATCTTCAAAGTGCCGCAAAACTGGAAATCGATTATCAAGAAAAAAAGGTCGGAAGTGAAGTGAGCCATGTTTCCGCATCTTTAGAGGGTCTCGATCCGGTTCTTGAAAACCAAACAACTCCAATTGCCAATTATGTAAGTGAAGGAAGATTTTTACAACCTGGCGATACTGACAAAATTGTTTTGGGTTCGATTATTGCGGGGCGAGGTTCAACTATTGCCTTTGGTGAAGCGCTTCAGGGCGTTCAGGTTGGTAGTAAAGTTTTGGCAACGTATGGCAACGGTGTTCAGCGTGAATATACTGTTGTTGGAATTTTAAAAACAAAAGTTGCGATTATGAATCTTGAAGCTTTTGTGAGTATGAAAGAACTTGATGATGTTCTGGGAATTACTTCGACGCAATATTCAAACATTTCTATTAAAATTCAGGATCCTAATAGTGCTGACCGTTTTAAATCTTTTTTTTATAATGCGGGATATAATCTACAAAACCGGATTGAAACATGGATTGACGCAGAAGGAAGCGCTGTGAATGACATTAATACTGCGATGGGCTTTATTGGAAATATTGTGGGTGCGATCGGTTTGATGGTGGGTTCGATTACGATTTTTATTCTTATTTTTGTGAACGCGGTGTCACGACGGAAATATATCGGGATTTTAAAAGCGATTGGGATCAGCAGTAATTCAATTATTATTTCGTATATTTTTCAGGGACTTTTTTATACGCTTATTGGCGTTACGCTTGGCTTAGGGGTCTTATATCTTGGACTGATTCCATATTTTAATGTTCATCCGATTGATTTTCCTTTTTCCGATGCAACGTTATATGTGACCGCTGATTACGCGGGCGCACGTATTGCTTTGCTTTTTGTGGTGGCCTTTTTTAGTGGATTGCTTCCTGCTTATTTGATTACGAGAGAAAACACTTTAGATGCTATTTTAGGACGTTAAAATGATTGCAATAAAAACTGAAAATTTGATCAAAAGTTATTTCAACGGAAAGGTTGAAACTAAAGCCTTGAAAGGCATAAATTTAGCTGTAAAACATGGCGAATTTGTGGCGATTATGGGCCCTTCCGGCTCTGGTAAATCTACGCTACTTTATCAACTTGGACTCATTGATAATCCAACGAGCGGTAAAATTATTATTGAACAAAAAGATATTAGTCATTTTAGTCAGAAAGATCGTGATAATTTCCGGTTAAATGAGTTTGGATTTGTGTTTCAGGATTATGCTTTAATTCCCGAGCTTACTGCTGCTGAAAATATTATGCTTCCATTAATGATGAAAGGTTTGAGCAAAAAAGATGCTGAACGAAAAGCTTTGGAAATTCTTGAACGGGTAGGATTGAGCGCGCGTTTTGGGAATTTGCCGAGCCAGCTTTCCGGTGGTGAACAACAACGTGTAAGTGTGGCGCGCGCGATTTCGCATAAACCAAAAATTCTTTTTGCAGATGAACCAACAGCGAATCTGGATAGTGAAAAATCACATCAATTGGTGAGTTTGCTCTTGGAATTAAATAAAAAAGGTCAAACGATCATTATGGTTACGCATGAAGAAGAGTATGGCAAAGTCGCTGACAGGCTCGTTTATCTTCGTGATGGTTTGATTACTTCGAAAGTTTAAATAAGGGTTAAATTCAGCTCTGGTTCTTCATATTTTCATTGACACAACGGCCATATTTCAATACTTTGAGTTCCAACTCTTAGTTAGAAATTATGGAGAATTCAGACATTCTTGAATATGACGTGGCGATTATCGGAGGCGGAATCGGCGGGCTTTCTGCTGCGAAAGTTTTAAAGGAACAACATCCGGATGCCAGCATTATTTTGTGTGAAAAGGAGGATTTGGTTGGCCAGGGAACAAGCCGTGGAGATCATAATACCAACACTGCTCACACTGGAGCTTTTTATGGTGCAGATTCGTTAAAAGGCCGTTCTGCCCGCAAAGGTTTTAAGTTTTTGAAAGATTATCATGACCAAAAAGGGTTGGTTCGCCGTGATGTAGGAAAAATTATTGCTGCTTCTCAACCAGGTGATGAGGCTTTGATCGAAAAATATTTTCATCAGGCGATTGCGAACGGTCAACGTCCTGAAAGTGTACATATTGTTTCCGGAGATGAATTGCGCGCTGAACATGAGCCTTTGTTAAGCCAAAATGTGAATTCCGGATTATTGCTGCGCGATTGTTTTCTTTTTGATGCAGATGGTGTGATGCGTGAAATTGCTCGTGATCTTGAAAATGTTGGCGTTTATGTTGGGGTTCAGCATGAAGTTCTGGATGTTCAAGCTGTGCCTCAAGGTTGGCTCGTGAAGACAAATCTTGGTGAATTTATTGCCAAACATCTGGTGAATCAAGCTGGAACGCATGCCGACAGAATCGCAAAAATGACAGGTGGAGCAAAAGATTGGAAAATTATTCCAGTGATGGGATCATATTTTGAACTCGATACTCCAGCTGATGTTCATCATACAATTTATGAACCGACACGCCGTCCGCCATTCCTGGGAGTTCATATTATGCCTGGGAAAGAAGGAAAACCATTCATGGGGCCGGATGTATTTTTTAGTCCGTTCCGTGAACGTTTGGGAGAAGAAACCAAAAAGCGACGCATGAAAGATTGGATTACGGAACCGTTTGCAAACTTAATCGGGTTTGCTGGCAATGGGAAAAATGCTTTCCCGAATGCATCATTTTATATGGGCATGTTGGGTTCTGCAGAAGGCCGGGCCGAAGTGCGAAAACATTTTGCCAGAAAAGAGTTTGCTCAAGATGTTCAGCGTTTAGTGAATCCTGATTTGCTTCCGATTCATCCGAATAAAATTCATTATCTGCGTTCTGGAATCCGGGCTCAGGCACTGGATCTTGTGAAAGGAGTGATTCTTCAAGATATGGATAAAGAGGTCGTTCAAAATCCACATGCGAATGGTTCGATTGCAATTCACGATAAAATGCCGGGAAGTCCCGGATTCACCGCTTCGGTAGGTAAAGCTGAATGGCTCGTGAAGGAAATCAGTGAGGCTCTCAAAAGTTCAAAATAGAACATGACTCGAGCGATGGGCTTCGAAATTTATTTCACCAAATATTTCTGGAGAATGCTTGCTGAATTTTGAAGTGCTTTTTGTTCTTCCTCATTCAAAACCGGGGCAATGATTCTTTCCACACCGTTTCTTCCCAAAACTGCAGGCAAAGAAAGGGTGATTCCATCAACTCCATAAAGGTTGTGAACTTTTACGGAAAGCGGCAAAACGACTTTGCGATCATGGAAAATATGGGCAACGAGATCACTCATAATCATACCGATGCCGTAACTTGTGAAGCCGATAGTTTCGCGGATTTTGTTTGCTCCTTTTCTTGCCAATTCAAAACATTCATAAATTTGTTCTTTGGAAATTCCTTCTAATTCAGTAAGTTTTCTTCCGCCAACTGTTGCTCCGGAAACAAATGGGAAAGAGCTGTCGCCGTGTTCTCCCAAAAGATCGGCGTGAATACTTTGAGGATCAATATTTAACACATGTGAAAGGTTCCAACGGAAACGAATGGTATCAAGCGTTGTTCCTGTTCCAAAAACTCTGCCTTCTGGCAAACCGGCGAGTTCGGCAACGCGATGCGTCACAACATCACATGGATTGCTGATACACATAATGACTGCGTCTGGAGCGGCCTTGATCATTCCTGGAACGATTTGTTCAACCATTTCCAAATTACTTTTGGCGAGATCGAGTCTGGTTTGGCCTGGCAAAACTCTTGCGCCTGCTGAAATCACAACAACGTCTGCTCCTTCAATGGCCTGAATGTCTGTGGAAACTTGGAATTTAAAATTGCTGTGAAATGCGTTTGCTTGGCCAAGATCGTGTTCCAATCCTTTTACACGTTTTTCATTGATGTCGACGATAACAAGTTCAGAAACGATTCCGCTTGAAATGAGCGCAAAAGCACCTGCTGTTCCTACATTTCCTACTCCGACAATTGCTACTTTAAATCCGTTGTTCTTCATATTTTTTTGTTTATGAAAATAATTCACGAACATTTAACAGTTTGCGGATGAATTTTGCAACAGAGGATTTTTATTCGTACTTGTAATTCGCACTTATTTTCCAGACGCCTTTTTCGCGGAATGCTGGAATATTTTGGCGTCGGGCTGCGTTTAAAAGTGCCGGTGCAGAAACTGATTGTTGTTTGGTGTATTCGGCAAGCGGGATGATTTGTTCGCCTTTAAGATACGCGATTCTTTTGTGAAGGGATTCGGTTAATGCCAACGTAAAAACTTTTTCCATGCCTTTGGTATTTTTGTTGTCGTTGTAATTTCGTAAAGCTTCGTAATATATTTGTTTTTCTTTGTTGCGGATAATGATTGGCGGAAAGCCCAAACGAAGCATTTGATAATTGATGATGACTCGTCCAATGCGACCATTGCCATCATTAAATGGATGAATGGTTTCAAAATCTAAATGGAATTTGGCGATTTTATCCACAAAAAAAGATTGGAGATCACTGGTGAAATTTTGCATCGTGACTTCCATCATGGTTTCAATATGTTCGGGTGGTGGTGCGATATGAGTTCCAACGCGAACGTACTCCCCTGTTTGGCGATAACGGCCCGCTATATTATCGTTAATGTTGCCAATGAGCATTTTATGTAAAAGCAAAATGAGTTCACTGCTGAGTTCTTGAGTCGCAGCTTTTTCACGAATGTATTCCGTCACTGTGGCGAGATTTTTTGCTTCAAAAACTTCACGCATGGAAACGTTTCGGGAAACTTCCATTTGAAGGAGAATTTTTTCCGTTTCTTTTAAAGTGAGGGTGGAGTTTTCAATCGCATTGGAGTTATAGACGTTTTCGGCAATTTCAGCTTCATCTAAAAGGACCAAGAGCGAATCTTTGCCTTTCTTTAAAGCTTCGTACACTTTTTTGAGTGCTTGAATCCTGGTGATGATTGGAGAAGTTGTGGACATAAAAACTAGTGAATTTATGGTATTATTGTATCAAATTCACTAAAAAATGTCAATAAATCGTGAATTTATCTTTTATATACTCAAAATTCACTCAATTTAGAACTTATCTGTCCATTTTATTGCTCCAGTTGAGCTGTCTAAAGCCAGTACTTCGTAATCCGTGACAATAATCAGGTTATCGCCATCCAGATGGACTTCGTGGACGTAATCTTCACTATTGGCATCAAAAAGTTGTTGTTTCCAAAGCACTTTTCCAGTCAATGAAACACGGGAAATGATGCTGGGTTCATTGCCATCAATCGCCTGTTTTTCAATCATCATAATGCTTGGTGGTGAATCCAATTCAACCGGTTTTCCTTTCACTGTATCGATCAAAAATCCACCGGCCAAAAAAGTGAGGTCAGAATTTGGAAATAAAGGTGTGGTTCTATTGGTTTCGTTTTGGATCGCACTACGCGCAGAACCATCAATACTCAGGTGTTGTTTGTTGGCTAAGATTACTTCTTCTTCCTTATAATCTTTTGAGTCCGTATCCATGCTGATATCAAAATTATTCATGGTTGCCAATTGCGCTTTTGTGACTGGGTTTACCACAAAAGTTTTGTTATCAATTTCGAAATTATAACCGACTTTGGTGGTGACAACGATCTGATGTGTTTTTGGATTAATAGAATATGTACCATCTACAAGACCGTTTTTGAGTTCTGGATTTTTGGCAATGATTTCATCTTCGGTTATCAGCATTTTCAAAGTGTCTGGAGTTCTGGCATTGAGTCCGTCAAAATCGTTGTAAGACCAGATTTTATCGTCATTGGTTGTGATGTAGGTGACAAAAGCAAAAGATGGAACTTTTCCGACAATTTTTCCTGTTTTCAAATCGATCGATTGTAAACGATCGCTGCTTGATTGTTTGTTTCCTGTTCCCATTTCTACGTCAGAATTCGTGATGACCAAATCCCCTGCAGGTCCGTTATAAAAATGGACATCAATAAGATTGCCATCTGCGGTAAGACTTCCAAGAATCGCACCAACTGGATACAAAGCTAAACTCATCCCAATAATGATAATCCAGTAAATTATTTTTCTGATTTTTGACAACTTTTCCTTTTCCGTGACCTGGTAAAAAAAGTAGGAACAAACTGCAATCGTAAAAAGAAAATAGAGGGCCGGAATGAGGTTCATCAGATTGTTTTAGAATTTAGACTGTTGGGTTGAGCTTATCATAAAAGCACGGAGTGGTTTAGGCCATGCTCCGTGCTTTTGATTTTCAAGTTTGAATTATAACTTTATTTTTGTGAGACTTTTTAATGTTCCAGAAGTGTTGCTTCCCAAACATACACCAAGATAATCACCGGAAATTAAATGGATGTTTAAAAGGTCAGCTTTGATACAAATGTTCACTGCTGCACCAAGAAGATCGTGAGAACACACCAATTGTTCGTCAGTTCTACATGTTGGTGTGGAGCCTGATGGTGGAGGTGGAGCGATGTAAGTATAAGCTCCAGCAAGTGTGCTGTTGCCGTTTGGAGTTGTTACAACAACATCAACTGCGCCAGCAGCATGTGCTCCTGTGCTTGCAACGATTTGTGTGTCAGAAGAAGATTGAACAGTTGCAGCTACTCCACCAAATGTTACTGAAGTTACGCCAGAAAAATGTTGGCCAGTGATTGTTACTTGTGTTCCACCTGCTGTGGTTCCAGAAGTTGGATTCATGCTTTGGGCATTTGGTGCTGGTGGTTGAACGTAAGTGTAAGCACCACTAAATGTTGCAACGTTACCTGAAGTAATTGTGATATCAACCGGGCCAGCGATGTGTGCCGGAGTTGTTGCAACGATTTGTGTATTTGTAGATGAAACAATGGTTGCTGCGGTATTATCAAAAACTACTGACCGAAGTCCATTATAGTTTTGACCATTTAAAGTTACCTGAGTTCCGCCAGCTGTTGTTCCAGAATTTGGCACGATGGAATCCAATGTTGGTAAAGGTGCAACAATCGCTAAAGCGTTATGTCCAACTGACACAACCATAACGACAAATGCAACCACGATAAGCCAACTTATGGAAAGTGGATTTCTTGATTTGTTCATTTTTTATGTTTGTTAATGGGTAAGTAAGGAATTTTTGTTAGTATAAGATATTTCTTTCTTTTAATAAATATTTTCGACTTGGTCCTGCAATAATCTGGAAATGTATTTATTTTTAACCCTTTGATAGAGTTCAGGCCTCACCTTATTATGCAGTTCTTGTAAATAGATATTCGTTTTCATTGCATTCATAATTCTGGTTGCTGCGAGTGTGGTTTTTTGTTCATTCCAGCCTCTTTGTTTGGCAGTTCTTTGAAGGAATTCATTAATTTCTTCTCTGCTTATTTCTACAATATAAACGATACCAACTGCTTCTGAGGCTTCTTCCATAGCATTTTCTACCATTGTAGCCACTTCCAAATTCAGGTTTGAAACATCACGGCGAGTTTTATCTACCGTGGATTGAACCGGTTTTGAAACTGCTAGTTTTGGACTTTGAATAATATTTTTTGGATCTTGAGCGAGTTTTATCATTTTATCCAACTCGTGAGCGGCATATTCTTGGGCTTCCATTGGATCTTCAATTTCAAGCCAGGTTTGTTGTCCAATTTTTTCTATTTCTGTTGATGATAGTGATTTGCCATTTTTATAAGCAGCATACAATGCGGGATGAACAAGGATTCCGTCATTCGCTTCAAAATTTTGATCGAGCGTGGCGCTAATGCCTTCAGAATAAAAATGATAATCACTGCCATTTTTCGATAACACATAATGCCCGCAACGAAGCACTTTATTTTGGCTTTCCGTAAGTAGTTTTGCCAAATGTTCTTTTCCTTCGGCACGTTCATTTGGTTGTTGTCGCATTACTGAGACCATGTGTATTTTTTATATGCTATTGTAGTATTTTAACATTTTTATGCAATTTTGGCAAGTTTGGTGTTTTGAGAGATTTTTGATAAGTTGTTCGTGAAAATAAATTCCTTTCCACAAAATTTTATGAATAAAAAAATCCTTGCTCCGATTGCTGTTCCAGGAATAGCTCTTTTATTTTTGCTAGCTGGCTGCCAACAAAATACTCCAACAATAACAACTGGAACACAGCAAACTACCCCACCTGTAACAACAACTTCAAAAGTAGAATTAACTGTGAATCCTCCAGCAGAAACTCAAGCAAGTATGACACAAATGGTTGGAACTCAGGATGCTGTTCCAAACAAAGATTTTGATGCTTCTCAAGAAACAGGTGCTGATTCCGGCGCTCAAAAATTTGCGATGAAGACGATGAAAAAGGACGAAAAACTTTATACGCTTGATGTTGCTTATCCTCACACTGGAAATAAAGATGTTGATACAGCGATTGAAACGATGATTCATACCCAGGTTGATCCGTATTTGCAGGAAGTTCCAACTGATCCGAATGAAACTCCGGGTCCATACAGTTTAACGATTACATACAGCACAACTTCATTTTCTCCTGATGTTGTAAGTTTTATTTTTGATACTGATACTTACACCGGCGGAGCGCATCCAAATACTTTTACAACCACAGAAACGTTTAATATGAAAACCGGCAAAGAGATCGCGTTACAAGATCTTTTTCTTCCAAAATCAGATTATCTTAAAATTCTTTCAAAAGAATCCAGGGCTCAAGTTACAGCAAATTTAGGTGAATATGTGGTTCAAGATATGTTGGATTCAGGCACGACCGAAGATCCGACAAACTTCCAAAACTTTGCGCTTTATCCTGATAGCATGGTTATTTATTTTGCTCCTTACGATGTTGCTCCATACGCTGCCGGTCCACAAACAGCCAATATTCCGTTCTCAAGTTTGAGCACGGTTTTGGCACCTGAATTTAAAAGCTAAACTTTCCTTTGGGTAAAGCTAAGTTTTTGATACGGAAACATGACCAAAAATTCTACACTTTTTGGATCAACTGCTTTTACGTATTTTACGTCTGGCTTTTGAGAAATTTCGATCGTCCAAAAATCTTTGGAGAGATTTGAATCAAAATTAAGATTTTCAGTGCGAGCAATGGCTTCAAATTTCTCCATGAGTTCATCAAGATTTGCGCATTCTGCAGCGGCTAAAAACTTTTTAAATTTTTCGCCTTTATTTGGAATCATGATGAGGAGAATTTCCGGAAATTCGTAAGGTTTTTCGACCGGTTGTTCTGGTGGTTTTTCAAAAATCAAAGGCCCCTGGCCCATCATGGTTCGGACATTTCTAAGAATATCTGCGACCTGTTTTATGGCAGTGATTGGTTCTATTGGAGGTGGAGCAGGTTCTGTTTTGCGCTGAACTGCAATAATATCGCTTTCTTCTGGGACTGGACGATTTTCATTTTGTGGATCGCCTGCTGGGGAAGAAGCGTCTTTTTTTCCGAATTCGATGCGGAATCCGTGTCTTTTCATAAATATCTATGAAGTGTTTTATACTAACAATATTTTGGTTTTCTTGTCAAATAAAATTTTCTAAGGATTTGGGTTGTTTCTTGGCTCAAGAAAGGCTAAAATCGGTATGAATTCATGGTATAATTTTTAAAATTGCGATGTTAAAGAAAAAAGGATTCATTTTGGTGATCGTTTTGGTGGTCGTGGGAGGGGTTATTGGCACGTACGAAACGTTCAAAGTGCTCAGCAGAACCAAAGAAAGCGTTCCTGAAGCGGTGAATTTGGCGGATTTTGCTTCACAGGAAAACCAGACGACTCAAAAACCGGCTGGCAGTGGAGCTGTGACTGCGGCTACTCAGCAAGCAGTACAACCAATTCAAATTCCGTCCGAACTTAATTTTTCAATGGCGTTTTATTCTCAAGCTCCGGCTGGTGATTGGAACGAACCTTGGCAAAATGCCTGTGAGGAAGCCAGTGCTTTGTTAGTTGCGAATACGTATTATCACCACAACTGGACACGCGACGAGTTTAAGGCGCAGATTTTAGAGCTTGTGGATTGGGAAAATAAAACGTTTGGCGATTATAAAAGTACAAATGCGGAACAGATTGTTCAAATGCTTCATGATGAACTTGGTTTGAAGGCGGTTATTCATCAAGATCCGGAGTTTGTGGATGTTGAAAAAGTTTTGGCTCAAGGTCATTTAATTATTATGACGTTTGATGGACGACAGCTTCATAATCCTTATTACACCAATGGTGGACCAGATTATCATGCGATGGTGATTAAAGGTTATAAGGCCGGCCAAAAAGTTATTACGGAAGATGTGGGCACTCAACATGGTGAAAATTATGTTTATGCTTGGACCACGCTGCAAAATGCACTTCACGATTACACCAAACCAATTGAAAATGGTTCAAAAGTGATGATTGAAGTTTTACCTCCTACTCCTGGTTTTTAAATGACGACCACTCCAAATTTTGCGCTTAATGTTTTAGGAAAGAAAATTGCGTTTTCAACGATCGTGCAATATGCGGGAAAATTGTTGCAGTTGGTGATTTCCGCAGTGAGTTTGAAAATTATTTCTAACTTTTTGAGTCAGGATGGATATGGAATTTATGCTTCGATTATGGAGTATGCATTGTTCTTTTCCACCGCAGCAAACCTGGGACTTTTTGGCAATGTGGTGCGCTTAATGGCGGACAAACCAAAAGACGGAAAGATTTTTGTTGATGCTTTTATTTTGCGCGGCCTGACTGGAATTTTATTTTTTGCATTGGCGATCGGGATTTGTGTGGTGAACGGAAGCAGTTCGGGATTTATTATTGGAACTGCACTGTTTTGTGGTGGTTTGTTTTTTGATTTTTTGAGTACGGTTTGTGATGGAATGTTGCAGGCAAACTATATGATGGGCCGTGCAATGATTGCGTTGCTTGCGGGAAGAATTTTGAATTTGGCTGTGCTTTTTTGGATTGTTAAAACTGCTGGAACGGCTTCTGCTACAACTTCCGGAGCTTTCCCTGATTTTTTGATTTTAGCCGCTACACTTTCTGGAAGTTTATTGAGTTGTTTATTGAGTTTATTGTTTGTGAGTAAAAAAATCGTTTTGGATTGGAATATTCGTTGGGCCCCAATGTGGAAAATTTTCAAAATGAGTCTTCCCTATGGAGCAATTTTTATCCTCAATAATTTATATTTTAGATTTATTCCGGATTATTTGGCGCACAATTCTTTGAGTGATGCATATTTTGGAAGTTTTAATATTGCCTTCAGGATGAGCGAAGTCGCGAGTCTGGTTTCAACGTTTTTGATGTTTTCCGCATTGCCTGGTTTGACGGAATATATTGATACTGGACACATGGATAAGGCGAAAAAACTTTTTGGATCCTTGCAAAAATTGTTATTGGCAGCAGGTTTGGCAGTCGTTGTTTTTGGCTCGTTATTGGGTCCGTTCGCAATTGCGCTTTTGACACATGCAAAATATAACGTTCCAGAAATGTGGTTCGTGCTGCCAATGATGCTGCTTTTGGCTGCGATTTCGTACGGTTATGATTTGGTATTTTTGACTTTGTTTGCAGCAAAAGAAGAGATGTGGTTTTTGAAATTTGAATTTTTAGCGCTTTTTGTTGCCGGAATATTTTTTGGAGCATCCTATTTGTTTGGAGATATGACAACAAAAATGGCCCTCATTTTACTGGGGGCCATTGGTGGTGAATTGACGATGATGGTTTGTGGGATGGTAAAAATCCGCAAAGTTTTTAGGCCTGTTTAAAGAGTCTGTATTTAGGAGTCTTACCTGATTTATCGCAAAGGAGAATAACTTCTTTCCCATCAACATCTGTTGCGTTGATTGTGTCACCATGATCCATGTCTTCTTTTCTTTGATCTTTAAATCCTGTCTTCATTGCTTGAACAAGATCTGCTGGCTTTGCAGGTGCAACTTCAGGATAACCTTTTGTTTTATTTTTTAATTCTTCGGCAGTGAATGGTTTAGCTTCATATTTTTGTTCAGCACCACCTTTGAGTTGATCAACACTGTTTTGTGCGCTGTCTACCATTTTTCCTGCAGATTCTTTTGCTTTTTGGGCTGCTGCATCAGGATTTTCATAACCTTGTTGATCCGGTTTTTTTGGAGCCTGTTTTTCAGCTTCTCCACCCTGTTCAGGACCCGCCATAAAAAGCTGGCGGCTTGGCATAAAGAGTTTGTTTTTCATATTTGTTTAATTTAGGGATATAAATTTGGTTTTCTCATAATTATAGCATTTTAGGTCGATTTTATCAAATAAGCTCAAGTGTTAGCGCTGCGGAGCTGGAAATGATAAAAAACGTTGAAATCTTGCTGGGATTCGGGTAAATTTCCTTCGCAATCGGGAATTCGTGCGAGCGGGTGTAGCTCAGTTGGCTAGAGCGCAACCTTGCCAAGGTTGAGGTCAGGGGTTCGAGCCCCCTTACCCGCTCCAAAAACTTTTAACAGCTTAGATGAGCTGTTTTTTGTTATCCCTGCCAATTGTAATTTTCTTTTAATAATTGCAACCAAGTATTCATTCCCTTGTTGGCGGCAGCCATCCTTTTTTCGTCTTTTGAAAGTTCGGGGTCATTTATAACAAATTGCAGACTGCGCAGGATGTCTCTTGCAGTTTGAGATTTTACTTGTTCAGAAGTGCTTTCTTTCCTTCTTGCAGTTTCTTCAATCATTTCCTGAGTTATATCCTCATAGGCAGTAACGTCTTCTCCCAAGGTTTCGCAAATGATTGCATAAAAATCTCGACCGCCGCTGGCGCGCCACATTGCGTCGAATTCCGATAGTGTTGGATAATTTTTACCGGTTTCTAGGTTAGACATAAATCGTAAGTTAAATTTTTGAAAAATTTCTAAGTTTCAACTTTTACCATATTTAATTTATTATGTCAATTCACCATTTGAGAATATAAAATATAGGTTCGATTGGACTTCACGATGGTCCTCCAAGTACTTTTAACAGCTTAGATGAGCTGTTTTTTGTTGTTTTCGCAATTATTAGTCAATAAGTGCTTGTAAGAGATCATAATCCCTTCACTACTTGAGTTTGAACCGGGCCGTATTGGCGATAATAATTTTGAAGACAGATCGCATGCCCGTCTTTAGAGTAAGTTTCATTAGGAACCTCTTCATGTCGATAGGGCATATCTTTAGGTAATTGCAGACAAAGTGAAGGATCTTTGTTTACAATGGCATTTTGAGAAACTTTATCTATCAATGGAAACGGATCATTATACTGCTCACATCCACTCATAACTATGGAAAACAAAAAAATGATGGAAATCAGTTTTAATGATTTTTTCATAAAATTTATCGAAAAAATATTTAATCCTTAGCATTTTATCACGATATATTAGTTAAAGAGATTAAACAGAGCTTACATATTCCGCACTTTTAGTTTGAACATCGCGCCATAAGGAGCTCCCAAAAACTTTTAACAGCTTATGTGAGCTGTTTTTTTGTTGTTCAATTGTTTAAAAATCCTTTTTAGTTAATAATTGAAAAGATTTTTTAAAGTGTTCAATGAAAAACCATTCTACAGACCAAAAAACATCAAACTTGAAGCTCGCGTTTCTTATCAATACCACTTTTGCGATTATAGAACTTATTGGGGGTTTTTATTCAAACAGTCTCGCCGTGAGTTCAAATGGGCTTCATGATTTGGGCGATTCTATTGCTCTCAGCCTTGCCTGGTTTTTTGAAAAACTTGCAAAGAAGAACCGAACAAATTCTTTTACTTATGGCTATAAAAGGTTTTCTTTGGTTTCTGCTTTTTTAACGAGCGTTATTCTTACCACTGGCTCAATTTTGATTATAGTTGAAGCTGTTCCTCGTCTTTTCCATCCTGAACAAACAAATACTGATGGCCTTCTTATTTTTGCGGTGGTTGGAATTATTGCAAATACTTTTTCTTATTTGAGAATGAAACAGGGAAAATCTCTTAATGAAGAGGTTACAGCACTGCATCTTTTAAATGATGTTCTTGGTTGGGGAGCAGTTCTTGTTGCTGGCATTATCATGAAAATTCATCAAATTCTTATTTTGGATCCGCTCTTGTCCATTCTTATTACCCTCTATGTTTTGTGGCATGTCATTGGTAATTTGAAGAAAGTCTTGGCTTTATTTATGCAGGGAGTTCCTGATTATTTTAACCTGGAAGGTATGGAGAAGAAGGTTCGGGCTATTAAAGGAGTTCAGGCTGTTCATGATACCCATATTTGGTCTTTGGAAGGCGAATACGATGTTCTTACGACCCACATTGTTGTGCATGATAAAATTTCTCAAAAAGATTTGATTGATCTAAAATGTCATGTCAAAAAATTGCTTTCCGAACTTAACGTTGAACATTCAACGGTTGAAATTGAATTTGAGAATGAAAAATGCGATTTAGTTAAACATTAAGAATATATGAACACACCAGAACAAATCAAAAAATATATTGCCAGCCAGCCAGAAGCAAAACGTGGCGACATGGAAGCGTTGCACGGCATCATTCAGCAAATAATGCCAGGATGCAAATTATGGTTTTTGGATGGTAAAAATAGTGAAGGGAAAATTGTTTCGAATCCTAATATTGGATATGGAGTACAAACGATAAAATATGCTGATGGAAAAACCAAAGAGTTTTATCAGATTGGTTTGAGCGCGAATACAACAGGAATTTCTGTTTATATTCTTGGTATCGAAGATAAAAAATACTTAGCTAAAGCCTTTGGCGAAAAACTCGGGAAGGCGAGCGTGAGCGGATATTGCATTAAGTTCAAAACGCTTAAAGATATCAACATTGATGTTCTTGAAGAGGCCATACGATTTGGGATTAAGGTATAGGATGAACATTGTACTATTATAAATTTTCAAAATATGAAAAATCAATTTTTCAAAATAATATTTTTTTTGACCTTAGCTATTTGGCCAACAATGGCATTGGCTCACCAGCCAAGAATTGTTACTCAATCTCCTGTTATTGTAACTGATCCTGAAATATCAAAGGCCTATTACGAACAACTTCCTGGCAAACCAACTATTTATAAAATTGTTTCCGATAAGCCATTTGCGCTCTATGTGGGGGTGTTGGTTCCTGATATTGCAGGACAGAAAAAAGATATTTCAGCGGTTATTATTAAAGACAACAATGATACTGCTCCTCTTGCAGTCCTTGATGGCACAAATTTTGAATGGACAAAATTCTTTGAAGAATTTGGTTATGATACCTACTGGCAGGGTCCTGAATATAAAAATAATGTTGAAGCCGGAACTTATGAAATCCGCGTCACGAGCACTAATAATGATAGTAAATATTCCCTTGCGATAGGTGAAACTGAGGCTTTTGATTTTAAGGAAGGGATGAATGCTCTTACACTCATCCCTCAAATAAAACGTGATTTTTTCAATGAATCTCCGGCTGGATTTATTTTTTCACCATTTGGTTGGGGTTTAATCCTTGCAATGTTCATTCTCTCTTTTGTTTTTGGATTTATGTATCGTCTTTTGCTTCGTCGTTTTGCAAAAAATACTGTGCGTAAAAGCAACAAAAACATTGGCTTAAAGGACCGTTTGTTAAGATTTGGCATTGGTGTCATTTTATTTGTTTGGGCAATCACAACCACTTGGAACCCCATTCTTTTATTCTTGGCAGGTTTTACATTTTTTGAGGCTTTGTTTAGTTGGTGTGGCTTTTTTGCCGCTATTGGTAAAAACAGTTGTCCTATTTAACTATTTTTGTGGTCGCGTCGAGTTCGGGAATGAGTTCATCGAAACTTGTTGAACCATCGAATTCGAGGACGATTTTTTTATAGCTGTCTCCTTTGAGTTTGAGACATAAAAATTTACTTTCGGGATCGCCGTAGACATACCAAAATTCCGGACCGTAAGGAGTGTATCTGTTTCCCATTTTTATAAGATGTGTTGGTGGATTGCTTTGATTGCTGAAAAAAGTAAGCGCAATGCTTGTTCGACCGTGACGAGGTTTGTGGAAACTTATTTCTTCGATGTGATTAAGTGGAATACTTATTTTTTTCTTAAAGCATACGAGCCATTCTGCGAAAGAAAAATTGATGTTCAATTTTTGATTTTCAATGTTCAGATTCATAGAGGTGGAAATTATTTCCTGAGCACCTGAAGCCTAGCACCGGGATTAATGATATGTCAATATTTTTAACATGATTATTTATTTTTAGTTTATTGAGCTAAATTTTAATGTATTTTTTGTCATTTTAATTAACAAAATTCTTGTCGTCAAAATAATTGACAAGAAAGGACGGACTGCAATATAGTGAAAATGATGATGAAAATAAGAGAAAATTTGCCTTCATAAATTGTTGTCATAATTAGCAACAAAAAAATCCCGTTCATTTTTTACATTATTTTATGACGCTCGAAGAAACTCTGGTTCAATGCGGTTTTGAAAAAAAAGAAGCACTAATTTACATGGCACTTTTGGAATTGGGCATGGAAAAAGTTCAAGCCATCGCCTCAAAAGCAAAAATAAAAAGGCCAACCACCTATGTGATTTTGGAACAACTTCATCAAAAAAATTTTGTTACCAAGACGATTAATAACAAAAAAATCTATTATTCTGCAGAAAATCCGGAGATTATTCTTCAGTCGTTTCGCCACAAAGAAGAAGCACTTGCAGGCATTATGCCTTTGTTAAAAGCCAGCATGGGGAGCAATAAAAATCGTCCGAGAATAAAAATTTACGAAGGAAAAGTAGGGATTGAACGTGTTTATGATGAAATTTATGAAAGTCCAACTGTGAGTTTTTTTGGATCAATCAGCAATCTTTCCGATGAATTGGCAGGCCTTGTGGAAAGACACACGCAAATTATTAAATCGAAAAAAATTTCGGTTCGTGATCTTATTACCACAGATCCAAAAGATATTGATTTTGCGACAGCATCGCTTGGGAATAATTATGAAGGGCGCGTGGTGCCAAAAGAAGTTGCTTTACTCATTGATGGAGCCATTTTTGGCGATAAAGTTGCCATTTTATCTGTGAAGAAAGATTTTTTTGCCGTGGTGATTGAAAGTACGGAAGTTGTAAAAACATTTTCTTCTTTTTTTGAATTGGCTTGGAACATTGCCACTCCTTTTGAAAATTATACGAAAGGCAAAAACAAGAGTGCAACACGTGAACCTATCGATTTTATCAATGAATCGTAGATAGTGACGGCACATAAGGAGAGCTCTAAAGAGAAATTCCCTCCTCATCAGCTTCTTATTTTACTGCTTCGCCAAAAGCTTCATCAGCTGTATCGGCCTTTTCGTCAGCAATTGTATGTTGAATACGGCCATCAATATGGTTCGGGGGCGCGTACGTTGTAAAAATTTGTAATGGAACTTTTCCTGTATTGATAAAGTTATGCAAAGTTCCAGGGGTCACAACAACCACATCACCAGGACCAATTGGTGACTTTTTGCCATTTAAAAAAGCTTCACCTGTTCCTGATTGAAAATAGAGAGTTTGTTCAACATGCTGATGTGTTTCTTCACCGACTTCCCCGCCTGGAGGAATACTCATTACGACAAGTTGTGATTTTGCACCAGTAAACAAAACATGACGGAAATCCTTATTATCTTCTGTGGCTTTTATGATATTAGTCTGAAAAGGCCCGATATTAGGAGAAATTGGCATTTGGTTAAGTATAAAAAAATAGACTAAAAGAAAGGTCAGTGCTGCTCCACCAAGCGGGCCGATTGAAATGTAAAAGATATTTTTGACCAAAGTTTTTTTCATACACGTTGTTGATAAAGTGGAGATTATTCTTTGTCTGCAAATACTACTAATCTTTTAGAATATTGTTTTGCATGTGAGTCCCAAACGCCATCACACGTAATTATGTTCAAATGGGATTTCCCATCATTGGAACTAAAAACATTTTTGGGATGTGATGAAGCGTTATAACTTTTGCTTTCACGAACTATAAATGAGACTGTAGCCCCTTTATCATCAATTACCTTGATCGCATCGCCTGGCTGTATAGAATGTAGATTTGCAAATACGCCACTAGATCCATCCAACCAATTTACATGTCCATCGATAATCGCTGTTCCTTTTTGTCCAGGTCGCGGACCTAAATCGTACCAACCTGTATTCATCGGAAGTTTTGGGACATCAATGGATCGTCCATCCGCCAAAGCTACTTTTTCGATTACAGAATTCAATGCAATACTGGAAATTTCAATTCGGGCCGGTATTCCAACTTTTTCTTGAGGACCAAGCGGATGTGTAGAAGTATTGGGTAAACCATTATCTGCAACAGATTGAGGCTGTTGGGTTTGCATAGAGCTCGATTGACTGTTGATTACCAAGCCCAATAATGATGATTCAGGATTTTTAATCCCTACTATTCCTAAATTTATTTTTTTGGGAGAAAATAGAGCTGGGAAAAATAATTGTTGTCCCAAAATAACCATAAACATGGAACACACTATCATCTGTACTATTTTTAGATTATTTTTGATCACGACTTAAAACATTTGAAAAAGCACGCAAATACCATGGGGCTGGATTTGCTCTTTTTACAGGAGCAAAACCTGTTCTTGGAAATGATGGAGCAGCACTATGAAAGATCGGGGTTCCTTTTTTTACAGCTGGTTTTTTGGTTGCTGTAGGAACTGGAGTTACCTTTGGACTTGATGTTGGAGTTGGAGATACAACAACAGTGGCGATTGCAAAATCTTTTACAGTTATACCATTTGATTCACCAGTTGCAGATGCCGTATTTGTTGTAGTTTGGGTAAGATTTGTTGAACAGGTAAATGTCCAGATTTCACTTGGATCAAGTTTTAAATCAACATTGATATCGCCAGAAATATAATTCAAGGGACTGCACTTATCATCCTTAAGCTGAATATTACTTAGTGGCACAACTCCAGGATTTGAAACTTTTTCAGTATAGGTCACCATTCCTCCTGGGGATTTCAATAACAATGGGTTTGGAAGTTTTGTAACGTGGATCAATGGTGGAGTAATTGGTGCACCTACAACTACCGTTGCGCTTGCTATATCTGCTGCACTGATACCATTCGCCCATCCTGTTGCAACAACTGTATTTGTGTGAGTTTTTGGAAGGATTGTTGAGCAAGTATAAATCCATGTTTCATTCAGACCGAGTTTTGAATCGAGATTAGTGTCACCAGAAATAAGTGTAATTGGTGAACAACTATCTCCAACCATGGTTATATTTGATACGGGTACTGTACCAATATTCTTAAGAGTGTAAGTGTATTTGACTAAACCCGGACCATTTGGCAAAGCTAAAGGACTTGGAACTTTAACTACATCAATGATTGGTGGTGCCAATATAGTTGATGGTCCTGAACCTCCAGATGATCCACCTCCACCGCCTCCGCCACCACCTGATGGAGGTACTACTACCGGTGCAATATCGTTGTTGGTGAGAATACAAAACTTTGTATCACCTGGAATAACCGTTACATGTCCAGCAGCGTCACAATCTCCAGAAAAAGCTCCAGTATATTGTGGATCTCCTGTTTCAGTTACGGTATAAACGCCAGCAGCAAAAACATTGCTTATTCCTGAAACGACTGGCACTCCATTAACAAAAAGTGGAAAATTGATAAAAGTCTTTGTTCCACCATTGTCATTCACAACTGTTTTTACAACATTAATTGTTGGGGGAATATCGTCGTTGGTAATTGTACAAGTATTGTTGTCACCCAATGCGAGAACTGCGTTACCAAGAAGATCGCAGTCTCCGCTAAAAGTTGCCAAATATGAAGTATTTACATCTTCACTGACATCATAAATTCCTGGGTTGAGAGCGTAGTTTGTTCCAGGTGTTGCAGCTCCTGCCGCTGGACTTCCGGCAACATCTAAACCGGCTGTTTTAACATGGATATTAAAAGTTGTTGCAGTTGCTGTGCCTCCATTATCATTCACAACAGTTTTAACGATGTTGATGCATGAGGGGACGGTAATTGTGTCTGAATCTGTTGTAACAGTTGTTGCAAAATCTAAAGCTCTTCCGACCCAGTTTACGGTACTGCCTACTGTAATGCCTGAATTATCAATATCTGTTCCTGCAAATGTTGAGTTAGCCCCAAGTGTTGTTGCAGTTGGTGTCCAATAAATATTACATGCAGATGCTCCACCTGAGAGGGTAACTGCAGAATTAGCGGATGTATTGAGAGCACCAGTTGATCTAAAAATATATGTTCCTGCACCAGTAAGAGTAATGCCTCCTGCACCAATTGACTGTGCACCAGTAATACAATACACACCTGGCACAAGCGGCTGAGCTAAAAGACTTAAATCTGTAGCTGCTCCAAATGTAAAATCACAGGGTTGAGCATTCAAGATTCCCAAGGCACTTGCCTGATCGATTCCAGCTTGAGCATATGGTGCACCCGAACCGTAATTTGTGTGTACACCTGCGGGTGCAGTTGCAGGTGGAGTTGTAAATCCTACATCACCATTTACAGTCGTTGCACCAGAGGTGTCTGTATAGGTGCTACTAAGAACACCGTATGTTTTTGCTGCACCAAGACTTGGGGATGTTGCCGCTAATGCAGCAACCGGTCCAGCAAAACAGAGTATCAGCGAAATGGCCAATGCATTAAGCATTGTTTTTTTATTTAAATTTTTCATTTGTATTTTTATTTAAAGGGTGATTTTTTTTAATGTATCTTGAAACACTAGCACCTTCTTGACATATTAGCAATCATATTGTTTTTAATGTCATTAAAAAACTCGCTTTTGAGCGAGAAATGAAAATGACTCGAATGATGCCCAAGGGTATTATTCATTCATGGGTCAATTTTGTGGGATTCGATATTTGCGCTCCACTTATGTCTTATGCCGCGATTTCAGATGGACCTTCATCGTTCTTTGTTTCTCCCGCTGCGTTATCGTTTTTAGGTTTTTCTTCGAGCGATTTAATGAGTCGTTTTGTTCTTTGGAGGTCTTGTCGTATTTCAGAAATTTCGTGATTTTTGAGATCACTGATGTTATCGAGCAACGTCATGCAGCGGTTATGGATGTTCGTGAGTTTTTCCGCCAATGGACCGATTTTGTATTCCAGCATGTCACGAAGCTTGTGCTCAATAGCTGACTCCACAGCTTCTTCTGCGGCTTCTTTGGCTACTTTTTTGATTTGAGACAGAGATTCGTAGTCCATGGAGTGATTCTACTCCGTTTCATCATCAAATTCCATTTGTTCACTCAAACGGAGTGACATCCACACACAAAAAAGAACACCCGATTTGGATATTCCTTTTTTCTTATGTTCCTTTTTGTTCCGGTTATTTTTTATTGATGATGTAAAAATCATTTGATGCTGCACATCCTGGCGGAATCGATGCTGTCGATGAAATGGTATAGGTATTTGGCAATGATGTGACTGGAACTGATGAGTTACACGCGATGACTGCGAAAGTATGCTGATATGCTGAATCTCCAACAGGAAGCGTAGCGAGTTTAGGGAAAACATTTGTATTCATGCTTGCGGACCAAGCAATAGTGCTTGGATCTTCACCTGAAGGTATTCCTCCCCAACCGTCGCTCTGTGCTGGTGTTGCTAACTGTCCATTCAATACTGGCTGATAATAGGTGTTTCCTCCGATTCTTGCTAAAAATACAAATCTAGCTGTAGCCGCAGGAAGAGTAAAACTAACGGTTACTGGTGATGTGAAATCACCAACATATGTCTTACCACTTACTCCAGCGTTTGGGTTGGTGATAGCTGGTTTTGCCATGACATTTGATAATGTAGTGACATTCACATTTGGACTGTTGCGTGTGATGACATATGCACCTGGTTGTGAAGCTGGCGTAGCTACTCCAGCCTGACAAACATAGGCTGTATTTGATTTTAAAGATCCAACAGTGACATCAACAGTCTGTCCTGCTGAAAGTGTAGGCTGATCTAAATATACAATTTGAAAATTATTTTCACTGCTCGCTTCCCAACAAGTTGCAAGATAGCGTTGAGGACTTAAGAGATGAGCATTGGAAAGAGACAAAATTATTGATGTCATTCCTGCTTTTTCACTCACAATATTTATTGGTGATGAAGGCATGTTGCCTGGATTTACGTTTGGAGGTGTTTTGGATGGGATGTTTATTTTATTCGTTTGAACACTTGTAATGACAGGAGCTGCGTTTCTTAGATTAAGATAACCTTGAAGACTTGGACCGTTCATTGTAAGGGCTAATGTTACAGCCATAATGACGATGAGTGCGATTGCCAAGAATGCTCCAATTTGATTTCCATTTTGTTTTCCTTGAATTTTTTTTAGTAAGTTTTTCATTTGTTTTGTTAAAAAATTAAGTGTTTATTTTGAATTCAATAAAGCTTTCACTTTTGTTTCGTCATCTGTGACGTACATGTGGCGAACGAGCAAAGCTTTTACAAGTTCTGTGATGCCTTCTCCTCTTTGGAGATTTTGCAATGCACGGGTTGGTGTGCGTAAAGGTACGGCTGTGCCTTCAGTACTTGAACTTGCGTAGTAGGTATTCCACCATTTGCCTGTTGTGGCATCTTGTGTGAAATTTTGACCACGAACGAGTTCGCCAACACGAATGAGCATTTTGACGCTTTCCGCAGTTGTGACTTGGTTCATAATTCTGATGGTGTTGTCTTTATAACCATCCCAGAGTCTCCAATATTTTCCGGAATATGCTACATCGACTTCGTAATCGTGTACTGGATCACCAGTGTGTTCTTTTTTAAGATCGCTCCATTCTGTCATTGGTTTTCCGTTCACGGTTGTCTTGAGCGTTGTTGCATCAAGAATTGGATAACAATGTGAAATCATTAATACTTTTGCTAATTCCAATCTGATAATGTTGTTGTTTGGGCCAAGATAAGAACTGGATGGGATACTCATCATGTTGGACACAGGGTTTTGTTTTGTATTTGTTGTGGTATAGCCACTTATAACGTATTGATTTGCTGAGTTTTCGTGGGTGTTTTTGAGAACGTTGATGTAATTTTTGTATTCCGATTTTGCATCCTTGAAATCTGAAAACGTAAGATTGCGTGATGGGTCGTACATTAAACAGTGATCGCGGGTTTGATCTACTGGGGCTGCTTCAACAATTGGGGTTTTGGTGGTGTTTGTGTTCGCGCCTGTGTTATTTCCGCCACTCGAAGTGTTTCCTCCGCCAAGGCTTCCACCTCCGCTGATTCCTCCACCGCTACTTCCGCCTCCACCACTACCACTTCCATTGTTACTTCCACCTGAACCTGTTGATCCTCCACCAGTACTGCCATTTCCACCCGTTGTTCCACTGCCGGTTGATCCTCCTGTTGTGGTTTGTTTTTTAATTTGGACTGAAACATCTGGAGCTGATTTGCCATTATAGTTTGGATCAAGACTTGTGACGGTGTGTTTGATAACGTCTGTATCAGTTTCTGCTTGTCCATTATCATTCACTGCTGACACTGTGATTAATTTTGGCACGTTCCAGTCATACGTATGAAAAGTGATTTGAGTGGGGTCGACTGTTGCTTTGCCGTTTTGAGCATTGATTGAAATACCAACATCATTTGTTGGTTGAGTTTGGAGCATGATCGTATAACTGTCATTGCTGCCGCCTTTTGTTACTGTTACTGCGTTTTTACTTACTACAATTCCGGCTGTATCACAGCCACTGATGCCAAGAAGACCGCCCTGCGTTCCTTGATCAAGCACAGTGATATTTTGAACTGGTGTAGAAATCGCATTAAAGTTTGGATCAACACTTGTGAACAAATAATGAATTGAGCCATTGCGTGGGCCTTCAAGCACTGAATCTTGAATTGCCTGCACGCTGATTGTTTGTGGAAGACTAAAATTTTGCGGAGTAAAAGTGATGCTTGTTGGATCTACTTTTAATTGGGTATCAGGTTGAATGGTTACAGTAACCGGACCTGATGGTTGTGAATTTAATGAAAGATTATAGGTTGCAGCCGGGCCGCCTTCGGAAACTGTTAAACAGGTTGGATCAATCGTTAAACCTGCGGCAATCGTATCCTGAATTGTAAAATTCAAATTGGAATTCGGACCTAAAACCGCATTTACCGGATTATATAAAGTAATGATGGCATTTTCGAGTGGTTCAGCAATGTTGTCGTTAAGAATCGTGATTGGAATTGTGGTTGAGGTTTGTCCGGCTTTGATTGTTGCTATTCCGCCAGTCGGAGAAAAATCAACTCCCGGAGTTGCAGTTCCGCCAGTAATTTTATAAGGAATTTGAAGATCGACGTTGGATGGTTTTGAAGTGTTTATTTCCAAGTTTGCTCCCGCGTGATTTTCACTTCCACTAAATGTATTGAGTGTGAATTGTACCTGTGGGAGTGCTGAAAGAATTGGATCAAGAGTTCCAGGCGGCAAGATTGGAGGAGGCGTTACGTTTGGAAGATTTGGAAGGTTCGGAAGCGAAGGTAAAGTCGGAAGTGGAACCGGGGTTGGTGTTGGCGAAATGATTGGAATTGCAGGAAGAGAAACGGGAGGAATAGGAATCAGTTGTGCCCCTGCTGTGAAAGGAGCAATTCCCGTGAGGATTGTGGTTACGATTAAACTTACTAAACTGATCATCGTTGTGCCTTTTTTTAGTGAGGTGTTTTTCATATTTTAGTTTTAATTTTTAATAACCGATTGTGCTATTATAACACATAATTGCAATTTGCGCAAATACGGCTTTGAGAAATGGCCTTTGCTTAGCTGTTCTTTTGATTGTTTGAAAATTAGCTCATGAATTGATAAAATTGTTTATATTTCCAACACTCTAAGCTTACTTTTATGAGAAAAATTATTACAACGACATTTGTAACTTTGGATGGCGTGATGCAAGCACCAGGAGGACCAGATGAAGATAAAACAAGCGGTTTTGCCTATGGCGGATGGCAGTTCAACTATGGGGATGACGAGACTGACAAGGTTATCGATGGGTTCATGAAACTTCCGTTTGAACTTCTTTTGGGAAGAAAGACGTATGATATTTTTGCATCGTATTGGCCTCACGCGAAACAAGATTCCAATGTGGCGATGCCTTTTAACGCTACAAAAAAATATGTTGTTTCGCATTCACAGATTGACCTTCCTTGGGAAAATTCCGAACTCATCACTGGTGATGTTGTTGCTCAAATTAAAAAACTCAAAGAAATGGACGGGCCGGATCTTTGGATTTATGGCAGTGGAAATTTGATTCAAACTTTGCTTGAGAACAACCTGATTGACGTTATGCATGTATGGATTTACCCGGTAACGGTTGGCAAAGGCAAACGTTTGTTTGCGGAAGGTACACAACCCGAAGATTTTAAACTTGTTGATTCAAAAGTCACTCCGTCCGGCGTTTATATTGCTACGTTTGAACCGAACGGAAAACTTGTGATTAGGCCGCACGCTTTATAGTTTTGGGATATAGCTTTTTACAAATTCCTTGTATCCAGGGGAGGATTCATCCAATTATTATTGCGTCCATCAGAATAGCGAATTTGACCTGACATTAATTCGTCGATCGTAGCGTTATCAAGGCTCGATAAATGAATGGAAACATAATCTCCTCCCAGTTGTTCCAGGTGGCCGTGTTCAAAAGTGCGCACTCCACAGAATTTACAAAAAGTATGTTTCCCTGGAGTTTCTGGATGTGCTTGGTAGCTTGTGAGCGCATCTTCTCCACTTATTACGCGAAGAGCTTCGGGTTTGATGAATGTGCCCCAGGCTCTAGATTTTGTACAAAAAGTACAATTGCATTTGCCACTTCCCGTGGTTAAATCAATGTCTGCCTCAAATTGGACTTTTCCGCAGTGACAACTGCCTTTGTAGGTTTTGATAGCCATAGTTATTATTGTAAATAATGGATTTAATTAGCTGAAAATAAGATAGCACAAATTTTTAATTCCTTTGCTTCCACTGCGGTGGTTTCTTGTATTAAAGGCAAAATTTCTTTATTATAGGAGGACAATGAGATCCTTAATATTTTCTTTTATGCGAGATATTAAATTTTTCCAAAGGTTCATGATCGGAGTACTTTTTTTGACTGCTTTTTTGGGTCAAACGAGTTCGGCTTTTGCGAGTGCGACTATTTTTTATGATATTGATGGGCATTGGGCAAATAATTATATCAATGAATTTAGTGCTGCTTGCAATATTCAAGGATATAAAGATGCTTCGGGACGGTTGCTTCATCTTTTTAAACCTGATTTCCCAGCAACCAGAGCGGAATTGGCAGCTATGATTTATCAATGTAGTGGTTCCCCAACTGTTGGCTCATCTACAACAAATTTTCCTGATGTTTTTGTAAATGATTGGTATGCAAAACCTGTTTTATATTTAAAATCTCAAGGAATTGTGTCTGGTTTTACTGATGGGAATTTTCATCCGAACCAAGCGGTCAAACGTGATGAAGCTGTAAAAATGTTAGATCTTTGGAAATTTCCAGCGAGCCAAATTACGGGTGGAACAAACACTTTTGTGGATATTCATTCTGGTGATTGGGAAGAAAAATACGTAAATTTTGCTGTGTTGAAAAAAATGGTTGATGGTTATGAAGATAGTAATGGAAGACTCACAGGATTTTTTGGACCGAACAATAATATAACCCGTGCAGAAATTTCTAAAATTATTGTAAATATTTTGGGCGGCTCTTCAAATCCTGTTGTACCACAGCCTAGTCCGGTTCCTTCGCCTTCGCCAAACCCAACGCCTTCGCCAAACCCAAATCCAAGTCCATCACCAACTCCATCGCCTAGTCCAACACCGAGTCCAGTTCCTTCGCCTTCTCCGGTTTCGCCAACTCCTCCACCAATCCAGGCAGTAAATGTTTGTCCTACTCCAACAGCAAGTGGTTCACTTATAAATATTGCGAGCGACACCGATTTTTCTCAATTGAATACTGCGACATTAAAACCAGGTGATGTTGTTTGTGTTCAACCTGGTGAATATCATACAAAATTGATTATTCCTTCACAGGGCTCTTCAAGTGCACCGATTACATTTTTTGGATTAACCAGTCAAAGTGGCCAACGTGCCGTTTTGAATGGATCTAACGCAAAAACTCCACCGGCTCCTACGTATTATAATGTTGGTTATATTGAAAACAGCGGAATTGTTGAAATCGTTAAATCTCCTGAAACTGGCGGATATGAAGGCAATCCTCACGATATTGTGATTGATGGTTTTGTATTTAAAAATGCTGGCCCAACCTATCAGTATATTGGGCAAGATGGTGCTTCACATTCGTATGATAAAGATTCTGCTTGTTTGTATATTAATCCTGGTCAAAATATTACGATTCGTAGAAATGAAATTACCGGATGTCCAAATGGATTTTTTGCAAAAACCGGAGGCGATGCGCCTTATTTGACGCAAAATATTACATTTGCAAATAATTATTTGCATGACAATGGCTTGCCAGGCTCTGATTCAGCTTCTCAATCGGTTCATAATATTTATGTTGAAGGAAAAAACTTTACGGTCACTGGAAATTATTTTGGGCCGGGACTTGCAGGAACAATGGGTGGAGATGAGAAATTCCGAGTGAATGCTCCTTTTGTATTCAGTGGGAATTTTATCAATACGAATTCCGGTCATGGAATTGCATTGCTTGATGTGCAGGATGGTCGTCCGATTCTTGGCCAACCTTCAAGCACAATGCCGATCCAAGTTGTTGGAAATGTTATCATTGCAAAATGTGATGGCCATAATAATTTAGGAGCGAACATTGTGAAATTTGGCGGTGATACTGGCGATCCACAAAATGGGTATTATCAAAAATTGTTAACGTATGCTTTCAATACGTTAGTGGTTGATTGTCCTCAAACGAGCGAAGGAAATGGCGGTCTTTATTATGTAAATGCGTTTGATTCCAGCGATGATACTGCAACTGCACAAAATCTGCCGGCACCAAAAATTAATGTGAGTGATTCTATTTTTGCGGTGATGAATACAAATGCATCAAAACCAGGCCCTGCTTCTGATTTTAATTTCGCAACAGCTACAGGAAATTTCCAAATGACCGGACCTAATATTATTCCAAATCCAACAACACAATTTCATAATCCGGTTTCTGGACAAAGTGTAATGACGAACTGGAATCTGAATATTTCCAACAATAATCCTGGCTTCAATGCACCAGCAACTATGGATTTCCATGTTGGAACTTCTTCCTTGGCTGCAACGCAATCGGGTGCAACTATTTCTTCAGATTTGGTCGCGTTGCCTTTGCTGGAATTTTCGGGAAGTTCTGCGAGTCCAAATGCAAAAGCTCGATGTGATCTCAACAAACAACCTGCTGTTTTAGGAGGGTTGAGTTGTTAATATTATTTAACACTCACTTGAATCTCGCCTGAATTTAAAAAAAAGCGGACACTTCTGCCCATTTTACCGCCCACATCTTTACTTTTGATGGGAATTCCAAAATGGGCGAGTGTTTGTTCTGCAGCTTCCTGATTTTGTTCGCCTAATTTTAAATAGTCTTCGATTTCGGTAAACATTGAAGCACCTCCAATTATATGAGCTTCAAGCATTTTTTTGTTGATGCCGATTTTTTCCAGATCCATTAACACTAAAGGAATGGCTGTATCTGCAAAAATGAATGGATTTTCTAGGTTATGCTCGCTGTATGGCAACATGATATGCACCAAGGCTCCAATCTTTTTTATTCGTTCATACAGACAAACAACGACACATGATCCAACGCCGTTTGCTCCCAAGATTTGGTCTTCGCCTGCGATAGCAAATTCTGCAGCATTCACTTGTATGATGTGTTCGTTCATACTATTTCAAACGGATTTAAAATTAATGCGGCTTTTCCGTTGCTTAAAATAGTGACGCCACTGAACACTTTGATGTTTTTTAAAACTTTTGGGACCGGCTTCATCACAATATCTGTTGTTTCAACGACTTTATCTATAACAAGCCCCAAAACGTCGGTTTTTGATTCAAGAATCACAGCAATAAAATGTGTTTCTGACGGATCTTTTTGATGGGGGTTTTCTGATACATCATCCGGCAAAATATTTTCCATTCTGATCATTGGAATTTCTTTTTTTTCTGAAATGAAAAATTCTTGATCTGCAACTTTTCTCACAGCAGTGTTTGGAACTCTTACGATGCGGTTCACAGCGATTGAAGGTAATGCATAATCTTTATCACCAACTTTAATAAGCAAAGCTTTGGCAATGGCTAATGTGAGCGGCAATTTAATGGTAAATGTCGTGCCTTTTCCTTTTTCTCCATCCACGTCGATTTTTCCGCCAAAATCTTCGACCATTTTTTTCACGGCCATAAGTCCAACTCCTCTTCCGGAAATTTGTGTAACTTCCGTAGATGTGGAGATTCCAGAAAAAAGAAGTTCTTTAAGATTTTTACTTGATGGACTGACGTTGGCTTTTTTGGCGACTTCTTCCCAATCAATGCCGTTACCATTGTCACTTACACTAATAAGCGCATAATCTTTTTCTCTTTTAGCAGAAATGGTGATGGTTCCTTTTTGTTGAATGCCATGTGAAACTGCATTTCTAACAATGTGAATAAGTGGCTCATCAAGCCGGTCAACAATGGTTCGATCAAGTTCCAAATCTCCACCTTCAATCACTAATTCAACCTGTTTGTTTTCTGCACGTCCCAAATCTCTTACAGCTCTTGGGAAATGATCAAGAATTAAGTTTAAAGGAATGGCTCGTGCTTGCGTAATTTGATATTGCAAAGCGTTAATCAATTTTTGAGTTGTATCAAAATAGTTTTTTAGGCGCGGATCTTGTTTATCTGTAACTATGTTTTTAAATTTTAAACGTTCAACTAAAAGTTCTTCCAGCAAACTCATCATTTCATCTAAAACTAAAACCTTCACATTGATGGTTGTAATGTCGTGATTTTTGGCTATTTCTGGAGCTGATCCTGATTGAGGAGCTGTTGAAATTGCAGGTTGTGGAGTTGAAATTGGTGTTGCAGATTGTTTGGTTATTTTTGCAGCTGCTTTTTCCGTTGTGACTCCTGTGAGTTTTTTGAGATCTTCGGTTTCGTTCGATAAATCTATTTCTTTATGTTCTTTTTCGATGCTATCGATGGAGTTGGTTAAGGCATCAAAACAATGAAAGAGCGTATCAGCAATGGCTGAAGTGAGTGTTAATTTTTCATTTTTGATTTCACTGAAGGTATCTTCAATCGCATGACAAAGATAGCCAAGGCTTGTGAATCCCATGGCTGCTGATTGCCCTTTCAGTGAATGGGCATTTCTAAAAATATCTTCAATTGATTGTTTATCTTGGGGATTTTTTTCCAATTTTAAAAGCGACGCATTTAAATATTCCAAGTATTCGCGACTTGTCTGAAGATATAAATCTAAATATTGTGATAAATCGCTCATGTTATGTACTTAAAATTTCACTGATTTTTTCTACAATAACGTCCAATGGTAGAACTTCATCGGCCATGCCGAGCTCTACAACCTCTTTTCCCATGCCATAAATCACACTTGATTCTTTATCTTGAACAATAGTTTTTCCGCCCATTTTTTTGATTTCAGTCATACCTAATGAACCATCTTTTCCCATGCCGGTTAAAATGACACCGATCGTATTTTCCTTATAAACATCTGCTGCAGATGTCATTAATTTATTGACTGAAGGTGTTTCAATATCTACTGTATTTTCTTTTACGTGTAGGATTATTTCTTTCTCAAGATTCACTGTAATTTGGGTATCTGCTCCTCCGGGAGCCATGTAAATAACACCAGGCGTTATAAGCATTCTGTCTTCGGCTTTTATAACTTTCAATTGGCAATCTTTGGCCAGTCTTGCCACAAACGATTGAATAAATGGCTCTGGTAAATGCTGAGCTACAACAATCGGCAACGGAAAATGTTTAGGAAAGATCGGCAAAAGCACATGTAATGCAGCAGGACCTCCTGTTGAAGAACCGATGACGATGACGCCCTGATCTTTTTGAAATGGAAGGATTTGGGCAGAATCGGTTTTTAATTTTGTATGAAAACTTTTGTATGGATCAACGCTCGCGGCAATTTTTATTTTTTCGATGAGTTGCGCTCCAACTTTATCCATGTCCAGACTCAGTGAACCTGAAGGTTTGAGGACAAAATCTACGGCTCCAGCTTCCAAAAATTTCAATGTTACTTCTGCACCTTCTTTCACGTAACCCGAAACAACTAAGACCGAAGGCGGATTTTGTTTTTCTCTGATTTTTTTAAAAGTTTCTAAGCCGTTTAAATGTGGCATTTCGTAATCCAAGGTCACAACTTGTGGCTTTAATTTATCGATTTTTTCCAGTGCATCAAGCCCATCGGAAGCTTCTCCCACAACCTCAAGTTCAGGATCTGCATTGAGGATATCGGAGATAATTTTTCGCATGAAGAAACTATCATCCACTATTAATATTCGTATCTTTTCCATCGAAATGTTATTGAGTTTGTAATTTTTTTTCTAAACCTTGAGCTTCCTTTTCGTTTAAAATTTTCTTCAAATCCAAAATCAATAAAATCCTCTCTTTTGGCTTATCCATAACAATAACTCCTTTTACAAAGTCGGTTGAAATTTTATTGGTCACAACTTTTGGTGCAGGCTTGATCTGATCTTGGTTCACCTTTAACACTTCATCGACTTGATCAACTAAAATTCCAAACAAGGTGTTTTTTTCATCTTCAATCACCAGAATACGTTGTGGTGCTTCATGGGTTTTTCTTGAAAAATGAAAATATTTTTCTAAGTTTAAGACTGGAATAATTTTTCCTCTTAAGTTCAGAATTCCTGAAAGCCAAGGCGATGATTGTGGAACTGGAGTGATTTCAGAAAATTTAATCACCTCTTTTACTTCAAGGATTGAGACTGCATATTCCTCTTTATCCAGCTCAAAAATGACGTATTGCTGGTTCTGATTCTGATTGTTAATTTCAGTTTCCATTGGAATATTGATCAGGATTATTTATTTTTTTTGAATTTTTCTCTCATTTTCATGAGATGTTCTTCGGCTTTTATAATATGTTGTTTGGTATTTTGGAGCGGTTGGGAATATTGTTCGTTTTTTAAATTTTTTAATGATTCATTGTTGGTTTGAAGAGATTTCGTTTTTCCAACGATGTCCTGAAGTTGGTTCACTAAATCCTGTAATTTTAAGGAAGAAGCAGCAATTTGTTGTGATGCTGAAGATGTTTGTAAGGTCGAAGCTGATAACTGTTGTGCTCCAGATGCGGATTGTTCAGCAACGCTGGCAATTGAATCCATGGTTTTAGCAACCTGATTTACTGCAGCTGATTGTTGAGTAAGTCCGGAAGCAACTTCTTCAATTTTTGAAGATACCTGTCCAATACTTTTTACTGATCCGGTGATGCCATTGGAAACTTCTTTTACGACCGCTTTTACTTCTTCCGCAGCTTTTGCTGATGAATCTGCTAATTTTCTTACTTCATCGGCTACAACCGCAAATCCTCTACCAGCTTCACCTGCTCTTGCTGCTTCGATTGCTGCATTCAAGGCAAGAAGGTTTGTTTGTTCAGTTGTATCGGTAATGATGTCCACAATTTTATTAATTTTATCAATTGATTCGCCGGTTTTTTGCGCTAACAAAGAAGCAGAAACTGCATTTTTTGTAACTTCCTGTCCTGATGCAGCCATTTGCGTAACGGCAGCGGACATTTGAGATAATGTTTTGGAAATTTCTTCGGCTTGTTTTGATTGTTGTGTTGCCCCGGAAGCCACTTGTTGAGCAATGGCCGCATTTTGGTCAACAGCAGAAGAAGTTTGTTGAATTGAACTTGAAAGTGATCTGCTTAAATTTATTAATTGTTCGGCAGAATTTTTGATAATATTTGCACCTTTTCTCATGTAGAGGAGAGATGAAATGGCACAGAGCATTCCCAAAACAAAAATGAACAGAATGACTCTTTGAGCATTCGCAAATTCTTCATTTGCCTGTACGCTTGCGTTTTCTGCTCCTTTTTTATTGAGCTGAATATCCTGATCAAGTGCGGTTGTATAACGATCGAAAAGCTCGTCCGCCTGAATAACTACACTATGTGCCTCATCTTTTTTATTTGCTCTAGATAAAGGTATGAATTGGTCTTTAACAAGACTGAGGTAATCATTCCAGTTTGTTTTGAAAGTTTCGTATAAAGATTTTTCTTCTTCAGATACGCCATTTGTTTCGTAGCTTTTCAAGTCGTCATTGATTTCATTTTCTTTGTCAGTCATTTCTTTTTCCAATTTGTTTTGTTCTTGTGCATCGGAAGTGATGTAATGTTCAAGCACAATTCCTGCATAATCAGAAACGTTGGCATCAATACTTCCCAAATAAATGGAGCTTGGAAGCCAATTTGTATCGATTTCGGTTGTTCTCTGATCCACCGCATCAAGCGAATGAAGAGCAAAAAATCCTTGAACGAAAATAAGGATAACCAGAACTCCGGCTCCTAAAAATATTCTTTTCCCGATATTTGTGTTTTTGAAGAGGTTGAATGACATAGTTTTTGTTTTAATATTAATCTTGTAATTATATAATTTTTAAGCCGAATTGTCAAAGTACCACCTTCCTAATACTCATAAAATGTGTTATAATCTTCAAATGGTGTAAAATTTAATATTTTATGAATCCTGGATTAGAAATTTCGCTTTTGATTATTATTTTCTTGCTTGTCGTAAGTTTGGTCGTTCTTTTGCTGATTATTCGCAAAAAATCCAAAGAACTGGCTGAATCTACTTCAAAATATGCCCATATGGTAGCCCACCAGCTGCTTACACCACTTTCGGTCATCAGATGGAGCGCGGAACTTTTGGTGAAAAAAGAAAATCTTACTCCTGAAGAAAAAGAGTTTATTCATAATATTCATGATAATGATCTTGGCATGATCAAGACCATTGGTGATGTTCTGACGATTGCCGATGTCAAAAATCAGTCGTTAACAACTGGAACAACACAAATAAATATGGAGGAAATTATCAATAAAGTTGTGAAAGATTTTGATGAAGCTGCCAAAAAGAAAAATCTTCAGATTGTTTTTAATAACCAAACCAAAGATCTTGTTGTAAAAAAAGAATATAATCGCGAAAAACTTCAAAGAATTTTGAGCGGAGTTGTTGAAAATGCGATAGCGTATAATGATAAAAAAGGAGATGTTGTTCTTACATTATCGGCGGAAAATCAGTATGTTATTTTTAGTGTTCAAGACACCGGTATTGGGATTCCTGAAAAAGATCAAACGAATATTGCGAAGAGATTTTTTAGAGCAAGTAATGCTGTTGGATATCAGCAACATGGCTTGGGATTAACACTTTTTATGATTCAGGAATTGCTTGAAATGTGTGGAGGAAAACTTTCGTTTGAATCCAAAGAACATGATGGCTCAACGTTTACTGTAAAAATATTACAACAATAAATTTTTATGACTGATCAAAAACCAAAAATTCTTATTATTGATGACAGTAAATTTCTTTCAACAGTCTACGCTGAAAAATTTGGAGAATTGGGCTGTGATGTTATTACTGCTGATGACGGAGAAGAAGGCATCCAAAAGGCAAAAAATGAAAAACCTACGTTAATTCTTTTGGATGGAGTTCTTCCAAAAATGAGTGGTTTTGAGGTTTTAGAAACGATAAAAAAAGATCCTGATACGATGAATATTTCGGTCGTGGTACTTTCCAATCTTGATTCCGAAAAAGAGAAATGGTTGCAGCTGGGTGCCGTTGATTATCTTATCAAAGCCGAATTATCGATTGATGAAATAAGTGATAAGGTTAAAAAGTATTTGTCGTTATAGGTTTTGATTGAGATTCAGAATAGGCTATAGTTTTCTTATTGAAAATATTTTTTGTAAAAATTTTTTATGGCAAAAACTTTGCAACGATGTGAATGGAGCCAGGGAAACAGCGAACTTTATGAAAATTATCATGATCAAGAATGGGGAGTTCCGGTTCATGAGGATCAAAAAATATTTGAATTTTTGATTTTGGAAAGTGCTCAAGCCGGTCTTTCTTGGTCAACGATTTTGAAAAAACGTGAAAATTATCGAAAAGCTTTTGCAGGATTTGATCCTAAAAAAGTGTCTAAATTTAGCGAAAAAGATGTGGAAAGACTGATGCAAGATGCTGGAATTATTCGCAACCGTTTGAAAATTTTGGCAGCGATTTCTAATGCGAAAAGTTTTTTGGAGGTTCAAAAAGAGTTTGGTAGTTTTGATGCATATATCTGGAATTTTGTTGGAGGAAAGCCGATTGTCAATAAACGCGAAAGTTTAAAAACTATTCCGGCACAAACAGAAATTTCGGAAAAACTTTCCAAAGATTTAAAAAAACGGGGATTTAAATTTTTGGGACCTGTGGTTTGTTACGCCCATATGCAAGCGACCGGGATGGTGAATGACCATGTGGTTTCCTGTTTTAGGTATTCTGTTTTGAAGTAGACCATCCCGTTCTATACATAATTTATTCAGCATCATGAGGTCTGCCAGCAATAATGCCGACAAGTTTTGCTATTCCCCATGCTAGAAGTGCAAAAACAATGATGGCGATCAAGGCTGATGGTTCAAAAACAGCTGTCGTTTCCGCACCAGGAGCAGTTGTATTTCCAAAAATTGCACGAAATGGTGAAACGAAAAAATTAGAAAAATCATAAATAAAAGATACAAATCCGCTTGAGGGATTTGCTCCAGTCATTTTAAAAATCAGACGGAATAAAAGTAAAACATCGATGGCGCCTGCGATGTAATAAATGATGTGTTGCGCATTATGGTAACTGGGTTCTTTAGCAACAACTTTTTTGATTTCTTCAGGCATATTCGTATGAGTTATGGGATTATAGGGATTATAATCTAATTCTAGTCAAAATGGAAATTTTGTTGTCTCTTTGAGGAAATTTGTGTTATGATCGAGGTTCCAGTTGGTGTTTAATTCTTAATCCGCAATGATATGAAAATTAAACATTTTTTTGCAGGACTTCTGACATTTTTTGTATTGTCACAAAATATGGCGTTTGCTGCGTCTGGTGATTTTTCTGATGTTCCGGCATCGAATCCAAACTATACAGCGATCATGTATCTAAAAAATCTGGGGATTATTCAAGGTTATCCGGATGGTTCTTTTAAACCGAATCAAACGATTAATAGAGTGGAAGCGCTAAAAATTATTTTATTGAGTTCCAAGACCAATATTACTTCTTCCGCTGGTACAAGCGGTTTTAGGGACGTTGATAATTCAGCGTGGTATGCAAAATATATTCTTACAGGGGTTCAACTTGGAATTTTGCAGGGTTATCCGGATGGTTCTTTTAAACCGGACCAGACTGTGAATCTGGTTGAAAATCTTAAAATGTTATTTAAGGCTCAAAATGTTGATTTGAGTACAGTTGTTGTTCCTCAAAATCCTTATGCTGATGCTTTTTCCAATCAGTGGTATTCAAAATATGTGGAGTATGCAAAAGAAAAAAATATTATCCAAGCCGATGGATATAATAAAATTTATCCTGGTCAGGGTATGAGTCGTGGAAAAATGGCTGAAGTTCTCTATCGACTTATTTATGTTCAGACACAAGGTATTGGTTCTTATCCGGTTCAGAATCCTCCAACATTGCTTTTGCCTCCGAGTCCAAGCCCAGTGCCTTCTCCAAACCCTATACCGGCTCCAAATCCTGTTCCGTCGCCAGTACCTAGCCCGGCACCATCACCAAATCCTGTACCAACTCCAACACCGGCACCAGCTCCTGCGGGCGGACTTTCAGTTAAAGTTGCTGGTAATCATTTTGTTGATGCGAATTCAAAAACTGTGCGACTTTTGGGCGTAAATCATTCAGGACAGGAGTTTGAGTGTATTCAATCAGGAACTCCTGGTTCGCTTGGTTGGGGATTGTTTGATGGTCCGACTGATCTTGCATCTGCTCAAGCGATTGCGTCATGGCATGCAAATACTGTGCGTTTACCACTCAATGAGGACTGTTGGCTTGGGATTAATGGTGTTAATCCTTTGTATGGTTGTACTGCTTATCAGAATGCGATTAAAAATTATGTTGCGACTCTTCATCAGGCAGGACTTTATGTGATTCTTGATCTTCATTGGAATTCTCCTGGTGATATTCCAGCTGCGGCGCAGCAACCAATGCCTGATGCAGATCACGCGATTGATTTCTGGAAATCTGTGGCTACAACATTTGCTTCTGATCAGGGTGTTGTTTTTGATCTTTACAATGAACCTTTTCTTTATGGAAGTTATATGCAAAATCCGGCCCAGGATCTTTGGGATTGCTGGCTTCATGGTTGTGATTTAAATCAATATTTAACGGGCGGACAACCATATACGAAACCTTTGGTTTGGAAAGCAGTCGGGATGCAAACGCTTGTAGATACTGTACGTGCAACTGGAGCAACCAATGTCATTATGGTTGGTGGTCTTGAATGGGCGAATGATTTAACTGGATGGCTTGCGCACAAACCGAATGACTCTTTGCATAATCTTGCTGCTGCATGGCATAGTTATCCGGGTCAAACTTGTTCAACGCAAACGTGTTGGGATTCTGTCATTGCCCCGATTGCTGCAGAAGTTCCGATTGTTACTGGTGAAACTGGTGACAGTGTTTGTAATGCTGTAACTTATGTTCCAACATTTGGAATTTGGGCGAATGCTCATAATCTTTCGTTTCTTGGATGGACGTGGAATACTTGGAGTGATTGTGATTATGTGCTTATCAAGGACTACTCTGGAACGCCTACAACAAACTATGGCCAGACTTTTCATGACCTTTTGTTGAGTGCGAATCCGTAAAGATTTTTTGAAAAAACGGAGGGCGGCGAACGTGATGTTCGCCGCGCCCTCTCGCCGCTCGAGCCCGCGGGACGCGGGCGAGTCTTTATTTATTCCGCCTTGCTACGGCGTGGTGTTGGCCGGAGGCGGCGCTTGAGCAGCTGCGACGGCGGCCTTGGCTGCGTCGTACTGCAGTCCCTTGTAGGCCAGAAAGAGAACCACGGGCGTCAGTGCCAATCCGCCGAGGTAGTAGACGTTCGGGGTGGTGCGGGCGACGATGTACTTGATCCCCATCCCGAAGAACGGGAAGACGATGGCCGTGAGCACCAGCGCGTTGATGTAGCTGATTCCCCCAGCGTTGTAAGCTTCCGCGTAGCCACGAAGGAGCAGATAGTCTCCAGTGAAGTAGACGAGCCCGGCGACGAGCGCCCAGACGAACTCGTTCCCAGAAGGCCAGACCACGACACCAGTGGTGACCTTGAGGGCGATGAACGTTCCGATTGCCAACGGGATGGTGGCCAGGTAGAGCACGACGAGCGCTGCGCCAGGAGAGAACCTGGCGAGCTTGAGCTCGAAGATCACAGCCTGTCCTGCGAACATGAGGTAGGCGGCAATCACGAAGAGACCAGGGACCTTATTCATGACGTAAACCTTCTTGTACAAAAAACTCTGAGCTGTGGTGCTACGAGCACCACAGCATGCACCTGGGCAAGCTGACGAGACTCTGCCTGAGGAATTTTCAAATAAATGTTATTTATTCAGAAATTTCTCAGGCAAAATCAACAGAACAATAAATGACTTGGATAGAGAGGCAATCATAAGACAAATAACGGTTGTGCAAATGCCGCTTTCACAAGGACAAATGCAACTTCACCGGTTTGTCATATGATAACTCCCTATCTTCCTAATTTTCAAAAATTTTTATTGGGCAAAGATATATAGTTTTCAAACCGTTTTGTCAATTTTGGTTAGACCGATTTTAGTCCGAGTTCCTGTGCAAATTCAACCAAACTTACGCCCCAGTTTTTGAGCATACTCATAAGGAGTTGAGGTGCCATCGTATCGCCGTCAGGTACAGGTAAGGTTTGATTGGTTCTTTCACTGTAGAAAAACGTGTGGCTACTTCCGCCTCCGCTACCGGTTTGATGATTTTTTTCGACTAAAAGTCTTCGCAAAGCTGCCATGATTTGTGCTCCTTTTGCACCCCAGATCCGCTCAACAACTTCTTTTCTTTTGTGTTTTGGAAGAGCTTTGAATGGATCAGCGGGCTGAGTTTCTGGTTCAACTGATTGTTCTGTTCCTTTTGCTTCAACTGCTGGTTTGAATGGTTCGTAAGTCCAGGTTGGGTTGATTGGTTCTTCTGGTTGTTGTTCTTGTGTTTGCACTTCTTCAACCTCTTCTTGGACTTGAGTTTGAACATGCTGAACGTTTGCCTTCGCTGAAGGAAGAAAAAGGTCATCGATGTCCGGTTCTTTATTCTGTAAATATTTTTTTAATTCTTTGATGAGATAGGCTTTAAGTGTGCGATAACGGTCTGGATCCAAGATTTGGGATAGGTTCATGGACTTATTGGTGATTAAACACAATTCTCCATTTATTGGATTTATGGTCATGTTTACAATCCCGTCAATAATTTCAAAATTTGTGATGACATTTCCAAAATGGTCGCGCACTATTTTTGGCAAACCAATTTTTTCATTCTGAAGAAAATTTATTCTAAAAGCACAAAATCCTGAGTATCTTCCGTTTGGAGTGACATCATCGCCAAGTAAAACTATTTGAGGATATTCTGATCTCACCTCGTGGAGAAGAATTTTTTTATAGAAAGCCTCTTTTCTTACATCATCCAAATCAGATTCCATTTCTAATTCTTGAACTTCTTTTTCCTCAGGAGATAAAGGTTTGTAATCAATCGTTTTTTCTAAAGCTCCCATATTCCCTGGTTGTGAAAGTGCCGCTCTATAATTTCGGATTTCGTTAAACAGTTGGACTCCTCTAAATTCTTCATTATCAAGTCCTTGGCTTATGCGTTCGGCTAAATCGATAAAATCTGATGCCAATTTTTTGAGTTTGGCATCTTTTGTTGTGAGAATTAATTCAATAACTTTTGATCCTAAAAAAGAAGAAAACGCTTTTCTAAATCCAATTGATAGAGAGGCGTAACATGATAGATTTTCTCTCAATTCAACAGGAAGGAGTTCTCTAAGATCTTGGACTGTTTTAAATAAGTTCCTTATGCCGTTTTTGCTTGGGCCATTTGCATCGTTGGTGAGTAATGTTGGTAATTTTTTTGCAAAATGTTCCGCCATTTTTTGAGCCAATTGTTCGATTTTTACTAATGCTTTTCCAAGATCATTGCTTGCACTGGCATACTGATCAACTTGCTGAAGCGTGAGTTGGCCACTCAAAAAGAGACAATCCAATTCAACTATCTGAGGAGAGGTTAAAATTTGAAAATATTCACGGACAAAATCGCTGGTGAGTGTGCTGCGAACGTGACCTGAAGTTTGTGGAACTGTTGAAAGTTTTTTAAAGAGTTGCTGATATTCTTCAGCAGTCATTACTTTTCTTTCTTCAGTTGGATTTCGTGTTTCGTTCATATGTTAAATTTTTACTAAAGAACTTTCGGATTCGTATTGGGCTTTGGCTTTTTTGTGGAGTTCAAGGACTTTGGCTTTGCTTTCTTCGTTTGGATTGTTTAAGTATTTGGATAATGTGGACCAGACTTCACGGGAAGAAATTTGGGTTCCGTCATCAGAAGGCAAACGGTTTCCTTTGTGATCGTAGAGACCAAAATGGATTCCTGTTCCTGCAGTCCATTCCAGATTATTTACCAAAGACCAAAGTAAAATTCCATCAACATTGGCGCCTTGTTCTTTGGCTTCAAGAATTCGGTCAACTGTTTCCATAATTAAATATGGTCGTTTTTTGTCTTTGTTATCGGCAAAACCTGTTTCAGTGACTTTTTTTGGTTTGCCTGGATAACGGCGTTCAGTTTCTAATAAAATATCTTTAATGCCTTCGGGATCAAGATATCCGAAACCAGGATGATCGCCGTATTCACGGCCTTTTGGTTTGTATCCTGCGAATCTTAAGACGTCGCGCCAGCCAATTCCAAATGCGGAATAGTATTGGATTCCCATGAAGTCACTGGAACTGCCGTTTCCTTCTACAGTTTCTACTGTGCGCCAGTTTAATTTTTGATCGAGATCTCTTTCAAGCAATTTGGTGAGCCAGGAATCGCCTCTGAATTTAATAAAATTGTAGGCAACGCCCATGCGAAGTTCTTCACTCACGGCACGAATTTGTGGAGAAACCTCAGCAGCTTCATGCATTTCGTGATAGGCAATTTCATTGGCGTTACCAACTTTTTTAAAACTTCTTGAGCCAATGTGAATTCACCTCTTTTGAATGGAGGAAAATCACCACCCCAATAGGTTAAAACATGCATCATCGGCTCGTTGATGGTGATGAAATTTTTGCAGATCATGCCGTCTTCAATAGTTTCATCAATTTCTTGCGGGTTAAAAGTTTTTTCAGGATCAGATTCCAAAGCTGCTTTTACTTTATTTGGATCCATAAAATATTGAATGATGTTTTCAATGTAAAAACGGAAATGTTTTAAAATTTCAGGATGTTCCCATGCGCCTTTTTGGATTTTTCCATCTTTGGGATTTTGAATTTCACAAAATGAAAGCGGCATTGGCCAATGATGAAGCGTTACCATTGGTTGAAGACCACGTTTGCGGCAATAGGCAATCATACGGATATATTGGCCCATTAATTCATGATTGAACTCCCCTTCTTTTGGACATAAACGACCAAAATCAAGAGACATGCGAAACATTGTATTGTTGAGATCATCGGCAACGACATCGATATGTTTTTTGTAATCATGATGAAAATCCGGAAGATTATCTAATGAACCGCGAATCCGGGTATTGATGCCTGTTTGAGTATCAACCAGAGCTTTTTCCCAGTCAGTCACTGGTTCTTTTCCCAAAGGCAGGGGTTGGACTTGAAAATCGGCGTGACCGATTCCAGTGTCGATTCCTTCACCTTCAGGCAAATTAAGATGCTGCATTTCCGTTAAACGATTGGGATTTTGAACGCCTTCAATGAATGTTGATGCAATTACTCCACCAACGATACCTGCGGCGCCTTTCAAAAAGCCTCTGCGGTTAGGGGGTTTTTGTTCAATTGTTAAACCTGTTTCTGAGGTCGTTTTTTCAGGAGAATTGGGCATACATTCATTTTAAGTTTTGGTGGAATACTTTAACCTTTTTTAGCTTTTTTGTCAATACGCTGCGCGTTTTTAAGGTTTTTGTCTTGTTCTTTACTTTTTTCGGCGAAATTTTATAATAACCGCCTTTTCATCTTCATTATGGAATACGTTTGTGAAAGCTCGTGGGAAGAGGTTCAAGACAATTGGAAAACATCAGAAGACAATGAACTTTGGAAAGCTCATTATCAAGGTTTGGGATTTAAAAGTTGGGAAGATTGGAGATGGTCACGGATAAAACTTTTGGGAATGGAAGATCGTGAATGGACGATTGAAAAAACTGATAATGTGATTCAAGAAGTTCGTGAGATGTTTTGCGATGCGAGTACAAGGTGGACAGATTTTTATGATGATCGCAAAGACTCTACGTTTGGGCGATTAAAGGACGATCCGTTTTTGGTGAGCCATCAAAGGGTTCGCTCAATTCGTGAAAATTTTCCACAGGGTTCGCAAATGATTGGGTTACGAAATGCAGATGAAATTATTGTGCTGGATGGACATCATCGGGCAACAGCGATTGCTGGGATGGACGAAGCTGGTTCCCAACCTGATGTGAATTTTGCAATTGCGGATATTAGTACTGATGAATTTTTGAAACTTTACAAAGGCGGCTTGGGGCTGAAGATAGAAAGAAGAATGTGGGATGTTATCGGCTTGGCTCGAACAAAAATGAAAGGATTATTGAAATAGAAATTTTTCAGGTGGGATTGGCATATTTGGCGGCATGCTATTTGACATTATTATAAATATATGTTATTATAGCATGATCGTCATTTTTGTTTATTCCTTAACCCAAACAACTATGATCAACCCCAAAAAACTTACTGTGGTGGGAACCGGAGCGGTGCTTTTATCGTCGCTCTTATTGAGTGGATGCCAAACAACTGAAAATGTTTATATTGGCCAACCTACGCAACAAACAACTCAACAAACCCATAATGCTGCGCTTGAAAATCAGGCGAGTTTAAATAATTGCCAGCAAATTGTTGCTAACTGTTCAGCTGGTGATAAAAGCCAGGATGTTGCTGTGAAAAATGCAAAAACTCAATTGTCGGTTCTTCATCAATATTATGATCAGATTATAACGACAGTTGGAGATAAACCTCTTTCACCTGAAACAACACAAACTTTGCAGGATGTTCAATCTACTCTTCCAGTTGCGGAAGAAGATGTGGCAGGCTTAGAACTTGCTCCTCCGGATCAGGTTCCTGTTAAAGAAGCTTTGGTGGATGCGGCTTTGGATACTGTTCAAAAGCAACTGGATGATGCGGCAAAAGGTGTTCAAGATGAACTTAAGGTTACATTGCCTCCTAATACAGATCTTCAATCGCCATTAAAAGATCAAACAGTGGCTGTGAATGCTTTGTGTTCTGATTCACTTGCGGTCAAAGCAAAAGTGAATGCTCTTCAACATCAAATTGCGGTTGCGGCTGATGTGAAAGCGAAATTATCGGCAGAAGCGCAGGCTGCTTTGAATGGTTTAAATGCTCGTTTGGGAATTTTAGTAAATCTTTGTCATTTGAGAGTTGATGCTACAACAAATCTTGCATCACAATTACATCTTGATGCAGGCCTTGGTGCCGCATTGAATGATGCTCAGGTTTCGCTTTCTGATGTTCAAACAAAAGTGGGAGCAGGTCTTGGTGCCGATGCTGTGGCTGGTTTGAAACTTGATAGTGCAGGAAAAATTCAGGATCTTCTTCATGTGAGTGTTCCGGTTTTGGATACCAATGTTGTGGTTCCTAAGGTAACAGTTCCTGCTGTTGATGTTCATAGTGTTACAAATGTCACAGGTGATGCAAAAATTGTTGTGCCAACAAGTAGTTCTGTTGTTTCTCATTCAACTCCAACTCCTGCACCAACAGGGTCTACGGGTTCAACAAATCCAGTTACGCCAATTTTAAATGTTGTTGTGCCTTCAGTCCCAGTTCTTCCATCTACCAATGTTACAGGCAGTGTTACTGGTACTGTGAATGGTGTGGTGAACGGATTGGTAAAATAGTTTTTTCTTTCACATAGGAATTTATATAAAGAGGAACGATGTAAAAACGTTCCTCTTTTTTGTTTTGTTTTAATGGATGAGAATATGGTCTAAAATAGAGGTATGCGCAAAATTGTTGTGAATGACAAAATGCAAAAAGGGTATACGTATTTTTTGACCGAACCGGAAGGAAAAAATTTCGATCCTGAATTTAAACCTCAACTTACGCCTGCGCAAATGCTGGCGATGGGTGTTTTTGGGGGAAGATATATGACTGATTGCAGGGATGAGTTTCCAAAGAGTTGGTTTGCAAAGGCAAAACTTTGTTCTTCCAAACACGACCCAGCGTTGAATTTTTTTGGAATTAATGCGAGTAAACCGCTTTGGTATTGGCGAAAAAAGGGTTGGATTCATCCTTCAGATCCGCGGGGTTGGTTTCAATGGTACTGCCGTTATTACATGGGCCGCAGAATTCTTTTGGAAGATCAACGCCAGATTAAGCGCTGGAAAGCTATTACAAGACACATTGCCCAGGTTCGAAAAAATTGTCACAGCGGAGATCTTTCGTGCAGACCAAAACAGCGCCAAGCGATTTTGCATTGGGCGTATGATTCGAGGAAGATTTAAGTTTTTGCGTGTTCGTGTCTTCTCGCTTTTTCGAGCAATGGCTTGATCGCTTCGTAATATTTTCTGCCAGTGGGACTTGCGTTGATAATGGCGAGACCGGTTTCGCTATCTGCTGGAAAACCTAATTGGAAATGCATTGGATCAATACTCAGATAAGGTGCGTCTGCGTTTTCGACTTTTCCCCAATTGAATCCTGCTTTCACCATTGCCATAACGACATGATCAGGAATATCTCCTCGACCATTTTTAGGCCAATTGGTGTCGTGATCCATATCAATTGCTAAACCGAATTTATGAAAACTTGGGTACCCGCTTGGTTTTCCTCCAACAATCATATCACGGTACGAAAAACCTAAAATTTGATTTTCTTTTAGATCGTATTTGAAGGGACTATTGTTAATTTCTTCTTCAGCTATTTTTAAAAAGGGCATCATCATTAGGTTAATTCCTCCATGGATTGGTTTGTTCAAAAAAGTAAAAGGTTCGTTCGTTACTGGATCAATGTCGGAAATAAAATCTTTGACGTCTTCGAACGTTTTTCCAAAATAATCAGCCATGTTTTCTTTTTGTCTTGTTCCTGAACCGTTAAAAAATTCAGCAGGATGTTGATTGTAAATCTCGCGGATATCTGGTGCCAAACTTTGTTTAGGAGTGAATGTTGCTTTGGGCCCTTCTTCTGAAGGGATTTGAGGTTTTTCATCGTATGACATTTTTGCTTTCACTGGAGCAGGTTTTTCCTTTTTAGGAACTGGTTTTGGGGCTTTGATTTCTGGAATTTTGGGTTCAATTCCTACGGGTAGTATTTCGGGTTCTGGATTTTTTGCCACGGGTTCTGCAGGTTTTGGGGCAGGTTCTGCAGGTTTTGGGACAGCCGGAGCTTCAACTCGAACAGGAAGAACGTCTGAATCTTTTTTTCCAAAGAAAAGTTTTAATGCATTTTTGGTTTTCTTTCCCAATTTCCCATCTACACCATCTTTGTTTTCTCCAAAATCACCTAAACTATGGCCTTCAGCCAATAGTTTGAGTTGGCATAATTTCACGAGTCCCGGGCCAAAAGCAGCGATAAATTCATGGAAAGTTACTTTTGGATCAAAATCATTTTTGTTTTCTTCAAAAACTTCTTTCACGGATGAAAGAACTGATTCCGGTGAATATTTAGGATCTTTAAATGTTTCGTAAAGCAAATCTCCGACTTTTTCCAATTTGTCGTTTCCTTCATCATTTTCCAAAGCTTTTCTTAACTGCACAATAATTTCATCTGGTTTTTTCTCTGGCAAAGCTTCCCCGGTTTTTTGGGGATTTTCATCGGGTTTTGATTCAACTCCTGCCATTTTTATTTTTTTATGAAATTATTTTTTTGGTTTGAGAAGATTTCCACTTTTTGCTTTGGCGGTTTCAATAATATTTTTTCTTTGGATTTTTTTGAACATCTGAACTCCGCAAGTTTCAAGGAGTTGATGGTTCTTCAGTTTTTTTTGGTTTTGAGGGGTGTTTTTTGGCATCTGTATAACAATAATTCTCTCTATTGTATCACATATTCGTGTTTTCTCAAAACGTGGGTCAAGCTCATAGACTGGCCATCTTCGTCAATTTTGGATACAATCAAAGTAGAGCCTCTTAAAAATACATTTTATGTATTCATCTTTTCTCATTGGGATGCTCATTATTGACGCGATATCACTCGTTCTTTTTTGGCTGATCCAAAGGAACGCCAATCATGTTACAAAAGGCCATATTAAAATTTTCGGGATAAAAAACACCAAACTTGCTCACGTTCAATCGTTTTCATTTATAAAATTATTGTATTTTTTGACGGTTATTATTTTCCCGGCTTGTTTCTACTTTCTTTCGCTCCTTCAATAATTTGTATGGCTGATACTATTGAACAATCCGAAGACGTTATTCTCTCGATCCGGGAGCACTGGATCTGGTTGTTTAGACCAGTTATTTTTCTGATTCTTGGAGGAATGTTGGGAATGCTTTTTTATCAAATCGGCAGGAGTTTTGGAACTGCTTCAGAATTGTTTCAGCTTTTGTTTTATCTCATCTCTTATATTGTTTTTTTGGTTTCGTTTCATTACTTTTTTATGCTGATTTTGCAATGGCTTGTTTCATGTATTATCATTACAAATAAGCGGATTATTGAACTTAAATATGTGCCGTTTGTGATTGATGATATTAATCATGTAGAGTTGAACAAAATCAATGAAATTGAAAAAGTAAAACACGGCATCATCAAAAATTTTCTGAACTACGGTGAAGTAAATATAATTATTGCTGGCGTGAAAGATAATATTAGTTTTAGATATGTGAGACGTCCAAGTAAATTTGTGAATTTAATCGAAGCTATAAAATTACAAAAGCCACTTGAGAAAATTGATTTGAAGGGCATCAGAGCAAATTTTGGCGCAAAATATTCCTATTTAGAAAAATAATGTTTGAATTTTCAGTTAATAAAATTATTGGTCATCGTGGCTGTAATAAAACAAAATTCAGCAACACGATTGAAGCTTTTTTGAAGGCTGTTGAGTTGGGCGCAGACATGATTGAGTTTGATATCCGTAAAACGAAAGATAATGTTTTGATCGTTCATCATGATGCTGATGTTTTTGGGCATTTGATACGTGAAAATGTTTGGAAAGATGTGGAAAAATTTGGTTTAGAAAAAGGTTTGAAAATTCCAAAGTTGGAAGAAGTTTTGCAAAAACTGAAAGGAAAAGTGCAATTTGATATTGAATTGAAAGAAACTGGATATGAAAAAGATGTTGTCGAAATGGCACTCAAACATCTTAAAAGTTCGGATTTTATTGTGAAGAGTTTTTATGATGAAGCAGTTTTGGCTGTTAAAAAGGTTTTTCCTGATGTGAGTGCTGGGCTTTTGCTTGGCACAAATGATGATTTGCCGATCGACGCGCACATCAAAATAAAAACATTGAGAATTTTGAAAAGAAGATTGAGTGAACTTT
>Ga0207658_10000195_pt1 | contig 64105 bp, 54 predicted proteins | sample KBSS33metaG_FD_184322 | JGI IMG/M metagenome (GOLD analysis project Ga0207658, IMG submission 184322) | Switchgrass rhizosphere microbial communities from Kellogg Biological Station, Michigan, USA - KBS S3-3 metaG (SPAdes) (version 2) | ecosystem: Host-associated > Plants > Roots > Rhizosphere...
TCAAACCTCATCTTCCGGATCTCCTGTAGTAGCTCTGTCCGCCTCATCCAGCACCCCCTTTGGGACGCTAGCCTGAACCGGACAGATCACGTGCTACAGAACCGGACAAATCATGTGCTACTTACACGCAGATCCGCGCCGGTTGTCCGCCTGGCTGTTATAGCCTACTATGACAGCCTCATGGACCCAGGCCTCGATCGCCGCGCCTTCCTCCGCGGAAGCTCCAATCTGCTGCTCGCCGCGCTGCTTTCTGAGACGGCGGCCTGTGGATCGCGCCCTTCCGCCCTGCCAGCGTCGACCCAAAACGCCTTCGATAAACACTCCACCGCCGAGCAGGTCACCTTGGGCCTCGATCTCACCGGCAGGACCGCGCTCGTCACCGGCTGCAATTCCGGCATCGGCTATGAGACCTTGAGAGTGCTGGTCCTGCGCGGCGCCCATGTGTTGGCCCTCGCGCGCACCCGGGAGAAAGCCGCGCAGGCCTGCGCCGGCGTGCTCGGTCCGGGCATTCGCGGACATGCCACCCCTTTTCGCTGCGAACAGACCGACTTCGACTCCGTCGTGGCCTGCAGCGATGCGGTGCGCGCGCTCAACCAGCCCCTCGACATGCTGATCTGCAATGCTGGCGTCAACCTGCAGGAGCTGCAGCGGGTCAACGGGGTTGAAAAGAACTTCGTGATCAACCATTTGAGTCATTTCATCCTGGTGAATCGCCTGCTCGGCCGGGTGAAGGAAGCGGCCCAGGGCCGTGTGGTGGTGGTCGGCTCGATTGCCTACCGCTATGCGCCGGCCGTCGGCATCGAATTCGACAATCTGTCGGGCGAGAAGCGCCCCTATGCGCCCACCGAGCTCTACGGCCAATCGAAGCTCGCCAACGGCCTGTTCGCGCGCGAGCTGGCGCGCCGGCTGTCCGGTACCGCGGCCACCGCGAATGTCGTGCATCCGGGCGTCGTCGACACCAAGATGAACCGCAACTGGAATGCGAACATGCCGCTGTACTGGCGGCTGTACGGCAGGTTTCTGGGCCTGACCTACCGCATGAAAACCATCCCCGAAGGCGCCGCCACGACCTGCTACGTGGCGAGCAGCCCCGCGCTGCGGCAGGTCAGCGGCGCCTACTTCGAGGATTGCCACATCGTCGTGCCCGGCGGGCATATGCAGGACGATGCCCTGGCGGCCCGATTGTGGAGCGTGTCGGAGGACTTGACCCGCCCTTACTTGCTGACGAATCCCTCATGAGCCGGCATTGGAACGACGACCAGCCGATCTACCGCCAGCTGCGCGACCGCGTGATCGCGTTGATTCTGGAGGGAACGCTGAAGGAAGGCGAGGTGCTGCCCTCGGTGCGCACCATCGCGGCCGAATATCGGCTGAACCCCCTGACAGTGCTCAAGGCTTATCAGCAGCTGGCCGAGGAAGGTCTGGTGGAAAGCCGCCGCGGCCTCGGCATGTACGTCAGCACGGGCGCGCGGCGCACCTTGCTCGCCGACGAACGCTCGCGCTTCATCAAGGAAGAATGGCCGAAAATCCTCGCCACCATCCAACGCCTGGGGTTCCGAATCGATGAGCTCCTGGCGCGCAAAACCGCGCCGCCGCACTCCCCGCCCTGGCCTCGCGGCGCGCAAAATCACAAGAAATGACCCGCGATGACCGCACTCGTGACCGCCAACCACTTGACCAAAACCTACGGCTCACAGCTCGCCCTGGACCGCGTCAGCTTCACCATCGGCGCCGGCCGCATCGTAGGCCTGGTGGGCCCGAACGGTGCCGGAAAAACCACGGCGGTGCGAGCCATCCTGGGACTGACGCATTGCCGCGGCCAAATCAGCGTCTTCGGGCGGGATCCCTTCCGCGAGCGCGCGCAGGTCATGCGCGAGGCCTGCTTCATCGCCGATGTCGCGGTCATGCCGTCCTGGCTGAAGGTGGGGCAAGCGGTCGATTTCGTGGCGGGCGTGCACGGCCGGTTCCGCCGCGAGCGCGCGCAAACCCTGCTGGCCGCGGCACAGGTTACCTCCGGACAGCGCCTGGGCGATCTCTCTAAAGGCGTCAAAACCCAGGTCCACCTGGCGCTCGCCATGGCCATCGATGCGCGGCTGCTGGTGCTCGATGAGCCCACCCTGGGACTCGACCCCATCGCGCGCCGCGGCTTCTACGATGCGCTGCTCAACGACTACATGGACGAGCAACGCACCATTATCGTCACCACCAATCAGGTCGAGGAAGTGGAGAACCTGCTCACCGACGTCATTTTCATTCAAAAGGGACGGGTGATCCTCGAATCGACGCTGGAATCCATTGGCGAGCGTTACGCCGCCGTCGAGGTGCCCACCGAACGCCTTGACGGTGCCCGGGCCATGCGGCCGTTTTACGAGCGACAAACGCTCGGCAAGACGGTGCTTTATTTTGAGAACATTCCGGCCGAGGCGCTCGCCGGCCTGGGCGAAGTGCACACACCCGGCATCGCGGACCTGCTGGTTGCCAAGTTATCGGAGCAGCGGTCATGAAAACCCTCTCTTGGCTCATCCGCCGGGAGCTCTGGGAGAACAAGGCGATCTGGGCGATGCCGCTGATCGTCGGCGCGCTGTTGCTCCTGGCCGCCACATTCGGCGATATCGACTTGGGTCCGGCGGCGTCGCTGATGCCCCCCGACCAGCCGCGCGTGTGCGGCGCGCTGGTGTTGTTTGGATTCGATGTGGCGCTGTTCTTCGTCATGACGCTGTATTCCATCTGGTACCTGCTCGATTGCCTGTACGTCGATCGCAAGGACAGGAGCGTGCTGTTCTGGCGGGCGTTGCCGGTGTCCGATACCCAGGCCGTGCTGTCCAAGCTTGCCACCGCGCTCATCGTCATTCCCCTGGTCTCCTTCGCCGCCGCCGATGTGACCACGCTGGGCATGGCGCTAGCCATTACGCTGCGAGGCAAAGGCGCCTCCGATGTACTGTGGCAATCGCAGAACTGGCTGCAGCTTCAGGTGCTGTGGGTCTATCTGATGGCAACCATGGCGATCTGGTACTTGCCGATCGCGGGCTGGCTGCTCGCCATCTCAGCCTGGGCGCGCCGCTCGGTGCTGTTATGGGCGGTGATGCCGCTCCTGGTGCCGTATCTGATCGAACGCTGGCTACTGCGCACCCACGCCATCGGCCAGCTGATAGTAGGCCGCCTCTCGGGTTTCGTCTCTCACGCCTTTCACAACAACGCCGATGAGGCATTCTCGCTCGCCACGGTCATCGACAAGGAAGACACTCCAGCCGTCGCCGCCGCCCGCACGGCCTGGGATCTCATCGACGCGGCCGGATTTTTCTTAAACCCAGCGACCTGGGCGGGGGTGGCGGTGGGCATCGTGCTGATCGCGGTCGCGATCGAGCTGCGGCGGCGGCGCGCGGATGCGTAGGTTCCATCGCGACGCAAAACCATGAACTGGCAGGACGCCGCGCCGGAAAGCGACGGGCAAGAACCCTCATCAATCCGCGGTGGGCACTGGCCATCGCAACAGGGTCGGCGTGCGCCGGACACGTCCCCGAATGGCGGGAGCCTTCGGGCCTTCAGCGCCGTGCACATAACCGATCAGCACGACCGCAACCAGTGCGATTGCGTACTTTGCCCTGCCCATGAATCGCCGGTGCGGCGACATCTTGACACCTCGTCTGCGATAAGCGGGTGTAACGGTAGATGCGCCGAGGATGAGGGACAAACGAAAAAATATGAATCGATGCGTGAAGGATCGTCACTTTTGACTTAACTACAACGCTCAGGCTACTGCGCGGGGGAATCCTCGAACTCATCAAAGGCGCCGCCTCGAGGCAAAGCCATGCCGCGCGGCGCATGGGCGAAAACGATGCTTGGCAGGCGGGCATTGCAGAATGCATGAAGGGTATCGTGCTGGGGCATGATCGGGCTTTCGAGTGCCTTGGGGCGGGGTACGAGGATCATCGGGCCGACTAATCGTCAAGCCAAGGATATCACCGAAAGAGATTTGCCCAGCGTCTCCCGCGCCACATCCACCAGATGCTGATGATGAGTATAGAACAGTACCTGTGTTCGCTCGGCTAGCTGCCCCAACACCTCGAACCCTGCCGCCGACCGCTTCGCGTCGAAGTTGATGAACAGATCATCCGCTACGAACGGCAACGCCACAGCCCGCAGAAGATAGTCTTCCACTGCCGCAACCCGCAGCGCCAGGAATAGCTGATCCTCCGTCCCGGCACTCATACCGGGCACAGCCACCACCTGACCGTTCGCCCGTACCCCAGTCAGGTGCATGTTCTCGCGCTCATCGAAGCGCACTTCCAGCCGTTCGAAGGAGCCCAGCGTCAACACTCGAAACAATTCACCGGCACGCTTCAATAGTGGCCCCTGCTTTTCTTTGCGATAGCGGTCGATCGCCCAACGCAGCAACATTCCCGATGCCCGCACTTTCACATACTGCACAGCCGCCTCCTGCATCGCGGCCAAAGCCTCCTGCCTATCTGCCGCCGCCCTGGCCGCCGCATCGTCTCCCCCGATCGCTGCAAAGGCCTTCCCTGCCTCGGCCCGCGCCACACTACTTTCCTGCAGCTGCTCGCTGAGCACCTTCAATTCACCTTCGGCCGCTTCTTCCTTGGCTCGCACAGCGTCGATGTCGACGTCTCGACATTCCTCCTCCAGAGCTTCGATAGCCAGCCCGTCACCCTGCTGCGTCAATGTCTCCATGACGCCCGCTATTTTTTCGTTCAACGCCCTCAACCGATCCGACCGCTCGATCGACAAACGCAGCGCCTCGACATCCTTGACACCAGCAGCTGCAAAGAGGGGCTGCACCGCAGCCCAGCGAGCCTTGCGGCTTTCCTCCAGTTCCTCGATTTCTTTCTGCTTCTCGGCCACCGCGTCCGTCAGCTGCCGGTGACGCTGATGCAGCTTCAATGCGTCTTCGCGCCGACGATCCAGCGCCACCATGGCAGCGTCAGCGTCGCTGTCCGCCAAGTCTGGCGCCAGCTCGGCAACGATCTGCCCCACAGCCTTCTCGAAGGCAGTGACATCCCGTTCAATGGCACCAATGCGTTTATCCCGCAGATCCCTGGCTATCCCCGCGTGCTCCCGCATCTCCTCGATGACATTGACCTGCGCAGTCACTACCTCCGGCTTGCTGTCCTCCTCAAGACCCAGCGCCGTAAGAGCCTCGCCCCATTCCGCCTGCCAACTTTCCTGCTCCGTCCGAGCCTTTTCCAGCTCGCCCTGCCGCCGCGTCACCTCAGCTTTCGCCGTCCGAATGGCCTCGCGCATCTCCGCAATCTTCTCGGCCTTCGTTTCTTGCTCGCGCCGGAACCTGTCAGCCCGCTCGATGAGCACCCGCAGTGTGTCCGTCTTGATTGCCTCGCCATTCCAACCAAGCTTTATCAACGCCGCCTGAACTTGCGCAATTCCCTCCCGTTCTTCTTCTTGTCCGGCATCGAGCTGACGCTGCGCGGCACGCTGCCGCGCGATCAGCGTCACGATGTCGTCTCGCGTCTGTAGCCATACCAGCATGGCATCAGGAGCTGATACCTCGAAGGGCACATTGGCCCAAAGCGTCCGCCATGCCTGATCCAATTTTTCTCTCTCAGCCGTTAGCGCCGCCTCCTCCGCCTCCAATTGCCTGATTTGGGTCTCATGCCCAGAGATGTTACGTGCCATCACTGCCAACTCCGCGGCATCCTGGGCTTTGTCGAATCGCCGGTCGGCCATACTGTCGGCCCGCTCGATGGCAGCGACGAATGAAGCGGGCAGATCCTCCAGAGCGTCTGCGTAAGCCTGCGCTTGTTCGACCGATATCTGTGAATCCTCGATGTAGCGGACCTTAGCCAGTTCCCACAGCGTGTCCCGATAACTACGAGCTTGCTGTAACGCCGACAACGTCACCACACCTTCATCGCGCACCCGTTGCTCAACCCCCTCCAGATCCCGTTCCAGGACATGGCGCGCCTCGGTGAGTCGCTGCTTCGTCTCACTCTGCCGTCTTGCCCATTCCCGCAGATCGTCGCGATGCACCACAACCGCGTCCCGCGAAGGCACTGCCAATGCCTTGATATCAGCACCGTCAAGTAAGGCGGGCTTCAAGGACCGGACCTTACTATCGATCTCTTCAGACGCCTCGGCGAGCTGCCCCTGTGCCGTACTCATACGACCTGCCACATCACCGATCTGCCGCACCGCAGTCAGGACAGCGCTCAGACCTGACACATCCGACGCCTCGCCCAATTCCTCCAGACGTTGCGTTGTCTTCAGCAATCCGGCTTGCGCCTCTTGCAGCATCCTTTGCGCGCCATGCAGCTGCGTTGCCAGTGCGCCATGCCGTGCCAGCAGCATTCGCACTGGCGCCACTTTGCTCCTGGATGGTATCCGCTCAACCAGCTCGGTCGATTTCTCAAAACGCCAGCCGATCTCACCGGCCAGCCGGGTAAGCGCTTTCAGTTCAAGATTGTACTCATCCCGCCGCTTGGGTAGATCGTTCCGCCCACTACGCACCGTAATCCGCTGTTCATTGAGCTGTGCAATATCCCTCGACCGACGCACCCACACCTCCTCGAGCGTAATGCCCTGCAGCGCCTGCCGGTCTCTTGCAAGCTGTGGGTTGAGAACGGAAACCTGCGCACTGATCTGTGCATCTTGCTTCTCGGCTTGGGCCAGCTGCGCAGCAGCATCCTTGGCCAATGCGATGGCGTCCCCTAGCGTCGAGAGTTCCTGTGTCAACTTTTGCCGTTGTCGCACGGCCCCATGAACACGGCGGATCCGGGCCAGTTTCTTTAGCTCGATTGACCTTGCCTCGTGTTCCTGCCGACGTTCTCGGTAGGTGCTCTCAGCGTCGCTCAGCGCCTTATGTGCTGTACGCCAGGCGCTGACGGTCAAGGAGTGGTCGCGTTGACTCGACTGCGCTTTTTCCAGTCGATCGTGTGCCTGGTAATAGAGCCGCCGCTCGGACTTCCGCGGCGCCCATATCCCCTCTGCTTCTTCCTCCATCTGTTTCAGCCGCTCACGCAGGTCGGCAAGACCGGTGCCGGCAGCAAACAGCATCTGGCCGATGTCGTCTTTCGCCTCAATGATCGCTCGTCCGCCATCCGCCAGTCGGCCGTGACTGAGATTGAACATCCGGTCGAAGTACGTCCGGTCTGCCCCGCCAAGAAACGGCGCCAGTAATCGCTCGTCACCCACCAACGGCTCCCCTGCGAGGCCGAGGATCATGTCCCTGCGGGCCTTGCGCCGCTGAAACTCGAAGCGTTCGTCACCCTGCTCCAGCACCGCGCCGATGCGCATGGCGTCATAGTTGTGCAGGAAGTTGTAGGGCGAGCGATCCGGGATGCCGAACAGCAGGTCCTCTATCGCCGTCAGCGAGGTGCTCTTCCCGGCCTCGTTGGGACCGAATACGATGTGAATGTCCCGCTCTGCCTGTGGCAGCTCGATGGACTTGTCGGTGAATCGCCCGTAGCGCAGCAACTCCAGCCTAGCCAAGCGCATCGCCTAACTCTCCTCCGCTGTCAAACGAGCGTTGAGATAGGGCGCCACCTTCTCAATCAGCACACCGTACTCACCCGCAACGGCGGCGGCAAGCACCTCATCTTCGCACCCGTCGCGCACCTCATACGGCAGCTTTCCGATCAATTCGCCGATGTCTTCCTTCATCTGCGTGACCAGTTCTTCATCATTCATGGCCATCCTGAGCATGCGCTGCAGATCGCCAAGAGTATCCTCCCGTGCCGCCAGCGCTATTGCATCGGCCTGCGGTTTCGTCTGCACCACTATCTTCTCAACCCAGGCGGCTTCGTCACCGAGACCGAGTGCAACCGAACGCGCTTCGGCCGTTATGGTTTCAATATCGGCAACCAGTCGGCCGTGAAGCTCGGTACGGCCGTGCAATTCGATCCGCGCGGCCAGCAGCCGCCCGTCGGCCTCGGCCACGCTACGCACCAGGGCATCACGCATCAGATCAATGACATCGGCTGTGCTACCCGCCGCTGTTACATCCACGTCAAGCACTGCCCAGCGCACCACATCCAACGCCAACATGGCGAAGTCTACAACTGCGCCCTCCTCGACCGTGACCAAACAGGCCCCCTTGCGACCGGTCTCGCGGACATGGCGGCCCTGAAGATTGCCGGGAAACACGACGTGAGGCCGCTGGTTCAACACCTGGCTCTGATGCACGTGCCCCAATGCCCAGTAGTCGTACCCCTTAGCCACCAGTTCCGATAAACTGCAGGGGGCATAGTTGGCATGATCGCCCATGCCGCCACCTAAAGCCGTGTGCAGCACGCCTATGTTGAAAGCCCCGTCCACCGGTGGCGGGTAGTCTGGCAGCAGATTGTCGATTACGGCTGTCTCACGGTAGCTCTGACCGTGCAGGGCGACTTTCAGCTCTTCGATGTGGAACGTCTGTGGGCTACGTGTCCGGAACACGCGAACATTGTTGGGTAGTGTCAGCGGCCTGGTAATCTGGCTTTCCGCATCGTGATTGCCGTGCAGCACAAATACAGGGATATCGGCCTGATTGAGCCGTCCCATTTGCTCGGCAAAGAACAAGCCGGTCTTATAATCGCGCCAAGTGCCATCATAGAGATCACCGGCTATGACAAGGAAATCCGCCTTTTCATCGATCGCGCACTGGATTAACTGCTCGAATGCGGCGCGAGATGCCGTACGAATTCGCTCGGCCGTGCGTCCTTCCATACGCGCCAATCCCCTCAAAGGGCTATCGAGATGAATATCAGCAGCGTGAATGAATTTCATTGATCTATCTCAGCCAAGGACAGCCTGCAGTTTCCCCAAAAAAACCCTTCTGACAAAGACTGGCGATTTCGCTGCTGTACAGTTCCCAGTCCCACTAAATGTGTATTTGCGAACACTATACGGATCGTCGACAGAAGTAGTTGATTTTTATGGTAAAATAGGAAATTAGGCCAAAATACCCTATTAGGGTAAAATGGCCCCATCGGCTGTCTTCTGGAGCAACCCTATGACCAGCTCGGCAAGATCCCCAGCTCTTCCACGCCTTGCAAAATTACCCCGCACTCCCGCGTCCGATCTAAAGAAGCTGGGATGGCGCGGCATGATGAAGACGCTGCGAGCCAAGGGAAAATTGGTGGTCACTAATCACGATGAGCCTGAGGCCGTCATTATTCCGGTCAATGAGTATGACGCGCTCATGCTGCTCGTTGAGCGGTCAGAGGCCAGAACGGAATCTGTACTCTCAGGTCTACGAGAGAGCTTTGACAAGCGCCTTTCGATGCTGCAAGGCCAGTCCGCGGCAACCCGTCTGCGCTCAACGATGCGCGCTCGCGCCAAACTGGGAGGCAAAGTAAAAGCCGGCGAAAGCTATTGATGGCGCGTCCCGTTCTGTATGTCCTGGCTGGCGTAAACGGTGCGGGCAAGAGTTCGATCGGCGGCCATCTTCTGGAGCAGGCCGGGCTAGCATGGTTCAACGCCGATACCTTCGCGCGTGAGCTGAAGGCTGCAACCGGATGCGACCAGGAAACAGCGAGCGCGCACGCCTGGACTGAAAGTGTGCGTCGTCTCGATGCAGCGCTCGCAAAGGGCCTAAACCACGCTTTCGAGACAACGTTGGGCGGCAAGACGATCGCGGCAAAAATTTTGCAGGCAACACGAACGCATGACGTGCTGATCTGGTTCTGCGGTCTGTCCTCTCCTGAACTTCACATCACGCGCGTTAATGCCCGGGTGGCAGCGGGTGGACATCCCATTCCCGAGGAGAGAATCCGCGAGCGCTATCCGCAGGCTCAGCTTAACTTGATCAAGCTCATGCCCCACGTGGCTCACCTGCAGGTCTATGACAACAGTACCGAGGCGGCTGCTGATGGCACTGTGCCGGACCCTTTGCTTGTACTTGAAATGGAAAATGGGCAACTGATTACGCCTTCTCAAGATGACGTTAAAGTGCTGCAAAATGTGCCGGAATGGACCAAGCCTATTCTTGAGGTCGCATTACGTGTTCAATCGGGCGTCAGCGGGCTCTCCAGATAGTGGCGCCCACGCCTCATGCGGGTGTCAGACGCATGGGTTCTTTTGACGGTTCAGCCGGCCGCTTCCTCATATGGCACAGTGATATCAGCCAGCACGGGTTGGGTTGAAGATGTGAGGTCGATTAAAAGTAGACGCTTCCGCCCCCTTCGTACCGCACCTATCCTCGTAAAAAAATAGCGCGGCGTCCTCGAAAAGTTCGTTCTCATCGGTCCCAGCCCACCCCAGATGCGGTATACGCGGGTGAAAAGCGTCTACTTGCCTATGTCAGTCACCTCCACACCCACCGTTCGGTGGCTTGCGCTGCTGTTTGGAGGGTGGGTGAATCGCCGCCAGCTGGAGGTGATTGCGTATTTGCAGGAGGAAAACCGGATCCTCAAGCAGCGTCTGGGGGTGCGGCGGTTGCGCTTCACGGATGCCGAGCGGGGTCGGCTGGCGCGCAAGGCGCACGCCCTCGGCTACCGCCTGCTCCAGACGCTGGAGACCTTGGTCACCCCCGACACCCTGATGCGCTGGTACCGCCAGCTCATCGCCCGTAAGTGGGATAGCAGTGACCGGAGGAGCCCCGGCCGTCCCCGTACCCGCCAGGCGCTGGTCGATCTGATCCTGCGGCTGGCCCAGGAAAACCCCTCCTGGGGCTATACGCGCCTCCAGGGGGCTTTAGCCAACCTCCATCACGAGGTGGGCCGGGGAACCATCGCCACGATCTTGAAAGAGCACGGTCTGGAGCCGGCCCCCGGGCGGGGCAAGCGCACCCCCTGGTCGACGTTCCTGAAATCCCACTGGCACAGTCTGGCGGCCACGGATTTCTTTACCGTCGAAGTGTGCACCTTGCGCGGGTTTGTGACCTGTTACGTGCTGTTCTTTATCGATCTGGCCACCCGATCCGTGAAGATCGCCGGGGTTACGAGCAGCCCTAACGAGGTGTGGATGATGCAGATGGCGCGCAATCTGATCGATCCTGAGGAGGGATTCTTACGCGGCAAGACTCACTTGATCCTGGATCGGGATACGAAGTACACGAAGGCGTTTTGCCGGACGTTGGAGCGGGAGGGGGTGGAGATGGTACAGCTGCCGCCGCGGTCGCCGAATCTGAATGCGTTCGCGGAGCGGTTTGTCCGATCGATCAAGGGGGAGTGTTTAGATCGGATGATGTTTTTGAGTACTGCGCAGCTGCGGCATGCGATTGAGCAGTACATGGCGCATTACCATGAGGAGCGCAATCATCAGGGGAGGGACAATCAGCTGATCGAGGGGGGAGAAGGGAGAACCGGCGGCCCGCAAGGGGAGTGCGGCAGGGTCGAACGACGGCGTCGGCTGGGTGGGTTGTTAAATTTCTATCATCGGGCGGCTGCGTGAGCCGGTTCGTTTGTATTTTTGTGGTCGAACGGCGTCGACGGCTCGGAGATTTTTTAAATTTTGATCATCGGATCGCGGCATGAATCGGTCCGTTTGTGTTTTTGGACATTACGAGTCGCGTGTTTGAGCGCCACTCAAGGGCACTGACATCCACCCCGTTAGTGTTGACCTGGTGTGTCTTGTGAGATCCCATATCGATGAGGCGAAGATCCCCTGCCACCAGGCCTCGATCACTACACACCGCTTCAACGACGGCGAGATAGGCTCCATTCGGTGAAGCGGCCAACCCGCCCAACTGATCTTCAGGTTGATAGAGCGTCTCGGTGCGTTGACTTCCCAGCTCCACGGTCTTTACGCAGGCGCGATACCAATGGCCTTCTCCCGGACGCGACGAACTCAAGATCGCGAGCGCATCACGGCCGCACCATACCGCTTCCCACACATTGCAGCCCGGGATCGCGATCCGCTGCACTCGATTGGTCTCGAGGTCGTAAATCCAAACCCCACGCCACTGATACGTTTCATCGCCTGATTCGACCACCGGCATCCATCCGGGTGCAGGATCGCTCTGTCGCCGGCTCGGCACGGCGCCCTGTCCGCCGGAGATGTCCGCGCCATGACCGGCTACGCCGAGCAGCAGGCGCTGACTATCCGCCGACCAATGGTGGTATTCCACCCAACCCTCCACCCGCGGCGTAGAACGGACTGCTCCCGTCGTCACGTCGAGCAGGTGCAGCTGGAAGTCGCCGCCCTGATCCCGGTCAGACAAAAAGGCAATCGTCCGGCCGTCTGGAGAATATTTGGGTAGGCGGTCCGTGTGGGGGCCGAAGGTCGCGACACGACAGTCCCCGGTATCGAGATCGATTCGGCAGATGCGCGTGGGAGGCACTCCTTCGAGTCTGTCCACTAGGGTTCCCGCGAACACCGCCTCACGAGCGACGGGCGAGGCCTGCAGCTCGACGGCGTCGCTGATCTGTCCCGAGCCGGGCCGACGCAGTCTCTGATGAAGCGATGCGGCCTCGCGATAGAGAGGGGTCGCGCGCAGATCTCGTTTCAAGCTATGCATGGAAACTCGCGACGCCCGAAGATGAAAATGCCGGCCGCCAGCACACTGGTCATGCAGCCGACCGAGGACAATGCGAGGCCGAGTCGTGCGGAGCCGCCCAACGCCCCTGATAGAAGGCTGACCCCTAAGGGTCCCAGTCCCACACCGAAGATCAATGTGGCAGATGCAAAGATCGAGAGGCACAGACCGCGCAGTTCATTGGGCACTACGATGGTGAAGAGCGCGGTCCCCATCACCAGGAGCGCGGTGATGAGCGCAAAGAAAATCACCACCAGAATACTCGCGGCTGCCATATCCGGTATCACACTGAATAGAGCAGCGGGAGCTGAGAGCAGCGCGAGCGCTCCGAGTACGCCCATCGACCGCCGTGGTCCCCCTGTGCGCTGCGAAAGATCGGCCAGCGAACCTCCTGCCAAAGGCCCCACTACGCCGCTCACGATCAAGCCCATCCCCATGAGTTGGCCGACGCGACCGGCGGAGAGTGCGAGACCTCGCGTGAGCGCGGGGGCCGTCCACACTAACGCCGATTGCAAAGCCACCTCCATGGTGACGAGTCCCAACAGTAACGGCGCGATCACGGCTCTATAGGTCCACAGCTGCGTAAACGCCGCGCGCGCCGACGGATTTAACAGCGTCCGCTCTGATCGTACGGGCTCGCGCATGGCCAGGATCGACAGCGTGACGATCACCAGCGGGGCCGACAGCCATAACATCGCTGCCTGCCAGCTCTGTGCTCGGGCGATCGCCGCCCCAAGGAACGCCCCACCCAGAGCAAATGCCAGAGAGCTGCCCGCAAACTGTCCAATGGCCACCACGAGCGTCGCACGCCCGCGCTGCTGCGGAGCGTACAAGTCGGCCAGCAACGAGAATGCCGTGGTTCCGGTCGCCGTCGCACTCAACCCGACCAGAGCGCGTGCCGCGAACAGCAGCTCGAAAGTGGATGCCCAAGCCGTCAGCCATGTCCCGAGTAAACTGAGTGCCGTGAAGATGAGCAGCAAACGCACTCGCGAAACGCGATCGATGAGCAGCCCGAGCGGAATCGCCGCCACGATCATGGGCAGCGCCAAAGCGGGCCCCTGGAGCAGGGCCATCTGGTTGTCGCCCAGGCCCAAGGCGACCCGCATCGCTTCTTGCAGCGGGCTCACCGCGGTGCGAGCGTACATGCTGGCCGCCGCTACCAGCGTCAACAACATCAGCTGGATGAGTCGGGACGATATTGAGACTTCCGCTGACGGCGGCTGCGGTTTCGAGGTCATCCACGCTCTGCCGTCAGCACTCGCTCTGTCGGAAGCGCCGCCAGGTCGACGACCTGTCCGTCCTTGATAACCTTACTGATGCTGCGAAAGTGGGCGACCTTCTCCAAAGGATTTTTGTCGAGCACCAGCAGATCTGCGATCTTGCCCGGCTCCAGAGTCCCCAGATCCTTCTCGACGTGATAGGCCCGAGCGATGTTTCGGGTGGCTGCGAGCAGCGCACTCATCGGACTCATACCGAGCTCCGCGGCCGCCTCCAGCCAGCGCAAATGCGCTTCTCCCATCGCCAGCGGCGTATCGTCTGCAGAAACGAACGGGCCGAACAGTGGATTCTCCGCGGCACACGCGGGACACACTCCGGAATCGCTCGTCAGTAGAACCCGAGCACCCGCGGCCACCAGGCGGCGATGGTTCCCGTGCTTGATCCGGTAGTAGGTTCGATAAGGCTCTGGCATGTGCGCATCGCTCCAAGCGAGAAACCGCTCGGTGCAAAAGAGCGCGGCACAAGGCAGTTGCCGCTGAACGATCAGCGCCAGCGTCTCCTCGGGGATCGGCGCAAGCCCGGACAAATCGGGATGCTGCAGCAGGTCGGCGCCCGCCTCAATCTCCATCCGCAGACTTTCCGGAGAGGTCGTATGGGCCTGAATGGTCATCCCCGCGCGGTGGCCTTCCTCGACGATAATGCGCTGGATCTCAGCAGAAAAAGTGATGTAGTTGAAATGACTGGCCGCGTGGCCACTGGCCGCGTACTTCAGGAAATTCTGACTGCCCGAGGCGAGGTACTCACGGATTCGGGCACGGACGGTTTCGGGAGTCATCCACAAGAGCTCGGGTCCTACGCCCTGCTCCCAGCGTGCATCGATCCGGTCGGCCTCGCGCGCGCTCAAGATCTGGCGCGCCAGAGGATAAAAATCCATGGAGGTCGGCCCACCCAATCCAATGATGTTGCCCGCGAAATAGATCCGCGCTCCCACGCGCTCACCGCGGTTGATCTCATCGCGCACCCTCGTCAACGCGTCTCGAGGTCCCCACGTATCGAAGACCGTCGTGAGCCCACTCTTCAGGGCGACTTGCGCAGCCTCGGCAATGACCTCCTCGTAACGATCTTCGTAACGGATGAGCTCCGCCGGTGTGATGGTGAAGAGAAACAGATGGACGTTCGCATCCATCAATCCCGGGATGACGTATTGCCCTGCGGCGTCAATCTTTTGAACGTGCGGGGGAAGGACAACGGAGGCGTTTCCCACTTGCACAATACGGCCGCCCACCATAAGGATCGTGCCATTCTCGATCGGCACACCTCCGGTGCCATCGATGATCGTGGCGTCGACGATCGCGAGCGAGCCTTCTGTAACACTCACGCGAAAACTCTAGGGGCGCGCCTGATGTGAACCGGGACGGGCTCCAGTGCCTGGTCGACCATGTAGTCGATCGTGCTAGGCTGAGTCGTCGGGCTCGCATTGATGAGCCGCACGATGTCCATACCGTTTACGACACGACCAAACACCGCGTAACCTTCCCCGTACGCGCCATCGGCATCCAGTTCCGCGGCTTCTCCAAGGACGATGAAGAATTCCGAGGCGGCAGTACCTACGTCCCAGCGCGCGAGGGAAAGCGATCCATCGAGATGGCGCAGGCCCGTCTTTTTCGTGGATTCATGCTGGATGGGCGGTAACGCCGGATGCACGCACGAGGGGTCTATGCCACCCTGGATCGCCCTGAGCCGAGGCGTTCTTTGTCCATTGTCCGGCCGCAGGGCCCGATAAAACGTTGCCCCCGTGTAGAGTCCCCGGTCCACGTAGCACAGAAAGTTGCCCGCCGTGATGGGCGCTCTGTCGACGAAAATCTCCGCCTCGATGCGGCCCAGCGGAGTGTCGAGCCAGATGCGGACGACGGGCTCATCTTCGCTTGCCATCGGAATCACCACCAGGCCCTGTCGATCTACCTAGAAGCGCGCCGTCAACTCCAGCCCCAGCGTTCGCGGCCGATTGACGGAAACAGCATTTACGGGCGCATCGAGTCGACCCTGAGCATCCACGAACGCCGCCCCGCCCGTCGCATTGATCGATTGCGCTTCGATCTGGTTGGTGGCGTTCGCGATGTATCCGACCAGCGACCAATGCGCGGTCTCTATACCTAAGCGCGCATTCAGTAAGCCCAGCGAGTGAAGCTCGGTCGACGCAAAATTCTGTGCCGTCGAGTTTCGAGAGCCGACGTACTGATAGCCCAGATGCCCCACCCAGATGGCACGAGCCATCGGATACCGGGCATTGATGCCCAGTGAATAAGCCCACTTCGGCACGTTAGCCAGACGATTGCCGTCCACCACATCAGCCGTTACAGCCGGCGCGAGCGTGGGAATGAGCAAGGCGGAGTCCACGTACTTGGCATCCGTGAAGGACGCATTGGCAAACAGGGAGAAAACGGCATTTGCGCGGAGCGCTGTCTCGAGTTCGAGGCCTTTGATATGCGCATCGGGACCATTGGCGACCAGAACGAACGGCGTCGCCGTGTAGATCTGCGGGTCGCCGTACTGAGTGAAATAGGCCGCGAGGTTCGCCGTCCACCGATTCTGGGCCGAGCGGGTCTTGAGGCCGAGCTCATACGTTCGCACCTGGTCGTCTTTGAAAACGAGCAGGTCCGCAAAGGTGTCGGGGTTGAAACCTGCGGTACCACCGCCTGCGGCCTGGAACGCGCTCACCGCGGTATTGAGATTGCCGTTGCGGACACCGGCGGAGGCCGACGCGTAGAGCAACGCCTGGTTGGTCAGGTCGACCTCGACCGCCACACGCGGCAGCACCTTGCTCAACTTGAAAGAGTACGTGGTCGGCAGACCGGAGGCCGGCAGGAAATCGGCAAAGTCGATCGTGGGGATGGGAGGGGTGATGCCACCGATACTGAGATATTCGATCACATCACTGTCGATCGTCTCGTGCACATAGCGCGCACCGCCGATGAGCCGCACGTGTTCGGCCACCGCGTAGGTGCCTTCAAGGAAGCCTGAATACTGTTCGGTCTTGTAGGTCGTGGTACCGCGGAAGATGACATCGCCCGGAACCGCCTGGAAGGGCGCGAATGTCCCATCCGGGGAGGTGAGCGCGGCGATCACCGTACTGTCCTTGTTCTTGTAGAACAGGCCCGAGGTGAAGTTGAAAGGGCCATCGAAGGCAGATACGGCGCGAAATTCCTGCGTCCACGTCCGATCGCGGAGCGGGTTGTCGATCAGGATATTGATCGGCGTGCCGAAGAGGCCTTGGAAAAAGCCCGAGTTGGCCGGATCGTAACCGGTCGTCTCACGCTTACGCCGGTAATAGCCGGTGATGGACGTCCACGTGATCGGCCCCGCCACGTAGTCGCCCTTGAGGCTATAGAGATCGACATCGTCTGAACTCGTGCCTTTTACGGGAGTGCTCAGCACGAGGTCGGAGGGCTTCGTATCGGTATCGACGAAGGTCAGATCCCCCGTATCGTCGCGGCTGAGATGTCCGGCGAACCGAATCGTGAGTGCATCATTAGGGCGATACAGGGCGACGATACGCGCTCCCTTGGAATCGAACGTGTTGGTATCCTTCGTTCCGCGGGTCGGGTTGTCGATGAAGCCGTCATCTTCTCGCCAGTTGAGCACCGCACGCACACCGAAGACACCGGGAACGATATTGAAGGTTGTTGCGGCATTCGCAGCCCGATTCCAGCCCCCATCCTGGGTCGAGGAGAGACCCAAGCGCACTACCGGATGGGCCAGCGCATCGCCGGAGAGGTTGGGATCGGCTGAGATATAGCGGATCGTACCGCCGACAGAGCCTTCGCCGAAGAAGGTGGGTTGCGGACCTCGCAGGACCTCCACCCGGGCAAAATCGAAGAGATTGACGTCCCGCTGACTGGCCGTCGCCGAAGCGAACGGCACGTCGTCCAGAAACTGGCTCACGAGGGGGCCTACCGCGGTGATGTCCGTAACGCGTTCGGTCGTCTGGTTCGAGATCCCTCGCAGGAGCACTTCGTTCGTATTGGGTCCACGGTCGGTGGAGGCGAGACCCGGAGTGCGACGCGCAATGTCTTCGAAGTCGGTGATCCCTTCCCGCTCGATCGTCTCAGCGCTCAGGGGCGAAATGGCGGCGCCGATTTTTTGAGCGCTTTCCGCCTTGAATCTCGCGGTCACGACGATCTCTTCGAGCGTGTCGCCTGAATCGGGTGTGGCTGCTGGCGAACCCGCGGTGGAAGAGCCCGCATCCGAGCTCGTTGGGCTCGCCTGGGCCAGTCGAAACCGATTCCAGAATGAGCGCTTTCGCTCCGCATCCGCCGACATCGCCCCGGATCGTTCCACTTCGATCGACGGAGTCTGCAAGTCAGGCGCTGCGGCTCCCGAGGGCAGACGCAAGGGGCGAATGGTGACGCGGCTATCGCCGCTGTAGACGGCCTCGAGTCCCGTACCCTGAAGCAGCCGCGCCAGCGCATCGCGCTTGTCGAAATCTCCGATGACCGCGTTGCCCGGAAGCGCGCCGACGGCGTCGGAGGCGTAGAGCAATTGCACGTTCGCCTGTGCGGCATAGGCTTTGAGTGCAGCCGTCAGCGGTTGCGCCGCAATATCAAACTTCGTCGGGGCATCTGCGACGGCCATGGCGGGCGAACCCAGCGCCAGACCACAGACACAAACCAGTGCTTGCCAAGCCATCAGCGCGCCAGAATAACGTCCGCTCGAGCCTCTTCCAAAAATCGCGCCCATGCTTCCCCCGGTGTCGGTGTCCGCTGCAGAGTGCGGCAGGACTTCGGGAGAGACGACCCTCGATGACTCAAGACTACCCAGTCTATTTGGAAGCCGTGGGAGACGAGACGCGCTCAATCGTCGCTCGCTCGTCCCCCTCCCGGTCGACCTTGAGACCCAAACCCTCCTGGAGCATCACCAAAAGCGCTTCAACGCCCTGACCATTCGCTTCGAATGTGCCCCCCACCGGAAACTGGCGCAAAGCCGGATCCTGGATGACGATCTTCACCGTCGAGTACCGGCTCAACTCGTCGACGACTTGCTCTAGCGGCGCATGCTCGAAATTCAGCGCGCCGGTACGCCATGCGATGGAACGGGTGAGTTCGGCGGGTGCCAAGGCCCTGAGCGCCGCTCCGGCACTACGCACCTGCACCTGCTCTCCCGCGGTCACGATGGAGGTCGCAACGGTCGCTAGGGCCTGGTCCGATGGCGCGTTGCTGAGCGCCTCGGGCAAGGCAGCCACCTTCACGGTTCCTTCACTGACCGTAACCTGCACATCAGAGGGGCGCACGTAGACATTGAACGCCGTACCCACCGCGCGAACCCAGGAGTGTCCGGCCACGACCCAGAAAGGTCGCTGCGTATCGTGCTGGACTTCGAAGAATGCCTCGCCGCGCTCGAGGTGAATGATCCGGGCACGAGCGGAATACTCGACCCGTGCCAGGCTATTGCTGTTCAGCGAAAGCGTGGAACTATCCGGCAGCGCGACTGAGGCGTGTTCCCCGATGGCAGTTTGAAAGCGTGTATCCGTATCCGGAACGGGCTGCGCCAGATACCACCACACTGCGAGCGTCAGCGCCAAGAGGGAAGCGGCGGTCGCACTGAGCCCCCACCGGGTGCGACCAACGCGACTCGCCGTCTGCATCGAATGCCCGAACGAGACGGCGCGCACCCAGGGGCCCGCGGCTACAAATCGCGCAAAGCTGGCGGCCATCTCATCGTACGCGCGAGCGTTACGAGCACTCGCGCAGCGCCACACCTCAAAGCGCTCACGATCCTCTGCCGAGACCTCGTCAGCATTCAGGCGCGCGATCCACTCGCTGGCTTCGCGCGTGGCGGCGTCGGCTGTCGGCAATCGATGAATCTGCGTCATCTCAACTCACTTTACATCCCTGTAGCGACGCTTCAAATATTCGTGAGTCTCGCGAGTCCCCCGTGCCACATGCTTCTCGACGGTGCGAACCGAAAGACCGAGGCGATCCGCAATGTCCTGATAAGAGCAGGCATAGAAGACTCTCAGCGCAAACACGGCGCGACACTGAGGCGGCAACTGCTCCACCGCTCGCGTCAGCAATCGGACCTCCTCGTCCGCCAGCATCTGTGTCTCGGGCGAGGGCCCCTGAGGGACGACCCTCGAGTCGTCGAAATCCCCTACGGAATCGGTGGCCGCGAGGGCCTGATGGCGACGCAGTTTCCAAGCCAAATGACGTGCGATCGTAAATAAGAAGGCTCGCGGAGTTTCGACCGCGGCGGAGCGTTCGTAGGTCCGCAGAAAGGCCTCCTGCACGATCTCGTCGGCTTCCGCCGGCGAACGCACCCACCGTCGCACATACCGGCGGAGGGCATGGCGACTCTCAGAAAAAAGGCGGGCGAGTCGGTCGTTCGATGGATCGGACATGGCGTAGAACCGGCGCTGGCCTGTGCACCCTATCCCCAGAGCTGTGGCGACCGCAAGCTCATATCGGACCTAAAAAATAGACTGGGTAATTTGGCGAGCTCAAGGGTCATATCAGATTGCGCCTTGAATTTGGGGACCTCCCCCGATCGCATGCGTGCCGCGACGCTCGCGCCTACCATCTTTGGCAAGTGGGCGCCTCCGCGCCTCCGCAAAAGCGGATCTCGCGCAAGTCGAACCTTCCACAAAACAGAATGCCTTCAGTGGAAAAAGCCAAAAAATGGCGCCTCCATCTGAAACAGAGGCGCCGAACCGAAACGCGGGCAACCCTTACTCATACCCGCGCCCTGTCAAGACGTTCCCAATACCCCCTTACGCCATAGAAGAAGATATAGGCATAGCAGAGCGCCGGAACCGCAAACGCCCAACTGATAGTTGAGACGTCCGCCACATGACCGGCCACAACCGGCACGACAGCTCCGCCGACGATCGCCATGCAGAGCACGCCAGACCCCTCACCGGTGTGCCTGCCCAAATTGGCGATGCCCAACGTGAAAATGGTTGGAAACATGATGGAATTGAAGAGCCCGATAGCGAGAACGGCAACCATCGCGGTACTCCCTTTGGCAGTCATCGCCAGGATTAGCAGCAGGATGGCGCAGCACGCGTTGAAGGCGAGCAACGAAGCTGGCCTCACACGCCTCAATATCGCGACACCGATGAAGCGGCCCAACATCGCGCCGCCCCAATAGATCGAGACATAGCGACCTGCTGCACTTTCCGAGAGCCCTGCGATGTCGGACTGAGAGAGAAAATTCACTAGAAAGCTGCCGATGGTCACCTCCGCACCGACGTACATGAAAATTGCGATCGCCCCGAGCACCAGATGACGATAGCGCCACACCCTGCGCACCGGAATCGCCGCGCAGAGATCGTCACCCGGTGGACGCCCGGTGCGAATCGCCGGAAGTTTGAGCCGGGAAAAGACCAGGGCAATGGCCGCCAACGCGAACGCGAGAATCACATACGGTCCTTGCGTTGCGCTCGATCCGGAGGCGCCTGCGGCCAGAATCAGTCCGGCGCCGACGAGCGGTCCAATCGTCGTGCCGAGAGAATTAAAGGCCTGAGTGAGATTCAAGCGGCTGGCCGCCGTCTGGGGATCACCCAACACGGTGACGTAGGGATTCGCGGCCACCTGAAGCAAGGTGATGCCCGAGGCCAGCACAAACAGCGCCGAGAGAAAAACAGGATAGCTGTGCAGCGCCCATGCCGGGTAGAACCCTAGGCAGCCGAGAGCTGCGATCGAGAGTCCGGTAACGATGCCGCGCCGATAACCCGCCTTCTCGACCAGATATCCGGACGGGAACGACATCAGAAAGTAGGCACCAAAGAAGCAGAACTGAATCAGCATCGCCTCAAGGTAAGTCAGTTCGAAGACGGCCTTGAGGTGCGGGATGAGAATGTCGTTGAGCGAGGTGATTAGGCCCCACATGAAGAAGAGCGAGGTCAGGGCGACTAGCGCGAACGAACTGCTCCGGGTTGTCATGCCTGATCACCGCGCGCTGAAGCGGTAGACAATCGTGTTGCGATAGGTTTCTCCCGGCCTCAGGACAGTGGATGGAAAATTCGGATGGTTCGGCGAATCCGGGAAATGCTGGGGCTCCACGCAGAAGCCGCTTCGAAAGGCATAGGCTTTACCGCCCTTGCCGATGTTGGAGCCGTCGAGGAAGTTGCCGCTGTAGAACTGCAGGCCTGGCTCTGCGGAGAGCACTTCCAACACTCTGCCAGTTTCAGGCTCGTAGACGATAGCTTGAACCGGAAGCGATTGCGACGGTTTGTCGATGACCCAATTGTGATCGTAGCCTTTTCCGAACCTGAGCTGCTCGTCGACGGTGTCGATCCGCGCGCCGATGGCAGTGGGCTTACGAAAATCGAACGGCGAGTTCGCCACCGAGCGGAGCTCACCGGTAGGGATCAGCGTGTCGTCTACTGGGGTGAAAAGCCCTGCGTTGATCTGTACCACATGACTGAGGATGTCGCCGTGACCGCGCAGATTGAAGTAGCTGTGATGGGTAAGGTTCACCACGGTCGGCTGGTCCGTGGTTGCGAGGTAATCGAGCCTCAGAGCGTTGTCGTTCGTCAGCGTGTAGACCGCGGTGACGGACAGATCACCAGGATAGCCTTCTTCGCCGTCCTTGCTCCGGTAGGTCAGTGTGAGCTGCGGGCCCTGCGGGGTGACCTCGGCCCTAGCGACGGTCCAGACGACTTTGTCGAAGCCTTTGATCCCACCATGGAGGGCGTTCGGGCCGTTATTGGTGGCGAGGACGTAGGTTTTGCCGTCGAGATGGAATTTTCCCTTGGCGATGCGGTTGCCGTAGCGGCCGATCAGGGCACCGAAGTAGGGACTGCTTTTAAGATATTCGGCAAGGGTGTCGTAACCGAGGACGACGTCGTCGAAACGACCGTTCCGGTCTGGCACGTTGAGAGAAGTGACGATCCCTCCGTAGCTCGTGATGCGCCCTTCGGTGCCATGCGAGTTGCGTAGCGTACAGATTTCGACCGATCTACTCTGGACAAGGCCAAAGGGTTTGCACGTGATGCCTTCTCCCTCGGACAAACTACCCGCCGAAGCACTCAATTGTGCGGTCAAAGCCGCGCCGGCTAGAAACAGCATTTGCACTGAAAACTGTCGGTTCAAAAAGGCTATCACCGCCATGCTAAATTCCTCGCTGCAATGTTCTATAAATGAAAGGCGGCCCTAGGCTGGTACAGCCTCCACCGTCTTGCGCTGTGGGCACCATGGTTCTCAACTGCGAGTCGCCTGGTCTGTCGGTGACAGCAGTATCTCGGTGTGGCTGTCCTGCTTTAGTACATCAAGAAATTATTGGACTTGGGTCTAATACGGGATATCCGCGCAGAATACGCTCCCCGCCAAAGGTTGGTCTTTCAGTTGCTCCTCACGCAGGTGACTTCGCGCCGTCGTAATGAAGAGCGTGTTTCCAGTCACATCGAGGCAGCAGGAGGTCGTCAAGATTGCAGGCACGTCGATGCGTACAAGCGGACGGCCGCTCCGCGCATCAAGGCCCAACACGCGCCCGCCCTGCCAGAACGCGATCCATAATCGTCCCGCACGGTCGATCGTCATCCCGTCTGCCAATCCCCAATCATCAGATAACGTGAAGGCCGGTCGCCGATTCGAAAGCTGCCCCGACGCCATCTCCCAGTCGAAACAATCCAATCGACGCGCGTAGGTGTCGATGAGGTAGAAGCTCGATGCCGACGCATCCCAATCAAGCCCGTTCGGAAGCGTGAGACCGTCAAGAACGCGTTCCACTTTAAGGTCTCTATCGACACGGTAAAGCGCGCCTTCTCCAGTCTGGAAATCGTACGTAGTGGTTCCGACCCAGAACCGGCCCGCCGGGTCCAGTTTGCCGTCATTGCATCTCATGCCTGGGGGCAAGCGAGGACTTTCGCGCAATCGCTCAAAATGCGCATCTGGGAATAAAAAACCGATCCCGGCCTGCGTACCCGCGATGAAGTGGCGCTGCCAAGGAGCGACGCAGCCCAAATGCATCGGAAGCACAATCGACGTCAGATCATTGCCAGCGTTGTCGCACGAAAACAGGGTGCAGCGAAAAATGTCAACCCAATGTAACCGACCCTCGTACCAGAATGGCCCTTCGGCTACATCGCACGGCACCTCGCAGAAGAGTTCCGCGGACACACGCTTCATGAGTCGACCCAACCTAGCACCGAGCTCCACTCCCACGCGGTTGTCAAGGTAGATCGGCCGAACTCGAAGCACATTCTCGGTAAACGATCCGACAATTTGTAAAGCTCAGGATAGCTCGAAAACGCCGACGTCTTTAAAGGGCACTGTCACCTCTAGCGTGTCGATATCGATCGAGTGACGCACGTCGCTGTAGAGATCTATGGCCCGCTTGTATCGGTTGGGCAGCTTTATTCTTTCAGTGAGACCCCGATCCGCATCGTTAAACACAACTAAAAGCGACAACTTGGGAGTCTTTATTAGCCGAGGTCGCAGCTGCCCAGCGCCGGTCACTTCCGGGTTGACGACCCCGGCCGCCAACGCACGAATGAGTTCAATGCCTCCCGCATCCCCGTTAAACACGCTTCCACCGAGGTTAGTTCCGACGTAGTAAATCCTTCCTCTTCCGACCGATTGCATCGCGGCCACGATCCACTGCCGACACGTGGCAATGGCGGTCGCCGAACTGATCACAACCGGCGTGACATAGGTGTTTGCTTTGACGCGGAATCGCTCGGGCTGCGAGAACTCCAGGAACGCCTCATAGTCCTGGTCTCCTCCTGGCTCCTGATCAAGCGATTCGAGTGGAAGGCGCCCGTCAATGACTCGCAGGCTTTCCCCCTCACGATATCCGAAATACTTATCCATGCCGTTGCCGGGAACCGTGTCATTGAGTACCCCATCCGCATCGTACTTTGCAAATCCCGTTTCCAACAGGAGGATGCCGCCCTGCTCCACGTAGCTGATCAGCTTTTTGCAGGTAGCCACTTTTCCAATGAGATGCCATGGCACTATGAGGATCTTATATTTCCCAAGATCTGTGCTTTCAGGCTGGATACAGTCGAGCCTCAAGTCGAGCTGCCAAAACGCCTTATAGTATCCGGCAAATGATTCGATGGACGGATCTTCCTTACCGAACGCCGAGAACGTAAGAACGGCATTGTCTTGATCCAAAAGGAGGGCAGCCAAGGGCCTCGGCTGGTAGTCCTTGAGGGACTGCCAGCGCGGTTGCACGAGGCGATGGAACTTTGCAACCTCCTCAATTCGTTCGCTGGAGGCACCACTTCGATCAACCAGACCGAAGTGAGACGCCTCCGCGCCCGTGGCTTCATCTAGGTAACTGTAATACACGATTCCCTTCGCGCCCGCCGTCATCGCCAGCCAATTCTGGGTACGAATCTGGCGCGGTCGAAGCGGAGGACCTCGATAATAGCCGGCGCCTACTGCGCCGCCTTGCATTTCTGAAATCCAAAATTCCTTCCCATTGGCACAGGAACGAGTGATGTCCAACTGCGCGGCTGCTCGATCGAGAGTCCAGTTATAGAAGTCGCGATAGAAGGAACAGCCGTAGACATCGACCTCTTGCGCGAGCCTCCATTGATTAATCCCTCGGATTGTGGTGGGTCCAACCGCTGGCGCGTACGCCGCATGTGTTTCGATGATTCGGCCCGCATCTATCGAGCGGATCGTCTCGACCCTGAACCTGAGATGGTCAGTTGTCCGGTCCTCAATGAAGCGCCGCCAGTCGAGCCAGTCCGCTGACGTTCCCAAGGCGTCTCGAGGCGGCTCGACCGTCGACCATGCAGAATAGCCACGGATCCAGGTGTTATTCAGCTCATCTAGTGTAGGGTATTTCCGCTGCAGCCGCGCACGAAACTCTGCGAGTGATCGCTCGCAGTAGCAAAACAGTTTCTTGGGGATGGGTAGTTCAGAGTGTAGCTCCTGCGAGTTCAGATCTACGTAGGCGGGCTCATTCCATATGGAATATGCGAACGTTGAGCGGTGCTTCATCGAAAGGCGAGCTAACGCCTGCATAAATGCCTTAGCAGCATCTCGCACGGGCTCGTTGTCAAAGCACAAGCCAGGATAACCGCCGGTGAAGTGGAACCCTAGGCCTTGAAGATGGACCGCGTGGCCGTCTGCATCGACTAGCCGGGTCTCTGGATTGGCTTCCTCGAGCCAATACGGGGCACTCTCGAGCATCACCGACATTAGCACGTGAATGTTGAGCTCATCACAGACCGTAAACAGCAGTTCCAGATCATCGAAGCGATACTGGTCACGGGCCGGATTGCAGTAGTCCCACGTCGGGAAGACACGAATAAGGTTCAATTGGTCGCGGCGCACGAGATCTGTAAGAAGCGGCCTAAATCGTTCAGGCCTTATATCCATAGGAGAATAGAACCAAGTGCCATAAACAAAGTCTCGCTCCTTGGACAAGGCAGCGGACTCTTTACCGGCTAGTGCCGTCGTCGGAGCAGACCTTTCCAGACCGCATGCCAGCGCAATCGTTAAGGAGGTCTGCCGCAGAAATTGACGTCGTGACAATGCGGAAATGTTTAGTGGCGACATGGATCTAGATCACTCCTGCCGCGCAAACAGCAGCTGGAAGGCATGACGACAGGCGTTGAGCACCTGCTGAATGTGTTCCTCGGTGTGCGCTGTAGATAGAAATCCTGCAATGCGACCGGCGGGCCAGAGAACGCCATGACTCATCATCACGACGGCGAACTCGGCGCGCCACTCGGGGTGGCCGCTCTGACGCACATTGAAGACGGGTTCCTCGGCGAAGTGAATCCCAAAAATCGAATGCGCACCGGTTACCTGCACAGGCACGCCCATTTCACTGACAAGCGCACGTAACGCATCACGCACTTCAGCGCCCAGACGGTTGATCGTGCGATGCACTTCGCCTGATTCAAGCCCATCGAGTGTTGCCAGGCACGCGGACATCACCATGGGATTGGCCGAGAAGGTCCCACTGCTCAGGACCTTACGCTTGCGATCATAGGGTGGAGCGAGGAGAGGCTCGAGGATGTCACGACGTCCGCCGTACATACCCACGGGCAAGCCGCCCGCGAGCGCTTTGCCCGTGATGAAAAGATCGGGCGTAACGCCGAGGGCGCCGATGGCGCCACCGCGGCCAATGCGCACACCACCGGGCACCTCATCCACAACCATAAGGATACCGAGCTCTTGCGTGATCTTGCGGATCGCCCGCACGAACGACGCCTCGGCCGGGATCGCGCCGCCAAAGATCGTGAGCGGCTCGAGAAATACGGCCGCTAGACGTGCGGCGTTTGCCCTGATCAACTCAACTGCTGAATCGGCGTCGTTGAACGGCAAAGTGAGCACGAGCGATTCGCTACCCGCATGCATTCCCATGGAATCGTCGACTGTCGCGGGCGCGCTCGGCGAACCCACGGGCGGCCCGTAGTGACTGAACAGCAACGCGTCAAGCTGACCATGGTGATGGCCTTCGAACATCGCGATAAGCGGTTTGCCGGTGAATGCGCGCGCGAGCCGAGCGGCGATCGCGCAGGCCTCGGACCCTGAATTCACGAAACGCATCATCTCGATGCAGGGCAGGAAGCCCGGAATCCGTTCCGCCAGCTCCACTTCCCACTGCGAGGCCATGGACATGACTTCGGCGACCTCCAGTTGTCTTTTCACCCGCTCCATCACCTGCGGGGCGCAATGCCCGAAGATGCAGCTGCCGCCCTCAAGGTTAAAATCGATAAATTCATTGCCGTCCACGTCCGTCAGGACAGCGCCCTTGGCTTGGCGTCCATACAGCGGGTACGGTTGCAGCGCGGTTGCCCCGCGAGCGGCACCCCCGGGCAAAAATTCCCGTGCTCGCTCGAAGAGGCGTCGCGAGCCTTCCGTACGCGCAAATAGCTGCCGCCGTAAGTCTTCTAACTCAGTCATATTGAGAATCTCTTCACTCAGGTTGTCTGAAATACGATGGCCTCTCGTACTTCGGCATCGGGCTCGTCACCGCCGACACCGATCGGCGCGCCTCGAGCCAGAAGAAGAGACCTGAATATGCGCACACACAGCACCGCGGCAATCTGTACGGCGAGCAGGCCTAAACATGCGACGACGACGCTTTTTCCGGTGCGCCAATTGCCCTGCCATAGGCTGGAAAAAAACGCCGCGTAAAGGAGATAGGCGTTCAGCAGGACCCCGAGGATGGGTACGAGGACATTCTTGAAAACTCCCAGTCGGCCCCGCGCGAATCTCCAGAAGTACACGAAATTCGCCACATTCACCGCGAGAAAGGTCAGCGTGGCAAAGAACACCAGCGCATTGGCCCACCAGGTAAAGCTGTCCAGGCCGTTATCCAGCACGAGCAGCGACCCAATATCGAGTGCAATGACGGCGACCAGAATTGCCCAGATGGCATTTCGGGGCACGCGTTTTTCTCCCGACAATCTCGCCAAGCCTCCTGGCAGCAGACCATGCCGCGCCAAGGCAAAGACGATACGTGAAGTGCCCTGCAGACTGCTGATGTAGACGGCCGTGATCCCCGTGAAAGCGGTAACGATGACAATGAGATTGCCAAAACCCCAGTATGTCTGCGCCATCGGCGTCACGGCCGTCAGGCCCTGAGCCGTGTATTGGCGAACCTGATCGTCGGGCGTGGATAGTGTGAATACCCAAGCATTCAGGGCCCAGAACACTGTAATTCCAATGACGGTGAGCAAAATGGCCTTCGGCAAATGCTCGCTCGGGGCTCGCGTTTCCTCCGCGGCGGTTGAGACAATGTCGAATCCACAAAAATCAAGCACCCCGAGAATCATCGCGGTCCAAAAGCCCGACAGGCTGATCGCGTGATGTGGATTGAGCGGCGCCAAAGTGATGCCGCCAGGCTCGGAGGATTTGACAATCAAAATGGTGAACGACAGCGCCACGACGACCAGCGTCTCGATGACCATGAGCCGTACAGTGCTCTTGATGGAGGCCTCGGTACCCCGCAGGCAGACCCAGGCCACCGGTGCGCTAGCCACGAACACGCCCATCATCAAGGCGAGGCTCTGTGGCAGCGGAACGCGCATCCAATCGAGCAGGTCGCGAAAGAAAAGTGCGAAGAGGAGCGGCTGAAGGATGGCCGCCATACCAAAATAGGTGGTCATCAGCAGACCCGCCTGGAACCCCGCGCCCGGACCCACGGCTTTCCACAACCAGGTCGAGGCGGCTCCCGCGGACGGTGCTTCTCGGTTGAGCAGGGCATAGGAGATGGCCGTCGGTAAGATCAGGACCATCGCTGCGAGAAAGATCAACGGTGTGATAGGGCCTGCCGCGACCTGCATCGGTCCCCAGGTGGCGTAAAGGCCGATGGCCGGAGAGGTAATGCCTATGGCAAGCGCTGCCAGTCCCCAGGGGCCAATGGTATTGGGCTTCAGTCGGTCCACGGTCGCTTCCCTAGTAACACTTGACCGTCAGTGCACCATCCACGACCAACGTGCTACCGGTGACAAATGACGAGGCGTCGGATGCGAGGAAGAGCGCGGCATTCGCGATCTCATCGGGCGTGGCAATGCGCCGTAGGGCGTACCTAGAGGAGACCTCTGCGCGCAGTCGAGCGGGATCCGGGTCCTTGTCGAAATACGATTGCACAAGCGGCGTCTCGACATCACCCGGACAGATACAATTCACCCGGACACCCTGCGGACCGTAGGTAAGAGCAGCGACCTTCGTCAGTGCAATGACGCCGCCTTTAGCCGCACAATACGCCGCCAGGTCGGGGTCACCTACCAACCCGAGTACCGATGCGATATTGACGATCGACCCACCACCGGACTTCAGCATCGCCGGAATCGCATACTTGCAGCCGAGAAATACTCCTTTGAGATTGACGTCTTGAATCCGGTCCCACACTTCCTCGGAGGTCTCGACGAGTTTGGCCAATACCTGCACGGCAGCGTTATTGACCAACACACTCAAGCGACCATAGCGCTCGAGCGTGCGTGCGACGGCTCTTTGGACATCCTCGCTTTTGGCAACGTCCCCATGGCAAGAGATTGCCGCGCCACCGGCATTGACGATCGCGTCGACTGTGTTCAGACCTGCCACTTCATCGCAATCGAGCACCACCACCCGCGCACCCTCTTTCGCGAAGAGCTGCGCGATCGCTCTGCCGATCCCCGATCCAGCGCCAGTCACCAGCGCCACTTTTCCCACAAGGCTCACACTAACCCCGCCGCCTTCCACGGGTCGCCGGACGCCGTCGCGCAGCACTCGTCGGTCACGATGCGTTCAGGCAGCGGTCCAGCATAGACCCAGATCATGGCCATGGGCTCTGGGGATTCATTGATGAAGTAGTGCACCCGACCCCGAGGTTGCAACGCCGTAGCGCCGTCGCTCATCTGGTGTCGCCGGCCTTCGACGATGCACGTGGCCGTGCCGTCAATGATGCAAATCGACTCGTCAAAGTCGTGGAAGTGGGCCGGCAGGCGCCCGCCGGTGCGAAAGGCCCCATAGCCGCCACTCATCTCAAGGCCCGGCATCAAATCCTGATTGAAGTAGTCGATGAAGCTCGTGCCCGGACCCGCCTCCGAACGCGGCGCGGTCTTAAAGCGCGTGACTCGTTCTTTACCCGGAGGGCAAGTGGCCATTTCAGTCAGCGCGCGAGGTTCAAAGGATTCGGTGACCCACTCGCGAGTCGGCCTTGCTGAGGGAAAAGCAAGATGCACCTGCGCCAGCGCTCCCGCATCATTGCGCACACTGTGCGCGAGCGCACGGGGGATCACGAGATTATCGAGAGGGCCCAACGCGTATTCACGACCTTCGACGCTCACGACGACCTGGCCTGAGAGCACGGTAATCGATTCACTCACTGGATACCGATGAAGCGCTAATCGTGTGTGAGGAACTAAAGTGAGTTGTCCCGTCGTCAGATTTTTTGCCCCATTGTGCGGGCCGATCAAACAGTCCCATTGCACGCCTGTCGCGAACTCAATGGGGGCTCGTTTCCCCACTGACTGAATGACCTCGAGGCGGTCTGGACGAAAGGAGGCGGGGGGACGAGTTAATGCAACCTCGGTCATAAGAGGGGCCGCACTACCGATTGCTTACGGAAATAGTCCTCCAACGTATCGGGCCCCAGTACTCCACCGCCACAGCCGCTCAAGTTGCAGCCGCCATAGGGCACCCCATGGGCAAAGAGGTTGTGGGCGTTGATCCAGGAATTGCCTGCCACCAATTGCTCAGCCACACGATTGGCGCGATCCAGATCGCCGCTCCAAACACTGTTGGCTAACCCATACGGGCTGCGATTGACGAGCTCGACGGCTTCACTCTCATTGCGGAAAGTCATCACGTAGGCGACTGGGCCGAAGATCTCCTCGCGCGCGCACACGTTGTCGGGGGATCCACTGAGCAGCGCAGGCTTGACGTAGAACCCCTTGTCGTACCCCGACACCTCGGCCACTCCGCCCGTCAAGACAGCCTTGGCGCCATCCGCCTGACCCTTCTTGAGATATCCCAGCACGCGCTGGCGCTGCTTCTCGCTCACGACAGGCCCCAACTGCGTGTCGGGAAGGCCGCCATAGCCGATCTTCATGCCCGCCATGACCGAAGCCGCTTTCTCGAGGAAGCGATCCGCGATTTTCTCGTGCACGAGCCAGCGGGTCGCGGTGCAACAGACTTGCCCCGCGTTCAAGGTCACCGCTCCGGCCAACGCTTCGGCCGTGGCTTCCACTGCGATATCGTCAAACAAAACCGCGGCACCTTTGCCGCCCAACTCCAGTTTCACCGGTATGAGGTTGCGACCGCAGGCTTCGCCCACCAGGCGGCCCACTTCAGGCGAGCCGGTGAAGGACATTCGTTTGAGGCCCGGGTGGGTGGCGAGCGCCGCGCCCGCTGTCTCACCCAGACCCGTCACTACATTGATCACGCCGGGCGGAATGCCCGCCTCTTCGGCGAGCTGGGCAAAGTACAACGTAGAGAGCGGAGTGTCTTCAGCGGGCTTGATCACCACGGTGTTGCCCGCTGCAAGCGCCGGAGCTACACCCCATCCGACCAGAAGAAACGGAAAATTCCAGGGAAAGATGAACCCGCACACCCCATAGGGCAGGCGCACCGAGCGAGCTTCGTTACCCGCCACAGCAATCGGTTCATGCCGCCGGGTCTGCACTGAGAGATCCGCGTAGTACCGAAACGTCTTCGCCGCATGCGGAATATCGAATCCCAAGGCCTGCGCACGCGGCTTGCCCACGTCGAGCGATTCGATCTCACTCAAGAGATCCATGCGCTTTTCGACGAGATCGGCGAGGCGATGCAACAAGACCGCCCGGTCGTTCGCCGGCATCGTCGCCCAGCCACTCTTTTCAAACGCCTTGCGCGCCGCTTGGACGGCACGGTCGACGTCCCCGGCCTCACCGGCGGCCACGGAAGCAACCCGTTCGCCAGTGCCAGGATCTAGGGTGTCGAAAGCTCGACCGCTCGCAGCGGCCATCCGCTCCCCGCCGATGTAGATCGACAACGGCTGCTCGGACAAAAAACGCTTCACTTCGACGGACTGCATGCCCATATCGTCCTCGGAATACTGTGGCGAGATCGCCTAGCTAACGTAGAAAGCTAGACTTCTCCTGATATCCTGTCCAAGATCGAATGCCTATCGTTCTATACGTTGGACGTATCGATGGAGCTGAGACATCTACGCTATTTCATTGCCGTGGCAGAAGAGCTGAACTTCACCCGCGCGGCCATGAAGCTTCACATGGCACAACCGCCTCTAAGCGTGCAGATCAAGAAACTCGAGGTGGAAGTCGGTGCGCAACTGCTGTTGCGTCAAGGCAGGCAGGTCGTGCTCACGGAAGCTGGACAGGTCTTCCTGGAGCAAGCACGACAGATGCGCGCAGCTGCCCAACGCAGTGTTACCCTCGCCCGCCGGGCAGCCAGCGGTGAGGTGGGCCATCTCACCATCGGCTTCAACACCGTGGCTGAGTTCAAGACATTTCCAAAAATCATCCCGGAATTCAAGAAACGCTACCCAGACGTACATCTGACGTTTCAAAGCTTCGAAACCGCTCAGCAACTGGAAGCGTTACGTCGCGACGACGTCGACGTGGGATTTGTATGGCTCCCCGTGCCCAGCGACGAGTTCGACGCGCGCGTGTTGATGAAGGCGTCACTGATTGCTGTGCTGCCGCATGCGCATCGCGTAGCCTCGGCACATGATATATCGATTCAGGACCTCTCGAACGAACCGCTTGTGATGTTCTCTCGCACCCTCGACCCTCAAACAGGTCATCAGATCCAAGATCTTTTCGCACAGCAAAACGCCATGATGAATGTCGTTCTTGAGCTCGATTCTTTGCTCTCGATATTGAATTTCGTGGCAATCGGCACCGGATGCGCGCTGCTGCCGGACTACCTGCGCGGAGTAACGAGAGAAGGCGTCGTATACAAGCCCTTGCGCGGCACCAGCCTTGTAAAGACAATGGCCATCGCGAAGAAGAAAGGCGTGGCCGGAGTGGCCGCGAAGTTCTATGACTTCGTGACAAACAATCCTGAGGTATGAATCAGTCGCATCGTGGTAGTTGCAATTGAATCAGATCGAGCACCCTAACGCGCGCGAATCTCACGCCTCTCAAAACGGAGCGCAGAACAAAGACACGTCATCAGGCGGCGGGATTCCATCTGCCATTTTTCTCTTGGACGTGGACCTTCAGGATAAATCATAGACGCTCACGTCCTTGAAACTGACGGTCGCTGTCAACGAGCCTTTGACTATCGCGACCTCGGCGCCGGTGTAGATATTTCGCGCCCTAGTAAATCTCACTGGAACCTTAACTGTCTCGCTCTCTCGTGTCATTTCGTCGTTGAACACCGTCAAAGCAGATCGCTGCACGCCCTCGATCAATCGCGGAAGCAAGCGTCCGGCACACGACACAGATGGCGCAACCACCTCCAATGCAATCGAACGCAACAGCTCGACTCCGCCGACATCGCCCGAAGCGATGCTCCCGCCTAGACTCGTACCGACGAAAAACACCTTTCCATTCTCGAACACCGTTACTGAGGCCACCGTATGTGCGTTGCATTTCGCTATGGGCGTAGCCGAGGCCACCTCGATCGGCGTCAAATTCGTGTGCGCGCGAACGCGTAACGCGCGCGGATGTACAAACTCGAGGTCGGCTAAATAGTCATCTTCCGACAAAGGCGCCTCGGAGAACGCGGCCAATGGAAGCTTCCCGTCCTCAATCGTTATTGACGTCTCTAAGGATCTCACCCCAGCGCGCAAGTAAAATAGTCCAGGCGTCCACGACGTAAGGGATTCCGCCGGCGAGAAGGCCCCCGTCCGTCGGCAGCTCACCGTGATTGTTCTGTCGAAACCACTCGATCGTCGCTACTCTGGGGGCCCGCGGTTCACCGTTAATTGAAACTACCTTCTTCTCACGCGCGTCGCAAACCAACACCAATGCATCGCTGCCCAGACCATTCATAGCGAAGTCCGTTACCGCCAGTGCTGCCTGCCCGGCCACAGCCGTATCAAAAGCACAAAAGCATTGCCGCCGGACTGCAGAATTTGGCGTGCCGCTTCAGTCGCCTCCGCCTTCATTGAAGTCACCGCGCATTCCTGACCGCGCAGTACGGGCCGCATGGTTTGCTGCTGTGGACAGTCCATCGCATTTACGGGGGTGGCTTTGGTGGCCGCCGCTGCAAATGCTAAGAGAATTATAAGCATCGGGCGAAGTCGAATTGACTCACAGACTTTCGCGGCGCTTTTCATAGGTACGTGCTGCAAGACGCTTCGCATAGAGGACAAGCTTTCGCGTAACCACCCCAAGCTCATATCCGGATCGACGTATGAACCCGTCGCGCGAACGGCATCGATCCGCCCGTTTACTCAAACATCTCTACGAGCAGCTGCCACACGCGACGACGGGCGTCGCACACTCGAAGCGCTCTTCCCTTGGAACGTGAAGATGCTGCTCAAAGCAGGCGGCAGCTAGGCTTGCGTTTACAAACGGAGCGGATGATCGCGCTCGCGCCTTTCCAATGTCCTAATACTTGCACTTGGTCGCGCGGCGGACGGCGACTCGTGTACATCTGCGAGCTATTCGCTCTCTATCGGAGGGTATGCACGTGCCAACGGATCCCCTATGACGATGTCTTGCCAACCGACGAGCGCCGAACCGGCGTAGAAGCTCTCAGCCAACGTCCAGCCGCGCGTATAGCGGTCGAGCACGATGCTCGGCGCCGAGATAGCCTGGACTAGTGGCTCGTCCGAATAACCCTTGACCCCGGTGATCCCTTGTCCTATCAGATCTGCGATAAGCGATTGGCCGCCTTGGGATATCAAAAACGTTCGCCCGCTCGTTGAGACGGCAGTATCCCCAAGTGCGCCTGGAGCGAATTTGAGACTGCGGTACGCCGCAAGGTCAAATGCCGCATCGTTGCTGCCCCATGAAAAGTAGCCCATCAAATTTGTCTGGTGGCCGACAAATTTCCCAGTTTGCTCGAATAGCACCGGTAAATGACGCTCCCTAAGAAGGTCCGTAGCCGATTTCATGTCGGAATTGAAGTCGCCAAGGTGTGCTTTTTCGCTAGAAAGCTTGGCATTGCCGCGGTTCGCTCGCCCACCCGACAGAATGCTGTAGGGCCCTCGTTCCTGCCTGGAATATCCCCATCGCGGATCCGAATCGAGTAGAATTTCTCCTGTTGGCTTTCTCCTTGAATCTAGCAGCGCCTCGGCCTGCAAGGATCGACTGATGAGGGCTTTAGCATCTGCCTCCGTGTAGCCGTCCAAGCGTGTGACCAGATAGCCACCGAATTCGGCATGGGAGAAACGTCGATCGCTATTCCAAAATTTGTTGGCCCATGCCTGTGCTTTGTAAGTGCTATGAAACTCCGCAATCCAGATTGCGCGATAGTCCGGATCCTCGATGTCGACGCGTACCGCATTCGGCTGTTCTTCGTAGTCAATCGCTGCGAGACGACTATCCAGTGAAAACCATTCCAGTCCGCTTTCCTCACCTGCGCCTCTCAAACGAATCGGAATCCCCTTGGTCAGCACGATAAAGTCAACGCCACGATGATTGGTAAGGAACACTCGCAGCGGCCTTTCGATATTTTGCTTGAACGTCACAAGATCGATCGTTTCCGATAAGGGCTCGACGGCACTGTCCGGACATTTTATGGTCACGATGTATTGCACACCGCGTCTCTGGCGATAGTCGGCCGCAATCGCCCGTGAGATCGCACTGTTTTCATTCTGCACTACGACCACGCGTCCGGCTGGAGTGCCTGAAACTTGCGACCTAGCAGTTCCGCTGCCCAAGAGCGCAACACCCATTGAGATAAGCAGATATCTTAGGAGGTCCCTCATCGGATTTGGCATCCGCACTCTCATGAAATCACGGCGCGTGATGGAAGGTTCGAGCGTAGACTCGGCAGATTCGCTGTCGTCGTAATTGCGTTTCGTCATTGTCACCTCTTGCAACAAGATGGGAAGCATCCTTCGATGCCCGGCGGACGGCAGATGCAATCACTCACCCCTTCAAGGGTCGCGCCGGAACACGCGAAATCTCAGGTAACACTGCTACAGCGGACCGGAGCGGCAACGGTCGGCCTGCCAACCGACCCCGGGCGGTGTCTCGTCCGTGGCGCGTCAGTAGCGAGTCCATGGAATATCCCGAGAACCCAAAACGACGGCCCGTAGGTCATCTGGATCAGTGAGCACTACGGAGGTGACGAGATCATCAAGGAACCACGTGCGCTGCTCTGCCAGCGCAACGGGTGGATAAGAAATCGATTGATGTCAGCGCAATAAATCGCGCCATAGGCGGCATCCCAAACGCGTCCCCACGTCCCCACCAGCACGGTCCGCAGTCCGTGCGACGCAAATCGCTGACCGGCAGCACCCCACTGCCACCCTCCGCTCATTGCGCATAGAGTTCATCGAGCAACTTCACCGCTTCATTCACGAGTAGCTCGCCCGTCCCTCTTTCGGTCCAAGAATGATGTCCCATCCAAAGCTGATATCCACCGAGACGATAGGCATCCGCGTTGCCCACGTAACCCACGTAATCATTCGCAAGCTCCGCGATAACCGTGTAGCGGAACGGGCTTCGCTGCTTTATATCCATGCCCAACTGGGTGAACAGCTCGGCCGGCACCCCCACAATGGCCACATCACCGATCCGCGTTGCGCTGATCCAAGTATTCCGTTGCTTCCCCCGTTGAGCGAAAAGTTCGGATCGCTGCTGACGAAATATCGCAGCAAACTTTTCACCATCTAAATCGCCAAGCCATTTTTTACAATACGAGCTAACAGCTTGCTCCTCCTTCGCTTCATCGAAGTTGCGCACGCTGACAGCAACCTCACGCTTGATCGAACCGACGCGCGCAACAAATATTTCGGGCGCCTGATCCACGTGGTAGCGAATGGCGTCAAGAATACGCCGTTCTGCATCGATCGATAGCTCCGCATATGACGACGCATCTGTCGGTCTCCAACCGTCCAATTGGATTAGATGTGAGGAACCAGAAGCGCCGTTGATAAACGTAGTTATGGCGTTAGTCTCCTTCTCAAACGATTGTGCGGCCAGTCCATAGAACGCTGGTGATCGCCGGTCAGGGTGCGGGGTTCCGACATTGTGAGTCGAGTGGCCGAAGATCACCGCAGCCATTGAACGATCGGGTCGCTTAAACGCCATGACGGGGAAGTCTGTATCGAATGGGCCTGTGGGACGCAACTGCTCGGCTTCCGGATGCGTCATCCACGCCACCGTTCCGTCCCGCAGCTCAATACGGCTGTTCTGCCCCACCGTCGCTTCACGGCCCATAATAAAGAGGGCCTTGCTAGGAGGCGAGGACGACAAATTGCGGTTTGCCTCAAAGACGGCATCCACTACCGCATCCTTAACTTGGGTAGCAAATCCGCGGTCCTCGTCTACTCCGAAATCTCTAGCCGCCGCGGGAGCGTAGTGAGTGTGGGTCGAGTTAATTACAACATTGTCAAAGGGGATTCCTGTCTTGCGCTCGATTTCGTTTGCCGCCATGTCGAGCCAGTTGCGCCCGATCATTTCGATGTCGAGAGCAACGATAGCTACTCGCGTGTTGTGAGGCCGGCCCTGAATAACAGTCGCTACCGCACGGAGCATACCATCCTGCCCGCTGGCCTTAACTGGGCCCATCATTCCTGCGAGCGGCAAATCATCTGTCCCGTGCAGTTCCACTGCCGCGGCGCCGACTCTCACCTTTCCGGAGGGTAAGCCTTCCGTATCAGCGAATACCTGAATTGGCACAACGAAAGAAAGCATAGCAAGAATTAGGCGGCGCACATTTACTCCTAAGCGTGTGAACATTTTTTGGCGCGCTGGGCTTTATCCTCAGACTGCTTCTACGAATTGCGAGAGCTTGAACGGCTGAAAGCAAGCAGTGCGCGAGTCAGCACTATCGACGTACGTCGCTTTAAATCCCGGGAGTGCACACGATGTGGGCATCCGGAACTCGGGGAATTCGGATCGGCCTGTCCTGCCATCAAACAGGGATTCGGCAGATATCTTTCGTGGACCCATGACCCACCTAAATCGTTTGCAAAACCTCTAGAATTGCTCGCTTCCCCTCCGTCGTGGCGCCTTGCCAATCGAGGTCGCCCAATTCCGAATGCCCGAATGAAATGCGTCCGAAAGGCCTCCTCAGTACCTCCCGCGGAGGGGGCTTACCGTCTTTGCCAAAATAAAATCCGGGCGGCGGCGCTATCATTGCATGTCCCCAGCGATTAAGGACGATGCCTGCGATGTCCCGCCGTGCGTCGAATCCGCCAGCGGAAAACATCTGCTGCATCTGTGCGACGATCCGACGTTCGTAGTCTACATAGGAGGTGCTGTAGAGTTCCGCTCTGCCTGCCGGGCCCTGAGCCACTAGCGGTAGATCGTTCCGCTGGATTGGCACATACAATGTCATGACGATCGGCTTGTCAGGATGGAACGGCGGGGGGCGATTTCCGATCATCATCGGCTGACGGATTACGCCGTAAAATCCAAAGCCGTCGAACCATCGCGCCGCCGAGATACCCAGCTTGTCGAGGAACCGCCAGTTGCGAAGTGCAACGTTAACCATGAGGATAGGACCGTAGAAAAACTGGTCGAAGGCTGCGCGGTAGGAGTTGGGTAGATCGCTGACGATATGCTTGGCGACCCAGCCTCCGATGGCCAGGACGGTCCCTTTGGCTTTGACGCGATAGAGCCGGCCGCTTTTTTCATAAACAACACTGACGTGATCAGAGGCTTGCGGTTTGCCATCGTGACTGACTCTGACGACTGTGGCGCCCAGCCGCATCCGGCGCCCAGAGTCCGCGCGATCCAGCGCCGAGAGGTCGACGGTATTGGAAACGATTGCCTCGAAGGTTTTTGGTCCGCGGATGGCTTCCGGGAATATGGCCTTCACAAAGTGGCGCAGGATTGTCGCGTTGCCGCCCGGAAAACTCATCCAGCGCTCCCCTGCGGCAGCCTGCGGACTTCCCGCGGGAAAGCGACCGATGATGCCCTCCGACGCATAGGCCGATATCTGCGGCGAACATCCCGACATTCCCATTTGAGGCGCCACGTACGACAATGCCTGCTCGCTCAACCCCAGCACCCGCGTGACGAGCTCTGCGAAGCTCATACTGTCTAACCACTTGGAATATTCTTTATCCTTTTCATCCGGAGGTCGGCGGCTCCAATCGCGCAAGGCCCGTAGATCCTTTTTGAAAGACTCTGGCCAAAGTGCTCGCGCCAGATCCCCATCCCAAATATCTTTGATCCACTGGCCCTTGCCCTGCGTCAATTCATTTCGAAAGTAATACCCAACCGAAGCACATTGCTCACCGAAAAATAGGGGCGCGGAGGTTCCTTTAGGGAATACGATCGAACGATCGCCTCCTTCGGCTCGTGCAAATTCGAATCGGTCCGGTAGCCCCAGTTCGCGCCAATAAGCGTTCTGGGCTTCAGAGGGTTGCGGCAAGAAAAAGTTGATCGATGCTTGAGGACCCATCACACGGTGGCCATCAACGTCGAATTCGTTCGATTTCGCGAACCCTCCAAAGATGGCCTGATTGTCGAGCAATAGGCACGCCCCCTGAGGCTTGCGTTTGCAAAACTCATACTGAGCCGCAATGCCCGAGAATCCGCCGCCGACAATCACGGCATCGTAATGCTCACCGGTGTCGACCACGCCGGAAAGATCCGTTGCATATGCCCCGTCGCGAATTCGATGGGCAGAATTCAAAACATCCGCGGTGTTTCCGTTCGAGAAGCGATAGTCTCCCACGCCGCCGTATCCAGTCCAGTCCGAGCGCAGCCCTTGCGCGCGACTAGAACGCGGTACTTGCAACAACGCCGCCCCAGCGCTAACTAACGTCCCCCCGATAAAGTCTCGGCGTGTGATATCCGCACCAAGCCCGAGGGGCTTCACTATCTGTCTACGGTGCTTCACGTCAGCGGTCCTCGTCAATTACGGCGCGTACTGCAAGATTTCCCGCCTCGGACCCACCCGATTTCCCAGTTTGAGGACCAGGCGATTTCCCCGGAACAGGACCACCCGATTTCTCGGATAGAGGACCACCTGAGCAGAGCACTACCGGAGCCGCAGGCGACGATGGTGCCTTCGATGATCTGCGGATAGCAGTGTGTCGATGTCGATCAACGTAGCGGGGTTCTACTTGTCTTCTGGATCCCGATCTCTATCGGATCTGTTCATGCGGCGCGAAGCGAAGCGCAGTCTGGCGAGCGCTCCTGCGCGAGCCAGAAGTTCGGCATCGAGCTCCCGACACATCCGTGTGCCGGAAGGTTGCACAGACGGTTCAGGCGGCGCGGCGTTGCTCATCCGCTTGCGTCAGACCCGCTGCCTCGCGTCGTCGCGCGAGCACGGCCCGATAGCTCTCGCCTTTGATCTCGAACTTGAGACTGGCGTGCTCGAGTCGATCCCGGATCGCGTCCGCAATGACCGGATCGGGGATCACCTCCGACCCTCCGACCAGTGGGTCAGCGGCAACTGCGAGGTGATGACGATGGCGCGCTCGCCGATGCGCGCATCGATGATCTCGCACAGATCCTGCGCCTCGGTGGCGGTGAGCTTGCGCATGCCGAGGTTATCGAGCACGAGCAGGTCCGGACGGACCAGCTTGTCACGGAACTTCAGATACGTCCCGGCCGAGCGCGCGAGTGCGAGATTTTCCAGCCAGTCGGTGACGGCCATGAACAGCACGCTTTTGCCACTCAAGCATGCCTCGAGCGCTGCGCCCTGCGCGATGAAGCTCTTGCCGACGCCAGGTCTGCCCGATCAGCAGCAGCGGTTGGCGAACCCCACGTTCACGCGATGGAGGTAGGCCGCAACGTAGCCGAGCAGCAAGATTGGAATAAGTCGGCGAGTAACCCGCCCATAGAGCGCGTCCAATCCCGAATACGGGGCGTTCATCGAGGCTTCCACGCCTCGAAGCTGGATGCGTCATCCGGATTACCGTGTCCGCGATACCGAGGCCGCGCAGGGTAAGGATAGACGGGACGGGAGAACGCAATGTCGCTTAGAGGAATAGGGAAGGTAATTGCAGCGCGTCCTTCTTGAGGCTTCAGGTGATACGCCGTGAGCTCATCGGGCGCCTCCCCCCGCTCCACCCAGCGCTCCAGGGCTGTTAGGTAATCGACGGTGTCAGCGCCCGGTCCGCCAGCACAGTGCTCCACGCCGGGCAATGTAAACAGTCGAGCGAAGGACTGGGTTTGATCACGACCGCCCATCACTCGCTCCACGTTCTCGTAGTACCTTGTGATCCACTGCGGCAGGATCGAAAGGTCATTGAGCCCGTGATAGATCAACATTTTGCCACCAGCTGCCTTGAATCGGTTGAGATCTGGATTGCTGCTGTCGTAGAGAGTCTGCATGACGTCCAGCCGCTTGTAGTCTCTGTCGAAGTCAAAGGTTTGAATAGTCCAGCTATTGGGCTGAGGTGGTGAGAAGAAGAGGAACTTCAACCCGTCCCGCGTCAATGACGCGTAGTCTGCGGGTGCAGCGTTCGTTCCAAGATAATAAATTCCCCAGTTGCCGCCATACTTTTCGAGTGTGGCGTCACCAAGATTCGGGTCGCCAAGTTCTGACCCGGGTAACGCACCTGCTCCGAACAGCGATTTTCCGTGAGAATCCACCGGCCCCGAATAAATCTGCTCGGCGGCCTTGATTTCCTCAGGCGTAAGACAAGCGCTAGTCTGTCCAGACCTACATGCCAGATCCGATGCTTTAAAGGGGCACGTGAACGGGGATGAGATAACGCCATCTCGCACGCCATCATCCATATCGCAGCGGGCGAGTGCACCGTTCGTCAGCAGTTTGAGGTCGGAGAGCGAGAGCAAAGGTTTGCCGGACGCATCGTGAGTCGCGCGCTGCCCCCAAGCAAAAGTCACATACAGATCCGCGAGACGAATGGGTGGTGCACCGGCAATGATGCCGTCGAAGTCCCACGGGAACCTCTGGGCCTCTTGGAGAGCCTCCCGCCCTCCGGTCGAACAGCCCCAGAAATATGAGTGCGCGGGCAGTCTTTGATAGAAACTTTGGACGATCGCCTTGCCGGCGAGTGCGGCCACATGAGGACCGCGATAGCCCCAATCCACCATGGCTTGAAGATTGTTTTGAGCCCACAGACCGTCCACGATCATGCCCTTGTGCCCAGCATCCGAGACGATGCAGGCATATCCCTTACGGAGAACTTCTCCGCAGGCTGCGGAAAGTTCGTCGTCGCCGAGAGTTCCGCAATGGCCACCGCAGCCTGTCTGGATGAGTTTGCCCTTCCAATTTTCGGGAAGGGCTAACTTAATCCCCACCTGTGGAGCAACGTAGCCGGTGACCCTACAGTGGGTCGGCATAGCATCAGACGCTTTAACAAGAAGGGCCTCGATGATCTGTGTCGGTGCGTCCTGAACACCCGAAAAATCCGCTCGTGTTAGCGAGCCACAACCGTCTGCCAATTCAGATAAAGCTTCGGAAGGCTCTACGGCCGATTCTTCGCTGAAGACACCCCCTACCCATACCAAAGCGCATACCGACAGCACAGATGCCAAACGCGTCTGAGATATCCTCTTATTCATGGAGCGCTCAGTGTTTCGCCGCAGGCTTCTGCAAAAGCACGGCGTTGCCGACCGCCGTACTTTTGGAGGTAGAAGTTAATTCAATTGATGGGGTCGCTTTCAGCTTGTCGCCGCTGCCGTTCAGATTGACGTTGCGTGATCAGCATCCGGGGTGTCAGTGGGTTCAATTTCCGCGTTCGTGGCGGCGCATTCAAGCCACGAGTTCCAACGTAGACCGAGACTGTCGCGAGCTCTGGGCGCGAAGCGCGTCCGTCAGATCGTGAGACGCTATCCGACGAATAAATGAGGTGTGACGTTCCGGGCCGGCCCGGTCCAATCGATATGCATCATGCATTCCCGATTCTCGTCTGACCGCTATTCGATGCGTATTGCGGGTTGCCTTTGGGAAATAATGTCAGCAGCCTTCCAGCCGATCATCATGCACGCCGCGTTGATGTTTCCGCTGATAAGATCTGGCATAACCGAAGCATCCGCTATCCATAGATTCTCGATGCTGCGCACTCTCAAATCCGGCCGCACGACAGCATCCTCGTCGATTCCCATTCGGCATGTGCCCGCAGGGTGGTACGCCAGGCCCGTATGAGACCTCACATACTCGGACAGGGCATCAGGAGCAGAGTGCTGTCCACCCGGCTCAACCTCCTCCTCAATCATGTCAACGATAGGAGTAGCAGCCATAATCCGGCGCGCGGCTTTGATGCCACTAACGAGCGTCTCGACATCGCGCTCATCGGCTAGCAGATTCGGATGGATGAGCGGTGGAACTTTCGGGTCCCCACTCGCGAGGGAAACGCGCCCACGGCTGGCAGGATGGTTTTTATTCACTAATATCGCGCACGATGGATAGGGTAGAACAACCACGCGCTTGCCGGCCGAAGAACAATAGCCGATCGGCAGGAAATGCATCTGCACATCCGGCGCGTTGAGCTGGGGGGTGGTCTTTAGAAAGGCCTGCGCCTCAACGATGGAAGCCAGTGGGCCCTGGCCGGTGACGAGAAATTTAGCGAGAAAGCGAGCTTTCTGCCCAAGGCCTTCGGTGGGATTGTAGGTCGGCGCCTTTGCCCTATAGATGAGCCTGACCAGCGGGTGTTCCGATAAGTTTTCGCCCACGGCGGCTCTATCGAGTACGACCTCAATACCCAGTTTACGCAAGGCTTCGGCTTTTCCGATTCCGGAGAGCAATAAGATCTTTGGAGAGTTGATGGCGCCCGCGCACAAGGTAACATGCCCCGCCCGAACTTCGTGAACGCTGCCGTCGCAGTCATACTGCACCCCTATGACCCGACGATTCACGATGAGCAATTTCTTCACTAACGCTTCGGTTAGAAGTCTAAAATTGTTTCGACGCAGCGTTTTCCTTAAGAACGCGTCCGCCGCGCTGCGCCGCAGACCTCGATATTGGTTGAGCTGAGCGTAGCCTACGCCCTCCTGCTGATCACTGTTGTAGTCAGGGTTAGCGGGGTAACCTGCGCTCCGAGCAGCCGCGATAAAAGCTCGCGTCAGAGGATGCGCGTTTCTGACTTCTCGCACATCTAATGGGCCGCAACGCCCTCGCGTATCAGGACCCGGTGACACCCTGACGCCATCGGTGTAGCGCTCCATTGATTGAAACACCGGCATGATGTCTTCCGCTGCCCAACCAGAATTTCCTAGCGCAGCCCATCGGTCGTAGTCTGCGCGAGCACCACGCACCCAGTTCATGCCATTGATGCTGCTCGTTCCACCCACAACGCGGCCGCGCGGCCACGGTTCCGTGAGGCCGCCCCGCGTGGGGTCCGGTTGCGACTGATAACCCCAGTCGAAGCGCGACAAATTCATATAGCTGTCGGCCGCTACAGACTTCATGGCAGCAATCGCACATGGACCGGCCTCGAGCAAAAGGACGCGATTCAGCCCCGATGCGGACAGCCGATTCGCCAATACACACCCGGCGCTCCCCGCACCCACGATGACATGATCAAACTGCAACATATGCTCTATTGACGCCGTCCGGGAACCGGTCATCCAGTTGCGAGCTCTTGATATCATTCGCCACCGTCTGGCTTGCACGCCACACATGCCAGGCTGCCCACAAATAGCCTGGGCAGAGCGTGAGCAACGCGTAGCGTAGCGATTCGTCGCCAAAGATCGGGCGGAGCGAGTCGCTTAAGGCGCCGGTTGCGAAAGGTCCGAGCCCCAAGCCAATGAGGTTTGCAAATAGGTATACCAAGGAAATAGAGGTCGCTCGCATACGGGACGGCACCAGAGTTTGGATCGTAGCCAGGGTTGGACCCATCACGATGCTTCCACCGAAATTACCCAGCGCCAGCGCGGCAAACGCCAGGTATTGACTGGATGCCATAAATACCGCCACATTGAGCACTGCATGGAAGGCAAACGCCAGCACACAGACCCTCAATTGCAGGCGCTCATTGCCAGCGGCAAACCGCGTCGCCCATACGCCGCCCAGGTACATACCAAGGCCACCGCCGATCCCGTAGATCAGAGCGAGCCACGTCCCGAGCTCACCCGTTTGCAACGAGTGGCTGCGTATAAAAAAGCTAGGAATCCACTGTAGAACTCCGTAATTGAAGAAGTACCACACCGAGTAGCAGATCAAGAGGTGTCGGAACGCCGGTTTCTCCCAGAGTGTCGAGCAGACTTCATTGATGCTGGGTCTTTCCGGGGGGGATGCCAACTCTAATGTCTCCTCCCTCGGAATATTTTCGGCACTGGTCTTCAGTTTTCGCGGCTCCTCGAGCGTGAATCGCGCAAGCGCCGCAAGAACGAGGCCGGGCAAACCCAAGACCACGAAAGTCTCCCGCCAGCCATATAACTCATTGAGCCAGCCTGCCGCCAAATAGCCGATCACCAGCGCCAACGGGCCGCCGAGCGCGTACCGGGCAACGGCTTTAGGTCGCTCCGCTCGATCGAAATAGTCAGCGATCAGCGAATGGGCGGGCGGGATGCAGCCTGCCTCACCCACGGCGACAGCGACTCGAATGCCCAATAACTGCAGGAAGGTGAGCGCCGCGCCACACAGGGCCACAGCGACACTCCACAGAGCAGCCGTGACCCAAATAACAGTCACGCGGTTTCCCCGATCCGCCCATCGAGCGATCGGAATCCCCATCACCGAATAGAAGAACGCAAAAGCAATGCCACCCAGAAGTCCGAGCTGGGTATCTGTCAGGTGGAGATCGGCTTTAATTCCTTGCAGCACGATGCCCAAAGCCAGGCGATCCATGTAGTTGAACGCCAAGAGCACCATGAGGATATTCAACAGATAATTTTTGTATCCCCGGCCCAATTACAACTCCGGGGGAAGCAGCTTCCACAGAAGGCCTGCATCCGGTCTGCCGCCTAAACTCCGATAAGCTGCGTGAGCCGTGGCCAAATCGACTTCACTGGCATCAGACTTCCAGAACCTGTGGATGGCTTCCAGGGTCGGTGGTAGAGCAGCTACAGCAGCAAACCCGCGACTGAAAAATGCCTTATCCCACTCTGCGTTAACAGACCTGCGCAAAACCGCACCACGATCTCGACTATCCCTAGTGATCGCCTCCAGTGCTCCCGCTGGCATCTCGCCCGGAATGCCAATCGCAATGCGATACGCGCCGGCCAACAGCGCTCCACGTACATACGACAGCGTCGCCGGATCCACAGCCGGTGCATTCTCGATCTGCCGGTGACGCAGCCAGTTGCCGACAAACTCCGCAATTTCCGCTGCTTCCTTGGTGTGATCCGGCAAGCTCCATTGATTGGCGGCCACGACTACGGCGCTCCCATAATTCGGCCAGGCACGGCCTTCGGTCCGCCAGCCAAACATATGGCCACCGCTATGCCCGAAAGAGGTCCAGGGGAACTCGCGGTCGAGCAATCGCCACACGAGTCCCTGTTCGCTCACGGGGTCGCCGAAGCTATCTTTGAGCGTTCCGAGCCTTGCATCGGGTGACAGCATCGATCGGACAGATTGCGGTGATAAGAGGCGGTATCCATCCAACTCGCCCTCATTCATGAGAGCAAGGAGTAGACGCAGGTGGTCGGCCGGTCGAGCCAGCACTCCACCCGCGGGATATTCCCTGAAATAGACAGGAATGGTGGGTGTATCCACATCGCCCATCCGGGAATAGCCAGTCGTGGTTTGCGCCCAGATATGAGGTGGCACGAAGTCAGGATGCTGTGCCGGTGGATAACAGCTGTGGGTCATTCCCAGCGGATCCATGATGTAGCGCTGGACGAACTCCGAGAAACTCAGTTTGTCCGGGTTGGCTCTCTCGACGATAAGACCCAGCGTCGCGATACCCAGATTGGAGTACGTCCAAGCGGTGCCCACCGGATGCGTCCAGCGCTTCACCAGCCTGCCACCGTGAAAAGGTGACCATTCGCTTGAATATTCCGCGGCGAGCTCTTCAGCCAGCGAACGGCCGGGCCTCCAATGACTCGCCGCCGCGTCCGCGCCGAGCCCAGACACATGCACCATCAGATCGTGCACGGTGATGTCACGCTGACCTAAGGGATTATGCACCTTGAATGGCAAATGATCATTGATCGGATCGTCGAGCCCGATCGGCCCGCGATCCAGTAAAATCATGATGGCGACCGCAGTGTACGTCTTGCCGAGCGAGCCCGAGTGGTAAACGCTGTCAGGACTCATGGGTCTCGAAGATGCGATATCGGCAAGCCCGAAACCGGCTTCCCAGATCATTTTTCCACGGTCCGCTACGGCGATGTTAAGCCCAGGTGTCCGATGCTTAATCATCAACAAAGACAGATGGCTCCGCAGCGCCTGTATGAGGAGCAGGGAGCTCGGTTCATCCGTGTGGACGCGCTCCTCATTCATGTAGAGGAAAGCGCCTCGACGACACACACCGATGGTCGCCCCGCCAATGGCCTGGCGCGATCCGTGCAAATCCGCCCATTGAGTTTTTGGCTCACGATGCAACGCTCGACATATGCGAGAACCTCCTTCCCTTCTTCGCTCGCCGGATCGACCGCAGCCACAGAGCCGTCCGGGCGCAAGCGGCAAGGAACAAACCCGATCTCACTGACCCCATCGGAGCCGACACTTGCCCAAGCCATCAAAGTCATCCGCGTATCGGGGTGTAGCGGCAGCAGCGGCCACCCCTCGCGCGGAAACACCGAATAATCCCGCGCGTCCGGTGGCATGGCGGAAAATTCCGCTTTCAATTCGTCACTGACGTTCAACCGCAGGTCGAAAACGAAGTGACCCAGTCCATAAAAAATCGGCCTTCCTCGGTACCATTCGATGCCGCGCAGAGCGTGATGATGGTGCCCGATGACCAGATCCGCACCCTGCTCAATACACCATCTTGCCGTCTGTGTTTCGTGCTCGGTCAGGTGGTAAGGACGCAGCCAATCTCCCCAGTGAAAGCTCACCGCCACGAGATCCGCCTGCTGCTTTGCGGCGCAGATATCCTTGCGGATCGCGGCAAAGTCCGATTCATCGCGCACCGAATGCGTGCGAGGAGGCGTGCCCGGGACGTGGTAATTATCGAGCCCGGGACGCCACAAATCGTATGCTCTGGCGGGAACCAGGCCAGGCACGTTCGAGCGGGCTTCATAGCCCATCGGAAAAACCGACGCATAACCGAGAAAGGCGATGCTTACGCCTTTAGTGTCGACAATCGCCGGTCGCCGCGCGTCCGAAATATTCACCCCGGCGCCACAGGTTTTGACGCCTTGCGAGCGTAGTCGCGCCCGATTCTCGAGCATTGCCGCGTGTCCGGCGTCGCAGATATGGTTATTCGCCATGGATAGAACGTGAAACCCCGCGCGTGCAAACGCATCGAGGTTGTGCGCTGCCGGGAAAAGACCGATCGCAGCACTGGGTGCCGCATGAGGCTCGTCGCTAAAACTGGCTTCTAGGTTTCCAAATAGGACGTCTGGTCCGGCAAGCAGGTCTGTGACAGCCTCCAAGGCCTCGCCGGGACACTCCCTATCAATCAGTAGATCGCCCACCATTCCTATCAGGACTTGACTCATGGGGTGAATCCTTCTACCTGCGTATCGACGGGTTGACATGCTGCCCCGGCGTGGTTGTGACTAACTCCCCCGCACACCTGCTCATTTTGATTCCTCAAGAGCGCTTCACTAGCCGACCGTCCGCCATGATATGAGTCATTGCTCTTCCGTTGGCGGCCAGCAGGTTGATATCTCTGAGTGGATTTCCATCGACGACCAGCAGATCGGCTAGCGCGCCCGGCTCTATGACACCAAGCCTTCCTTTCAACTGCAAAATCTCGCCCCCGATCGCGGTGGCGGACCTTAAAATATCAATGGGTGGAAGCACTTCACTGCGCAGCGAAAATTCCGTGCATTGCCTGACATGCTGATCTCCAAGCAGATCGGTGCCAAAGCCCATTTTCACGCCCGCACGCTTCATGATCTCGAGCCCCCGAAGCGCCTGCTCGTGAATAGCCAGGAGCTTGCGACGCGATCCCTCCGTGAGTCCCATCTTGGGTCCGTCTTCCATCAACGCGAAAATGACCGCCATCGTCGGGACCACGAAGGCGCCTCTTTCGGCTACGAAGCGAGCGGTTGCCTCATCGATCAGTGTGCCGTGCTCAATCGAGCGAACCCCAAAATCGACGCAGCGCCGTACGGACTCGGCCGGGTGACAATGAGCGCAGACGTAAGCACCATGGCGAGCGCATTCTTCCACGACGGCGCGAATCTCGGCTTCAGAATACTGGCATCGGTCAATAGGGTCGGAAGGCGACATCACGCCTCCCGACCCCATGATCTTGATGTGACTTGCACCCTTGCGTAGCTCCTCGCGCGCCGCCTTGATGCATTCGTCCACACCATCTGCGTGAACGGCCAGCATGTTTCCAACGACACCGCATGCACAACAATCGACGTGCTCGCTCGGCGAGCGATAGTCCGCATGGCCGCCGGTCTGAGTCAGTGAAAGACCGCCATAGAAGAAGCGCGGGCCCTGGATCAGTCCGTCTCGCAACGCCATCGCCAGTCCGTGGTCGCCCCCTGCGACGTCCCGTACCGAAGTAAATCCGCAGGAGAGCACGTGGTCGAGAAACTTCCGAGCATAGTGAGCTCGGTATGTCGGCGGTGCCTGTGGCAATGCGAATGCCTTCAGCGAGTCGACGTAGACGTGCACGTGACAATCAATTAGACCCGGCACGAGCGTCTTTCCCGAACAATCGATCCGTTCAGCGCAAGCACTTGCAATATGCGTCGTGGAGACTTCCCGGATCTCACTTCCGTCGACCAGTACTGAGGCGCCCTCTATGAGCTCTGCGTTTGTGCCGTCAAATACATTGGCGTTCTCGAAAATTATGGAGGTCATGGACTTAGACGAAGATCTGAACGGCGGTACGGCTCATGCATTCTTCTAGGCCTTGAAGACCACCCTCCGTGCCAAGCCCCGATTCCTTGTGTCCGCCCACAGAAAGGACGCCCATGCCAGGTCCGCCGCGGGGACTGCTCCCTGCGTTGACTACCACCCAGCCGGCCCGGATGGCTTGGGTCATTCGATGGGCGCGATCGAGGGATCGCGTCCACACCACGGCAGAAAGGCCATAGATGGTGTTGTTCGCGATCCGAATGGCTTCCGACTCGTCACGGAAGCTCAGAATGGACAGCACCGGACCGAAGATCTCCTCCCGAGCAATCATGTGCTGGGGTGAAACGTTGTCGAATACGATCGGTGCCGCGTAGTAGCCACCGTCAACCGGCGCTCCTGCACCGGACCGATAGAGAACGCTCGCGCCTTCACCCACCCCTTGATCAACAAATCCCATGATCTTTTGTCGATGTTCCTCGCTCACGATCGCACCAAACCGGGTTTCGGGATCGAGCGGGTCACCTGGAGCCAGCGCACTAATCTCCGCCATAAGCAATGGGAGGAATTTCTCTCGAATGCGGTCATGAATCAGGAGGCGCGAGCTCGCCGAACACACCTCGCCCTGGTTGTAGAAGGCTCGAGCTGTCACCGCTTGCGCGACAGCCTCCAAGTCGGGGCTATCGTCGAATACGATGTTGGGAGCCTTGCCGCCGCATTCGAGCATCAACCGCTTCATATTCGATTCGCCGGAGGCAATCATTAGCTTCTTGCCTGTCCGAGTACTCCCCGTGAAGGTCAGGAAATCGATATCGTGATGTCTCGCCAGTCGATCGCCGATGTGGGGGCCGCCGTGAACGACGTTGAGCACACCAGGAGGCAGCCCCGCCTCGATGGCAAGTTCCGCTACTCGCCCCGCGGAGAGTGACGTCAGTTCCGAAGGCTTCAGAACGAGCGTATTGCCAGCCGCAAGAACTGGAGCGATCTTTGCAACCGATAACAGCAGCGGAAAGTTCCATCCGACGATGCCTGCTGCGACTCCCAACGGTCGATGCAGATCATACGAAAGACTCGTGCCGTCGGTGCCATACACCTTGCCATAGACTTTGTCGGCGCTCTCGGCATTGAAGCGCAGGAATGCCACGGCCATGGGGACATCGAAAGACAAGGCATCCCTGATGGGCTTACCGACATCAAGGCATTCTAGGAGCGCCAGCTCTTCCGCATGAGACTCGAGCAGTGACGCCAGCCGACATAGCACCTCCTTGCGATACTGCGCGGAAACGCCCGACCAGCGGCCATCGTCGAAGGCTTCCCGAGCCGTCACCACGGCTCGATCGACATCCGCCACACTGCCATTGCCGAAACTAACCAGCAGACTCCCGTCACGCGGACTGTGCTTCTGCAGTGGATCTCCACTCACCGGAGTCCAACCTCCCGCGATGAAGTTTCTGACCTGAGGTGTGAGCGCTCGAGCCCTTACTCTCCAATCGGTTCTCACCCGACTTTTCTCTCGCGATCCGCCCGTTGAATAAGGTCAGTGCACTTAAGGCCAATCATCATGCACGCAGCATTGCTTTTTTCACTGATGAACTCCGGAATGACCGAAGCATCCGCGATCTAGACATTGTCGAGTCCTTTGATTCTTAGGTCGGGACCCACTATGGCCTCAGTGTCAGAGCGCATCCGACACGTCCCGGCCGGGTGATAGGCAAGACCCGTTTGAGCGCGCGCGCACGCCGTGAAGGCGTCCGCGTCCGAAGACACCGGTGGTCCTGCAACCTCTCCCGCGACCATGCTGGCCCGCGGTGACGCGGAGACTATTTTGGAACGTTGTAACGGACACCATTGGGGGGGCAAAGTGTTGGCCGCGCCGGCCCAACAGATGGAACGGTCGAGATTCGGGTTGTCGTCTCCGCAAGCTATCTGTCGTATCGAACACTCCTGCCTTGTAATAAGCATCGAAGTTGGTTCCTATACCTGACGTATAGCGCAAGAAGTCATGGACATTGGGCTCGCGTTCAGCCGGCACGGTGTCGGCGAGCGGCGAATCGGGCGTTCGCAACACGCGTCAGCCCTTCAACTCCGGGATGTATGTAGCCGTGAATTCGACAGAATGCAGTTGGTTACATTTTACCGTGGCACAATGCGACTCTCCTTTCTTATCTTTCTTGTCTCCGTCCGGCCGCGTCAATTCCCGCGGTACTCTGTCGCGCCCCGCAACTTCGCGCCTTTCTGCGCATGTGCCATATCTGCATTCCGTCATCGCGCGCTTCTGCTTTCGCGCACCGCAGAGAGCTCCACCCTTGCAATACTGTAAGGTGGCAGTCGCAAACTTAGGACAGCGCCCTTTCGCTCCACCTCGAGTTCCCTCTCCTCGAACTCCGAGTCCGGGTCGCGAATGTCCACGGCGCTGAGCAGGCGCGCCTCGACAGCCTCAGACATGGCACCCGCGAGGGATACCTGCGCTGCTCGATCCTGAGTAACATTACGATTGAGCACAGTCACCACCAGACGCATGCGCCTCGGGTCTAGCGAAGCGCAAATATCCAGATCCTCATCCGTCGTAGGTCTGGGAGTCTCGATAAGCAGGTTTTGGTGGTGTGCGCGGAACAGCCTAAACACTTGACCCGCGGCGGTCAGACGCACTGAATGCGGCCGAACTTCGATGCAGCCCTCGTTAACGGGCTGAAAGAACATGGCCGAATGTAGCCCTAATGTTTGGCCCTCTCGGCAGAAGAGGTTGAGCGCTGAGGCCACATACATTCCACGCACCGGGCCACTATGCCATTCATGTTCCAATGGACGGATCCACCACCAAGGCCAGATATTCCATTCGTCTAAGGACAACCGAGGCTTGCGGGCACCCGCAGCAGACCCCTTGTCAATCTCTGCACGATGCCTTTCGATACTCTTGCGGAGAGTAAGTGTCGGTTTCCGCCCGCCGTCAAGGTCGATTACCCCAGCGAGTGACTCAGAGTCCGGCCGCACGTAGTAATCATGGGCCGAGACTAGATTCAGCTCCTTACCGGCCACAGCCACCATTTTTTCGCTGTAACCCTCTGTGTTGCCGCAGCCGACAATCTCGATCGAGGGATCAATCTTGCGCAAGGCGACGGCAAAACGCGCCGCCTGCTTGCCATACTCCTCAGGCGGGAAATAGGCCGGGCCCATCCAGGGGCCGAAATTCTCGTTTCCGACCGACCAAAACCTGACCGCGTAAGGTGTGGGATGACCACGCTCGGCTCGCATCTTGCCCCACCCAGCGTCCGCCGGACCATTGCAATACTCCAGAAGGTCGCAGGCGTTCTGCAGCTCATCGGTGATGTTGAGCGTCAAGCTCGGCTGTGCGCCGAGAGTCTCGCAGAGGGCGAGGAAATCATCGATCCCGATCTCCTGGAAATCGTAGTTGTCGGTAAAGGGAAGGGTCTCGTGATCCTTTGACGTCACTGGCGGACGGCGATCGAGTGGCAGGAGGCCCTCTTTCCACTTCCAGTTGCGGGTGAAATTACCTCCCGGCCAGCGCAGTACCGGCACCGACATCTCCTTGAGCGCCCCGATCACATCCTGGCGCAGGCCGCGGAAATGATCCGCCGGCAGAAGCGAGGCCGCACCCAGCCACGCGCTGCCCAGTCCCTCGAATGTGACCTCCAGTTTGGCTCTCGGGTCGCCCCTCTTTGCCGTAAAGTCTGCCGCCCAGACGTGCCACTCGTTAGCCGACCAGAATGTGTCTTGCTGAAAATAAGTCTCCCGCCCTGTGCTGTCGCACAAGCGCAAGCGGGCTTTCATTCCAAAATGCGTACGCAGCGTGAGACGCACCTCGTAACGCGTCTCCGCCAGCAAATCCAGCCCTTCCTGGCCCACGCCGCCCCAGCGTCCTTTCTCAATCACGTCCAGTCTCTGGGCGGTGCGGCCCGCAAACGCGATTTCGTCATCCACATAGAAATTGGTCCAGCTGTCGCCGATGCCGTACCAGTGTGCCGCTACCCCGTCCAGACCGGGCTCTCCTTGGGAGCGCAGCAGTCCGATGAAACCCTGGTCGGCCGTCGTAGCCCTCCGATCCGTGATCGAGGTGCCGGCGAACTTGCGATTGGCCAACATCTGGGCGCTCAAGCCCTGCCAGACTGCGCGGCGCGTATGCTCCAGATTGTGGCCAAAGAGCAAAGGACTGATTTCGCCTGCGGTGCGTGCAAGGTCGAGCTTGAATACTTGCGGACCCACCGGCTTTCCACTGCCAGAATGGCCGTCAGAGGTCTGCGAGACGGCGGCCATCAGACTTCCATCTGCAAGAACGCCAATACCCGCGCCCGCCAGCTGGAGAAGCTCGCGTCTAGAAACGTCACTCATCAGTCTGATTTCCTCTTCCGACAGACATCGGCCCGAACATTGAAGAGACTCGCAAAGAGCGCGCTCACTGCCGCACGCGTGAACCGGACGGATGCCAAGGCTCCGCCGGCGTAATCCCGTGATTCGTGCCTAGGATGCTAACGATGAACTCGCCCTCGCGCCGTCCACCTTTGGCGTCCCCGCCAGAATGTTGGGACGTGCCAAGATCGTCCATTGCTGGTGAACACCACATCGAGTGCTGGTGAACACCACATCGAGGTCGATGTCATTGAAGGGGTCAGAGTAAGTCTTCAGTCGCCGGCTGACAAAGCCGACCCAGCCGGCGTTACGCCCAGCGACGATCCTACGTTGGGCGTAGCGCTTGCCTGACGGTGACACGGGCGCAACAAAGCCGTTGGACTAATGCCAATTCCTCGCCTCTTCTAATTGAAATTAAACGAAAAGCCTGCCCCGACCGTCAAGGGCTGAGACCGTGATGCATATCCCTCTGGGGCAAACGGATCAACAAGATTTCTATTGTTGAGAGCGTTTGTTGCAAAGAACCTGTATGACAAGGAGTCATTCCAATTCAAGTTAATGTTGAAGTTAAGCATGTGAATCGGATCAGAGTCACCGTGGAAATCTCCAAGATTTCTAAATCGGTAGGAGATCTTGCCCCTCTGATTGTAATCGACTTCGGCTGATGCACGACGGCCGAACAGAGTGAAGTCGCGTATCACCGACGCCGCAAAGAGGTACTTAGGCATTAACGCCATAGAATCTCCGACCTGATATTCGGATTGCTCGGGCGCTTTCGTAAACTTCGACTTCATGAAGTCCCCGTTTAACTTCGCAGTCCATTCCTTTGAAATATGCCATGACACTTCATATTCGAAGCCATCTAGTTCAACGTCTCCACCGTTGTTTGTTCCGTAGAATATCTGGTTGGAGCCTATTTCACTGAGACCGAAGACTTGGTAGCCAGTGTAGAGAGAATGATAGATGGCTAGATTCGTTGTCAGCGCTCCGCCGATAAAGTCACTCTTTAATCCAAGCTCATAGGTCCAGAGTGACTCAGGATTAAAAGCCGGCAGACCATAACTATTAAAGCCACCAGACCTAAATCCCTTGGCAGCGCTCACGTACACATTGGTCACGCGCGTGATGGCGTATTGCAGATATGCGCGGGGGCTCAGAGAATGAAAAGTCCCAGCCTGGGTAAGGCCCGTTGTAAGATCAGTGTCCTTCTGACGGTCCTCATAATACCGAAGCCCTGCTCCAAGGGTCATACGATCGAACAGCTTGTAGCTAGCATTAGCGAAGACCGCCCACGACTCGTCAAGACTGCTACAGCAAGGGAAAATATTCGGTTCCGGCAATGGAGGTGGCGTACCGGCAGGACTCTCCTGCGCGAAATATTGAGTGAATGGCGCGGTGGGGACAATATGCTTATACGACCCTCCAAAGGTCCACTGGAGAGGCCCGTTAGAGGTAGACATCAATCTGACTTCTTGATTAAACGTCTTTTCATCATTTATGAAGCGTGAGTAATATTGGTCGTAGAGGCCACCAAATAGCGCGATGATATTCCCTCCATCGTAAAAATCACGTCTGCGATTCATGGAGGTGCTTGTGCTAAGAAGCTTCATCGCCGCAAAGTCATATGTGGCAGTTATATTAAAGATCTTATAGGCCTCCACCACTCTAGGCGTGGTAGTCAACTTGAATGGTTGGCTGATGTTTCCATCAGCGTCCTCTCCTCTCCCAGTTCCGTGCTCGTTGTGATAGAGAACTGCCATAGCATTGATGGCGAGGTTCTCCGTAGGTTCCCATAGCAGTTTCGTACGCAAACTTGATAGAGTTTGACTATTGATATTCTTGCGATCACTTGCCGGCTGGTCCACCCACCCTCCTCCGAGATCAGAGGTCCCTACGATTCGAAGTGCCATCTTATCGTTGATCAATGGAACGTTGACGACCGCATCGGCGCGCTGGCTGGGAGCGCCATCTTGGGTATATAGCGCGGTCACATCTGCGCCCATGGTCGACTGGTTGAATACGGGATTCTTGGTGATAAAGCGGATCGTTCCGCCGAGAGAGCCATCTCCGTACAGCGTTCCCTGTGGGCCTCGCAGCACCTCAACCCGCTCCATATCATAGGTTCGCACATCAATTGCGGAGGCTACATCGTCACTCGTTATAGATGCCTCATCCAAATACATGCCCACCATGGGCGCGGTTCCATAAAAATCACTGATACCTCGAATCGCCACATAACGGTGCGTTCCGCTCGAGGTTAATGACAAGCCTGGCACCACACCTGATAGGCCATCTAGCCCGACGATGTTACGATCTCTCAGCTCTTCAGAGGGAAGGGCAGAAACACTTATGGGGACATCTTTTAGTTTCTCTTCGCGCTTTTGCGCGGTGACTACAACTTCTTCGAGTTGCGACGAATCTGTGGAATCCTTTTCTAAACTGGACTCTCCATCGCTATTCTGGACTGGCTCTCCCGCCACGCCAGCGTCCGCGCTAGCAAGTCGCTGATTTCTCTGATAATTCTCGCTCGAACAGTCCGAAGCGCCTTCCAAAGTAGTCCAGCCGATCGCTGTAGAATCCGAAGTAGTCTGATTTAGCGATGTTACAGAGTCCAGTTTATTGCTGGAGAGTCCAGAACAGCGCTGTGATTTCCCGGCTAAATGACCGTTTCCGTCCAGTTTACCGATGGAATTGACAGTGGCCACCACCACCGAATTCCCCGCCATCTCCTGCACCACCAGATTCTTCCCCGCGATGACCCGCCGAATCGCCTCCTCCGCTGACAAGGTGCCCTGCACCGCCGGCGCCACCATGCTCTCCACACTTCCCGGCTCGAATAAGATATTCATCGTCGTCTGCCGCCCGATCGCTCTCAGCGCTTCCGCCAGCGACTGCTGCGGCAGATTGAACTCGTAAGTGGACTGGGGGCCCGCCCATACGGAATGGATGACGCCCAGAGTGCACAGGGCCGCGGCTATGAAGGTTTTACGAATGGCCATCGACTTCTCCCCGTTTACGTTTATCGTGCGCAGGCTACCGCAGGAGAAAGCAGTCCCCTTAATCGCGTAGCCTCACGGAAGTAGACGCTTTTCGGATTCGCACACCGCACCTGCCGCCCTGAATGTTTTGGCGGGTCATTCGCCGGCAGAGCCCAAGCTTGAACGGGAGCTGAGATGGAGCTGCCCTCCCCTGTCGTCCACATCGAGCCCATACAACCTTGAGACCATGGCGGCAAACATCCCGCTGTCGCCGGTATGGTAAATACCACTGATCTTCAGGCCCGCAATCCCTGGATCGTCGATGACTAGCCTTTTCTGGTCGTAGCGGTTCATTTCCGCGACCGCGTCCGCCAGTACGGTCTTATCCAGCACGACCTCCCCACGGCGCCAAGCCGTCACCGCATCCATGCGCGGCGCGTCGATTTCGGGCTTGACGCCCTTCCCTGCTATCCGCAGACGCTGCCCTGGCTTCAGGATCACCGATTCGCTTAAGTTCATGAGCACCTGCGTCGATTTTGCAGGCGACCCCGTCAGCGACGACACCGCGATTTTTCCTTCGACGAGGGTCACCGTGAGCTCCCGCGCCTCCCGCCGCACCACAAACGACGTGCCGAGCGCCTCCACCTGATCGTCGCCCGCACGCACTCTGAAGGGGCGCGAGGCATCCTGGGCGATTTCGAAGAAGGCTTCACCGCGATCGATGCTCACCCGCCTCTGCGACTTCCCGTAGGACACCACCACACGAGAGTTGGAGTTCAAGGTTACCCGCGAGCCATCCGATAAGCGGATCACTCGCTGCTCGCCAATCCCCGTGCCATAACTCGGATTCAGCCAGAAGGAGTTGACACCCCAACCTCCCGCACCGATCGTCAACACACCGATCGCGGCAGCCAGCAACCACCGAGGTCGGGATGGCATATTTTGCCAATGCCCCATGCGCGCGACGCCGGGGACGGGTGTGGCGGCTGCATCCCAGGTCTCTGTGACGAGTTCGAACTGCCGTGCGTTTTCCGGACTCGCCGCCAGCCAGGCTCGGAATCCCGCTTCGAGCTCGGCGGTACGATGGGGACCGTGGAGTCGGACAATCCAGGCCGAGGCTTCGGCGAGTGCCGCCCGATCAGCGTCTTTCAGTACTCTTTCCTCTAGAGTGCGCATTCCCGATCTCCCTGATTCATCCATGCGGTGAGGAACATCACCGCCCTTGCGGCGTGCTTCTCCACCATGCTGAGGGTGATTCCCAGCCGCTCGGCGATCTGCGGAAAGCTGTAACCCTCGACCCGGTTGAGCAAAAGACCTCGCGCCGACGCGGGGCTCAGCATGGAAAGGCCTTGCTTCCAATGCAGTAGACGCTTTTCACCCGCGTATACCGCATCTGGGGTGGGGCTGGGATCGATGAGAACGAGCTTTTCAAGGACACCGTGCTCGACCGGCTCGCGCTGCGCTTGCCTTGACTGGTCCGCTGAGAGATTCAGGGCTGTGCGAACGAGGAACGCCTCCGGGTTATTGACCGCATGATCCCGGTAGTACAGTTGCAGGCGCAAAAAGGCTTCCTGGATCAGGTCCTCGGTGTCATCGATACTGCGGCCACGGCTGCGCAGCAGGCGGCGGAGCTTCTCGAGGAGGGGGCGCACCTCGTCCATGACAGCAATGTGTCACGAGCGGGCTAGCCCGGCAAGTCTTTGATGCGAGTCGCTATTTTTTTTATGGAGATAGGTGCGGTACGAAGGGGGCGAAAGCGTCTACTTTTAATGGCCTCACGGATTGGTCGGCTTGGGCGTTCGCAGCTTCTGCACGCTACGCGACTGGGAGCAGGGCCGCACCGAGCCCGATCAGCCCGCCCGCGCCTCATCGCTCGCGACCCCGAGCGCGTCCGTCGCCTCTTGCACACCGCTCCTGCAGCCGCCTGAGCATCTCGACAGCGACGAATCCGACCTTTGATACCGGCACCAGCTTTGCGCGAAGGCGTCGAAGACCTTTTGCACAGGCCCTGCGCGCGACAGCGAGCCGCACAGGACGTGCGGCGTCGACTCTTAACCCAGGCGCTGACAGAAGCGCTAGCGCTGGACCGGGCATTGCGCTCAAGAGAAAAAAGACCTGACCTTGCAAAACCGTCTTTCGAGTGCGAGGCGCCTGGGCCGGCGGCTCGCGGGAAATAACGCACGGAAAGGCGCCGCGGACGGTGTGCCTCGTATGACTTAATATGAGGTTTAATGAGTTTAATAACTTTCTTGTTAAACTCATTAAACTTGGTAAACTCCTCGCTCATGGATCGCCGCAACAATCCTTACGCCCCCGGCGCCGGCTTACAGCCACCCGAGCTGGCAGGTCGCGACCGCCTGATCGAGGACGCCTCGATCGACATGGACCGGCTGCTCGCGGGCCGTGCCACCAAGGGAACGATGTTGCTGGGATTACGCGGCGTGGGCAAGACCGTGTTGTTGAACCGCCTGCACGGCATGGCGGAGGAAAAGGGCATCAAGACCGGCCGGATCGAAGCCCCCGAGGGCGGGGCATTTCCGCGGCTGCTCGTGCCGGAATTACGGCAGATTCTTTATGCATTGGATCTGCAGGCGGCGGCCGGGAACCAACTGCGGCGGGCCGTGGGAGCACTACGGAATTTCATCGGCGCCTTCAATATCAAGATAGGCGATGTCGAATTCGGCATTGAACCTACACCCGGCCGTGCGGACACCGGCAACATCGAACAGGATCTGCCCGATCTGATCGTTGCGATTGCCGAAGCAGGCAAACAGCGTAAATCCGCTATCGCTCTGTTCCTGGATGAGGTGCAATACCTGTCGAGGTCCGAGCTCTCCGCTCTCGTCATCGCCTGCCACGAAGTCGCACAGCGTAACCTCCCCTTCATGTTCGTGGGCGCCGGGCTGCCGCAAATCGCAGCGCTGGCAGGAAATGCCAAGTCCTATGCGGAGCGGCTTTTCAACTACCTGCAAATGGGCCCTCTCGAGCCCGTCGCCGCGAAAGCAGCCCTGGTGCTGCCGGCCGAAAGCGAAGGAGTTGAATTCCAGGACCTTGCAGTGGCGGAAATCTTGCGTGCGACGGAAGGCTATCCCTATTTTCTTCAGGAATGGGGGTTCCACGTCTGGAATGCCGCCGCCAAGAGTCCCATCCGCGGCCTGGATGTCGAGCATGTCACGCCGCAAATCGTCCAACACCTCGATGCGAATTTCTTTCGCGTCCGATTCGACCGGTTGACGGTTCTACAAAACAAATACCTGCGCGCGATGGCGGAACTCGGACCCGGCCCTCACAAAACCGGCGAGATCGCGGCGGTGCTGGGGGTGGATACGAGCGCTGTCTCCACCATACGTCAGCAGCTCATCGACAAGGGCATGATCTGGAGCCAGCGGTACGGTGAGACGGCGTTCACGGTGCCAATGTTCGACGCCTTCATGAAGCGGCAGATGCCGTCGCTTGAAAAGCACGATCCAAGGCGCAGACGGCGGCTGTCTAAACGAAGGTGATTATCGTTCCCAGGACACTCTCAACGGCCGGAAGGAATTTTATCCGCTGACGGCGTCGGCGCGCCCGCTGACGAGGTAGTGGGACGGCGCATTGCCAGGCTGCATGAGCTGAAACTGACCGGCCCCTTGGGGCGCTAATCAAAGCAAAGCAGCAGGGCGTTCCCGTATCATTGCTCCAACTTCTCCGTGAAGTCGCTTTCGGATCGGGAAGGAGCAGGCGACCGCAAGACTCCGCGAAAATGACGCAGGTATCAGAGCACGACGTACAGCATCAGCAGGCACCGTTCACGGCGTCGTATCGCAACCTTGCGTGTAGGCGGCAGGACACATGGTATAAAGATTGGGATCTGCGGCTATCGCCTTTTTGATGTCAGCCCAGGTGTTGCCTGCGACTTGCATGCTGGTCACCCAGGACAGGTGAGTCACCTTGATCGCTTGCGCCCAATCGATGATGTGGCTCGGCGGGCCGTTGTAATCCCTCTCGCCCAACGCAGGCGCGCTCGCGATCGTTTCGTGCGGAACCAGAGTGCGGTAATCGCGGATCGTAGTGCCCTGCCCCGAGACCTGCTGACCCTGAAAGATCAATGCGCCGGCGTCGTCGATCGCGTCGGGAGAAGCACGCCCCAATACTTTTTCGTAAGCTTCCTCTTCGAGGCCGGCCGCTTCACGGGCAAGAAAATTGACGGTGGCCATGGCATTTGTTTTCTTGAACCGCCGACCCATTGAGTCATAGAGCCGGTAGAGCTGCAAGGCAAGATCATGGGGTTGGTAGCCGTTGGTCCCGGCATTGAGTGTGGGAGCTGATTCGTCCGTTACAACCATTTCCAACCTTGCATCATTATCGTAACGAGCGGCGACCGCTTCGTACGTGGCGATGAGCCTATCCATTACGGTGGCTTCCCAAACGTTGGCAATGTACCCCTGGCCGTTGGAGCGTGGCGTAACATCGCTGCTCAGGTCCGCCGGTACCAGCCTGCCGACAGTGGCGGTGCCCCAGCTCTTGTAGGCGATGCAGAGGATGAGTTTTGCGCGGCTCGGCAAGGCGTTGAGGAAGTTATCGATTTCCGAAAAATCGAATGTCGAGCCCGTAGTGTTCACCACACCCCAGGCGACAGTGGCATAAATGCCTTTGAGATAGACGCTTTCGCCGAGCTTGTTGTATGTGGCTAATACCCCAGATTGATAGCTGGCCTGATCGGTTGCGGCGTGATTGCCCTGCGCCTTGAGGTAGTGGCCCGGGTGCCATTTCTTCGGCGGCGTGCCGGGAATCGCTATCGACACCGGTGCGGATGGAGCGCTGGTATTGACGCCATCGCTCGCCGTGAGCGTATAACTCGGCGTCGTGCCGGAGTTCGCGGCGGTATCCGTATAGGCGATCTGCCCGAAATTTTGTATGCACAAATTGCGATATTGAACAGTCACCGGGTTGCCGTCACTCGTACTTGTTGTCGCGCGCCCCACATTGAGCGTGAGTGGCAGCGATACGGTCACTTGGGCGACCATGGTGAATTTGTTGCCGTCAGTAGAGCTCCAGACAGTCCATAGATCGTGCGCAGAACCACCGCGGTTGATTTTCAACCAAGCGGGATAGGTCACCGTGCCGGAACCCACGGTGACGCGCGCCTGACCTGCGGCGGTTCGGTAGGAGATGCGTACGTTACCGTTGGCCAGAATCTGCGCCATCACGTAGGCGGCGTTCTGCGCGGCGCCATCGCGCGCCATGATTCCCGCGGCGGCGTTCGGGTTGACGACGTGGGCGAACGATTCGATCTTTACCGTCGCCGAAAAAAAACCGCTGACGGGAGCGTAGGAAAATCGAAAAGCATCCACGGTCGATTGAATGGCGCCCTCGGCGCTGTCGAGCCAATCCGCACCGCTTTGCGAACTCGAGCCGGTTGGCGAGAGAGTACCGACGTCTACCGAGGTGTACTGTGGGCTCAAGCCCGGGCCGCTGAAGGAAACGGGTGACAGTGAAGTCGAGTTGCGTTTGACGGTATAGCTTGCCAAGCCTAGCGGCGCACTTACATACGGATCGCATGGGGAGTTAAAGGTAATGATCGGCTTGTTGTTACTGCCCAGCGCTGCGCTGACGCCGATGATTCGGGTCGGAGCGGTCGTGTCGACGGCCTCTGCGGAAAGCGCGCCCGTCAATAGAGCCCCCATCACACAAAATTCCCATAACGGGCCGGCACACCTCGACGATCGAGCCTCCACGCCTTTGCCTCGCAGACTCCACGATGAAGCGCCCGTACTCGCTCTATCTCGGCTTTTTGTTGGGATTAACATTTCTAAAATCCTTATAGCGCGGAGTCCATAGGGTCCTTGCCTTTCGATGACACGGCGTTTTTCTTGACTCCGCCCGTCTTGACATCGGTGCCCGTCAGCGTCTGCCGGCGAAAATGAGCGAAGCCGAAGTCAGGACTCTGGTTCGCACGGGTTTGCCGGATTGTGGCCACCGGCCGCGTCGGGTTGTTGTCAGCGGTATTGCCGGGTGCCCAGTCCCTGACCTCCGCATATCTCGCCGCTTCCCGGGTCCGCGGTTCCTCTGCGCTCGGCGGTGCATCGCTGTATCCCTTTTCGACCATCCACCGATCGAACTTCTTGTAACTGTCAGAATCGTCGAAGTGCCTCGGGTGCTCGGAATAATAGGTCGAGAACAAATAGTTGTCCTCATGATTGCCCAGTTGCATGTGTGCCTCGGCCATTGGGTCGTCCCAGATCTCCTCGGCGCGGTTTTCGCGTGCCGCTTCTGTCTTCTCTCCAAATCCTTCGGGCGTCAGCTGCCGGGTGGTTTCAATCAGAACGGCATGGTAGGGAGGTTCTCCCGGCACAGGCTCCTTGAACTGGATCAGATGGACCGCTCCGCCCTGCTCGGCGCGCGCCTGCGCGAACCCTTCCACAATCTCGGCGTTCATTTGTTGAGGAAAACGCGGGGTGTATCTGATCCTCAACTCGAAACCCGACACGGGCTTCGCGCCGTGCTCGGCCTGGGCGGCCCGCTTGGAGACCTCGTCCAGATCCCTGGCCCAGGCATAGCGGGCATCGTTTTGTACTTTCTCCGGCAGATAAGTCGCACGCGCGGCCACTGCCTGGCGCGCTGTGTGAGCGGAGACGATCTCGGCAATGCCTCCAGCCTCATCGCCGCGTATGTCTTTGAACTCCGTTATTTCCATATCGAGACCCCGTCAGCATGAGTGAGCCGAGATACATAGAGAGTGGGCCATTGAGGCCATCCATCCTATGTAAATGCCGTGTCGGTGTAAGGGGTCTTAAGGTGCGGGAATGTGCAGTTTTTGGACC